>Ga0070707_100001658_pt1 | contig 21555 bp, 16 predicted proteins | sample KBSK5502metaG_FD_65468 | JGI IMG/M metagenome (GOLD analysis project Ga0070707, IMG submission 65468) | Corn, switchgrass and miscanthus rhizosphere microbial communities from Kellogg Biological Station, Michigan, USA - KBS K5-50-2 metaG | ecosystem: Host-associated > Plants > Roots >...
TTCCGCTGAACACGCTGTCGCTGATCGTGACGCTGAGGCCGTTGCCCGCGCTCCCTCCGCCGGCGGCGCCGAAAGCGCTCCCGCTCGGTGCGCTCGTGGTGACCGTGTTGCCGGTGACGTGGGTGTCGATGATCGATTCGATCCCGCCCGACCCGACCCCGGCGGAGTCGGCGCACGCACACGCTGTCGACCCCGCGGGCACGCTCGCAGTGACGTGGTTGTTGCTGACGAGGCTGTCGGCGAGCGCGAGTTGGCCGTCGTCGCAAGTCCCACCGCAGAAGGCAACGGCATCGCCGATGCTGTTACTGGCCGTGACGCTGTTGCCGATGATCGTGCTGTCGTGGATCTTGCCGATTGCGCAGGCATCCGGACTGGCGCAGCTGTCGTTGCCGCGGATGTGAACGCCGCCTGCGTTCGCCGCTATCCCGTCTTGGATGTCGTTCGGCATCGCAGTCGAGATGCTGGCGCTGTTGCCGCTGACCGAGCTGCCGTCCATGGTCAGCGTCCCGGACAGAACGTCGACGCCGCCCGTCTCGGCGAAGCGGCCATTCGGTGCCGACGCGATCGCCTGATTGCCGGTGACTCTGCTGCCTTTCAGCGTCAGGCCGCCCTCCAGGCTGTCGATGCCTGCACCATCGGCGTCGCTTGCGACCGGGCCGCCGACCTGGTTGTTGCTGACCGTCGTGTTGATCAGTGTCGTCGCGCCGAACGTGTTGATCCCACCGCCGGCCGCCTGCGCGAACGGCAGGTCGCCGTTGATGCAGGTGATCGTGATGTCAGGCGGGCACGGAAGCCCCGAGTCGACCGCCGTCGTCGGAGCGACTTGGTTGCCGGTGATGACGCTGTTCGTGATCGTGACGGTCGCGCCCGGCGAGAAGTTCGCCGCGGGCGGCACCGAGATTCCACCGCCGACCGCGATGAACCCGTTGCCGACGAACGCGGAGTGGGTCACCCCGCCGGTGATTGTCACGCCGGTGATCGAAACCGTCGGCTCGCTGGCAGCGACAGCCTCGCCAATCGTAACCACGGGGCCGCCGCCGCTGATGAACGTCGAACCGGCGCCCGCGCCGACCAGCTTGAGGCTCTTGTCGATCGTGAAGCCGCCGTCGTAGGTGCCGGCAGCGATCGCGATCGTGTCGCCGTTGTTCGCTGCGGCGAGAGCGGGGGCGATTTGGTTGAACGCGCAGCCGCTCGGACAGACGGTCAAGGTGGCGGCAGACGATTGTCCAGCTGCGATTGCCGTGCCCGCGATCGCCAGCAGCGCGACGGCGAGCATTCGCTTTGTGTTGATGGTTTTCATCGTCGTCTCCCTTGGCTCAGTGGGCGCGTGTCCAGGTGCCCTGCAGGGCGGCGAGGCGGGCGCGGCAGCGGTCGGGGCCGACTGGGCGGAGTTGCATGCGCTTGCCGCTCGCCGACAGCACGACCTTCCAGCTCTGCGAAGGATTGGCGCCGCAGGTTGGCGGCTGCTCGGGGCGGTCGATGATTTCCGGCCCCAGCACCGCGTTGCCGTTGGCGAGGTAGCGGGCATCAAAGAATTGGTTCGAGCCGATCCCCCAGCCGGTCCTTGAGATGAAGAGCGTTCGACCAGCCCGGCTCCAGCTACCTGCGAGCCGGGCGGGCGGCTTGGGCGGCGCGACTACGCGTGCCTGGAACTTGTCGACCGCCACCTTGTCCGCCGAGACGACGGCGCGCACCGTGAACGTGTGCAGGCCTGGCTTGAGGATGGTGGTGACGAGCCAGTTGCCGTTGTCGCCGAAGTACCAGGGCGAGCTGTGCGCGGTCCAGGCGTGGAAGCCGTCGATCAGATAGTCGACCTGCGCCACCTGTCCCTGCGAGGGGTCGATCTTCGGATAGGCGATCCAGTGGCTCCGCAACGGCAGCACGGTCTTGCCGTCGAGTGAGGAGGTGACCGTGAAGCTGGTGTCGTTGTGTCCGGCGAGCGCCGAGGAGACGGCGACCACGCCGGCAAGCAATGCGAGCGAGAGAACTCGTGTGCGAGCGGTCATCGTTTGGTCCTTTTCGGGTTGCGAGGACGACCCGGATGGTGCGCCAGTGCTGTCGCAGAAATGTGGAAATCGCCTTGCAGAGGTGCTTTGCTGATCGGGTGGAGTTCGTAGTCCTCGGTCGGCTCGAGGTCTGGATGGATGGCCGGCCGGTGTTGCTTGGCGGCCCGAAACAGCGGGCGCTGCTGGCGCTGCTGCTCCTGAACGGGAACGAGGTCGTCTCCCGCGACCGGCTGATCGACGGAGTGTGGGGCGAGCGGGCCCCGGAAAGCGCACAGCGATCACTCGATACCTACGTCTCACGGCTGCGAGCGCTGCTTGGCGGCGAGCGGATCGAGCGCCACCAGCCTGGCTACCGGCTTCGCGTGGAGCCGGGTGAGCTCGACCTCGAACACTTCGAAGCGCTGCTCGAGCAGGGTCGCGCCGCTTCCGCCGCCCGCGACCCGGCCGCGGCGACGGAGCTGCTCCACGCGGCGCTCGATCTCTGGCGCGGCCGGCCGCTCTTGGATCTTGAGAACGAGCCGTTTGCCGCGTCCGAGTCGGAGCGGCTGGAGGAGCGTCGGCTGCTCGCGCTCGAAGCTCGGATCGAAGCCGACCTCGAACTCGGCGGCGGACCAGAGCTGGTCGGCGAGCTCGAGCAGCTCGTCGCCGAGCATCCGTTCCGCGAGCGGCTGCTCAGCCAGCTGATGCTCTCGCTGTATCGAGCCGGTCGGCAGGCGGATGCGCTCGCTGCCTACCAGGCCGGTCGTCGGCGGCTGGCGGCAGAGCTCGGGCTCGTGCCGAGCCCGGAGCTGCGCGAGCTCGAGCGGCGCATCCTCGCGCACGACCCGACGCTCGCGTCTGCAGCGAAGACGCAGCGGGCCGCAGTGCCACGTCGTCTCGGCCGCCGCTGGTTTGCGGTCGCAGCGCTGGCGCTCGCGGCTGTCGGCGCGAGCGTCGCTGCCGGCGTCGAGCTGGGCACCGGCACGACGAGTGCGGCAAGCGCATCGGCGGCGTTCACCGGCCTGTCCGAGTTCGATTCGCACTTGACCCGCGTGATTGGACGCACGCCGCGCCGCGATTGGCCGGCGTCACTTGCGGCGGATCACGGTTCCCTCTGGCTTGCGGAGCCGAACGCGAGCGAGGTCGTGCGCATCGATCGCGAAACGCGGCGCGCGATCGAGACGATCCCGGTCAGCGGCACTCCCGCCTTGCTTGCGATCGGCGGTGGCGCCGCCTGGGTTGCGAGTGCTTCCGGCGGCACACTCACCCGGATCGACCCGGCGACCTACCGCACGACACAGGTTGGGCTTGGCGGCGCGCATGTGGCGGCGCTCGCATACGGCCTCGGCAGGTTATGGGTCGCCGATCCGATCGACGCGGAGCTGCTCGCGATCGATCCCAGCTCAGGGGAGGTGGTGCGCAGGCTGCAAGTGGATGTGCATCCGACGGCACTGGCGGTGGAGGCTGGCGCGCTCTGGATCGCAGACTACGACGCGGGCGCGATCACCGAGCTCGATCCGCGATCGGGCAAGCCCATCTTCAGCGTCTCGGTCGGGCACGGCCCGGCGGCGGTGGCGGTCGGCGACGACGGTGCGATTTGGGTGGCGAACAGCCTCGACCAAACCGTCTCCAGGATCGACCCTGCCGTGGGTGGTGTCGTCGCGACGATCTCCGTCGGTGACGAGCCGGTCGCACTTGCGGTGAGTGGCAACTCGGTCTTGGTGGCAAATGAGTATTCCTCGTCCGTCTCGCGGATCGATGTTCGCCGCAACGCCGTCGTCGGGACGTCCCCGGTGCGTGGCGGCCCGACCGCGCTGGCGGCGGCGAACGGCCGGCTCTGGGTCGGCACTCGCGCGCTGGGCGAGCATCACCGCGGCACGCTGGTGTTACTGCACACTCGTCCGCTCTCGCTCGATCCTGCCTTGCAGGTCGATCTGCCACCGCAGCAATCGAACGGGCTCACCTACGACGCTCTGGTGGCGCCGATCCCGGTCGGCGGGACGGATCAGCTCGTGCCCGATCTCGCCGAAAACGTCCCGACTGCGACCGACGACGGGAAGACGTACCTCTTCCGGCTTCGCCGCGGTCTTCATTACTCGACCGGGCGGCCCGTTTTCGCCGGCGATTTCCGGCGCGCGATCGAGCGGCTCTTCCGCGTCCAGTCAGCCTGGAGCGGCAACTACACCAACATCGTCGGCGCGAACCACTGCACGACGAAACGCTGCGACCTCGCGCGAGGGATCGTCACCGACGACGCGGCACGCACGATTACCTTCCACCTAAACGCGCCCGATCGATACTTCCTCTCGACCATGAGCTCGATGGCGACCGCGCCCGTTCCGCCCGAAACTCCCTTCCACCAGGTCGTGACTGCGATTCCCGGCACCGGTCCGTACATGGTCGCGAGCGCGAACAAGCACGAGATCCGCTACGTCCGCAACCCGCACTTCCGCGAGTGGTCGCACGCCGCGCAACCGGACGGTAACCCGAACGTGATCGTCATGCGCTACGGCCTCACTCCGGTCCAGGAGGCGCGAGAAGTCGAGGACGGCAGGGCGGACTGGACCGCGGACGGTATCCCGGCCGCGCTCCAGCCGGAGGTGATGACGCGCTTCCCGGCACGGCTCCATCGATTCCCAGTCGCAGAGACCGACTTCCTGCGGTTCAACACCACGCAAGCGCCGTTCAACGACCTGCGTGTGCGGCAGGCGCTGAATCTGGCGATCGACCGCGCGGCGCTCGTCCGAATGTGGGGCCCAGCGGTTGCAACCCCGACTTGCCAGGTGCTTCCACCCAGCTTCCTCGGCTACCGGCGCTATTGCCCGTACACACGGGCGCCGCGAGCAGACGGGGTCTGGACGGCTCCCAACCTAGCCCGGGCCAGACGGCTGATCGCCGCCTCAGGAACGCAGGGCGAGCAGATCACGGTTTGGGGGAGAAGCGACGGCCCGATCCACGAGACCACCGTCGTCCCCTACACCGTCGGCGTCCTGCGGCGGCTCGGCTACCACGCCCGCGCTCGGCTCGTGCCGAGCAAGTACCTCGACGATCACCCGCAACTGGGCAAGACGATCCAGCTGATCCCGGACGGTCTCGCAAACGGTACGACGTTCGATTTCTTCAGTTCTGCATGCTCCGCATGGTCGAACCACGGCTGGTTCTGCGACCCGCAGCTCGAGCGCACGATCCGCGCAGCCAACACGCTCGAAGCGAACGACCCGCGCGCAGCCGCCATCCTCTGGGCGAGGATCGACCGCGAGTTCGTCGACCATGCAGCCTGGGTTCCCATGGTGAACATCCGCTGGGTCGACTTCGTCTCCGCACGCGTTCACAACTACGAGGCGGACCCGACCGTCGGACTGATCGCCGACCAGGTTTGGCTGCAGCACTAACGGGCTCGCGGCGATGCCCCCGGCCGCACATAATCCGAACCACGCGGTCGTGCCTGGCGATCCGCTGAAGCTCTCGGCGCACTACGCCAGGAAAGGTGACTCATCGCAGCAATGAATCCGTGCCCGTGCGTGATGCGACCGGCGCGGCAGCGGCGGCGGCGCGGGGAGGTACCAGCGCAGGGAGCGCATATGCAGGCGGGCGACGCGTCCGTGGCGTCGGAGTGGGACGCGCGTTTTATGGCAACGAATACCGTTCCAGACGGGGAGTAACGTCCGGTCCTACCGCGGCAACGACTATCTGTGGGATGGCCCGCTACCTGATCCCGTGGCGCGCCGCTCTGCCGGCTTGGGTGTCTCGTGGGATATTGAGGCGAGGTTCATGATGCGCGGCGTTCATAGCAAGCTGACGAATATGCAGGCGCGCGCCGAATCGCATCGCCGCGAGCGGCCGTCGTCCAGCGGATTGTCGATGTGATGACAGGCCACCTAGCGTTGTGGCCACGGTCAGGCCTTTGGCGACACGGCGACTACCTGCGGCTATGGGGCGCCCAGGGCATCAGCGCGTTCGGAAGCCAGATCACGCTCCTTGCGCTTCCGCTCTCCGCGATCCTCACCCTCCACGCGAGCGCGTTCGAAGTAGCCGCCCTGACTGCGATTGAGTCCGCCCCGTTCCTATTCGTAAGCATCCCGGCCGGAGTGTGGGTCGATCGGCTCAGTCGTCGCCCGATTCTCGTGCTAGCGGACATCGGGCGTGCGGCGTCGCTCGTGTCCGTGCCGGTTGCATACGGGGTCGGCGCCCTGACCCTGCCTCAGCTGTACGCGGTGGCGCTCATAAACGGGGTGCTGACGGTGTTCTTCACAGTGGCGTATCAGGCATACGTACCGTCGCTCGTCGGGCGCGAGCACCTGGTCGACGCGAACGCGAGGTTTGAGGCGACGGAGACGGTCGCGCGTCTTACTGGGCCGGGCGCGGCTGGAGGACTGGTGACCCTTCTTTCCGCACCGGTTGCGGTACTCGCCGACGCTGCAAGCTTTGTCAGTTCGGCTTCGTTGATTCTTTCGATCCGGAAGCGCGAGTCGATGAGGGAGGACGGCAGATCGTCCGCGAAGACAAGGCGCGCGTTCTGGAGCGAAATGCGCGAGGGCGGACAGTTCGCGCTGCGCGACGACTACGTGCGGTGGGTGCTGGCGACGACGGCCGTGCTAAATATCGGCTTCGGTGCTGCTTGGGCGATCCTGCTCGTCTACGCCGTTCGCTCCTTGGACATCAGCGCCGGCATCGTCGGTCTTGTCCTCTCCGCCGGCGAGGTGGGCGGGTTGATTGCAGCTCTGGTCGTGAGCCGCCTGACGGCATGGGCAGGCCCGGGACCCGTGATCATCGGATCGTGCGCGCTGTTCGGTCCATCTCTGCTCGTCGTTGCCGCCGCGCCAAAGGCGATGCCGCTCCCGTTCATTGTCGTTGGCTGGGCGCTCGTCAGCTTTGCTTCGGTCGTCTACAACGCGACGACTGTCGGACTGCGGCAGGCGCGCGTGCCTCAGCGGCTTCAAGGCCGGGTCGTTGGCTTCAACCGGACAATCGTGTGGGGTGTCGGACCATTGGGTTCGCTGCTCGGCGGCGCGCTTGCGGCATCAGCAGGCCTACGCCCCGCGATCGTCGTCGGGGCGATGATCGCACTTGCCGCCATCATCCCAGCGGTCCTTTCGCCGCTAAGGGGGCTGCGGCAGATGCCAGAGAGCGCTGATAGCCAGTTGGGAGTCGCCGCAGCGGCCTCGAAAGCGCCGTAGAGGAGACACCGGATCGGCGAATCGAAGTGCACGCTGCCGGGCTCGGCCTTGTGGAGGAGCCGCCGCCCCATCCACTCGGCAGCTTCGACGAGGGATGGCGAGCTGCACACGGGCTCGAGTCGCTGTTCGCCCGAGGGAGTGGCGGCCCGCGACTCCTCTGTTCTTAGACTCGAAGCGTGGTGAAGCTCCATTTCGTCTTGTCCGATCTCGTGGCCGATGCAGCGGCGGCAGCATTTGCCGAGCACGAGCGCCGGATCCGTGAGCGCCTGCCGAACGTCGAGATTTGCCATACCGGCGGAACTTCCGTGCTGGGTGTGCTGACGAGCGGCGACGTCGATCTCCAGGTCAGGACCGAGAGACACTCGTTTCCCTCAGCGCGCGATGTGCTCTGCGAGCTGTACGAGCGGCTGTACCCAGAGGCTTGGCACTCCGACAGCGCTTATTTCGTCGCCGCCGACGCAACCCCGCGGGTCGAGGTGGCGCTGACCGTGATCGGCACACTCGACGACCTACACCATGGGGCGGCCTGGCAACGCATCGCCGCGGATCCCGGACTGATCGAAAGGTACAACGCCCTAAAGCGTGCCCACGAGGGCGGATCGGCCGACGACTACAACGCAGCCAAGCGAGATTTCTTCCACGGGAACTTCCGTTTGTAGCTCTGCGATGTGGGCGTACGCCGGATCAAGTTCCTATTTCCACGCGATCGGACAGCAGGCGTCATGAGAAGTCGGCCTCGATGGACAGAGCGTGGAGGTCGTAAGAAGAGCGCGCCGATGGAGATTCCGGCAGCCCTTACTTGGTGGCGCGGTGTGCCCGGCGGCGCAGAGTGGCTCGATCGCCTACCGCGGCTGGCAGCGGAGTGCGCCGAGATGTGGCAGCCTCGGCTGGGGCGCGGCGAGCACGAAGCCGGCGCGCTCGATTTCTGGCAGGGGGTCGGGGCAGCGCGGCTCCTCGCACATGACCGTCGACGGCGCGCCCTCCTCGTTGAGCGCTGCGTACCCGGGACGACGCTTTGGGAACTCCGAGACGAGGAGGAAGCGAATCGCATCGCCTGCGGCGTGCTCCGCCGCCTTTGGCGAAGCCCAGCGGAGCGCCTCGCTTGCGAGCGGACGGAACACATGGCGGACGACGACGAGTTCGCCCTTTCGCCCAGCAGCGACCACTCGCGTGGAAGCTCGTCAGACCGTTCGAGCGGAGGTTAATCGAGCGGGCGCAGTTCAGGAACTCGTCCCGACGCGATCAGGATTTCCATGGTGGAAACGTCCTGCGCGCCGAACGCGAGCCATGGCTGGCGATCGACCCGAAGCCGCTCGTCGGCGAACGCGCCTTCGACGCCGCTTCCTTGCTCCGCGACCGGCGGGAGGAGCTGATCCAGGATCCTGCTGCTGGCCGGCGTATCCGTCGCCGTCTCGACCAGGTTACGGCCGAACTTGGCCTCGACCGAGAACGTCTCCGTGGCTGGGGAATCGTGCACGCCTTGGCATGGGGCTTCTCGGGCAAGACGCACAAGGTGGAGCAGGACATGATCGCGTGCGCCCGTTGGCTGGCGAACGCCTGAACGGGCTCCGCGGTCTGGCTCGGAAGTTTCCGTTCGTCTCTGTTCTCACGACCAGGCGAGATCGGATTGCGCGGCAGCAACACCTGATGTCTCTCGGTGCCGCTGCGCGGAACCTGGCCGACGAGTTCTGGCGGCTGTGACAGTTCCGTGACCGTTCTGTGACAGCTCGCGGTCTGCTGTGACTTTCCGGATGGTTCTTGCGCATTGGTCTCGTGGGAGGGCTGCGCGTATGTGCCGAGTGGCGTGTGCCTATTGCGGCGCTGGGATGACCTTTGTTTGGTAGATGGGAGAGGGGAGCGGAGAGCAAGGGGATCTCGTCATCGGTCGAGGCGCGGGCGGCCAGCGGCCGGCGCGTGTTTGGTTCGGCTCGCGGCCGGTGCAGGGGATCTGACCCCGATCGGCCTCCGAGGGGACCTTTGTAGATGGATGCTCGTTGTCCATGATCGTCTCCGCGGATCGGCCGCGGTGCCTATGTGGTAGCGGGAAGGACCTTTCTTTGTGTGGGTTCGAGATCAGACGAGGTCGGCTGTTCGGAAGCTGGCCCTGAAGGCGCATTGGAGTAAGGGGAGGTGGTTTGTGCGTGTTCGACGAGCGCCGTGCGTCGGGCGAAGCGGCTGGGGGCGAGGGGACCGGCCGGTTCGGGGCGTTGTGGCTGGACGGCGGTTGGCGTTTGCGGTGGCGCTTACGCCGGCGTTTTGGTGGGCGTTTTCGGCGGCGCGGGGCAGCCGCCTGGGTTGAGCGCGTCGCGGCCTGTGAGCGGCGGTTGCGGCGAGTGTTGGATCCCGACAAAGGAGGGTCTCACCTCTGTCTGATTCGAATCGGAGCCGCGCGTTGCGCTCTCGCGCGGTGCGCGTGAGCGCCGAGCGCGTCTTCGAGCTCGCGCGTCATCTGACTGAGCGCGACCGCGAGATCGCGCTCGCGCTGTACGAGCATCAGCTGCTGACCACGGATCAGCTGACGCTTTTGTTCTTCAGCTCCAGGCGCAGGGCGCAGGACCGGCTGCGCTTCCTCTTCGACGAGCGCGTCGTCGACCGTTTCTATCCGCCGCGACCGTACGGGCTCGGGAAGCCGCAAGCGCACTGGCTGTTGGACGAGGGCGGTGCGATCCTGGTCGCCGCCTCGCTGAAGCTGGAGCGCAAGCAGCTGGGCTGGCAGCGGCGCGACGACTGGCGCTCGTATCCGCAGCTTGTGCACCGGCTGGAGGTGAACCGCTTCGTCACCGACCTGATCGCGGCAACACGTGAGGATGGGTCGCTGGGCGTGAGCGAGTGGTGGGGCAGCCGCAGCTGCAGCGCGCGGCTGTGCGGTCAGGAGCGCTACTCGCGGCCGGTTCCCGATACGGGCTTCTTCCTCGAGACACGGGGCGGGCCGATCGAGTGCTACCTGGAGTGGGACCGCGGCACCGAGACCCTCGAACGTGTCGGCAACAAGGTGGCCCTGTACCGGCATGCCGAGGTGCACTCGCCGCCCGAACGCGCACCCGTGAACGTGCTGTTCGTCGTGCCAACCCAGCGGCGGCTGCGCGCGCTCGCCGATGCGTTCGCCGCCGACGATGAGCGTCGCTCCAAGATCCGTGGCTACCGGTTCGAATCGAAGTGGCCGCCCGCCGCCGTACTGGAGTCCGAGCTCGCCGCCGGCGGGCCGCTGGCGCCGGTGTGGCAGTCGCTCGCCGGCGCAACCGATCGTGGGCGCCTCTGCGATCTGCCGGCGCGAACGGAGCTGGCGCCGATCGAGTTGGCGCGCTGTTTCGGCCGCCGCTGGCGCAAGGAGCGGCCGGGGTTCTGGCAGGCGCTGTCGCCGCTCGGCGTCGCACCTGGACCCGCGGCGTCCGAGAAGCCGTTGCAGCAGCCTGCACTCGAGCCCGAGCCCGAAGCAGTCGGTATCGCGCTTGCGCCGCCGACTCCGATCGAGCGGATGCGCGAACAGTTGCTGGCCGAGGCGCGCCGCGATCTTGACGCAACCTCCGGGCGCGAGCGAGGCGCTCGGTGAGCGACCTCGGCCTCGGGGGCGGCTCACGGCCGCCGGTCCGGTCGGGATCGGCCCGTGACTCGCGAGCGACCCGACCTGGCCGCGACGTGGGCGCACAGGGGCGGACGCTGGCGCTCGTGGGCAAGCGGCGGCCGCCGCTGCGCTTACTGCCGCCCGAACTCGCGCCCTTGAGCGAGGAGCGGGAGCGGGCGGCGCTGGGCGCGCTGTGCGCGCTTTACCGCGATTTCCTCGAGACGGGCGGACTTGACTCCTTAGCCGATCGACGGTCTCATGCAGCGCCCGCGAGGCAGGAAAGGAAGGCCGCATGAGGATCGCCACCTACAGCCGCATCTCAACCGACGAGGAGCATCAGCCCTACTCGCTCGAGGCGCAGGCACAGCGCCTGGCCGCCTACATCCAAAGCCAGGACGGCTGGCGGCTGGTGCGCCACTTCATAGACCAGACAAGCGGCGCCACCCTGGAGCGGCCTGGGTTGCAGCGGGCGCTGCGCGAGGCGGAGGCGAAGCGGTTCGACCTCTTGCTCGTCTACCGCGTCGACCGGCTCAGCCGCTCGGTGCGCGGGCTCGCGCAACTGCTGGAGCAACTCGACCAGGCCGGTGTGCTCTTTCGCAGCGCCAGCGAGCCGTTCGACACCTCCAGCTCGGCCGGGCGGATGATGGTGCAGATGCTCGGTGTCTTCGCCGAGTTCGAACGAGCGACGATCGTCGAGCGGGTGATCGCCGGCATGGAACGCAAAGCGGCCCGCGGCGAGTGGACCGGCGGCTCGCTCCCCTTCGGCTACCGGCTCGATGCCGAGCGCCGCCACCTCGAACCCGACCCAACCGAGGCGCCGCTCGTGCGCGAGATCTTCGCGCGCTACGCCGAGCGACTCGAAGGCTCCTCCGCGCTCGCCGGCTGGCTGTCCGAGCGAGGCTACCGGACGAAGAACGACAAGCCGTTCAACCCGCAGGCGGTGCTGACAATCCTGCGCAACCGCGCCTACCTGGGCGAGATCAACTACCGCCGCACCAGCTACCCGGCACCGCACCAACCGCTCGTCGACAAAGAACTCTTCGAACGTGCACAAACGATCCTCAGCGAGCGCGGCGAGAATGCCTCGCTGCGGCGCTCGAACAACTCCGACTACCTTCTTACCGGCCTGCTCAAGTGCGCCCGCTGCGGCAAGCGCTACATCGGCGCCTGCGCACACGGCAACGGCGGCCGCTACCCCTACTACGTCTGCTTCTCCCGCCAACGCTACGGCAAGACCACCTGCGACGCCGACTCACTCCCCGCCGCCCAACTCGAACACGCAGTCCTCGACCAGCTCGTCTCAGTGCTCGAACAAGAGCCGCTCGTCCGCCAAGCGATCGAGCAAGCCTTCGCCGAGCTCGACGCCGGACGGCCGAAGCGCGAAGCCGAGTTGAAACGCGTCGAGACCGAGCTACGCAACCTGCACGAAACTCTCAACCGCTACTTCCGCGCCTTCGAGCACAAGACAATGCCCGAACAGCTCTGCGGCAAACGGATCACCGAACTGACCGAAAAGCTCGGGCAGCTCGAAGCACGACGCGAAGAACTCTCGCTCGACGACGAGAGCCCGCAGCCACTGTCCGACCACGACCTCGCCGCACTGCAGGCCCACGTACGTCACGTGATCGACGCCGGCGACCCGCCACAACAAAAGGCCCTCCTGCAAGCACTCATCTACGAGATCCGGGTCGTCAGCCGCGCCGAGATCTACCCCTTCTTCTCTTTGCCCGCGGTTCGACCACCATACGGGTCAGTGCCCCCGGCCGGAATCGAACCAGCGCACGCGGTTTAGGAAACCGCTGCTCTATCCACTGAGCTACGGGGGCCCGGGCCGCAGAGTAGCGCCATCCCGCGCCGGCGCTACAACGGTCGGCCGTCCGTGGCTCGCGCAGTTGACGTTGGAGCCTAACCGCCGTCGTTGAGCGACCCGCCGACATCGTGTTGGCCTCGATCAATAACTTCTCGATTGGGTGGCTCATCCCGGGCGGCGTGTTCAGCGTCATTGCGCTCGCCACGAAGGAGGGCCCGCCGTAGCGGGCCCTCCAGCCTGTCGCTCTAGCTCGTTATGTCAGCACGGTATAGCCGCCATGATCGCCTGAACGCCAAGCGGCCCGCCCAGCAACGTATCGGCCTGCGCCTGCGTCAGGATCCCCGCCGATACGTAGGCGTTGACCTCGTTGACGAACGCCTGCAGCTGGTTGCACGCGGTCGGTTGATCAGGTTTGGAATTGAGGCTGTCGATCGCGTGGTTCAGCTTGACGATGAGCGAATTCGCTTGTCCGCCGTTCAGTACCCCCGCCGCCTGTAGACCCTGAACCGTCGTGATCACGTTCGGGATGGCCTGGGCGGGAGTGAGGATCGTGAGAGTCAAGGTTGCTGATCTCGTTCCGCCGATCAGAAGCCTGGCGTCGGTGCCGGTGAGGGTGAGCGGATAGGTCCCGGGCGGCGCGCCGGCGGTCGTGATCGTCAACGTCGAGGAGAAACCTCCTGCACCTCCACTCGCGGGACTGAAGCTTGCCGTTGCTCCCGACGGCAGGCCGGACAGAGATAGTCCGATCGTGGGGAGTCCTGAACTCGCCGAGCCGGGAACCAGCGTCTCCGTGACGCCGTACGTGTTCGTCCCGGTCGTCAAGATCTGCTGGCTTGTCGGGCTGCCGGCGACCGTGAAGTCGTAGACGTGAACCACCGTCGTCGCCGTGTTCGACACCGCCCCCAGCGAGTCGGTCACCGTCACCGCATACGTCGTATCTCCGAGCCCTGGTGTGTCGCTGATGGTCTTCGTTGTCGCAAACGGCGCGCCGTTCTTCGTCCACGCGTAGGTGAACGGACCGGTTCCTCCGCTCGGGACTGCGGTGAGGCTGATCGAATCGCCCTTCAGCACAACTCCAGCAGGCGCACCCGTGATCGACACGGAGGCCACGGCGAAGTCGAGCGCGCCGATGTTTAGGGGCGGGATCGAGGCCAGCGGTGGCGAGGTCAGCGGCACGGGGACGAATCCCGCCGCGACCCGGCCCGCGACCAATGGTCCGGCAACGCCGCCGATCGCGTTCCCGATCGCCGTGTCGAGACCCACCGAGCTGTAGACCGGCCCCAAGCCTCCAGAGAACAGGCTGATCGGAGCGGGGTCACTGATCGAGCAGTCGACAACGAGGCAGACGCCACCGCTGACGATGTCCGCGATAACGGCCACGGTGTTCTGCAAGTCGTCCGTCCAGTGGAGGTTGATCTGCGCACTTCCGGACGTCCCCACCCAGTGGACGAGCGGCGAGAGCGAGATCCCGAGCGGCGCCGGACTGGCCGGCGTCGTCAGCGTGAAGCTCTGGGCCGAACCGGAAGAGTCCCACTCGACGGGGAGGACTGGCGCACCACTCGCACCGGTGACCTGTACGACGGCCGCTGCCCCACCAAGCCCGGGAAACACGCCCGGAGGAGCCGGCGCCAGGGTGAGCGAGCTTCCAAGGGTCGCGGTGATCACATCGAGGCCGGCGACGCTGAGGGTGATGCCGGAGCTCGTGCCCGGGATCGTGACCGGAGAATCCGAGTCCATGGGTGCGGTGAAGGTGTTGGGCGCCGAAGTCGCGCTGAATGGCACTGTTTTGGGGCAATCTGTGCACCCGTCGAAGTTGAAGGTCATGTTGCCGCTGAGCGAATAGGAGACTGTTGATCCACCCGGCGTGGGCGAGTACTTGACGGAGACGGGAAGAGGCCCGTTCGCGGTGTTCAGGTCGGCCGGGTCGTACGTGAGCGCGACGTCGGTCCCGAGCGTCACATGTGCCGTGAGCGTGCCGCTGAAGGCAAGCGCTCCGTGGAATAGACAGACGCCGAAGCTCAACAGACACGGTGGGTCCCCCACTCCGGTGTCTTCATTGACCGGAATGCTCGTGCTCAATCCGAGATTGGCGTGTTTCGTGATCGTTACAGGATCTGGGCTGCCTGCTCGTGCCGGCCCAATCGCCATCACGGCCGCGACAACTGCCAGCGCGCTGACTGAGAGCGCCCGGCGAAGGGTCTTGCTTTGCATCTCGGCTTCCCTCCCTCGCGTTATGCGCCGACGCCGACGGCGCTGTGATTCAGCTCATGCAGCTTCTCGACCGGGAATCGAGGTAAATCAGCGGCTCGCCCGCCTGGCCTCGAGCACCGTGACGTACGCCTCGTAGCGCCTGCCGAGCATCAGAAGATTCGGCATCGGGTCACCTGCCTTCTGCCGCAGCTCGGGGTACGAGGAAGCCTCGACGCTACTCCTCCTCGCGAGGCGGCTTCAATCCCTCGTTCGAGTGATCGCAGACGCTCGTTTGAGCTAGCGAATCACCGACGACTCGAGTCCTTCACTGCACCGCGTCGGAGAGCGCACCCCACGCGTTAGATTCCCTTGGTCCACAGCCACGCGAAGGGAGGCTTCATATGCATGCAGTTGTCGTGCGGGTCAGGGTAAGTGATGTTGAGCGGGCCCAACAAATGCTCGAGAGCCAAGTTGTTCCGCAGGTCTCGAGTGCTCCTGGCTTCAAGGCCGGCTATTGGACGCGAGTGACAGACGGTGCCGAGACCAACGGCTTGTCGATGGTGGTCTTCGATTCCGAAGACAACGCGCGCGCAGCCGCCGACCGGGTGCAGGGAATGGTGCCCGAGACGGTTACGCTCGAAAGCGTCGAGGTTCGGGAGGTCGTCGCCTCAGCGTAGTTGTACCGCGCCGGCGCTTTGGAGATCGACAGCTTCAGGTTCTCTCTGTCGCGGAACGTCGCTGCTCGGCCCGAGCCTGCTCGGCGCCCGAGCCAACTGGGTCAACCGTTTCCGGGTCGGGCCGAGCAGGATCAGTTCGGATTTTCGCTGGGCTGCGAGATTTCCTCCACCAGCTGGCCTGCCTTCTTGTCCTTCACCTCGTGGACGACGTCGGCCTGGGCGAGCATCCCGATCAGTCGGTCCGAATCGACGACCGGCAGTCTGCGTACTTGCCGGTAGGCCATATGCTCGAGCGCCTCGTCGAGCGGCTCGTCCGGATAGGCGGAGATTGGGTTCTCGGTCAAGATGTCGCCGACCTGCGTCGAGGCTGGGTCGCGTCCGGCGGCGACGACGCGTAGCGCGACGTCTCGGTCGGTGACGATGCCGACCAGAAAGTCATCGTTATCGACAACTGGCAGGGAGCCGACATCCTCGTCCTCCATCATGCGCGCGGCGATGACGACAGAAGTGGAGCGGCTGATGCAACTGGGGTTCGGGGTCATCGCATCTCGGACGGTCTTAGCCATCGCGTCTTCTCCTTGTCTGGAAGATCACGAATTGGATTCCCGCCGGGGCGATGCCCGAAACGCAGGGCGACGGGCCACCGGCGATGCCGAGGGGAGAACATCGTGGGCCGCGGCCGCATTCAAGGCGCCGAGAGTTACTGACGACCGAGGGTCCGACTTTGAGATCCGCAACGCGACTGATCGACCATCTGGTCGACCTTCGTGGTCGAGACGCCGGCGACATACGGTTGCAGTTTCAACAAAGGGCGACGGGCATTCACGTGGTCGGTCTGGCGCCCCGTCGACGTGTGAGCGCGGGTGTTACTTGCTGGTCGTAAGGAAGGCGACAAGATCGGCGAGCTGCTTCTTCGAAAGCTGTGTCGCATAGGTCTGCGGCATCACGCCCTTCGGATAGCCCGGGGAGATGTAGGCATTCGGCTTCACGATCGACTCACGCACGAACGCGGCGAGCGACATGTGTGCCTTCTTCGCATCGGCTCCCGGCTTCGTGTCGAGGTCTGGCCCGATCGTGCCGGTCGTTCCGGCCGGTTTGAAGGTATGGCAGCTAGCGCAGGCGCTCGCGAGAAAGACCGACTTCCCCTTTGCCGAGTTGCTGGACGCCGGTTTCGTCTTTGTCGTAGTCGCGACGCTTGTAGTCGCGACGGTGCTGGACGTCGCCGGAGCGGCGACGGTGATGGTCCGCGTCACGGTTCGACCGCCTGAGCTGGAATGTCCGATCGCCCAGCCGACTACCCCGGCGGGTACTAGCAACGCGAAGAACAGGAGCCAGACGAAGACCTCACCGACCGTAACCGCCGGGTCTCGCTTCCGCTCAGCTGCCACAGCCGAACGCTACCGGCCGGTACCGGCGCGCGTCGGCACAAGAACTATTCGCCTTCTGGCGGCGATGATCCGGCGCGAAACCTTGAAACCTTGTCCGCAACGCGGGGAGTGGAGTCTTGTCGCATTTCCGCCAAAACGCGACAAAGACTCACTTCTGTCGTCCAGGAACGAGCTCGTGGAAATTCTGTTTGGCCCAACTTCGTGGTACATCTCGGTCCCCGCAAAACTCGACGAGGATCGCCGCTGCGATGAAGAGCGCGACGGCGTTCAGCGGTCCGTCGAGCGAGCGTGAGATGGCACCAACGACCACGGCAATGCCAAGGAGGGTGGTGTAGAGCATGCCGCGAGAAAGCCGCGCGGTACGTGTATCGGCCGCCGCGTCGACCAGGCTTAGGCTCCCGCTACCGTGCCCGCGCTACGAGGTCCCTTCGACGATTTGCGCCTGAACCGGGCTCTCCGGGGAGATAGTGCTCACCCAAGAGCGGGTTCGGAAAAGGGCGATCGCGCCGCCTGCGACCAGGAAGAGGCTCGCTGCGAGCAGGACGCCGTGCGGGTTCAGATAGAGATTCATGATCGGCGCGACTGCGACGGCCAGGAGCATGGTGGTCGTGAACGAGGCGGATGCGAGTCCGAAGATCGCTCCGTAACGACGCGGGTCGGCCTCGCGCTGAATGATCGTGTCGAAGATGACGTCTGTCGTGCCGTCCACGAACCCAATCGCGGCGATGACGAGGATCGCCGTCGGCGCGTGATGACCGAGAGCAAGGACGACGAAGAAACCGCTCATCACCAGGAGGCCGACACCGATCCAGCGACCGGCGTCCGCACCGATCCGTGCGAAGCCGACGAGCGTCCCCCCGAGCGCCAGCCCGATTGCGAGTGCCCCAAGCCCGAAGCCGTACCCTCCTGAACCAAACCCGAGCGACCCCAGGACACGCGGCAGCGACGCGTTCGTCAACCCGGTCGCTATGGTCGCGACCGCGAACGAACAGACAAGGAGAAGCAACTTCCTCGATGACAGGAGATAGTGCAACGCGCTCGGATCCGTCCCGTTGCCGCGCGCTCCGTCGGTCACCGACAGTGCTCGGAGGGGCAAGAAGAGCACAAACGCCGCCGCAAAGGTGAGCAGGTCGACGGAAAGCGCCGCAGTTGGGCCGACCGAGGAGAGCGCAAAGCCGGCGCCAAGCGCTCCGAAAGCCATCGCGGCGTCTTTGGCAAGCCCCAGCGTGGCATTCGCCCCCGCCAGCCGGTGATTACCGACCAGAGTCGGCACGAGAGACGGTGCGGTCGCGCCGGAGATGGCCGCCAGGATCCCCGAAAGGCCCAAGGCCACCAGGATCAGTGGTAAGTCGACGGTGGCGACACCGAGGAGGGCAGCCGCCACGAGAACTCCGCGGCCGAGCTCGATCCAGACGAGAAGCCTGTTCTTGGGGAGGCGATCGACCACATAGGCGGCGAGCCCGCCCCCGAGAATCGGCGGCAACAAGCGGACCAGGAAGAAGGCTGCAACGTGCGCCGTCGACCCGGTGCGCTCGTAAGTCCACCCGACGAGCACCGCGAAGGTCAGCCAGTCACCGGTCTGCGAGATCAGCTTCCCCAAGGCGAGGCGGCGGAATGCCGGCAGGCTGAGCGGCTCGAGCAGCCTCGACGGTGCGAGCGTCCGCACAGAGTCGCCCCGATCCAAAGAGACGAGGACGATGAACGCGATCGCTCCCAGCCCGATCAGCAGGTCTCCCACAGAGAAGACATTCGCGAGCGGGAGCTCCTTGGGGATCGCAAAGATGTCACCGAGGAACCACAGATGCGATGCGGATGCCGAAACGCTTCGAAACGTGTCGACGCCGGCCGCATGCGCCGCTTGCAGAGTCACGGGCATCCGCCCCCCGTTGACGAGAATGGCAAGGGCGTTCAACGCCAGGCCTGCATACACAGGCAGAAGCCTTCGGACGCCGACGTTCGTGACCGCAAACCAGATGAGAGGCGCATAGGTGCAGCAATGAAGAAACGAGGTTTCGCCCGATGAGAGATCGAGCGGCACCGGCAGAAAGAGAGCGAGTTGACCGGCGAGCGCGAGAAAGACGACCCACGAGTGCCGAAACTGGACGGCCTGCACGCGTGAGGGCTTGCCGCCGAGGAGGATCGCGAAGAGCAGGCCGAGACCGATGCTGGGAACGAGAAACACAGCTAGAGCCCGACCGCGCCGAGGACGGAAAGGCCAGGAGTGTCCTTGAGCTCCGGCGACCCGAACACGCCGAGGGCAGGGACGAGCTCGGGGAGGGTCGCGCCGAGTGCCAGCTCGACAGCTCGCGGCATCGTCCGTGCGAAGGCGAGCACGAGGAAGGCGTTCAAGCCGTCTGGGCCCCTGAGTGGTAGGGCAACGTGGAGGCCCTCTCGCCCCAGCTCCGGACCGTCTGCCACGAGCAGGCTTCCGCCCGCTTCTGCCTCACGAAGGAGCCAGCTCGTCAATGCGACTTCGGTTGGGCCTTCGGCGATGCTGCGCTCGAGCACGATGCTGCCCGTCATGTCGCTCTCGCGCCAATCGAGCAGGCCCGCCCAGCGCAGGTCGGCGTGGCGCGCGAGGAGGCTGACAACAGCGTTGAAGTGAACGTTCCGGGGCGCTGAATCGGCCAGCTGTTCGCGCAACTCCGCCTCGAAGCCGCGAGCGCGCCGACGCCGCACGTATTTCCAGGCGAGCATTGCGGTGCCGACCACCCCCGCGCCGACAGCCACTTCGAAGAGGTGCAAGCCGACTGCGGCGAGGCCGGCCACCGTTGCACCGACGATTGCCAGCTCGAGGTGCCGGGCAACGATCATGCCGAGCCGCAGACGGGACCGGCCGCGAACTGCCGAGAGACGACGCACCTGCAGCAGCTGTTCCGCAGTGAGGACGCTCTGGGGGTCGAGTCCACGCTGCCAGGCGACGAAGGCGGCGCCGATCGCGGGATGGAACTGGGTGCCGAGCCCGCGTTCGATTTCGCCGAGTGCCTGCTCCTTGGAGAGCGCCGTCCGGTACGGTCGATCGCTGATCATTGCGTCGAAGCTGTCGGCAACGATCAAGAAGTGCGAAGCCAGCGGCTGATCGGCCGTCGCGATGCCGTAATAACCGGCACCGTCGTAGCGCTCATGGTGGTATTCGACCGCCTGCGCTTCCCACGAGGCAAAGTGAAAGCCCCGGAGCAGGCGAGCCGAGAGACGGGGATGGCGCCGCATCGCAGCCCATTCGTCGTCGTCGAGCTTCCCAGGCCGCCGTAGCACTCCGGCGTCGACCGAGATCTTGCCGAGATCGTGCAGGCGGCCGGCCCACCGCAGTCGCGCGACCTGGGCGTCCGGAAGGCCGAGCCGGACAGCCAACTCGGTGACGAACTCGGCCACTCGAGCGGAATGGCGGTACGTGGACGAGTCTCGCTCGTCGACGATATTGGCGAAGGTCTCGAGGGCGCGAGCGGTCTCGCGTCGCAACAACGCCAGACGGGCGTGAGCCTGGTAGACGGCGATCAGCAGCGGGATCAGCACGATGATCGCCCAGGGGTCATAGAAGCCGAAGACGGCGAACGCGGTCCCGAACCCGGCCTCTGCAACCTTTGGCGAGAGCTCCGTGTCCAGGGACTGGCGGATCAGGGGCAAGACCGACGTCGCCGACGTGAACGCGACGGCGCAGCTCACGAGGACGGTGTTCAACACCGTGTACGTGACGGTCAGCGCCGCGATCGGTAGTAGGACGCCCGGGAACTGGAGCTGCCCTGGATGTCCACCGGTCGCCTGAAAGACGTAACCGCCTGTAAGCGTCGCCAACGCAAAGACGCTCGCGTTGAAAAGTGCGCGACGCCACGGGGACCCCCGCAGGGGGTCGACGGCCAGGACGCCGAAGGCTCCGACGATCGCTCCGGCCCAGGGGCCGAGCATGAGGATTGCCGCGATGTGGACGCCCGAGGAGAAGCTGAACGTCGAGCCTCCCTGGTCGGGGGAGGATTCGTCAGCCGAGACCTGGAAGAGCTCGGTGAGCGCGACAGCCGCTCCGAGGAGCGCAAGCGTCGACAACGGCATGGCAGCGGCCGTGAACGCCGCGACGGCCACCGCTCCAAAACCGAGGGCGACCGTCCCGACGACGAAGGCGCGCGCCTTGGGGGAAAGGCGCATCGTTGGTTTTCAGCTCGTTGTCAGTGCCACTTGTTGCCGGCGCCGGAGGCCAGCAGCAGCGCGGTGAGCGTGCCAAGTGTGGTGATCCACCTGAGGGAGTACAGCCGCCGCATGTCTTTCTCCTTCTTCGATGTACGTATGCCGCAGTTTGCGAACGACCGCGCGGCTGGTATCCCCCGGTCGGGGGGGCTTCAACACGGGGCTCCGTTTCACTCGAATGAGTGACCCGCCCAAATCGGGGCGAGACTCGCCGGATAAACTGCACCTGCAGGATTGTCGCCCTGGGGGGCGCTACGGTCCCAGACCGTGCATCCCCTCCTGGGGGAAGCCCCTATTGGCGCAGCTCTGACCCCTGGTACCCCCACGCGCGAGAGTCAGGAGAGGCGCAGGCGACGCGCCAGCAGGTCAGCCGGTTGCCTCGTTGCGGTCGCGTAGGTCTCCATCTTCAGGCTCGCGACGACTGCCCCGTCCAGCAAGGCTGAGAAGGCGCCTCAACGCGCAGCTCCCGCGAATCCCTCTGCTGGGGGACGTCGACCAGGCGCGGAGCGGGCGATGCACTGGTACCCAAGGAGTGAACATGCGGCGAGATTCTCCTCGGGGTGCAGTCGCGAAGCAGTTTGACTCGACGG
>Ga0070707_100001659_pt1 | contig 21551 bp, 17 predicted proteins | sample KBSK5502metaG_FD_65468 | JGI IMG/M metagenome (GOLD analysis project Ga0070707, IMG submission 65468) | Corn, switchgrass and miscanthus rhizosphere microbial communities from Kellogg Biological Station, Michigan, USA - KBS K5-50-2 metaG | ecosystem: Host-associated > Plants > Roots >...
GGATCCCGCCGATCGTCAGGTTGGTAAAGGCCGTGAAGTTCGCCGTCACCTGCGCGACCATCTGCGGCTTGGAGATAATGAACACATCGGCGCCGTCCTCGATGGTCCCCCCTGCCGCCCAATCCTCGAACTCATCGACACTCAGGTAGACGGCATTGTTATCCACGCCGATCTTCGGCTGGTCACCCAGGCAGGGGCAGCCGGGATGGGCCGGGAAGGTGTCGTCGATCTTGTACAGGATGTGCGCCTTTTTCAGCATTGCACATCTAGAATGACATAAGCTCAAGTATTATCGTCGAGCGAAAGATGCCTAGTAATGGCAGCCTGGGAGGAGCTTCGTGCTCATTTTGGCAGCGATCAACCAACCTGGTTGCATCTCATTCTAATTGTGCAAACATCAAAAAGGCTCACACCCTAGACCTCGGCTCCCAGACGGCAGGCTTCTCATTCTACATGCACCCTCTTCGCCCTTTGGCTGAACCCCTGCTCTTGCAGGGAGTTTGCCTTTTTTCGGTGTGCGCAAGTAGAATAAGGCTCAGCAGTTTATAGAGACGGCAGCCAAAATGAGAAGGAAGTCCCACCCAAACTGGTACCACTGAGCATCTTTCGTTTCGCTGTAACGCTTGAGCTTAGCTCATTTTAGATGCGTTGATGGCAAAAAGGCACACTTCCTCGTGTTCTTGGTGAAGGAAACCTGTCGTAGCATTTTACATGGGCAGCAAAGAGCAATGGCCTCACACGCTGGTAAAATATTGACAAAACCCCAACTATATACTAGGATGATTCCATCAGCTTTTTACTGAAGAGGTGGCAGTTATGACAGTAAAGGGATCGCCGCCAGGCGGTCGCTTCCCGCGGGAAATTCACGTGAATTTGCACGGGATCTAACGAGCCGCCTTAGTATTTCTGAAGCCCACTTTGCGAGGCTGGGGTGTGCCGTCCAAATGGGTTTCAAGAGGAGTGATACTATGCGCTATCTGTCCTTCCGCTTTCCTGTCGCTGTTCTGGTCGCCGTGGCCTGGGCGCTCATGGCGGCCTCGGTCAACATGGCCGCCGCCTCACCGTCTTCCCCGCCGGTCATCGACGACTCGACTCTGCAGGCGATGACGACCACCATCGGCGGGGCGTCGCCGCTGCCAACTACTCGCACCGTCCAGCACTGGTTCGGGCAGACACTTGACCCGCACAACGGCGTCACGTACGGGTACAACATGGTCGGTGCAGACCCGAACAACTGCTCCGGCGCGAGCTGCTCGGTGACGGTCGAAGCGGACATCACGCCATTGATCGTGAACATCGGTGGACTCACATTCAGCGGCAACGATGTGCTCGCTGCAACGCTGGCGTCGCCGCAGTTCGCCCCCAACGACTATGGCTCGACGCCAGCCGCGACCGCGGCTGGCGCGTTTCCGAACCCCCCCGCCTTGATCCGGGGCCCGGGCGGCGCCCTTTCGCAAGGCGACGCTGGCAACTCGCTCCAGCTCGAGGACGCGACAATGCGGGCGCAGTTCAACAAAACCGGTTCGAGCAACTACCACCTGAACCTGCATCCGAACGTCCTGCCAGCAGTGACGATCGACGTTCCCAACAACCAGGGCGTGTTGCTGCAGAGTGGCCGAGGAGTGATCTTCGCCGACATCAGCATCAGCTGGTGGTCCGCGCAGATCCAGAACCTGGAGACGACCGCCGACCCGACGCACCTGCCAATCTACTTGACGAACAACGTCCTGCTTCACATCGGGAAAAACGTCCTCAACTGCTGTGTGATCGGCTTCCACGGCACGCGCGCAACGGGCCTCGGCGGCGGAAGCAACAACTGCACCGGTAATTGCAAGGTACAGACGTTCGCGTGGGCCTCGTGGGTCCAGCCGGGTATCTACTCGCGGCCGAACGGCGGCACCGACTGGGCGCTGCAGGACATCCACGCGCTCAGCCATGAGATCTCCGAGTGGGCGGACGACCCCTTTGTCAACAACACCGTGGAGCCCTGGCTGACGCCCACTGCGCCGCAGTACGGGTGCAGCGGGCTCCTCGAGACGGGCGACCCGGTCGTCGCTATTGGCTTCGCGATCGGTACCAACACGTTCGAGCAGGGGCCGAACCCGAATGGCACCCAAAGCGCCGATGGGTTCTATCACCCGGAGGACGAGGCGTTCCTTCCCTGGTTCATGCGCACTGCTCCGAACACCGTGTCAGAACCCACGCAGAGCCCATCGGCCAACATAGGTCGCTACACTCTGATGGGCAGCCTGAACCCGTTCCCGGGCTTCCGCCAGCCGGCAACCGGCTGCTGAACCAACCCGGGATTCGCTCAGACGAAAGAGGCTCAGGCGCCAGGCCTCTTTCGTTTTTGAGCCGAGGAGTAGCCGCCGGGCCGGCCGGGTCCTGTGCGGCGCTGCACAGTCTCCACATTGGGGGCTATGGCGCTGCTCGCTCCTGAGATAATCGTTTCCGCCGGTCACAACCGAGACAGCGGTCGTTGGTCAGCACACCGTCTTCGTTCTCTGCGTAGAAGCAGGGTCGGACGCCCACTTCGGAGTCGGGGTTGAACCTGTTGCGTACAATATCTTCTAGCTCAGGGAGTGAGCCTTGTGCAGCATTACATATCTAGACTGGGAGAAGCCAGGATGGTACAATGCGGCGCAGACGGGTACAGGAGTACCCTGAAAAGGATGGATAACAGGGATGAAAGACCGCCCTGATCGTGCCGCGCGCTTGCAGCTCATCGAGTCGATGTTTGCAGGTCAGTCGTGGCGGGCCGCAGTCGCCCAGAGTCAGTTGAAGCTCTCTCGTTCAACGGTTTACCGCCTCCTCCAGCTTGCTCGCAATGAGGAGAAAGCCGCCGAGGCTTTCCTGGATGATCGCCACGGCCATCCGTACAAGTTGACCAAGCCAGTGCTAGCGTGGCTCGTCGAGGTATGTACTAAAGACCCGCAGATTCCTTCCAGCCGCATCCAGGCAGAGTTGAAGACCAGCTTTGGCATCGAAGTCAGTATCGGTCACATCAACCACGTGCGGGCACAACAGGGAGTGACCAGGCAAGGGCGCGGTCGGATTCAAATGTTGCCCGAACGGTAGACCCGCGGTAACTGGTGGAGCGATAGCGAGTTGGCGAGGTCGCGCAGGCAAGCCCGGCAGAGGGGACAAGATCCCCTCTGCCGGGCTTGCCTATAGCGTATAACTAACCCTCATTACGAATGTCGAATGGGCGCAAGAAAACGGTTGGCTCGAAAGTGATGAAGGCTGGCGGTACAGTGTTGTAAGTTGAGCCGAGTGCGCTCGCCTCCTGATTCATCAGATTGCGATTGGTAGAATCGCCCCACCGGCCTGTATCCAAGCGGTGAATAAGCGTCTGGAAAGCGACCACCGTCTCCGCAGGGGTGAAGGTACAGTGACCGGCGCGGTGGACAAACACCTGGCGCAGCAAGCTGTTGTCTCCCGCCGAACTGACCACGCTCGCATAGGCCTGCTCGTCCTCGTTGACCACCAGCCCATCCCCGGTGGTATGCATGCTCAGTACGGGCATGTTCAGGTTGCCGTCGAAGGTGATGTATTGGTTCAGGTACGACACGGCTCCCGAATCGGCACTGATGCGTGGAGCTGCCGCCAGGGCCTTCAGGTCTGTATTCAGACTCAGGCCCGCTTGCTTGTAGAGGGCTGCAACTTCACGGCTATCGGCTGAATGTGCTAGCTGCACGCCGTAGTCAACACCGGTATTCCACGAGGGGTTGCCTCCTGCACGGAACTCGAGTTCGGCACGGGCAAAGAAGGCGAAAATGAAGTCGACCTTGCTTTCCCAGAGGAATTGATTGTTCTCCTGAGTGGTGAAGTCCGTGCTCGCAGGCTCGGACGAGGCCGGGTCAAACCAGCCGGGAATGTCTCCTAAGGCTGCGGCCAGGGCGATGCGCGCCCGACCCTGTAGGGTGCTTTGCGCCGACGTAAGCACTGACTCGGCCTGATTGAAGGCCGCCGAGGGATTAGTAATATGGACGAGAGGCAGCACATTCCCTGCCAGGAGAAGATTGAATGCGAAAGCGCTATCGAGTGCCTGGTTCCAGGTTCCGACACCGCCGGCTAACACGCCGCACATAGGCAGGGCGCCCGCGAAACGATCAGGATTCAACTGAACCAGCCCGGCTGTAATGATCCCGCCCAGCGAGTGGCCCCAGGCGATCGTGCGGGTGGGTTGACCGCAGGTCGTGTTGAAGAAATCGAGCAAAGCGATCTGATCGTGGAAGGCCTGTTGGAGCGCCCAGCCATTCTGGCTGTAAGAAGAGCCAGCGAGCGCGTAGCCTTGCTGCAAGAGTGCAGCGCCGGTCAGTGCATCACCGGCATCGGGCGCCGGGTTGAGGAGCGGCGAAGTGGTAAATACATAGCCGTGGCTGTAGAGGACCAGCGTTCCATTCCAGTTGGAAGGGACTTGAATGGTGTAGTTGGCCCCTCCAAGTGCTCCCTGAAGCGTAGTTGTTCCGCTGGGATTGATACAACTGCTGGAAATGTGGGCTGCGCCGGTTTGGGCATGGGCAACATTCGTGAACGTCACCATTAAGCCACCGAGAAGTGTTAGCAGGACAAATAGAAAGAGCAGACGACGTTTCAAAGCCTCAAACCTCCTTGTACGAGGAATCCAAAAAAGAGCTTACGTTGCGACACAATTGGATGAAAGTAGTCGGGCGAGGTGCGCGAAACCAGGAGATTCCCACCGGTTATCTGCATCGACGTGGCAGCAGTAACGGCAGAACTCACTTTTTCTTACTTCCCCTAATAGTAGAGTATAAGCATCCAGGGGGTAAAGTCAACTGTAAAATAATATTGGGTATTAGCTCAAGAATAAATACTATTCTGGCGGGAGAAATACCCTTCCCGTAGAGTGCGGATGATGAGGTTTAACAAATTAATAGGGGTATGCCGTGGGCCGATAAATCGGCGGTGGCCGCGATAAATCGGGCCCCTACTGGTGTACTGTCCTCGTTCACGATACCCAGAATATTTCGTTAAAGTTCATTATCCAGCACCTGGGCGAGGGTGGTGAACATTCACGCTTTCTTTTGACGATACTTTGAGTCAATCAGCATAATTTTAGTCCGCTCGTTTGCTTGCTTAGTTCGCCTGGGCCGTTGTTCGTGCTTACCTCCACGATCTTCTACCACGTACCGCTCCACCTCCGATTTTAGGTAAAGGCTCAATCTGTTCGTTATAGGTTTAGGGGTTAGTTTCCCGTATTGGGCCAGTTTACGCACATAAGCGGGAGATACTCTCTTACCCGAATTCTTAGAGAGTATCTCAGCGGCCTGTGATGCGGTCAGGTAGTCTTCAGGTTCCATAGCATACGCTCCCCTGTGTATCGTACTGTCTCACCAGGTATAACACTACGTAGCATTTTAGTTGTATTGAGCCTGGTAGTTCAATGAGATTATACCCCGCTGAAAGCCGCAAACCCTCCATCGACGGGGATAATCGTGCCTGTCACGAAGGCCGAGGCCGGGCTGACCAGCCAGATCAAGGTACCCACCAGGTCTTCCGGCGTGCCGAGCCGCCCTGCCGGGGTATGCTGTAGAACCGTCTGCCCGCGTGGCGTCCACGCGCCTTGCTGGTCGAGCATCAGGAAGCGGTTCTGTTCGGTCAGGAAGAAGCCGGGCGCGATGGCGTTGACTCGAATTTGAGAGCCATATTCCTGTGCCATATGTACGGCCAGCCACTGCGTAAAGTTAGCAACGGCAGCCTTGGCCGCGCTGTAGGCGGGAATGCGCGTCAGCGGACGCAGGGCATTCATTGAGACGATATTCACGATGCAGCCCTGCCCGCGTTCCGCCATGCCGCGCCCGAACACCTGGCAAGCGAGGAACGTTCCTGTGAAATTTAAGCCGAAGACCTGTTCGACGGCTGCTCTATCCAGGTCAAAAAATGGCTGTGTCGCCGTCGTTGTGGCCTGCGGTGAGTTGCCCCCGGCAGCATTGACGAGGATATCAATGGGGCCGAAGGTCTCCGCCACTTGCTCAAGCACATGTTCGAGCGACGCGCGGTCTAGCACGTCACAGGCGATTCCGAGAGCCTGGTTCCCCTCGCTCTGGATTGCCGAGGCAGTAACCATCACCTTCTCCCCATGCAGGCCGAGAATAGCGACCTTCGCGCCGGCCTGTGCCAGCGCGCGGGCCATGACACTGCCGAGGACGCCGCTGCCACCGGTGATCACAGCGGTTTGTCCATCTATGTCGAAGAAAGAGAAAAGATTCATAGCTCACTCCTATAGTGTGTAGGCTGCCTTCGCCAGCCCGTAAGCCAGCGCCTGGATCATCTCTCCGGCTTCGTCGAGATCAATAATACTACGCACTACCAGCCCTGCTAACCAGTTCGCGCTTGCCCTCCGCCAGAGGTCGTGCCGGGTGGGAATGGAGCAGAATGCTCGTGTATCATCGTTAAAGCCCACCGTGTTGTACAGCCCCGCTGTCTCCATCACCTGGTCAAAGTAGTGCGCAAATCCGTTCAGGCTGTCGAAGAACCACCAGGGCGGACCGAGTCTGAGCGCGGGGTAGTGACCCGCAAGCGGTGCCAGCTCCCGGCTATAAGTCGTTTCATCCAGCGTGAACAGGATCAAGGTGAAGCGCGGATCGTTGCCATACTTGTTGAGCAGCGCGTGCAGATTGCGGGTATACTCTAACTGGGTGGGAATATCTGCGCCTTGATCGGCACCGAACTGCTGGTAAATCAGCGAATTGTGGTTGCGCAGCGAGCCGGGATGCAGTTGCATGACCAGGCCGTCCTCGATACTCATCCGCGCCATCTCCATGAGCATGTGTCCGGTGAAGCGCGCGGCATCGCTGGGGGTCGGCTCGCCACGCAGGGCCCGCTGGAAGATCGCATCCGCCTCATGTGGGGAAAGTTCCCCGGTATAGGGAGTGGGTGCGCCGTGGTCGGTCGCGATCGCCCCCATGCGTTTGAAGAATGCCCGGCGATCCTCGAGCGCACGGATGTACGAATGATAATCGTGGACATCTATACCGCTGACCTGGCTCAACGCCGAGATATGGTCGCGCCAGCCCGCGGTATCGAGATTGGTGACGGCATCGGGACGAAAGGTTGGACGTATATCGCCCTGCCAGCCTGATGCGCGGATCGCCGCGTGGTAAATGAGCGGGTCGGTCACGGCATCGGTCGTGCAGAGCGTCTGGATATTGAAACGCTCGAACAACGCTCGCGGGCGGAACGCGGGCGAGATCAAGCGCTCCGCGACCTGGTCGTAGATGCGCTGGGCCGAGGGACCGGTCAGCTTCTCCTCGATGCCGAAAATATCGCGCAGTTCGTCCCGCACCCATATCCCCGTCGGCGTGCCACGGAAAAGATAGAAGTGCTCAGCGAAGATCTGCCAGATGTGACGATGGTCACGTTCCACCGCCTGACCGTCGCGACGAGGGATGCCTAACTGCTCGAGCGGTATGCCCTGCGAATAGAGCATGCGAAAGACATAGTGATCCGGGATAATGAACAGATCGACCGGTGTGCCAAAGGAGTACTCCGGATCGGCAAAGACGCGCGGGTCCACGTGCCCATGCGGGCAGATCAGCGGGCTACCGGCGACCTGCGCGTAGAGCTGCATGGCGACGGCCCGCACGGGCGGTTCAGGATTGAAATAACGATCATTCTCCATTATTTTTTCCAGTCGAGTTTTTCTGTTTTTCTGTTTTTCTAAAAAACGCTGTCGGACGCTGCCGGACGCTGCCGGCCTCTCCTGTGCCAGTAATGTCTCTGCGGCCTCGTACCTCTTGTGATTGATGTAGCTGAATTGTCTGTTCTCCTGCAGCAAGCACCTGCTCCACTGTCATCGTGCGCCCCTCAGCCCATGCAGAAGCAAAAGCCTCCTCCCCGAGATGCTCGCGTACAGCAGCTACCGCATGATCGTAGTCAGCCCGTTCAATAGGAGGCAAGGGTGCGCCAATCGCTTCACGCATCACTTCTGCACTCCCCCAGAGCCGCGCCGCCCAGCCGGGTTCATCCTGCGCTGCTACTACACTCGCCAGTCCTCCCAGGCCGGAGGCGATCAACTCCTTGTCACCTATCTCTTGCGCCATCGCCAGGCTTTCTTCGTAGAGGACACGGGCAAAAGCATGGTCATCCCGGGCTGCCTCCAGTCTCGCTAACAAGGAGAGCGCCTCCGCTATTCCCTCTCGATGCTCCATCTCCCTGTAGAGGGCCAGGCTCTCCTCCACGCGTGTACGTGCAGTGACAACGTCTCCCTGTTTGAGCGCTACCCATCCCAGCAGGAGAGACGAGACCGCCTTCCCTTCCTTGTCGCCTACTTCCCGGTCGAGCGCGAGCCCTTCTTCGAGCAGCGGGTATATCATGTCCTGGTTGCCCTGTGAAGCAAAGAGCGTACCTGCCAACTGCGTCAGTGAGGCGGCCATCCCCCTCTTGTTGCCTAACTCCCTGAACAGCGTCAGGCTCTCCTCAAACAGGGCACATGCCCTGGTGTACTCACCCTGCTTATTGTTGAGCAATCCCAGGGTAAAGAGCGACCAGGCGACACGATCCCGATCACCCAGCTCTTTGAAGAGTGCGAGATCCTCCTCCATCAATACACGCGCTGTTGCAAAATCGCCTCGTCTCCAGGCCGCCATGCCGAGTCGGTCGAGCGCGAGCGCGACACCTCGTCTGTCTCCAAGCTCCCGGAACAGCGCCAGGCTCTGCTGGGCAAGTATCTCTCCCTGGTCATAGTTGCTCTGGTTGAAAGCGAGTCGGGCGGCGGCAAGCGAGGCCTTCGCCCGCACATCCGCCGCAACTCCTGCGCTTCCTGCCAATGCCTGCTCCAGGAATGCCAACCCCTCATTGCGGTGACCGCGCACCACCCAGAAGCGCTCCAGCGCGCTACCAAGGCGTAAGGCCATTTCAGCCCGCCCGCCTTCTATAGCCCAGTGCAAAGCTGCTCGCAGGTTGTCATGCTCTCGCTCCAACCGGTCCAGCCACATGGCGAGCAGTGGTCCATTCAATGCCAGCTCCGCCTCTTCCGCCAACTGCAAAAAGTAGTCAGCATGCGCCTGCCGGGCGGAGTTGCCTTCCCCGCTGGAGGTGAGCACCTCCAGCGCGTACTCTCGGATCGTTTCCAGCATCAGGAGGCGCGGCTCCTCACTTCCTTCCCCCGTTTGCTCCATTCGTTGCAGTAAGCTCTTGTCGACGAGCGAGGCTAAGCCGTCCAATACCCGCCCGGATCCGTCATCGGACGCACCGCAGACCACTTCTGCTGCTTGCAGCGTGCAGCCGCCCACAAAGACAGAGAGCCATCCGAAGAGGCGTTGCTCCCAGGTATTGAGCAGTTGATAGCCCCACTCGATGGTGTTGCGCAAGGTCTGTTGTCGTGCTGGCACATCCCGTCCCCCGCCTGTCAACATGGCCAATCGCCGGCCCAGGCGGGCGAGCAGGGCTTCCGGAGACAGCAGCTTCATACGCGCTGCTGCCAGTTCAATTGCCAATGGCAGCCCATCCAGGCGCACGCAGATCTCCGCCACTGCTCTGGCGTTAGTCGTGGTCAACTGGAACTCGGGCTTGACCGCTTGCGCCCGCTGCAGAAAGAGCGCTACTGACGGAGAGCGTATGAGTGTAGCAAGGTCGGGGAGGTGTGCGGGATCGGGCAATGCCAGTGGTGGTACCGCAAATTCGTGCTCAGCGCGCACATGCAATACCTCGCGGCTCGTAATGAGCATCTTGAGTTGTGGGCAGGACGTGAGGAGATCCGCCACTTGCGATGCTGCCCCAACCACCTGCTCGAAGTTGTCCAGAAGCAGCAGCACCTGCTTCTGCTGCAACATCTCTGCAATGCGCGCCAAAAGAGGCTGCCCCGCTCGATCCCGAATGCCAAGCGCCTGGGCAATAGTAGGTATGACCAGCAAGGGATCGTTGATCGTGGAGAGCGAGACAAAAAATACTCCCCCGGCGAATACTTCACCAAGCTCTAATGCGATCTGTAGACCCAGGCGGGTTTTGCCCGTGCCACCAGGGCCCGTTAAGGTCACGAGGCGCACATCCTCGCGGCGCACGAGTTGCACGACGGTCGCGACCTCGTGCTCTCGTCCGATGAGCGGGGTCGGCTGCGCGGGGAGGTTGTCAGGGCGACTAGCCCGGGTCTTGAGCGGTGGAAAATCGGCAGGCAGACCTGCGATCACCAACTGGTAGAGAGGAAGAGGTCGCTCGAAATCCTTGAGGTAGTGTTCCCCAAGATCGCGCAAGCTCACGCCTTCTGGTAAGTCGTGTTCCACCAGGTCGTGGACCACCCGCGATAGAAGCACCTGCCCTCCATGAGCTGCGTTCATAATACGCGCGGCGTAGTGTACGTCCAGACCCACATATCCCTCGGCCAGGCGAGAGGGTTCACCTGTATGCAACCCCATACGGACACGAACCGTCACAGCGCTCGGCCAGGAATGGAGAGCGAGTTCGCGTTGTGCGGCTACCGCCGCTAAGAGGGCATCACTGGCGCGTGCAAACACGGTAAAAACGGCATCCCCCTGCGTATCGACCTCGTAGCCGCTATACTTTTGGAAAGCGGTGCGCAGCAGATTGAGACACTCTGTCAACAGTTCAGCGTAGCGATCACCGAGTTGCTGGAGCAGGTGAGTGGATCCCTCGATATCTGTAAAGAGCAACGTGCTTGTGCCTGTCGGTAAATCACGCATGCTGAATCTCCTTGCGCCTCTCTGTATCGCTCGCAGGCTCATCGTTCAGGAATACTGTAAAGGACGGCTGTTCTATATTATATCGTATTTCTACGCCAATCTCACTGAGACGCTGTTCACCTGTCCAGCCGTTCCTGAAGTTCCCAGGCATGATCGAGCGCGTGCCATGCCGATCGGCGCACCGCAAAGCGCGGAGTCCATGCAAAGCCATATCTTCTGCGAGGTGCGAAGCTTTCCTTGCGGGCTACCGCTCGCAGCCCCGCAAGGAACTGTTCCCGAACCGCTGCTTCCTGTTCGGCCATGTGGGCCGGATCGGGCTGCCGAAAGGCGGGGCCAAACGCCGAGAGGTGCATCTGCTCGGTCTCCAACAGGTGCAGGCGCATCGCGCTCGGAGATCGCCCTCGCGCAGGCTTCACGTCGTGGAGGTCTGCTGGAATACGGTGCAGAACGTCATCGAAGGTGGACCAGCAGGCTGTAAGAAGGCTGATGTGTCGCTCAATATCCTCCTCTGCGAGCGGCTCTCGATCAGACGTGAGAAGAACACTGGGCGCGCCGAAGTCAGTCGTAGCTGTTCCCGGCATGCGCTCGACGATCTTGAACGCCTCGATGGAGGAAGGTGTAACAAAGGTGAGACCGGCGCGCTCGACCACCTGCGCATAGTTCGAGGCAGTGATGACGAGCTGGTTCAACGCCGTCATCTCATCTTTGCCTGCTCGACACCACCCGATCCACGAGAGCACCTGGGCGAACACGCGGCGTTTGGGTCCCATCTCAAGTGCAACTGCATATTGCTCCATACCGGCTCTCTCACAATCCTGGCTCTTGCGACGTTATGCAAATGTTTCCTCGAATGAGAAGTGTGATGCGATATGCCTATCTTACCATAGCTGGCTAGACCTGGCAGCGGGGCTTTTCTCCAGGAAGAACTTAGCGCGTTGGCTCGTCTCTCAACTTGAGTATGGCGAGGGCAGCGGGAATGCTGCCAAGGAAGATCAGAGCGAAGCAGATGAGTTGAAGAATGCTCACATGCGTGCCGTAGCCCGCCGCTTGGAAAGGAATACCCACTATGAAGAGGAGGGCGGCCCACAGTGGGATTGCCCGTGATCGTATGAGCGCGATGCCCGTAATCACATAGCCAAGGAGATGCCCAATGACCCAACTTCCCGCGAGCAAGACAACCGCCCCCTGGGAAAAGACATACTGGGACATTACCGCGTTGGACGGACTCGCTCCAAACTGTCCTAAGGCGGCACCCAGAGCTTCTAGCCCCACGAACACCGCAAAAGGGAGCGACCCCGCCAAACCGAAGATCATCCCAAGAGTTGCCAGCCAGGGCGAGCGCCGCAGGGCGAGCAGTCCCAGGCCAATAAAGCTGAGCGGAAAGAAGTAGACGGTCACGGCGTTGAAGTACAGGAATAACTGGGTTTGCAGAGGACTGGCCGCTTGGAAGTTGGCGGCCAGGACACCTGCGGATGAAGGCAGGATATGCAAACGATTCGAAGGCACGCCAACACCCCCAGTCGGGTCGAAGGCAAATCCCAGGAACAGGACCACGGGGGCCAGGACGACGCATATGGCCAGGCAAGCGCGGTGGAATTTGCGGTAGAGAGGCTCGGTTTCGTAACTCATTTTCCCACGTTTTTTCTCAGTTGAAAGGCTCAGTTATGAAAATCCTGTACGACAAGAATGGAGGCCGCAACGATCCTTAGCCGGCGTTGGCCTCGGTGACCGTGATGCGAGTGGAGGCTTCCTCCGACATCGCCTTGCGTTCCTGACGCCACAGTCGCAGGGCGACCAGCGCCAGCCAGATCCATCCGGGGATAATCTGGGCTCTCTGGATAAGACCGAGCGGCAAGGGGAACCCTCCATTCTCGGTGATCGGCGCAGCCACGTTGCTGAGTACTACGACCAAAAGTATGAACGCCCCAGTAATCCAGGAGTATGTAGCCCAACTCCGGTTCTGCGGGTCGGCAGCGAAACGCCGAGCCAGCACGAAGCACGCGATGATGAGCACGACAAAGACCACCACGGCGTTGATCCCATGGACCCAGCCGTGCCAGGTCTGCGGGTCGCCTTTGAGGGGAGCACCAGGCGGATACCCCCTGCCGGGGTCGGTCACGAACACTCCTGCTGCCACGAGGCCCAGTCCGAAGAGGCCGATCAACAGCGGCCCCCAGACCGAAGCCCTCCCCGTGCGCCATATCCGCCGCAGCCCTGCCGCGAAGGCGATGCACAGCAATCCGCAGACGATGAAGTTGGCGATCTGCTCCCAACCCTGGTTGCTCAATTCAAGGTCGCTCCCATAGTTACGCCAGGCGCTGTAGCCGGGCCGGGTCGCCCCCTCGATCAGCAACACCGCGATGAACAGCAGCGGCCCGATCACCCCGCAGAGCAACAGGAACTCGGTGATACTTATCTTCTTCAAAATGCGCATGATGGAAGCTCCTTCCTGAACAGAGAGTCATGATGAATGAGAGGTGGATAAATCGTCATGATGCGTATCCTTTCTTTCGATCAATCTCGCCTGAGAGTCATCCCTTAGCGGGACACAAGCAGATGCTGGGTGAGAATCTGCGCCAACCACGTTTCATACCGTTCGGGCTCCCAGCGTTGTTCCACAACCAGCATGCGATAGACATCATAGCTGGTCAGTGCCCACAGCACGTCAGTTGCTTCCTCCAGCGACAGGCCAGGGCGCAACATCTCCTGGTCGTGCAGAGAAGCAATCAACCGGGCCTGGTTCTGACGCCGTCTCACCTCGATCTGCCGGGTCACATCCGCCAGTTCGGGTGCTACGGCTCCGGCAGTCCGCAGCAATTCCAGCGAGCTTGCCAGTGGTTCGTACGCCTGGCGGGTGATTTGAGCCACCAACGAGAGTCGCCGTGACGGGTCTTCGGTCGCGCGCAATTCCTCGATAAGTTGCTGGACGGGCGTGCTGAACGCCTCAGGATTGATCACCTCAGCCAGCAGCACGCGCTTGGAGCCAAACACGGCTGTAACCGTTTTGGGCGAGACTTCAGCGAGCTCGGCAATGGCTTCCAGCGTTGTCACGGCATAACCACGGCTCTCGAACAATGAACGCGTGGCCACCAGGATGCGCCGACGCGTCTCCTCGGCCTGACGCTGGCGCACTTGCGAGTGATAGGGGCGTTTTTCCTCCCCTGACTGAGATACGTGTTCCATACAAGAAGTATATCATATTCGATAGGCTAAATGCTAGTCAATAGATGCTTTCCTATAGAAATCCTCCAGGGAAGAGTCTTGCTTTCACATTTTGCAACACTCTGATATACTACATATACACCGTAGCAACACCTGATGGCACCGTTATGCCTGGGCAGGAAGCAAGGTGAGAAAACTCAGTAGCACGAACTCCATATGTTCTGAAACTTGCGTCAATACAACAAATAGGAGCGAGCATGAAGCCTATCTTAAGGAGTCCTCCACTTTCAACAGTAATTCACAAGCCTGAGAGCGATATTTCCTCCCCTTGTCTAAAGCCAGGGGACTCTATATCACCCGGCAGTTGAAGAGTAGTGCTTGCAGGGCCAGTACGAAGCCTTCCATGTCTAACAAGCCATGACTTTGTCGCTGTCCGGTCCTGCATGTTCAGCCTGATGGAGTATTCCCCATGTCCACTTCTGCTCGTCGTGTAGCGACGTTTGGTACGACCGTCTTCACCGAAGTAAATTTACTGGCACAACAGTACAACGCACTGAATCTGGGTCAGGGGAAGCCTGACTTCGACACGCCGCCAGATATCGTTGCGCACCTGGTACAGGCTGCCCAATCTGGAATCCATAACCAGTATGCCCCCGGTTCTGGAACCGCATCGCTACGCCAGGCTATCGTCAATCACGCAGCGCGCTTCTACAATCTGGATATCAACGTCGTCAGCGGAGTTATCGTCACTGCGGGGGCGACTGAGGGGATCTTCTCCGCGATCCTGGGGCTGGTTGACCCCGGTGACGAGGTGATTATTATCGAGCCGTATTACGATTCGTACGTGCCAAATATAGTGATGGCGCATGCGCTACCGGTATACGTGCCATTGCATCCGCCAACCTGGACGTTCGACCCCGATGAACTGCGTTCTGCGTTTACCAGCAAAACACGTGCCCTCGTCTTGAACACGCCGCAAAACCCCACTGGGCGTGTGTTTACCCGCCAGGAATTAACGCTGATAGCCGAGTTGTGCATCGAGCACGATGTGACCGTCATTTCTGATGAAGTGTACGAGCATCTGATCTTTGCAAACGCAGAGCATATCCCCATTGTCTCGCTTCCCGGCATGTTTGAACGGACCGTTACGGTAAGTAGTGCCGGGAAGCTGTTCAGCGCCACAGGCTGGAAAGTTGGTTGGGTGTATGGGCCTCCCGACCTTGTAGAGGGTGTAGCGCGTTCGCACCAATTCGTGACATTTGCCGTGAATCACCCATCGCAAGAGGCGATCGCTTACGCGCTCAACCTGCCAGGAACGTACTACCAGGCGTTCCAGGCGATGTACGAAACGAAACGCCAGTTGATGCTGTCCGCGCTTGATAGCGCGGGATTGAAGTACTTCGCACCACAGGGCACCTACTTCGTGATGGCAGATTACTCGGAAGTGTTTAATGGATCACCCCTTGAATTTACGCGCTATCTTACGAGGGAGATCGGCGTGGCCTGCATCCCGCCTGAGACCTTTTACAGCCGGGAACATGCACATATTGGGCATGGGTATGTACGCTTCGCGTTCTGCAAAAGCGACGAACTCCTACGACAGGTGCAAGAGCGGCTCGCAAAACTGGGCAGTAAGTGAAATCATGTACGTAAGATTGTGAGGTATCTAGATATGCAGATAGGAGTTACTTTCCCGCAGACCGAGATTGGAGCGGACCCTCTGGTTATTCGTGACTACGCGCAAGCGGTAGAGGGATTGGGTTACAGCCACCTGGTCGTGTTTGACCACGTCCTGGGCGCGGACCCGGCACACCGCCCAGGCTGGAGCGGTTATACCTCGCGGGACATGTTCCACGAGCCCTTCGTGCTCTTCGGCTACCTTGCGGCATTGACGCACCTGGAACTGCTTCCGGCCGTTATTATCCTTCCCCAGCGGCAGACAGTGCTTGTCGCCAAGCAGGCCGCGGAAGTAGACGTCCTCACAGGTGGAAAATTGCGTCTTGGCGTGGGAGTCGGCTGGAACCCGGTGGAGTACGAGGCACTGGGCATGAACTTCCACACGCGAGGGCGCGTCGAGGAGGAGCAGATCGAGGTACTGCGCCTCCTATGGAGCCAGGAGATCGTCAGCTACAAAGGCCAGTTCCATACCATCACTGAGGCTGGGCTCAATCCCCTTCCGGTACGCCGTTCCATCCCGATATGGATGGGTGGGAGAGCGGACGCGCTGCTGCAGCGTACGGCACGCCTGGGAGACGGCTGGTTACCGCAGGGGAAACCGGACGAGCGAATGCGTGAGGCTGTCGAGCGCTTGCAGAGCTATATCACGGAAGTGGGGCGCGACCCCCGCAAGGTGGGGGTCGAGGCGCGTATGAATGCACGAGAGGGTGACCTCGACGAGTGGGTGCGCCAGACGGAGGGATGGCGGGATCTGGGGGCGACGCATATCTCCATTAATACGATGGGAGCCGGGTTCAAGTCCCCTGGCGAACACATCGAGGCTATCCGTCGCTACAAAGAGGCAGTTGGCCATGCGTGAATCACAGGCTCCCTTCGAAGGAAAGCGGTTCGCTGGAACGCTGGCTGCTCGCAGAGCTGCTGGCAAGGAACTTCGCAACAGAGTACCGCGCTCCAGCCATGCCGAGTGGACCCCGGCTACTGATCGCCCAGAACCGCTGAGCCTGTTACAGGAACAGAACCGCTCCCGGCTGGCGCACCTCGTGCCGCTTCGCTATCAACGCATGCTCGCCTCACCTTTTACCTTTCTGCGCGGGTCGGCGATCGTCATGGCAGAGGATCTGGCCGCAACTCCCGTCACCGGGATCCAGGTGCAGATCTGTGGCGATGCGCATCTCAGCAACTTCGGCATCTACGCTACCCCGGAACGTAACCAGTTCTTCGATGTCAATGATTTTGACGAGACCCTCCCGGGTCCCTGGGAGTGGGATATCAAGCGGCTAGCCGCCAGCATCGTGGTCGCCGGGCGCACGAACGGCTTTCCTGCCGCGACGAACAGGCGGGCGGTCTTGAATTGCGCCCAGTCGTATCGCGAGCACATGTGGAAGTACAGCGACATGCGCCATATCGAGGTCTGGTACTCCCGCATTGACTACGAGAGCTCCCTCCAATTCGTGAGCCGCCCATTTCGCTGGTACATCGATAAACAGCGCGAAAAGTCGCGCCAGCGCTCGAGTTTACAGGTCTTTCCAAGAATCGTCGTGGAAGTTGATGGCGGGTATCAAATCAAGGATGATCCTCCTCTCATCGCACACCTGGATGACGAGGCGCTCACCGAACGGTTAAGAGGACTGGTGGAAGCCTACCGGCCAACGGTGCAGGAGGACCGGCGGGTGCTGCTCAGCAAATACCGTGTTGTGGATATCGCTCAGAAAGTCGTCGGTGTGGGGAGTGTCGGCACGCGTTGCTATGTCGTCTTACTGCTGGGCAACGACGGTAACGACCCGCTCTTTTTGCAGATCAAGGAAGCGCGGGCTTCGGTCCTCGAACGTCACCTTGGCCCAAGCGCCTATCCCAACCACGCACAGCGAGTGGTCTGCGGGCAACGGCTCATGCAGGCGGCCAGCGATCTGTTTCTTGGGTGGACGGGACTGGATGCCACCGACTACTATCTACGCCAGCTACGCGATATGAAGTTGACGGTGGATCTCGAGACCCTGATCCCAGAGGGCTTCATCGAGTATTGTCGCTTCTGTGGATGGGCCCTTGCTCGTGCCCATGCCCGCTCCGGCGACGCCGCGCCCATCAGCGGCTACCTGGGGAGAAGTGATGTGTTTGACCGCGCGCTTGCGGCTTTCGCCGAGACCTACGCCGACCAGACCCAGCGCGATCATGCCGCTTTTGTCGCCACCATACAGACCAATCAGGCTCCTGCTACGTTGGCACTTCCAACTCAGTAGAGGTGATGTACATATCCATATTGTGCGTGCAACTCGCGTGTTTGTCTTTCAGGACTTTCAAATCGCTCTGAGATCAGGGCAATAGATGTTTCCAAGAGAGGTAGCGGAAGCTATAATGTAGAGGAAAACCACGTTCTCGTGTAGAATGAACTCCTCATGAGCGCTTCACGAAGTGCCTGGGCGGTAGGCTGAGTGAGGGAGAACTCGAACGAGAGCGCTCAGACAGTCTGAATAACAAGCTAGCAAAGGAGAGCGAGTAATCTAATGAAAAAAGTTCGCTGGGGGGTGCTGAGCACCGCCGATATTGCTGCCACAAAGGTTATTCCCGCCATGCAGCAGGGCATGTACTGTGAAATCGCAGCCATCGCTTCACGCACTCCAGAAAAAGCACGGGCCGTGGCAGCGCAATTGGGTATCCCAAAAGCATACGGTTCCTATGAGGAACTCCTCGCTGATCCAGACATCGATGCGATTTACAATCCCCTACCCAATGACCTGCACGTCCCCTGGTCGATCAATGCGCTGCATGCCGGCAAACATGTACTCTGCGAAAAACCAATTGCCCTAACCGCTGCGGAAGGGCAATTGCTGGTCGATGTCGCCAGGCAATACCCCCATCTGAAGGTAATGGAGGCGTTCATGTATCGCCTCCATCCACAGTGGCAGCGAGCCCGGCAACTGGTTCTCGAAGGGAAAATCGGAGAACTGCGGACAATCCAGTCATTCTTCTCATACTATCTCGCTGATCCGAACAACATTCGCAATCGGAGCGACTCTGGAGGCGGAGGAATGCTGGACATCGGATGCTATACGATTTCGTCGGCGCGTTTTATCTTTGGCGCTGAACCCAGGCGCGTCTCCGGCATAGTCGAGTACGATCCCCAGTTCAAGACCGATCGCCTCGCCTCGGGTATATTGGACTTCGGACGCGGCACTGCGACGTTCACCTGCGCCACGCAGTTGTCGCCGTACCAACGGGTCAACATCTTTGGCACAGAGGGTCAGGTTGAGATCGAGATCCCTTTCAACGCCCCTCCCGACAAGCCTTGCACCATCTGGTATCGACATGGAGATGAGACCGAGGAGATCCAGTTCGAGATCTGCAACCAATATACCATCCAGGGCGATGCCTTTTCTCGCGCAGTACTCAACAACACGGACGTACCGACACCAATTGAAGATGCCCTTGCCAATATGAAGGTGATCGAAGCGATTTTCCGAAGTGCCAGGAGCGGTACGTGGGTTTAATTTGCACCCCTTATTGCTATTTCTCCCCGGCTGCGTGCGCATCCGGTTTAAAGGAGTTTACTTATGTGCTTCTGCGTTGTCCTTTGGTTTGCCGTTTCATCCCGCATCCGACGCAGGTAGTTGGCAAGATGCGCGTTGAAGGTCATCCCGTCATACCATTCAGGATGAGTTGGATGAAGCGATTTGAAGGCGAAGGTGATGACATGCTGAGCAAACACATGCGCATCCATGGCGGTAAGGAGGGTACGTAGATGTTGCGGGGCAGGTGCATGCCATTGCGTCGGCCTTTCACGTTCTATACCAGGCATGTCAGAATGGTGATAAGAGAGCGGTTTGGCGTCGAAGACACGGGAATATCCTAATGCAAAGCGCGTATCTTCTGGTACGTCAAAAGCTACCTCAGACGAATCGTTCTTATCTATCCACTGATGAACGGTGTCGAAAAGGTCAGCATCGCAGAGCGCTAATAAGTCCACCTGGACTTGTTTCACAAAGGATCGGGACTGACCATTCAGCTTCATGAGAAATCCCCTCTAACAGCCGCGTTTGCAGACCAGGAGAGCACAAGCGCGGCTTCATGGGAAGTTACGATGCTGCTCTAATTAACGAGCACGCCGACGCCTACGACGCTGTGCCTCGGCTTTGCGTTTGCGCCGAGCTTGTGGACTCTCGTAGTGTCTGCGCCGCCGCGCCTCCGACAGGATGCCAGCTTCCTGCACCTTGCGACTGAACCGTTTGAGGACCCACTCGAATGAATCACCTGGCTTAACCACAATCTCTGTCATGAACATTACCAACGCGATCGTCGGTCGTTCGTACGATCAGTACGTTGCGATTGATAACATTCACTGCAATACACGGGTCTGTCACCACGCGGCTGAAAAGGTACCTGCGTCTCCTTACCACAGCTCGCACAGATGGCACTATACATTTGACGTACATCCCGTTCGCGAAACCCACCGCTACTTCCGCCATAGGAATCCCTCTGCCCACTCCTAGACTGCTTGTGCGCGGCACGACACTCTGGACAGCGACTCGGCGTATTCGTCAGTCCCCGGCTTGCATAAAATTCCTGCTCACCAACGGTAAACGTAAATTCTTGATTGCAGTCGCGGCAATACAGGGTTTGATCAGTCAATGACATTTGTTCTTCTCAATTCTGGGGAACTACCCCCCGCTAAACACTCTGTATCGCGCAGCTTCCAATAGACAATCTACTCTGAGCAACAATGCACTATACAGTATTGTTTGAGTATACCACACGAGTCCACCGTTGCAAAAACACGTAACTCTGCGAACATTACGCACTATCGAGCAAGCGCTTTCTGAATCGAGACGTTGAAAGGATTGCAAGGACACTTTTGGGCTGAGAAGTGCGTAACGCGATGGAATAGGACCAACCAGCATAATAGACGTGTTTGCCCTCTTGAGGGCGGGGTGTGATCCCCTGCGGCCGCAACAGTAGGGCCGCGCCGGTCCCGGTATACGAGACCGGCTTGAGAGAGTCTTTTGACTCGCTCATGCGGTACGCCTGGTACCGCTTGGTTTGATGATAGGTGAGAAGAAAGGCCATGCCCAACCTGGCAATATTGAGGGAGGCGGCATAGTCGCGCGCCCCATTCCACAGGCACTTGGGATTGCTACAGCAGAGCCAAGGCGCCCAGTCATCTGCCTTTTTCCGATGGTGGGCAGCAGGTGACAGGTAGGTCTTGGCGGGCTGGTGACAGCGCGGACAGGTATGGGTGGTGCCACCAGCCTCGACCTCCCGGCAGCGAATTCCCAACAGATAACACTTGTAGCGCAGGACGCGCCAGAGTTCGCCTCTCACCTGAGAGTTGTTCCGCCAGTTGCGGAAGCGCCCGCGCACCCCCCGACCGCGTCCAATCGTTTTGAGGGTGGTCAGGTTCTCCCCACAAATCAGCCGACAATCGTAGAGCAACACAAGCAAGATCAGCAGGTTGGCAGCCAGATGCGCCAGTTCGCGATTGCGTCGCTCATATTTTTTCCAACAGAGTTTGAGCCGTGCTTCATACGCATCGATGCGTGCTTGCCACTTCTGAAAATGCGGGGGTAGCGGTGTCTTGTGTTCGCCCCGTGCGATGACGGCTTCTTTGACCAGCTTCACGTAGCGTTCACGGCATCCTTTGAGCCGGTCAATCTCGCGGCGCAAGCGGGCCTGGCGTCCATCCAGTCCGGAAGTCACGAGAAAGACGGGGCGGCTGATCTGACGATAGGACTCCTCCCCTTCCCCCTCGGGCTTCTCCACGATGCTGACCGTGATTAACGACCGCACGCCCCAATCCCATCCGAGCACGCGGCTTTCCTGACCTAGGTCGGAAACGTACTGCGCAGGCACTTCCAGAATCACATCCAGTACGGCCACTCGGCTGCCGTCATCGCCTCGGATTTCGCGCAAGGTGGGGGCCTGGGGCACTGCTCCCTGGGAAAGTCTCTGCACCACCGGCTCTGGGAGCTCGAGCACACCACAAACCGCGCCCCACATCCAGGTGCCCGAATCCGACGGCGCGCGCAGCTGCAAGAGCAGACGAGCATCTTTGCGCTCCTG
>Ga0070707_100001660_pt1 | contig 21550 bp, 20 predicted proteins | sample KBSK5502metaG_FD_65468 | JGI IMG/M metagenome (GOLD analysis project Ga0070707, IMG submission 65468) | Corn, switchgrass and miscanthus rhizosphere microbial communities from Kellogg Biological Station, Michigan, USA - KBS K5-50-2 metaG | ecosystem: Host-associated > Plants > Roots >...
GTGGCCTTCGAGTGCGGCAAGCTCGCCATGGAACTGGTGCAGAAGGGGACCACCCCGCGGGCGCTCATCACGCGGCGGAGCTTCGAGAACGCCATCGCCGGCGTCATGGCGACGGGCGGGTCGACGAACGCCGTCCTCCACCTGCTCGCCACCGCCCGCGACTTCGGCATCAAGCTGTCCATCGACGATTTCGACCGCATCTCGAGAAAAACGCCCGTCGTGGCCGACCTCAAGCCCTGGGGCACCTACACGGCGCCCGAGATGTACGAGGCGGGCGGCATGGCGGTGGTGGGCAAGCGCTTGCTCGAGGCCAAGCGGCTCCACGCGGGAGAGAAGACCGTGACCGGCCGCACGATCGGCGAGGAGATCACGCGAGCCTCCGAGCCGGCGCGTCAGCAGGTCATCAAGCCGCTCGCGGAAGCGCTCAAGCCGACGGGGGGCATCAACATCCTGCGCGGTAACCTCGCGCCCGGCGGCTGCGTGATCAAGCTGTCGGGGCAGACGAAGCACGCGCACCGCGGCCCCGCCCGGGTGTTCGAGCGCGAGGAGGACGCGTTCCGGGCGGTGAAGGCGGGGAAGATCAAGGCCAACGACGTGATCGTGATCCGCTACGAAGGCCCCAAGGGGGGCCCGGGCATGCGCGAGATGCTCCACGTGACCGGCGCGCTCCAGGGCGCGGGGCTCGGCGAGACCGTCGCGCTCATGACCGACGGGCGCTTCTCCGGCGCGACCCACGGCTTCATGATCGCGCACATCGTGCCCGAGGCGGCGGACGGCGGTCCGATCGCCGCGCTGCGGACCGGCGACATCGTCAACATCGACGTCGCGAAGCGCCGGGTCGATGCCGAGGTGCCGGCGGCCGAGATCAAGAAGCGCCTCGCCAAGTGGACGGCGCCAAAGCCGCGCTACACGAGCGGGGTGTTCTACAAGTACGCGAAGAGCGTCTCCACCGCCTCCGAGGGCGCCGTCACGAGCTAACCGCAACCGGCAAATCGTTCAGGCCACCCGGCGCCGAGCGACTGGATCATCGAGTCGTTGCGTCACCGGGTCGCGGGTGAAGATCACCCGCCCAACGCTCGCCAGGCGCAAAGGCATCAGGAGTCCGCCACGCCGGACTCCCAAATCCACTGCCTAGATTCCAGGGCACCTTCGTTGCGTTCTCAGTGCAGGCAGCACAAGCGGCCACTCGCAAGTCCGCCATTTATCGCAGGGTCAAGATTGGCACGCCTCATGTAGCAGCGGGTGACATGTCCGCCGGAGCGATCATGACGGCCCTCGAGGAGACAGAGCCACGCGATCGCCCGGCGCGGATTCTCGTTGTGAGCTTCGACCTCGGCAGGAGCGCGGTCCTGGCAACGGTGCTCGGCGTCTGTGCGGAGGTCGAGACGGCCCGGTCGTTCTCGCGGGCGCTCCACCGGTTGAGTGGCTCCCGCCACGATGGCGTCCTCGTGCGCGTCTCCGAGTCGGATCCTGACGGGCTCTGCTTCGTCCGCATCGTGCGATCACGCCTGCCCCAGTGCCCTCTCGTGGTCGTGACCGACAAGAGCAACTCCCCGCTCGACGGTGAGCTCCGCGGCCTCGACGCCCACGGCCACTTGCGCGAGCCCGTGACGGTGTGGGACATCGTCGAGCGCCTCACGGCCCTCCTGGTCCTGCATGGCAAGCCCGTGGCGCGACCGCGGCGGCGAAGTGCCTATCTGCGCCGGGCTTTCGAGCATCTGGCCGATCACTACGGCGCGGGAACGACGCTGGAGAGCGTGGCCAGCGCCGTCAACATCTCTGCGGGGCACCTCGGCGAACGATTCCTCGCGGAGACCGGCATGCCGGTGCGCGAGTGGCTCACCCGCGTCCGCGTCGAGGTAGCGAAGGCGCTCCTCACCGAGACCGACGAGAAACTCGAGATGATCGCCGAGCTCACGGGCTTCTGCGACGCGTCGCACTTATCCCGCGTCTTCCTACGGCTCACGGCCGTTCGGCCGGGCCAGTACCGCGATGGCGCGCTTCGGTAGTGCAGCGGGGCGGCGCGGCAGTCCACGGTGTCTTGGGCACAGTCCATTGATTGTGCGCGGGCGGCGACTGAACATGGCGCGCGTATGAGGGACTTCATTCCGATCGACGAGATCCTCGCGTGGGACCCGCATACCCTGCACGGGCGCAAGGGCTTCTCTGGACGCGAACCATATTTCGAAGCGCACTTCCCCAAGTATCCGGTCGTGCCTGGCACCTACCTGCTGGAGGGCCTGTGCGAGTGCATTCGATGGTGGACCGAACTGCGGTCGGACTTCGCGGAAACGGTCGCCGTGCGCGGCGTGAAGGGGGCCCAGTTCACCCGGTTCGTCCGGCCGGGCGATCGCGTCACGCTCCGAGTGGCGCTCCAGGGAGAGGTCGATAGGCTTCGAACGTTCTGGGGCGAGTGTCGGGTGGATGGCGACGTCATCGGTCACGCTACGCTCACGACGAGCGGCATGGCTGTGAAGGATCCGGCATACGCGGCGCACCGGCGCGGGGTCTTTCGGTACCTGTGGCACGGCCCGGCCGAGTGAGGCAGAGAGCGATGAGATTCAACGAGCGAGTAGCCATCGTCACCGGCGGGTCTCGGGGCATCGGACGGGCGATCGTCACCGCCCTCGCCGAGGAAGGCGCTTCCGTGCATTTCATGTATCGCGACGCCGACGGGGCGGCCGAGGAGGTCGTGAGGAGCCTCCGCGGTCAGCCCGGCGAGGCGACCGCTCACAAGGTCGACGTGCGCGACGTCGCGAGCGTCACGGCCGAGGTGCGCGCTATCCAAGGACGGCATGGGTGCATCGACTACCTGGTCAACAATGCCGGCATCACCCGGGACAACCTGGTCGTGACGATGACCAAGAGCGAGTTCTGCGAGGTCATCGAGACGAATCTGGTCGGGGTCTTCGTGGTGTCCAAAGCCGTCGGTCTGCACATGCTGCGGCAGCGCCGAGGGGCCATCGTGAACATGTCGTCGATCGCCGCCCGCCGGCCGCAGGTTGGCCAGGTCAACTACGCGTGCTCGAAGGCCGCCATCGAGGCGTTCACCGTGAGCTTCGCCAAGGAGCTGGCGGGGAAAGGGGTGCGCGTGAACGCGCTGGCGCCGGGCGTGGTCCAGACGGAGATGATGCGGCCCCTGCTCGATATCAAGGGGCAAGAGTTCCTGCGCCGCATCCCCCAGGGCCGCTTCGGGACGCCGGACGAGGTGGCGCGGGTCTGCTTGTTCCTGCTGAGCGACGATGCGCGCTACATCACGGGGCATTCGATCGGCATCGATGGCGGACTCGGCGTCTAGCCGGATGCTGGACAACTCGCAGGCTGCTCAAAAAGATCCGGCCGCGAGGCGGCGCCGTGCCTCCTCAATGGGCTGTTTAGAGACGCCGGTTAAGGCGGGCGACCGAACGGAGCCGGCCACGCAAGAGAGGAGCGGGGGATGGAACGGAAGGAGATCGAGGAGCGCGTGAAGGGTCTGGTCAGCAACGCGCTCGGCGTCTCGGAAGCGGAGATGGCCCCGGAGTCGCGCCTGGTGGGTGACCTCGGGGCAGGGTCGATCGACATCATCGACATCAGCTTCCAGATCGAGCAGGAGTTCGAGATCGAGATCACACCGACAGAGTTCTGGAACATGAGCGACGACCTCGGCAACGGCGAGTACTTTGTCGACGGTCAGATCACCGAGGCCGGCCTCGAGACGCTGCGCCGGCGGTTCGTCGGCTTCGATCGCCTTGGCATCGCGGCCGGTGACTCCCTCCTGAAGCTCGTCGGGGCGTTCTCCATCTCGATGATCGTGGACTACATCGAGACAAAGGTGGCGTGAGCGGTTCCGTGGGCAACGCGCGGCGCGTCGTCATCACGGGCAGCGGCGTCGTCACGGCGGCAGGCGCCGGGCGCGATGCCTTCTGGCAGCGCGCCCTCGAGGGCCGGTCCTCGATCGGGGCCATGGAGAGCTACGCGACGGACCCGCCCGGCTGCCTGGTGGGCGAGGTCCGCGGCGTGGACCTCACCGCGTACTTCGCCAACAAGAGACTCCTGAAGATGGTCGGGCGGCGCGCGCTGATGTGCGTGGCCGCCTCCGTGTTGATGATGGAGGATGCCGGGGCCGCGCCGGGCACGCTCAGCGCCGACGATACGGGGATCTACCTCGGCGACTACGGTGCGCTCGAGGGCGACCCACGCCATCTGGTGAAGGCGCTCAGCCGCTCGCGCGACGAGGACGGCCGGCTCAGCATGCAGAAACTCGGCATGTCGGGCCTCCGGGCGCTGAACCCCCTCAACCTCCTCATGAACATTCCCAATGCGCCCACCGCCCACGTCAGCATGCAGCACAATGTCCGGGGACTGAGCAACACCTACCTGACGAACTTCACGGCGAGCGCGTTGGCAATCGGCGAGGCCGCGGAGGTCATCCGGGCGGGGAGGGCGCAGCAGATGGTGGTCGGCGGCGTCGGTATCCTCAATGCAGTCAGCCTGATGGAGTTCAGCGCGTTCGGCCTGATCTGTGGCGGTGCCGGCGAGGCGGCGCGGGCAGTGCGGCCCTTCGATGCCGACGCATGCGGATTTGCGCCCGCCGAAGGCGCCGCCCTCTTGCTCCTCGAGGAGCTGGAGACGGCACAGCGACGTGGCGCGCGGGTCCGCGCCGAGATCACCGGCTACGGCTGGAGCTTTGTCCCCAGCGTGGACGACCTGGTGCCGGATGCCGAGGGCGTGGCCATCGGCCGCGCCATCGACGCCGCGATGACGCGCGCACGACTCACCCCTGCCGACATCGACTGCGTGGTGGCGTCGGGGCTGGCGCATCCGGCGTTCGACCTCGCGGAGGGCCGGGCGGTCTGCCGCCTCGTGGAGCGTGGCGCTCGGCCTCACATCAGCGCGGTCTCCCCGGTGGCCGGGCACCTTCAGGGTGGCATGACGGCGCTCCAGGCGGCGACGGCCTCGATGATCATCGAAACCGGCGCGATCCCGCCGATCCCCAATCACGTGCAGCCCCGGCCCGAGCTGGCGCGCCTGGCCTTCGTCACGAAGGAGCCAGTGCGGCGGGACGTGCGGAATGTCGTGATCAGCGCCCTCGGCCTGGGCGGCCAGGCCGCGGCGCTGGTGCTGAGCGCCTGCTGGGGGAATGGAGGAGGTCGATGAGCGGGCGACGCGTCGTGATCACCGGCGCCGGCGTGATAACCGCGATCGGCGGCAATCGCGAGGCCTACTGGGCGGCCCTGGCGGCCGGCGCCAACGGCGTACGACGGATCTCCCTGTTCGATTGCTCGACCTTCCCGGTGCAGAGCGCGGCGGAGGTCCACGGCCTCGACGGGGACAGCCTGGGGATCGACCTGGAGCTCCCCAAGCCCGTGCAGATTGGGCTCCTGACGGCCGAGGAAGCGGTGCACGACGCCAAGCTCGTTCCCGGGACATTCGACCCGACGCGGGCGGGCACGATCTTCAGCACGAGTCATTCCGGCTACCCCGTCGACCAGATCGAGGACATGTACCCACTGCTGGAGCGCTACGCCACCGCGCGGACGCTGCTGCTGGACCCGACGAATTCGATGGTGGCGAAGCTGCGATCGTCGCTCTACAAAGGCCCCGCGACGACGGCCGTGCTCGCGGCCAAGCGATACGGCTTGCGCGGCTACACGGCGAACGCGCACACGGCGTGCGCGACCGGTAATCAGGCGATCGGGGATGCCTTCCTGCTCGTCGCGCGCGGCGATCAGGACGTGATGCTGGCGGGCAGCGCCGCCGCCAGCGTGAATCCGTTCGGTATCGCGAGCTTCGCGTTGATCAATGCGCTGTCCACCACGAACGATACGCCGGAGAAGGCGAGCCGGCCGTTCGACCGGCGCCGGAACGGCTTCGTGCTCGGGGAAGGCGGGGCCGTGCTCGTCGTCGAGGAGTTGGCGCACGCCCTCACGCGGCACGCTCACATCTACGCGGAGATCATCGGCTACGGGGTGTCGCTCGACACCTTCGGCATCGCCGAGATGGATCCGGAGGCCACGGGCGCGACGCGCAGCATGGAGCGCGCCCTGACGGGCGCCGGCATCGGGGCCGAGGACATCGACTACATCAACGCGCACGGGACGTCGACGCTCCTCAACGACAAGACCGAGACGCTCGCGATCAAGAACGTCTTCGGGGCCCGCGCGTACCAGATTCCCATCAGCTCGACGAAGTCGATGATCGGCCACCTGCTCTCCGGCGCCGGCAGCACGGAGATGGTGGCGGCGCTGCTCGCGCTGGAGCGGAACGTCGTCCATCCCACCATCAACTACGAGTTTCCCGATCCGGAGTGCGACCTCGACTACGTGCCCAACGTCGCCCGCCGGCAGCACGTCCGCACGCTCCTGTCCAACTCGTTCGGATTCGGCGGGCAGAACTCGTGCGTGGTGGTTCGAAGGTTTGAGGGGTGACGGGGACGATGATCATGGCCGGTCCGTTCGCCTCGTTCTGGGAGGTCTTCGCGACTGGGGCTCGGACCCATCCGGAGCGCGAAGCTGTCGCCGACAACACCGGGCCCCTGACGTACGGCGCCCTCGCGCACGCGACGGACACCCTGGCGCGGGACCTCGCTCGTCGTGCCGGCCAAGACGGCGTCATCGGCCTGTTGCTACCCCGGTCGGTCGATGCTGTGGCCACCCTCGTCGCCGTCACGCGCCTTGGCGGCGTCCCCGTGCTGCTCCCGCCGTCGGCGCCCGTGCGTGAACTGGGGGCCATGCTCGCGATGGCGGCGCCCTCGATGCTCGTCACGTCGCCGGCGTTGCTCGAGACGGCACGGAGCGCGGGCGGGGGCGTCGCCATCGCCGTGGTGCAGGCGGGGAAGGTCACCGGCCTCGTGCGCAGTCGGACACGCGGACCCAGGCCCTCCCGCGGGATCGATGGAACCGATGACCGGCTGGTGCTCTTCACGTCGGGGACGACGGGCGTCCCGAAGGGCGTGGTGCACTCCCAGCGCGCGATGATCGGCAACGCGTGCGCCGTGGCGCGAGCGCTGGCGCTCGAGCCCACCGCCGTCACGATGATCGGGCTGCCCTTGCACCACGCCTACGGGCTCAATCATTTGCTGGCCCACGCCGTGTGCGGTGGTCGCGTGCTGCTGGGCGGGCACAGTCCCGTTCCCGGATTGTTCGGGCCTTCCGGCTGGTCCGACGCCGTGACGAACATTCCCTTCGTGCCGACGAGCCTGCAACTGTTCCTCATGCAGCACCGCTCGCGCCGGATTCCGTTTCCGAAGCTCCGCATGGCGGTGTCCGCCGGCGGCATGTGCTCCGTCGGACTCGTCGTGGGGCTGCGGTGCCAGTTCCCGGGCGTCGCGCTGTGGAACAACTATGGTCAGACGGAGGCCGGACCGCGCGTCAGCTGTGGGCCCATGCCCGCCGGCGGCGTCACCGGGTGGGTGGGGCCACCGTTGCCGGGGATCTCGGTGCGCGTCGTCGACGAGGATGGCCACGACGTGCGGGGAGCCCCGGGTGAGATCTGGGTGAAGACACCGTACGTCATGCTCGGCTACCTCGGCCGCCCCGGGGAGACCGCCGAAGTGCTACCCGATGGCTGGCTTCGGACCGGTGATGTCGGGGAGCTCAATGTGAGGGGCACGCTGTATCTCGACGGTCGCCGCTCCGAGATCGTCAATTGCGGCGGGATCCGGACTCACACGCGCGCGGTTGAGGACGCCCTGAGGAGCCATCCGGCCGTCGCGGATGCCTGCGTGGTGGCGGCGCTGCACGAGACGCTCGGCACCGTGGCGAAGGCGTTCGTCGTCGTGTCGGAACCCACCTCCGCCGCCACGTTGCAACAGTTTTGCCGGCAGTCACTGACCCCGCAGGCCGTGCCCCGCGACATCGTCTTCATGGACGCGCTGCCTCGCACCGAGTCAGGAAAAATCGTGAAGAGGTTGCTGACGTGAGGGCCCACGAGGTCGTGATCACCGGATGCGGCGCGATCACGCCGCACGGCACGATCCCCGCGACCTGGCAGGCGCTCTGCCGCGGCGAGTCCGCCGTGAGGCCCGTCACGATCCCCGGCACCCAGGGGATGCGGGACATCATGGCGATGTCGTCACGCTGGTTCGACGTGGGTCGCGAGATCGTCGACGGTCGTCTGCGGCGGATGCTTGGCTGGGCCTCGGGGCTCGCCGTATCGGCCGGGGTCATGGCGTGGCGCGACGCGGCGCTCGACGACACCGTGGCCCTCGACGAGGTGGCGACCGTGTTCGCGGTGCCGATTCCGGACCTTCAGCTCGAGCAGCTGCACGGCGTGTTGCGCGGCGGCTTCGACGAGGACGGCACCTGGCACGCCGGGCGGTTCGCGGCCGCGATGCGCCGGGCCGTTCCTCCGTACTGGCGACTCGCGCAGATCCCGAATCTCATCGGCTATGCCCTAAGCGTCGTCGTCGGGATCCGCGGGAAGGCCATCGCGCTCTCGACGGCCTGCGCGTCGGGCATCGACGCCATTGGCCTTGCCGCCCGCCTCGTCGCGCATGGCGAGGCTCGCATCGTGGTCGCGGGCGGCGGCGACAGCCTGCTCACGCCCGCCGCCTACGCGCTCATGCATCGCTTCCAGCTGCTGGCGCGCGGGGACGACGCGGGCGCGGTGCGCTGTCGTCCGTTCGATCGCGATCGTCAGGGCCTCGTGCTGAGCGAGGGGGCGGGCGCGGTCGTGCTCGAGGCGGCGCACTCCGCGCGCGGGCGAGGCCGGGCGCCATATGGTCGCCTGCTCGGCTACGGGAGCACGGTCTGCGGCGCGACGACGCTCGATGTGAAATCGCGCACGGATGGCTTCGCGGCGGCGATGGAGGCGGCGCTGCGCGACGCGAAAACCGGTCCCAATGATGTCGAAGGGGTCGTTGCCTACGGAGCGGGGACGCGGCACGGGGACGGCGAGGAGGCCGACGCGATCGGGAAGGTCCTTGGGTCCCTCGCACGCGTCCCCGTGACATCGACCAAGGGAGCGCTGGGGTATCTCGGCGCGGCCGCCGGCTCCGTCGACGCGATCGTGACGCTGCTGGCCATCCGCGACCGGCTGATGCCACCCACGGCGAATCATCGGGTGCCCGACCGCGGCTGGGCGATCGACTGTGTCGCCGGCTCCCCGCGGCCATTCCCCGGGCGCCTCGCTCTTGTCAACAGCCACGGTGTCGGGGGGCACTACGCCTCGCTCGTGCTGGGGCGGGTTGCGGCATGACGTCCCCCTCCATCGTGGTCACCGGGCTCGGGATCCTGTCGCCGCTGGGCGAGGACGTGGCCACGTTCTGGAGCGCGCTCGAATGCGGGCGCAGCGCCATCGGGCCCATTCGCGCGTTCGATGCCACCAGCTGCCCGGTACGGATCGCGGCCGAGCTGCCGCGGGAGCCCCGCCCGTTAGGCCTGGATGGCCTCACCAAGCTGCTCCGGCGCTCGTCACGGTTCGGCGTCACGGCGGCGCTCGACGCGGTGGCGGACGCCCAGCTCAACACGGCCCGCCGACGCGGCGCCGTCTACGTGGCGGCGCTGCCCTCCGAACTCGATCACGACACGAGTCTCCGTCTGACCGCGCGCGCCGATCTGGACGTCCGCAGCATGGACCCGGTGCACCTGTACCGGCACCTGCCGAGCAACGTCGCCTACGGCATCGCGTGCGCGTTGCACCTCCGTTGCCCAAGCTTTGTGATCTCCTCCGCGTGCGCCGCCGGTGCGATCGCCATCGGGGAGGCCTTCCTCGCCCTACGCCGGGGTGAGTGCGATTGGGCGCTGGCGGGAGGGACGTGCGCGCCCATCACGCCGCTCGGGATCGTGGGCCTCGCCTTGATCCGGGCGCTCACGACCCGTACCGACGACCGCGCGTGCTGTCCGTTCGACGCCACCCGCAGTGGCTTCGTGCTCGGCGAGGGCGCCGCGATGCTGGTGCTGGAGCGGGCCGACGCGGCCGCCGCCCGCGGAGCCCGCGCGTACGGGGCGATCACGGGGTACGGCGCGTCGATGGACGGGTACGCGGCCGTCACCGATCCCGATCCCTCGGCGGAGGGCGCCGTCCGCGCCATGCGCGCGGCGCTCGATTCCGCGCGCTGCCCGTGCGCCGAGGTCGATTGCATCAAGGCGCACGGCACGTCGACCCGGGTCAACGATCGGATGGAGACCCGCGCCATCCGCCGCACGTTCGGGGCGCGGGCCGGCGCCATCCCCGTGACGGCGCCGAAGTCCATGCTCGGGCATTCCCTGACGGCGGCCGGCGCCATGGAAACGGTTGTCGCTCTCGGCATGCTCCAGCGTCAGGTCATCCCACCGACGATCAACTACGCCGTTCGCGATCCCGAGTGCGATCTCGACTACGTGCCCAACGTCGCGCGACGCCAACGGATCGAGACCGTCCTCGCTCATTCGTTCGGGCTGGGCGGGCAGAATGCCGCCCTCGTGCTGTGCCGATACCCTGGGTGAGCGCGGATGACCATGGATTGGTGGTTGGAGAAGATGTACTGGAAGATGTTCGACGACCTCCGCGTTGGCGACGATCGTCGATCGGCGCGAGCGGTCAAGGCCGTCACCTACCACGAACCGCTCCTGCGCACCGACGGCCAGGGTCGGATCGTGTTTCCCGAATGCTTCCTCGTCGAGGCATTCCTGGAAATGATCGCGGTCATGGTGAAGGCCGTCGAGCCCGACCGTATCGCGCACCTCGCCCTGCTGAAGATCGTCGCCGCCCACATCCACCGCGCCCCGCGCCTCGGCGAGCGCGTCTGCCTCGAGGTGCAGATTACCCGGCGTCGCGGGAGGCTCCTGCTGATCGAGGGGACGGCCACGCTCGACGGCACGGGTGAGCTCCTCGCCGAGGCGCAGATGCTGGACGGGGTGATGACGACGGCGCACGGTCTCGATCGGCTCGTGCCCGCGCCGGCGGCGTCGGCGAGCGAGCCGGCCGGGGCTCGCCGGGAGGAGGAGGCCGGTCGTGCTCCTTGAAAAGAAGGTCGCGCTCGTCACCGGGAGCTCCCGGGGCATCGGCCGGGCGATCGCCCTCCGCCTCGCGCGCGAGGGAGCCCGCGTGATCGTCCACTACCACCGGAGTGCGGTGGCGGCCGCGCGGACGGCCCAGGAAATCGCGGCGGTCGGCGTCGAGCCAGACCCGCTCGTGGTCGACGCCGATATCAGGAGCACCCGAGAGATCCGCCGACTCTTCGAGCGTATCGACGCGCGCTACGGCAAGATCGACGTCCTTGTCAACAATGCCACGATGGGTGGCTTCGGCCCCGCGCTGTCGATCCGCGACAACGTGTGGGACCTCACCATGCAGACGGGAGCGCGGGCCCTGCTGATCCTGGCGCGTCATGCCGTGCCGCTGATGCGCGAGGGCGGCCGCATCGTCTCGCTCAGCAGCACGGGCAGCCACCGATATGTGCCCAACTATGGCGCCCTGGGGGCGCAGAAGGCCAGTGTCGAGGCGCTGAGCCGGACGCTCGCCGTCGAGCTGGGCCGACTGGGGATCATCGTAAACGTCGTGGCCGGCGGTCTCATCGAAACTGATGCCCTGAAATTCCTGCCGGAGAGCGCGCGGCTGCGCGACCACGCGCGGTCGCGAACGGCCCTCGGTCGCGTCGGTCAGCCCGTCGATCTCGCCAACGTCGTCGCCTGGCTCTGCGGGCCCGACGCCGAGTGGGTGTGTGGACAGGTCATCGTGGCCGACGGGGGGGCGTCACTCGCATGAGCGCGCTGATCGAGGCCCGCGACCTCGCGCGCGACTACACGTTCGGCCGCGCCACCGTGCACGCGCTGCGCGGCGTCACGCTGACGGTCGGCGCCAACGAGGTGGTCTGCATCGTCGGGCCGTCGGGGAGCGGCAAGTCGACCTTGCTGCACCTCGTCGGCTGCCTCGACCGACCGACGTCAGGCGAGATCCGCATCGCGGGTGAGCGAGTGGCGGACCTGTCCGACTCCCGGCTCTCGCGGTTCCGACGCGACCGCATCGGCTTCATCTTCCAGTCGTTCAGCCTGATCCCCGTGCTCACGGCGTTCGAGAACGTCGAGTATCCGCTCCTGCTCGCGGGGACGCCGGCGTCCGTCCGCCGGGAGCGCGTTCGCGCGCTCGTCGCCCAGATGGGGCTCGAACCGCACCAGCATCGGTACCCGAACCTCCTCTCCGGCGGGCAGCAGCAGCGCGTGGCGATCGCGCGGGCCCTCGTCACGCGGCCGACGATCCTCCTCGCTGACGAGCCGACCGCCCACCTCGACTCGCAGACGAGCACCGAGATCCTCGAGCTGATGCGGACGATGGGGGAGCGCCTGGACGGCGCGCTGATCTTCTCGACCCACGATCCGGAAGTCCTCCGCTATGGCCGCCGGGTGATCCGGCTCCACGACGGCCGTGTGGCGTCCGATACCCTGGGCCAGCCGGGGGCGCGCTGAGCATGGACGTCCGGATCGCGGCGCGCAACGTCTTCCGCAACACGCGGCGCACCGTGCTGACGCTGATGGTCATCGCGCTCGGCGTGGCCGCCCTGATCGTCTTCGCGGGCTTCATCGACAACAGTCAGGAATCGCTGCGCGAGACGACCATCAAGAATCGGTTCGGCCACTTCCAGGTGGCCAAGCGCGCCTACTGGGAAGACCGCGCCGGCGGCTCACTCGGCAAGTTCGTGATCGTGGACCACAGAGAGCTGCGGGCGGACTTCGAACGCTTGCCCCACGTCCGCAAGGTCTCGGCCACGCTTGATTTCATGGGGTTGATCGGCAACGGCGAGCTCTCGCTCGCCTTCGTGGGCCGCGGGATGGATATCGATCCGACGACCGATCCCACCTGGAACTTTCCCCGCCTGGTGGCCGGCCGGGTGAAGGGCAACACCACGCCCAATGCCGGCTTCGTCGGCAAGGGGCTCGTACGCGGGCTCCGCAGCCAGCTTCACGACAACCTCGTCCTGCTCTCGACGACGACGCGCGGTGCGCTCAACGCCGTCGATGTCAGCGTGGAGGGCGTCCTCGAAACGGGCTCGCGCGAGTACGACGACACGATCGTGATCATTCCGCTGGCACGCGCGCAGGCGCTCCTCAACACCCGGGGCGTGCTCACGCTGACAGTGTTCCTGGACCAGACGAAGCACCTGCCCGAGATCCTGCCCGTCGCGAGGCGGTACATCGCCGAGCGCCATCCGGACCTCGAGATCCGGCCCTGGTGGACGCTGGCCACCTTCTATCAGCAAGTGGTCGACATGGGAAAGGCCATCTTCAATGTCCTGGGGCTGATCATCGGCACCCTCGTGACGTTCAGCATCGTCAACACCTTCCTCATGTCGTTGTTCGAGCGGGTGGACGAGATCGGGACGATGCGGGCCATCGGCGCGACCCGTACCCGTATCCTGCGGCTGTTCCTCCTGGAAGGCCTGGTCCTCGGCGTCATCGGGGGGGTGGTCGGCGTCGTGGTGGCGACGGTTTTTGCCCAGTTGGTCTCGATCCGCGGCATCTACATCCCGCCGTTGCCAAGCTTCAGCCTGGGCTACTACGCGCGCATCAATGTCGTGCCGTCGGTCCTCGTCCAGGCCTTTGCCGTCGGGGTGGCGACGGCGGTGCTCGCGTCGGTGTACCCGGCGATCCGGGCCGCCCGTTTGAACGTGATCGACGCGATCCGCCATGTGTGAGGCCGGGAGCCGGGGGCGGGGAGCCCGACGCCGGACCGGCCTCGCGGTCGCGCTGATGGCGGCGGTCCTCGCGCTGCCCGCGGCGGCCCACGATGCGACGACCATCGTCCGCAAGACCGACGAGATCCGCAACCCGGCGCCGTCCTACACCGTCGACGTCGAGATCGTCGCCGAGCAGCCGGGCGAAGCACCCACCATCGGCCGCTACGTCGTGTCGATGAAGGACCGGGTGAAGAGCCTCATCAAGTTCACGGACCCGCCGACCGAGAAAGGCAAGCTGCTCCTGATGGTGCGCCAGGACATGTGGTACTGGGCGCCCACGATCAACCGTCCGATCCGGATCTCGCCACTCCAGCGCCTGCTCGGGCAGGTGTCGAACACCGACATCGCGCGCGCCAACTACAGCGAGGACTACGAGGCGAGGCTCATCGGGTCGGAGTGGGTCGAGAACCGCGACTGCCACGTGCTGGACCTCCGCGCCAAGGACGAGGAGATCTCGTACCATCGCATCCGCTACTGGGTGGAGAAGGAGACCTTCCAGCCCGTCAAGGCCGACTACTTCGCCCTGTCGGACCGCCTGCTCAAGACGGCGGTCTTCGGAGCCCCCCGCGTCAGTGTGGGCCGGCTGCGGCCGGCCGAGCTGGTGATCCGGGACGCCACGCGGCGCGACTGGGTCTCCACGGTCCGCTACTCCAATACCCGGGTCGTCACGCTCTCCGATAGTCTCTTCCGCCAGGAATCGCTCCGGAGCGTGCGGTGACGGTCGTCCACGCGCGGGAGCTGACCAAGCACTACGGCAACCGTGTCGTCGTCGACCATCTGAGCTTCACGGTCGAGGGCGGCGAGATCTTCGGTGTGCTGGGACCGAACGGCGCCGGCAAGACCACGACGGTCGAGATGCTCGAGGGGTTGCGGACGCCCGACGGTGGATCCGTGCGCGTGCTCGGCCTGGACCCCGGGCGCGATCCGCGGCGGCTGGCGGCCCGCTACGGCGTCCAGCTCCAGAGCACCGCGCTCTTCGGGCGCCTCACCGTGGAGGAGACGCTTGCCACCTTCGCGCGCTTCTACCCGGCCCCCCGGCCGATTGCGGACGTGCTCGCCGCGGTGGCGCTGGACGCGGTTAGGGACCTCCCCGTTGACCACCTCTCGCCCGGACAACGGCAGGCCCTCGCGCTGGGCCTCGCCATCCTGAACGATCCCGCGCTGCTCTTCCTCGACGAACCCACGGTCGGCCTCGATCCCCACGCCCGTCAGCGGTTGTGGAGCATCATCCGGGACACCAGAGATCGTGGGGCCACCGTGATGCTGACGACCCACTACATGGAAGAAGCGGAAGCACTCTGCGACCGGGTGATGGTCCTGCACCGCGGGGCCATCGTGGCGCTCGACACGACGAAGAACCTCGTGGCGCAGCTCATGCGGGACAGCCTGGTGGAGTTCGAAACAACCTTGCCACTGCTGGCGCACGAGCTCACTGCCCTCGCGGGCGTCGAGCGCGTGATCAGCCTCGGCGGCGGCCGGGGAACGCTGGCCGCCAGCAGCAGCGCGACGGCGATCGTGGGCCTCTCCCGCCTGCTCGCGCAGCGCGGGGGCTCGTTGCGGCTGCTCGCGGTCAAGGCGCCGTCCCTCGAGGACGCCTTCCTCTCCTTGACGGCGAGGCCAACGGCGTGAACGTCCTGGGCATCCTCGCCACCCAGGTGAACATGCACTGGCGCCTCTTCCGACGCGTGCGGGCCAACGTGTTCTGGAACGCCCTGTTCCCCGTGCTCCTGCTCGTCCTGTTCAACGCCATCTTCGCAGACACGACGCCGACCGTGGTGGCGGTCGGCGTCGTCGACGAGAGCCCGTCGACGTTGTCCGGGCAGTTCGTCGCCGAGCTCCGTCGCCTGCATGTCCTCGACGTTCGCGTGGGCGAGGCCTCGGCGCTCGCCGAGGGGTTCGAGCGCGGGCGCCTGCTCGCGATCATCTCGTTGCCCGCGGGCTTCGCACGGTCCGCCGGGGGAACGATGGCCGTCCATGTCCGCTACAACGCGGCAACGCCCCTCGTCGCCGAGGTCGTTTCTGGCGCAGTCCGGATCGTGGCGGCGAGGGTGGCGCCCACGACGGAGCCCGTCACGGCGACCTTGGAGGCGGCGCGTCCCCGCGTGCCTACGACCTACGCGGATTTTCTGCTCCCCGGGATCGTGGGGATGTCGCTCATGTCTGTCTCGTTCTTCGGCATCGGCGCCAACATCGCGACCTGGCGCCAGTTCGGGCAACTGCGCCGGCTGGGCGTGACACCCCTGGGCGTGAGCGTTTTCATGGCCGGCCTGGTCATCAGCCGCTACCTCATCGGCCTCGCCCTCGGCGTCATGACGTTGGCGGTGGGCAAGGCGCTCTACCCCGTCCACATCTACGGCGGCATCGCCGACGTCGTGGTCGCGCTCTCCCTGGGGCTCGTCACGTTCCTCGCCATCGGATTCGGGATCGGCGCCGTGGTGCGCAACGCCGAGACGGCGTCGAGCGCCGCCAACGTCCTCTACGTGGTCTTCATGGTCCTCGGCGGCTCGTTCTTTCCGATCAAGCATCTGCCCCTGCTCATCAGGCTCCTGGTGCTGGCCACGCCCTCGTTTCACTTCCTGGCGCTCCTGCGTGGGGTGATCAACGGCGGCGCCTCGGTGATCGACAGCCCGCTCGCCCTGACCGTGCTCGCCGCGTGGACAGCGCTGGGGACGGGACTGGGCGTCGCGCGATTTCGGTGGGACTAGTCAGAGCAATCGCGTCCCGGGCCATCGAGAGGGCGACGCGCTGCGGCCTGATCGCACTCGCCGTCCTGGTGAGGGCACAGGATGCGAGCGCGGTCGACGAAGAGCGTTGGTTCGGTTTCGAGTATCGGGCGGTGCTGGGGAACGAGCCGACGTATTTCCACCTCCGCGACGACGCCGCGCTGAACCGCGACAACCGGCCGCTCGGGCTCCCGGCGATCGCCGATCGCACGGTCTTCGACGGCGACCTCAAGCTGCTGTTCGGCAAGTCGGTTGATGTCAGTGTCCGCGATCGCGCTGTCTATCTGGTGGACGATGCGGGCGCGAATAGCGTGGACAACGCGGTCATCGAAGCCTATCTGACCGTGCGCCTTCCCAGGGACCGCATCCTGGAGGTAGGCAAGCGCAACGTGCGCGAGGGCGTGGGCTACGGCTTCACGCCCGTGGATTTCCTTCGCACACCGACCTCCCTGACCGGCGCCGACCCGGACCCTGCGCGGCAGCGGGAGTTCCGGCCCGGGAACTACCTCGTCAAACTGCAGAGTGACGTCGGTCCCGTGACGGTGTCCGCGCTGTATTCGCCGCACCTGACGCTGGTCGACACCGAGGGTAGCAATGCGATCGAGCAGGTCCTCCTCAAAATGTACACACCGATCCACGGCCACGACGTGTCGCTCTACCTTTACCGCGGCGAGCGCTGGAAGGGCGGCGCGGCGTGGGCCACCGTGATCGGCCAGGCCACCGAGCTGCATGCGGAGGCATCGGTGCAGCGGGGAAGCGACGTCGTCGTGCCCGTGGTGTTCGGCTCGGCCGCGCTGCCCCTCTTCGCGTTTCAGCGCCGGCGGGAGGATGAGTACGTCGTCCGCCTCCTCGTCGGCGGCCAGTACACCTTCACGAACGGCCTCAACGTCATCGGGGAGTACTTCTACAACGGTGACGGGTACACGAGCGCCGAGTTCCGCCGGTTCTTCCGGCTGGCCGACATCGCGTCCGCGCGACAGCGTGACCCGACCTTCCTCACCGCCGGAGGGGACAACGTCTACCGGCTCGCGCTGCTCGAGGCCGCCTCACACCTCGGCGCGGCGCAAAGGCAGCACCTCCTGTTCGGACGGCTGGCGGGCGTTCGGCTCCCGGGCCGCATCGAGGTGGCGGTGTTCGACATCTTCAGCCTGCAGGACGCCAGCAGCCTCGCGTCGGTGGAGATCAGCCATACGTGGCGGAACCTGCGCATCGGCATCGGCCACGAGCAGTTCTTCGGCGCGCGCCACTCGCAGTTCGGCCTCGTGCCCTTCAAATACGACGTCCGCGCGTTCGTCCGGTACTTCTTCTGATGTCGGTCGCGAACGTCGCGCCGCTGTTCGCCGAGCATCTGGATCGTGTGGGGTGGGGCGGACCCCGGCTTCGGGACGCGCGACGTCAGGGCCTGCGCCGACTCGTGGGCATCGCCAGGCAGCGGTCACGGTGGTACCGGGACCGGCTGGCCGGCATCGACGCCGATCTCGTCACGGAGCGGCAGCTTCCGCGGATTCACCCGATGACGAAGGACGACCTGATGGAGCACTTCGACGACATCGTCACGGATCCGCGAATGTCCCGCCGTCTCGCCGAGTCCCACCTGGCCACACGCGAGCCCACCGACCCCGTGCTCGGCCACTACCGCATCTTCGCGTCGGGCGGCTCGAGCGGTCGCCGTGGCGTCTTCGTCTACGACTGGGCGTCGCTCCTCACGTGCGGCCTCGTCAGTGTGCGGTGGAGCGTTCGGGACGAGCTGCGGACGGGTGGCATCGTCCCCGGCATCCGCGCCGTCATCGTGTCCCCGGACCCCTGGCACCTGTCGGCGGCCGTGGGGAGTCTCTTTCGGTCACCCGACGGCGAGAGCCGGATCTTCTCGGCAACGATGCCGCGCGACGCGCTGGTGGCGCAGTTGAATCGGGCTGGTCCCGCCGCGCTCGTGGGCTATCCCTCGGTGATCTACGCGCTGGCGAACGAAGCCCGCGCCGGCCGGCTCACCATCGCGCCGCGGCGTGTCGTGACGAATTCCGAGCCCCTCCTTCCGGAAATGCGGGAGGCGTTCGAGACCGTGTGGGGTTCACGGGTGGGTAACGTGTACGGGACCTCGGAGGGCGCGTCGGCGGCGTCGTGCGGGGAAGGGGTCGGCCTGCATCTGAACGAAGACGTGTGCATCTTCGAGCTGATCAACGCGGACGGCGAGCCCGCGCGGCCCGGACAGCGTGCCGTCCGACTCTACATCACCAACCTCTACAACCTCGTGCAGCCGCTCATACGGTACGAGATCGACGACGAGGTGACCCTGCTCGACGGCCCCTGTCCGTGCGGCTCGCACATGCGGCGCATCGCCGACGTCCAGGGTCGCGTGGACGAGGCCTTCGTCTACGCGACCGGCCTCGTCGTCCATCCCATGGTGTTTCGATCCGTTCTCGGCAAGCAGCCGAACGTCGCCGAGTACCAGGTGCGGCAGACGCCGATGGGCGCCGCGATCGCGATCCGGACCGAAGGTCCGGCGGACGCCGTGGCCCTGCAGGGGCTGATCGCCGCGGCGCTGGCGCAGGCGGGACTCCACGATCCTGCCGTGAAGATCGTCCCGGTGGAGGGCATCGAGCGCTCGCGGGTCGGCAAGCTGAAGCGCTTCATTCCTCTTCGACCCTAGGAGGCTGCCCATATGGTTCGTTGGCGCTCGGTCGCTCGCTCAACGCGGCTCCCTCACGCTCGCGCAAGTCTCCGGATTGCCCGCCTCGCCTCCGGCTCAACTCGCCTAGCGGAGGACTCCTCGCGCACGAGTTTTTCGGTCCCGCCTAGGAGAGTGGCCATGACGGCTCACCTCGTCCGGATCGTCACCACGCTGGGCGTTCTCGCCACCCTGGCGGCGGCGGGGCCACCGCCTGCTTGCGCCGACCCCGTAGACGACTATCTCCAGGCCCAGATGCAGGAGCGGCGCATTCCGGGTCTCGCGGTCGGCGTGTGGCGCCACGGCGTCGTGGTGAAGACGAAAGGCTACGGCGTCGCGAGCCTCGAACGCCAGGCCCCGGTGACCGCGAGCACCGTCTTCGACCTCGGCGGCCTCACCAAGCAGTTCACCGCCACCGCGATCATGGTTCTGGTCGAGCAAGGCAAGCTTGGACTCGACGACCCGATCGTGCGGTCTCTCCACGACGCGCCCCCCGCGTGGAGGCCCATCACCGTCCGCCACCTCCTCACGCATACCGCCGGGTTTCCCGGTCGGGGACAGGGCTTCAAGGCCCTGCAGACGGGCGGATTGCGGCCGAGCTACACCACGGCCGAGCTGACCAGCGCGGCGAAGACGGACGCGCTCAGCTTCCCGCCCGGGGAAGGCGCCCAGTACAGCGACGTGGGCTACTTCCTGCTCGGTCTGATCATCGAGAAGGTCACGGGCCGACGCTATCAGGACGTGCTGACCGAGGGCTTCTTCAGACCGCTCGGGATGGACGCCACCGCGCTGTCGAGGCAGGAGGCGAGCGCCACGGCGCGCGCCGACGTCTATACCCTGCGCGACGGCCACCTCCGCCCCCTCGGCCTCGACGTCCGCCTCGAGATGCCGTCATTTTACGGAGCCTTCTCGACGGTCCAAGATCTCCTCAGGTGGGAATCCGCGCTGGCCCGTGGCGCCGTGGTCCCGCGGCGGAGTCTCGACGAGATGTGGACGCCGGCCCGACTCAACGACGCCACGGCCGGGCGTTACGGTCTCGGCGTCCAGGTGACGTCACGATGGGGCCACCGCATGCTCGTGCAGTCGGGGATCACGGGCACCGAGTGGGTGCGGTTTCCCGATGACGGCGTCACCGTCGTGGTCTTGACGAATCTCGGGCTGGTCCCCGGAGGGCTCGCGCCAAGCGTGGCAGCCCACTTCATTCCCGGACGCGATCCATAATTGTCGTTCGTGGGTGCATTGATCGAGGGCGGCCGTCGAGCCAGCATGGCGGGGCGCCGCGCCGACGGTCGGGGGCACGCGGCCGGACGGCGTCGGCCGCACCGTGGCGGCCATCCATAGCGTCGCCCCCACGATCCACGACGAACGAATGCCGGTTCATTGATGTCAGAAAGACGTGAGGCTATCGTCCTCGAGGTGAACGAGATGTGTGGCTCGGTCTCTCACCGGCGGGGCTCATGGATCTGGCGATGGCGCTGAACGCGCTCGACCTCTGCATCGCTCATTCGGTCCTCGAGCGTGCGTTGCCGGGACTGTCGATCGCGGTGATCCGTGATCGACACCTGATCTGGGCGAGGGGCTATGGAATGGCCGACCTCGAGACCAAGATCGCCGCTTCGCCCTCGACGAGGTACCGGATCGGGTCGGTCTCGAAGCTCTTCACGGCGATGGCAATCATGCAGTTGCGCGACGCGGGAAGGCTTCACCTCGATGAGACCGTCCGGACCTACCTGCCGGCCTTCACCTATCATGACATGCACCCCGAAGGGCCGCCGATCACGGTGCGGCACGTGCTGGCGCATACATCGGGGTTGGCCAGAGACATTCCGCTCCCGCCGGGCACGGACCCGAAGGCGTTGTCCCGTCACGACATCATGGTGCGGGTCGGCGAGACGAAGTCGCTCTTTCCCGCCGGGCGCGACTGGAGGTACTCGAACCTCGGCTACTGGCTCCTGGGCGAGATCATGATCGCGGTCACCGGCCGGCCGTACGCGGACTACGTCGAGCGCGAGATCCTGGGGCCGCTGGGGATGCATGCCACGCACATCGGGTCCGGCTTGGATCTGACCGGACTCGCCACCGGCTACGGAATGCGGGTAGCGGGATCGTCGCGGCCCCGCGTGGAGGTCCCCGACGCGGGGCCGCTCCTGTCGACCGGGACCGTCGCCTCCAGCGTGGAGGACCTGGCCCGGTTCGCCGCCCTGAACATGAGCGACGACCGTGGGCGCGCCGCCACGGTCGTCTGTGAGACGACGCTACACGAGATGCGAGAAGTCCAGTGGCAGAAGGCGGGGTGGCAGGGATCGCAGGGCCTGGGGTTCGGCATCCGCAAGGTCGGCGAGCAACGTCGCATCGGACATCACGGGCGGCCGCCCGGGTACCGGGCGTGCCTTTCCATCGCGCCTGACGCCAGGCTCGCCGTGGTCGTATTGATCAATGCGACCGACGCCAATGCCGTTCACTATTCGAATCGCGCATTCGCCCTCTTGAACGCCGTGTCGCGCGGGGGGCCCAGGGCCGGACCATGAC
>Ga0070707_100001664_pt1 | contig 21519 bp, 21 predicted proteins | sample KBSK5502metaG_FD_65468 | JGI IMG/M metagenome (GOLD analysis project Ga0070707, IMG submission 65468) | Corn, switchgrass and miscanthus rhizosphere microbial communities from Kellogg Biological Station, Michigan, USA - KBS K5-50-2 metaG | ecosystem: Host-associated > Plants > Roots >...
ACGCGCGCTCGCCCGCCGCCGTCGCCTCCGGCGTCCCACGGCGCCACGACGAGGAGCCGGCGCCCGATTTCCCGGGGCGGGAAGGACTGCTGCCATGCCTGCGCCCAGGCTTCCTCGAGTAGCGGGCCGATCTCCGCTTCGGCGGGCGCGACCGGCAGGTCCATCGCGCTCAGCGAGGCGCGGTAGGCCGTGACTGCCCGGAGCAGCTGAATGGAGGAAGCCGTGTCGGGGAAAAAGGCACGCAGACGCGGAGCCTCAGTCGGCGATTCTTCCTCAACGACGCCGAGGGCCCCCTGTTCCCAGAGGAAGTTCGTGAGTCCGTCTGTGGTCTCTGGCAGGGTTGGGACGGTGAGCTGCCAGAACGCCATCAGGTCCCGAACAGCTTCTTCATCCGTTCGACGAAGCCGGCCAGCCGCGGGCCCGTCTGGCCCTGGGAGGCTCGCTCGAGGTCTTCGAGCAGTTCCCGCTGACGGCCTGTGAGGTGGGTCGGCACCTCGACGACCACCTCGTAGATGGCGTCGCCGCGTCCGCGACCACGGAGATGCGGAATGCCCTTGCCGCGGAGCACGAGGCGCTGGCCTGGCTGGGTGCCGGGCGGCACCGTGAGGCGGGCCTTGCCCTTGAGGACGGGCACCTCGAGCTCGCAGCCCAGTGCCGCCTGGGGGAAGGTCACCGGTAGCTCGGTCAGCAAATTTGCGCCGTGGCGGGTGAAGATGTCGTGGGGACGGACGTGCAGGACGACGTAGAGGTCGCCCGCCGGCCCGCCCAGGAAGCCGCCCTCACCCTCGCCCGAGAGCCGGAGCTGATTGCCGTGCTCCACGCCCGCCGGGATCGTGACTTTGAGAAGCCGCTCGCGCGACTGGCGGCCTTGGCCGCGGCACGCCGTGCAGGGATGACGGTTGACCCGCCCTTCGCCGCGACACGACGGGCAGGGCATCGCCACGGTGAGAAAGCCCTGACTGCGTCGCACCTGGCCCTGGCCGCGGCAGGTCGCGCACACCTCGGGCTGGGCGCCCGGCTCGTGCCCCGTGCCCCGGCAGGTTTCGCAGGTTTCCAGCCGCGGAATCTGCAACTTGGTTTCGAGTCCCTCCGCAGCCTCTTCGAGCGAGATCTCCAGGTCATAGCGGAGGTCTTCGCCGCGGCGCGCGCGGGTGCGCCGGCCGCGCTCGCCGCCGCCGAAGAAGCCCTCGAAGAGATCCTCGAAGATGCTGCCGAAGCCGGCCTCGCCCATCCCTCCCATGCCCGGCACGGTGCCGAACCGGTCATAATGGGCGCGCTTCTCGGGGTCGGAGAGAACCGCGTAGGCCTCGCTAATCTCCTTGAAGCGCTCCTCGGCGGTCTTATCGCCGGGATTGCGGTCGGGATGATAGGTCCGGGCGAGGTGGCGGTACGATTTCTTGAGAGCGGAATCGTCGGCGTTGCGGGGCACGCCGAGGACGGCGTAGTAGTCCTTGGCGGCCACGCTAGGAGGCGCTTCCGTCCTCGCTCCGCCCCGCCTCGGGCGCGACGGCCACCGTCACCAAGGCCGGCCGCAGCACGCGGCCGTGCAGCATGTAGCCGCGCGCCGTCTCGCCAACCACCGTCATCTCCGGCTGGCCGGTCGTGTGCACCCGCGCGACGGCTTCGTGCCGCTCTGGGTCGAAGGGCTCGCCCACCGACGAAAACGGCGTCAGCCCGAACTTCTCCAGCACGCGCAGCAGCTCGCGCTGGATCAGCTCCACGCCGGCCGTCACGGCCGCCGGCGGCTCGCTCCGTGCCGCCTGGAGCGCCCGGTCGAAGTTGTCGAGCACGGGGAGGATTTCGCGAATCAGGGACTCGTTGGCGAAGCGGATCTGCTCCTCCCGGTCGCGGGCCGCCCGCTTCCGCGCGTTGTCGAACTCGGCGACGGCGCGGAGATAGCGGTCCTGCTGGGCTTCGAGCTCGCGGGTCTTGGCCTCGAGCGCCTCGCGGAGCGGCTCGATCTCCTGTGCCGGATCGACCGAGGGCTCCGGGTCGTCCACGGGACGCTTGGGCGCGCTGGCATCATCCTTCATGACATCCATAATTATAGCAAACGCCTGCCGTCTCGCCCGGGAGATGGGACGTGGGTGCCGGGGTGGGTGATGCCCTCCGAAACCCGTGCTTGCTTTATCGCGGTTGTGGCCGTTCGAGCCGAGACGGGGCCGACGACCGGAGGGAGGAGCCCGACAAGGCGAGCGCTGAATTGATCGGCGCACCGATCCCCGGCAGCGCTCCCGATGAATCGAGGTTACGACGGCAGGTAGAGCTGGTGCTTGACCCGCGACAGCGAGCTGGACACGAGGCGCGCGGTCTCATCCACCAGCGAGATCACCTCGGAGTACGCCATGCGCCGCGGGCCCACCACGCCCAGGATGCCGAGCACCTGGTCCCGGTACGTGTAGGTCGAGGTGATCAGGCTGCATTCCCGCATCTCTTCCACTGGATTCTCGCCGCCAATCATCACCTGGACGCCGCGCTCCTCGGCCATGCGCGAGAGCAGATCGATGATTCGCGCCTTGTCCTCGAAGGCGCGGAGCAGAGAGCGCACCGTCGCCACGTCGGAGAGGTCCGGGTGGTCGAGGATATTGGTCGCTCCGCTGATATACAGCGTGCGGTCGCGCAGCAGCGCCGCGATCTCCTCGAGCAGCGCGCGGCTGCGGGTCCAGAGCGGATCCAGTGGATCGGCAGGCGCGGCCATGTCGTCGACGATCTCCTGGAATGTCTTCCCGCGGTAGCGGCGGGTCAGCGCGCGGCCCGTCTCGCGCAGCTCCTCGGCGCCGAGCCGCGGCATCGGCGTGATGCCCCGCGCCGTGACCCATCCCGTATCCGTCACCACCACCACGAGCGCCCGATCGTCGCCGAGAGCGACCAGCTCGATGCGATCGAGGGCCGTATGCTTGAGCGGCGGCGCGAGCAGCATCCCCGTCATGTGGGTTCCGGCGGACAGGCGTGCCGGGGTCTCCGCCATGAGCTTCTCGGTCGCATCGGCGTGAGGCAAGAGCGCGTCCCGCCCCACCTCTTGCGCGTTCGCGCTGCCCCAGGGCACGCGCCCGAGGTGCTCGACGTAGAAGCGATAGGCCTTGTCCGTGGGGACGCGGCCGGCCGAGGTATGGGGCTGGGCGAGATAGCCGAGCTCCTCGAGATCGGCCATGGCATTGCGGATGGTCGCGGGCGACAGCCCGCGAACGTGGCGCCGCGAAACGGCGCGGGAGCCGACGGGCTCGCCGGTCTCCACGTACTCGGTGATGACCGCCAGGAGAACCTGGCGGTTGCGCTGGTCGAACTCGGATACAGCCATGGCCTCTGCGACTAGATTACAGGAATTTTCGAGCCATTTCACCGCTCGCCTCGCCCCGCCCGACACAACCCGGCCGTGTCTCGGCTCGCATCTTTCGAGCCATTTTCACCGCTCGCCTCGCCACGCCCGACACGACCCGGCCGTGCCTCGGCTCGCATCTTTCGAGCCATTTTCACCGCTCGCCTCGCCCCGCCCGACACAACCCGGCCGTGTCTCGGCTCGCATCTTTCGAGCCATTTTCACCGCTCGCCTCGCCCCGCCCGACACAACCCGGCCGTGTCTCAGCTCGCACTACTAGAGAAGCTCGATAAAGAGGGCGTCGGAGAGAAGGAAGCCGGCCTCGGTGAGGCGCACGCGGTCCGCGTCCTCGGCGAGCAGGCCGCGCGCCTTCCACTCGGGAAGGAGAGCGGGGAGCCGGCCCGGATCCAGCGCCACGCGCTCGGCGAGCCACGCGGCCGGCACGCCGTCGCGCGTGCGAAGGCCCAGCATCAGGCGCTCGGCCAGACGATGGCGTGGCGTGAGCGTCTCGTGCGTGCCGACGGGTGGCTCGCCACGCTCCACCAGCGTGCAGTAGCGCTCGACCGGCTTCACGTTGCCATAGCGCACGTCGCCCAGGTAGCCGCAGGCGCCGGGCCCCAGCGCCAGGTACTCTTCGCCGCGCCAGTAGACCTGGTTGTGGACTGAGCGTCGCGCCGGCAGCGCGTAGTTCGAGACTTCATAGTGCTCATACCCCGCGCCCGCGGCGAGACGGGCCAGGCCCCAGTACTGGGCCGTGACGGTTTCTTCCGGCGGCAGGCCGCTCACTCCTGACGCTTGCCACAGGCTGCCCTCGTCGAGCGTCAGCCCGTAGGCCGAGAGGTGGTCCGGCTCCCACTCGATCACCCGGCGCGCGGTTGCCGCCCAGGTCGCCAGGTCGAGGCCGGGAAGCCCGTAGATCAGATCGCAGCTCACGTTGTCGAACCCCGCTCCGCGGGCGGCGTCGAAGGCGGCGCGCGCCTGCGCGGCGGAGTGCCGCCGGTCCAGCGTGCGGAGCACGCCGTCGTCCAGGCTCTGCACCCCGAGGCTGATGCGGTTGGCCCCCGCGCGCCGGTAGCCCGCGAGCCGCTCGACGGTGACGTCGTCGGGGTTGCACTCGACGGTGATCTCGGCGGCGGGCTCGACGGCGAAGCAGGCGCTCAGCCGCTCGAGAATCGCCGCGAGCTGCTCCGGCGTCGCGAGCGAGGGCGTGCCGCCCCCGAAGAAAAGCGAGCCCAGCGTGATCCCGTCCTGCCAGGGGGCGGCGGCGGCCAGGTCGATCTCGCCCAGCAGGGCCGCGAGGAAGCGATCCATGCCCGCGGGCGTGTACGGCGCGGTATTGAAGGAGCAGTAGCCGCAGCGCTCGGCGCAGAACGGCAGGTGGAGGTAGACCGCGAGGCGTGCGCCGCGCGGGGACCAGCCCGCTACGGGAGGTAGTGTCCCAGCCGGCGCCAGCGCAGCCAATGCCGCTCCCCATCCCACGACCAGTAGATCAGGAAGGCCTTGCCGCGGATCTTCTCGCGCTTGACGAAGCCCCAGTAGCGGCTGTCCTGGGAGTTGTCGCGGTTGTCGCCCATGACGAAGTACGAGCCCGCGGGCACGGCCAGCGGGTCGCAGGCGTAAAGGTAGCCGCAGTGGGCCTTGAGGTTGGCCGGGTACGGCCCGCCCCGCACGAAGGGCTCGTCCTGCAGCACGCCGTTGATCCAGACCCGGTTGTCGCGCACCTGGACGGTATCGCCCCCGACGGCGATGATGCGCTTGATGAAGTCGCGCGACTCGTCGTTGGGGTATTTGAACACGATGATGTCGCCGCGCTTCGGGTCGCGGATGCCCGGCAGGTGGGTGTCGGTGAGCGGGATCTCCGCGCCGTACAGGAACTTGTTGACGAGGATGTAGTCGCCGATCAGCAGGGTGTCCATCATCGAGCCCGACGGGATCGTGAACGCCTGGATGGCGAATTGACGGATCAGCAGCGCCAGGAGCACCGCGATGAAGATCGCCTCCGCGTACTCGCGGACCAGGGACTTCCGACGGGCGGGCGGGGCTGGCGGCGCGACGACGCGCTCGGGGCGCTCGGTGCGGATCTGGAAATCGTTCATGGGGCTAGCTCTTGAGCACCGACAGGAAGGCTTCCTGCGGCACCTCGACCTTTCCGACCTGTTTCATGCGCTTCTTGCCTTCCTTCTGCTTCTCGAGCAGCTTGCGCTTCCGCGTGATGTCGCCGCCGTAGCATTTCGCGGTGACGTTCTTGCCCATGGCCTTGACCGTCTCGCGGGCGATGACCCGGCTGCCGATCGCCGCCTGAATGGCGACCTCGTAGAGCTGACGCGGGATCACGCCCCGGAGCTTCTCGGTCAGCGCCTTGCCCTTCTCGTAGGCCTTGTCACGATGGACGATGACGCTGAGCGCGTCCACCGGGTCGCCGTTGAGCAGGATGTCGAGCTTCACCATGTCCGACTCCCGGAACTCCAGGAAGTCGTAGTCGAAGGAGGCGTAGCCCTTGGAGATGGACTTGAGCTTGTCGTAGAAGTCCACCACGATCTCGGACAGCGGGAAGTCGAAGGCGATGTGCACGCGCTTGCCGAGGTACTCGAGCGACTTGTGCTCGCCGCGCTTGTCCTGGGCCAGCTTGTAGATCTCGCTCATGAACTCGGTTGGCACGAAGACGGAGCCCCGCACATAGGGCTCCTCGATCCGCTCGATCTTGTCGGACGGCGGCAGCTTCGACGGATTCTCGACTTCGATCACCTCGCCCTGGGTCGTGACGACGCGGAAGCGCACGCTGGGAGCCGTGACGATCAACGAGAGGTTGAACTCGCGCTCGAGGCGCTCCTGCACGATCTCGAGGTGTAGCATCCCCAGGAAGCCGCAGCGGAAGCCGTAGCCCAGGGCCAGTGAAGTTTCCGGCTCGAAGCTGAAGGCCGAATCGTTGAGCTTGAGCTTCTCCAGCGCGTCGCGCAGGCCCTCGTAGTCGGTGTCCTCGATGGGGTAGAGACCCGCGAAGACCATGGGCTTGGCGTCGCGATAGCCAGGGCAGGGCTCCGCCGTCGGACGCGCGACCTCCGTGATGGTCTCACCCATCTTGGCGTCGGCGACGCGCTTGATCGAGGCGGTGAGATAGCCCACCTGCCCGGCCTCGAGCTCGTCCACCGGACGCATGTCGGGGGCGAACACGCCGACCTGCTGCACTTCGTAGATCTTGCCGTTCGACATCAACAGGATGCGCATGCCGGCGCGGACACTGCCGTCGATGAGCCGGGCGTAAACCACGACGCCCTGGTAGGAATCGTAGAAGGAATCGAAGACGAGGGCCTTCAGCGGCGCTTCCGGGTTCCCGGTGGGCGGCGGGATCCGCTTCACGATGGCTTCCAGCACCTCGGGCACTCCGGTTCCATGCTTCGCCGAGATGGCCAGCGCCTCGTCCCCGTCCAGGCCCAGCGTCTCGCTGATCTGGGCGCGCGTTCCCTCGATATCGGCCGCCGGCAGGTCGATCTTGTTGATGACGGGAATGATCTCCAGGCCGTTGTCGACCGCGAGATAGAAGTTGGCCAGGGTCTGCGCCTCGACGCCCTGGGCCGCGTCGACGATGAGCACGGCGCCCTCGCAGGCCGCCAGCGAGCGGGAGACTTCGTACGAAAAGTCGACGTGGCCCGGCGTGTCGATGAGGTTGAGCGTGTACTCCTGGCCGTCGCGCGCGGTGTACAGCAGGCGCACGGCATGCGCCTTGATGGTGATGCCGCGCTCCTTCTCCAGGTCCATGGAGTCGAGGACCTGACCGACCGCCTTCTTGGCGTCCATCGTCCCGGTCAGCGACAGGAGCCGGTCGGCCAGCGTGGACTTGCCGTGGTCGATGTGCGCGATGATGGAAAAATTGCGGTTCCGCTCGATGGCCATCCGAATCAGAATAGCACGTCCCGTCGCGCCATGCGCGAGACGGCCCCACCGATCAGGGCCACAGGCGCGCCTGGTCCGGCACCGAGACGTCGGAACGGAGCACGACGCCGGGTCCGATCTGGGCGCCGGCGCCCACGCGCGCGCCCGAGCCGATGATGCAGTCCTGGAGCATGGCGCGATCGCCTACCTCCACCTGCTCCCAGAGCACGGCGCCCTCGATGTTTGCGCCGCGGCCGACCGTGCAGTCCTCCCCGATCACCGCGTTCGGGCCCACGCGGCACTCCGGGTCGAGGCGTGTGCCGGCGCCGATCACGCAGGGGCTGACCAAGATCACGGTCGGTCCCAACCGGACGCCGTCGGCGATCCAGCGGCCGCCCATCCACGGCCCGGCGGGCGTCACCCGCGTGGCCACGCGCCCGGCCAGCAGGTCCAGCTGGGCCTGGCGGTACTTCTCCGGGTTGCCGATATCGAGCCAGTAGTGGTGGCCCGCTACCCAGCCGTAGCACGGCACGCCGTCGTCCACGAGGGCCGGAAAGAAGTCCCGCTCGATCGACACCATCCGGCCTGAGGGGATGCGGGCGAGCAGCGCGCGGTCCAGCACGTAGATGCCGGCGTTGACCGTGTCGGTGGTCACGCGCGCCGGATCGGGCTTCTCGACGAAGGCGCGGATGCGGCCGCCGGCGTCCAGCTCCACGAGGCCGTACTGCGTCGGGTCGGGCACGCGCGTCAGGTAGATGGTCGCGCGGGCCTTCCGCTCCGCATGAAAGGCGAGCATCGCGCCCAGGTCCGCGTCGGTGAGGATGTCGCCGTTGAGCACGATCACGCGGCCGCTGGCGGCCGGTTCCACCGCATTGCGCACGCCGCCGGCGGTGCCGAGCGGGTCGAGCTCCACCGCGTACCGGAGGCGCACGCCGTGGGTCGCGCCGTCGCCCATCGTCCGGCGGACCTCGTCGATCAGGTAGGAGCAGGACAGGACCACGTCGGTGATCCCGTGGAGCGCGAGCGCGTCGAGCTGGTAGGCGAGGAACGGGACGTTGAGCAGCGGGACGGTGGACTTGGGCTTCGTCAGTGTCAGCGGCCGCAGCCGCATGCCCTGTCCCCCGGCGAGGATGACCGCGGTCAGCTGCTTGGGGTCCAGGGCGCCGCCTCGCTGATCAGCATGACGGGAATGCCGTCACGCACCGGGTAGGCCTTCTTGCAGGCGGGGCAGATGATCCGGGTCTCCTCGAAGATCAGTTCGCCCTTGCACGCCGGGCACGCCAGGATCGCCCGCAGCTCATCGTCGATCATGTCGTCGGCTCCTCTCGCTTGTAGTGCGTCTGGAAGAAGTCAAACGTGCGCTTCAGCCCGTCAGCGAGCGTGACCGTGGGCGCCCAATCCAGCGCGCGCTTGGCCAGCGCGGGGCTCAGGCAGCTGCGGCGCTGCTCGCCGGGCCGCGCGGGTCCGTGCCGGGCCTCGACGCGGAGGCCCGAGGCCTCCCTGATCCGCTCGTAGAGGGCGTTCACGGAGGTCTCCACGCCCGTGCCGATGTTCACGCTGCCGCTCGCCTCGGGGCGCTCCAGGGCTCTCAGGTTCGCCGCCGCCACGTCTTCCACGTAGACATAGTCGCGGGTCTGCTTGCCGTCGCCGTTGATGACCGGAGTCTGGCCGGTCAGCAAGCGGTGGCAGAAGATCGCGACCACGCCAGCCTCGCCCTGAGGGTTCTGCCGGGGGCCGTAGACGTTCGCGTAGCGGAGCGCGATGCCGCTGATCCCGAAGATGGCGCTCCAGGCGCTCACGTAGTGCTCCATTGCCACCTTGGTGATGCCGTACGGCGACATCGGAAGCGTCGGATGGTCCTCCGACGTGGGCAGCACGTCGGTGTCCCCGTAGCCTGCTCCGCCGCTCGACGAATAGATGACGCGACGGACACCGAACCGGCGGCAGCAATCCAGCAGGTTGAGCCCGCCGAGCACGTTGACCGAGGCGTCGAACATGGGATCCGTCACCGAGCGCGAGACGGACGCCTGGGCCGCCAGGTGAGCCACCACCTCCGGGCGCTCGGTGTCGAAGACCTCCGCGAGCCGGACGCTCCGCAGGTCCACGGGATAGAGGCGGGCCGTCGGGCTCACCCAGGCGGGGTCGCCCGTGGCCAGGTTGTCCACGATCGCGACGGAATGGCCCGCGCCGATGAAGAGGTCGACCACGTGGGAGCCGACGAAGCCCGCGCCGCCCGTGACCAGAATCTTCACGGCAGGGTCCCGTCCGCCCGGTACCACTCGATGGTCTGCCTCAATCCCTCTTCCAGCTCCACGCGCGGCTCCCAGCCGAGCAGGCGACGCGCCTTGCCGATGTCGGGCTGGCGCACTTTCGGGTCGTCGGTGGGCAGGGGGCGGAAGACGATCTCGCTCCGTGAGCCCGCGAGCCGCAGCACGTGCTTGGCCAGGTCCATCAGCGTCATCTCGCGCGGGTTGCCCACGTTGACGGGATCGTTGACCGGCGCGCTCATGAGACGCCAGATGCCGTCGACGAGGTCCGAGATGAAGGTGAACGAGCGGGTCTGGGAGCCGTCGCCGTAGACCGTGAGCGGCTCGCCGCGCAGGGCCTGGCGGATGAAGGTCGGGATCGCCCGTCCGTCGGCCAGCCGCATGCGGCTGCCATAGGTGTTGAAAATGCGCACGATGCGCGCGTCCAGCCCGTGAACGCGGTGGTAGGCCATGGTCATGGCTTCGGCGAAGCGCTTGGCTTCGTCGTACACGCCGCGCGGTCCGACGGGATTGACGTTGCCCCAGTAGTCCTCGCGCTGCGGGTGCACCAGCGGGTCGCCATAGACCTCGGAGGTCGAGGCGAGCAGGAACTTGGCCCCGCGTGCCTTAGCCAGCCCGAGCGCCTTGTGCGTCCCGAGCGCGCCCACCTTGAGGGTCTGGATCGGCAGCTCGAGGTAGTCGATCGGCGAAGCCGGGCTCGCGAAGTGGAGCACGTAGTCCAGCGGCCCCTGGATCTCGATGAAGTTCGTGACGTCGTGCTGCACGAAGGCGAAGCGGGGGTCCCGGATGTGGGCGATGTTGTCCATCGAGCCGGTCAAAAGGTTGTCCATGCAGACGACCTCGCAGCCGTGGGCCAGCAGGAAATCACAGAGATGGGAGCCGATGAAGCCGGCGCCGCCTGTCACGAGCACCCGCACGGCGCCTCTCCTCAGACGGGCAAGACGGGCTTTCGCCCGATCGAGTAGTACTCGAAGCCGAGGCGCCGCATGCGCTCGGGTTCGTAGAGATTCCGCCCGTCGAAGATGAGCGGCCGGCGCATCAGGCCCCGTAAGCGCTCCAGGTTGAGGAACCTGAACTCATTCCACTCCGTCACCAACGCGATCGCGTCCGCCCCTTCGGCGGCATCATAGGCCGACATGCCGAAGACCACGCTGGCGGGAAGGAGCCGCTTGGCATTGCCATTGGCCACGGGATCATAGGCGCGGATGCGCGCGCCCGCCGACTGGAGCTGGCGGATCACCTCAAGGCTCTTGGCGTCGCGCATGTCGTCGGTATTGGGCTTGAACGCGAGCCCCAGGACCGCGACGGTCTTGTCGTCCAGCGGCCCGAGCGCCTTGCCGATCATGTCCACCAGGTGCGTGACCCGCTCCTTGTTGATCTCGGCCACCGAGCGCAGCAGCTTGAAGTCGTAGCCCAGGCGCGAGGCCGTGTGGATCAGCGAGTCCACGTCCTTGGGGAAGCAGGAGCCGCCGTAGCCGAGCCCCGCCTGGAGGAACTGCATGCCGATGCGGGGATCGAGCCCCATGCCCTTCATCACCTGGCTCACGTCGGCGCCGGCCGCCTCGCAGATGTTCGCGATGGCGTTGATGAAGGAGATCTTGGCCGCCAGGAAGGCGTTGGACGCGTACTTGATCACCTCGGCCGACGGGAGGTCGGTGATGATCATGGGCCGCTCGAGCGGCGCGTAGAGCTCCACCAGGGTCATGGCCACCTGCTGGGTGGGGGCGCCGATCACGATCCGGTCGGGGCGGAGGGTGTCTTCGATGGCCGAGCCCTCGCGCAGGAACTCCGGGTTGGAGACCACATCGAACTCGATGGGCGTGGTCTGGTGCCGGCTGATCACCTCGCGGACGAGCTCGCCGGTGCCCACCGGCACCGTGGACTTGTTCACCACGACCTTGTAGCGGTCCATGGCGCGGCCGATCTCCGCCGCCACGGCCTCCACCTGAGACAGATCGGTCTCGCCGGTTTCCTTCGGCGGCGTGCCGACGGCGATGAAGATCACATCGGAGTGGCGCACGGCGGCGCCCAGCTCCGTGCTGAAGGCCAGCCGCCGGTCGTCCACGTTGCGCGTGACCATCTCCTCGAGGCCGGGCTCGTAGATCGGCATGCGCCCGGCCCTGAGAGAGTCGATCTTGGCGCGATCGTTGTCCACGCAGAGCACGTCATTGCCGAGGTCGGCGAAGACCGCCCCGGTGACCAGCCCCACGTATCCGGTTCCGACGACGCAGATGTTCATGGCTCGATTCTCACAAGGAGTCTCAGGATACCAAACGACATGCCCGGCGCGCTAATCCCGCACGGCGCTGGGGCCGGACCCGCGGGCCGGGGCGCCGATCAAGTCAGCCCTCGCCTCGCCGGGCTCCTCCCTCCGGTCGTCGGCCCCGTCTCGGCTCGACCTGCTTCAACCACGAAAGGCAGGCAACGGGTCTCGGGAGGCATCCCCGGCCCGCAGGTCCCAACGGCGGCGTAGATCAGGAGATCGCGAAGCGGACCAGGCGCTCGGCCACCATCACGAGGAAGAGCAGCAGCAGGTAGAAGTTCGAGAAGAGGAAGAGGGAGAGCCACCCGCGCTGGTTGTCCGGCCGGCGCGCGAACTTTGCCGCCAGCCAGATCAGGCGCCACCCGAGGGCCGCCGCGGCCACGAGCGTCGCCGGTCCCCCGATTCCGAAGGTCGGCGCGGCCAATGCCCAGGCCGTGAGCCCGAAGGCGTAGAGCAGGATGAGCCGGGCGGTGCCCTCGACGCCCACGGTTTCGGACACCATCGGGAATCCACCCGCGGCATAGTCTGCGCGGTAGCGCAGGGCCAAGGCCCAGAAATGCGGCATCTGCCAGAGAAAGAGGATGCCGAACAGGATGACCGCGCCCGCGTCGACCAGGCCGCCGCCTGCCGCCACCCAGCCGATGACGGGCGGGATCGCGCCTGGAATGGCGCCGGGCACCGCGGCGAAGGGCGAAGTCGGCTTGAGCCAGGGCGTGTAGACGCCATTGTAGAAGACCGCGGCGATCAGACCCAGGATGCCTGCGGTTGGGCCGATGCCCCCCCAGAGCACGGCGGCGCCGCCGACGATGCCGAGGATCGCGAAGAAGAGTCCCTGCGGCGTGGACAGCCGGCCCGAGGGCAGCGGCCGGCCGGCCGTGCGCGCCATGAGCGCGTCGCGGCCGCGCTCCTGCACCTGGTTCAGCGCCGAGGCGCCGCAGGACAAGAGCATGACGCCGAGCAAGACCTCGAGTCCCTGCGCCCACGGGAATTCGGGCCCCAGCGGCGCCCTCAACATGAATCCGGCGCCGGCGGACACGAGCACAAGCAGGACGATCCCGAATTTGGACAGCTCGGCATAGGCCCCAACGCGCGCCGTGGCGGTGAGCGCGCCAATGCCGCGTGCGGACGCGACCGCCGACCTAGGCGGCATTGATAGTCTCCAGCCGCGGCGGCGTCGCCGCGCGGGGCGCCGTGGCCGTCAGGCCGCGCCAGGCGCCAGCGCGGAGGCTGATCCAGATCAAGACGCCCCAGAGCACATAGGCAACCGCGGCATGCGCAGCCCGCACCGGTGGCTCGAGGCGGAGCAGCACGGCCGCGATCCCCAGGCTTACCTGCAGCAGCGCCAGCGCGCATGCCGTGGCGGCCGGCAGCGCCAGCGGTGTCCGCCGGGAGGCGATGGCGAGCTGGGCGAAGAAGCCGAGCAGGATGATGCCGAGCCAGCGGTGGGTCCAGTGGACGGCTGCCAGCCAGTGGCCGGGCAGGACGTCGCCGCCGCACAGCGGGAAGTCGGGACAGGCCAATCCCGCGCCCGAATGCCGGACATAACCCCCCAGGGCGAGCTGGAAGAGCAGCACGCCGAGTCCCGCGCCGGCGAGCCGGCGGAGCTTGGCCGATCCCGGAAACGCTGCGGCCGGGCCGGACTCCGCGGCCGCCGCCAGCAGCAGCAGCCCGCCGAAGATCAGCAGAGCGTTCACCAGGTGCGCCGTGCTGATCAGATGAGGCAGCTTGAGCAGCACCGTGACGCCGCCCAGCCCGATCTGGATGCCGAGCAGCGCCAGCAGCGCGATGCCCACGCGCCCCGCTCCCCGCGGACCCGCCAGGCGGAGCGTGGTGACGATGGTCGCGACGAGCAGCAGCGAGGCGGCAACCGCGGAGAGGCGATGGCTGTATTCCACGAGCACGTCGGGCTGGAGCGGCGGGATCAGACTTCCGTGGCAGAGCGGCCAGTCCGGGCAGGCGAGGCCCGAGCCCGTGGCGCTGACGATATTTCCCAGGGTCATCAGCAGGAAGACGGCGGCGACCGTCGTCCAGATCAAACCGCGCGGCGCGCTAGCGGCCATAGCGAGCCTCCACGATCGGCGCTGCCTCATCGTCGGCACCGGACGCCTGCCAGCGGAAGAACACCACCGAGATGGCCGCCAGGAACACGAGCCCGCCCGGAATCCACATGATGAGACCGCCCAGATGCTGGTCGGCGTGGGGTGTCAGCCGCTCCCAGACACGCGGGGCGGCCGCGTAATAGGGATAGAGCACGCTGTCGGCCATCGTGATGAAGATGGCGACCATGACCATGGGCAGTCCCACCACGAAGAGATACAGGAGTTGAATCGGGTAGGCGGCCCGAGGCAGCTCGGGCAGCGGGGAGAGCACGGGCCACCACAGGATCACCGAGGCCGCCATGATCATCAGGTGCTCCACGATGTGCACGGGGTGCTGCTCCATGGCCAGGTTGTAGAGCGGCGGCAGGTGCCAGGCGACCAGGATCAGGTTGAAGACGGCGAATGCGCCGGTCGGGCGCGTCAACGCGCGGCCGAGCCGAAGCAGCCGGGCGTCCCGGAGCAGGGGGCGGAGCATCCAGCCCGGCGTGCCGTGGAGGAGCAGCGGGGGCAAGGCGAAGACCAGGAGCATGTGCTGGATCATGTGCGCGCTGAACAGGTAGTAATCCGAGAGATCGTGCACGGGACCGGTGAGGGCGACGAACATCACGGCGAGCCCGCCGAAGAACGACACGGCCTTGAGCGGCTCTGCCACCATTCCGGGGGCGATGCGACGGCGCCACAGGGTCGCGGCGCAGTAGGCGCCGCCCAGCACGGCCAGCCCCGCCAGGATGGACGGGTCGGCATGCCAGGCGGTCCAGTTGAAGCCCTCGGGGCCGAGGGGCGGCGGCCCCGCGGATCCGGGTACTGCGTGCGCCATCGCTAGGGGCGCGGCAGCAGGATGAAGGCGCTGAACAGCGCCATCAGCGCCAGAATGATGGCGATGGCGATCAGGAGCGGCCCGACGAACAGGGCTCTCAGGATGGGCGAGTCATAGCGCAGGTGCATGTAGAAGCCCACGACGAGCGCGAACTTGACGAGGGACATGGCGAGCAGGCTGATCACGAGGACGGCGTGGGGGATGCCGGGAGTATAGAGCGTGGCGACCTCGATGGCCGTGAGGACGGTGAGGACGACGGCGATGCGCACATAGGTGGCGACGGTCCCGTGCGCTCCCTCCCCCCCGGCGTGCGTGTCGGCAGTGGCGTGCAGTTCGGCCATGAGCGCGCTCCTACGGAATCAGATAAACCAGCGTGAAAATGGCGATCCAGACGATGTCCACGAAGTGCCAGTACAGCCCGGCGATCTCGACCTTTAGGTAGTCCTGCGGCCCCAGCTTGCCCATATTGGCCAGTACCCAGAGCGAGAGCAGCCAGATGACCCCGCCGGTGACGTGCGCGCCGTGGAAGCCCGTCAGCGTGAAGAACGAAGACCCGAAGAGGCTGGTCTGAAGCGTCAGCCCCTCGTCGACGAACTGATTGAACTCGTAGACCTGGTTCCCGACGAACCAGGCGCCGAACAGCGCCGTCATCAGGATCCAGAACTTCGCCCACCGCATGTTGTTCAATCGGAGGTAGTTCAGCGCCAGCACCATCCACACCGACGACATGAGCAGCACGAAGGCGCTGATCGACGTGAGCGGGATGTTGAAGATCTCGTGGGGCGTGGGGCCTCCGAGGCTCTTGCCCTTGTAAGAGAGGTAGGTGCCGATCAGCGCCCCGAAGAACATGCAATCGGAGCCGAGGAACGCCCACATTCCCATCTTGCGGTGGTCGATGCCCGTGATCCCCATGTTGGGATCATGGGCGGCGTGCGTCGCGGCGTGGTCCGCCACGGCCGGCCCTCCTAGTGTCCGTGCCCGGCGGCCGGGCGGTGGTACTCCAGTGCGAACCGGTACATGCAGAAGAGCGTGAGCAGCCCTCCCAGGATGACCTGGTAGATGCTGATCAGGGCGCCGGCAAACATGAACAGGAGGGACGCGCCCAGCAGGATGGGCCAGTAGGACGGCGGCGGCATGTGAATGCTCGCCAGATCGGCCTTCGTCACCGGCGCCGGGCGCCCGGCGGGCTTGCCGCCGTGCCCGTCGCCGTGCTTCTGCAGCCAGAAATCATCCCGGCCGTGGACGGTGGGGATGCGGGTGAAGTTGTACACCGGGGGCGGCGAGGGGATGGACCATTCCAGGGTCCGGCCGTCCCAGGGATCGTCGCCCGCGACCGCTCCGGACCGCATCGTCTTGGCCACGTTGACGATGAAGAACAGGATCGACACGGCGATGATGAATGAGCCGATGGTGGACACCATGTTCCAGAAGTTCCATCCGAGGTCTGGAGCATAGGTGTAGATCCGCCGCGGCATCCCGATGAGCCCGAGGAAGTGCTGGGGGAAGAACGTCATGTTGAAGCCCAGCATCATCAGCCAGAAATGCCACTGGCCGAGCCGCTCGTCCAGCAGGCGGCCGGTGATCTTGGGCCACCAGTAGTAGATGCCCGCGAAGAGCCCGAAGATGGAGCCGCCGAAGAGCACGTAGTGGAAGTGCGCCACCACGAAGTAGGTGTCGGTCTGCTGAAGATCCACGGGCGGGGAGGCGTGCATGACGCCGCTGAGCCCGCCCATCGTGAACATGGCGATGAAGCCCAAGGCCATGTAGAGCGCCGTGGTGAACCGGATCCTTCCGCCCCAGAGCGTCGAGATCCAGTTGAGGATCTTCACGCCCGTGGGCACCGCGATCAGCATGGTGGAGATGGAAAAGGCCGCGTCCGCCACCGGGCCCATGCCCACCGAGAACATGTGGTGGCTCCACACTCCGAAACCGAGGAAGCCGATCATGATCCCGGAATAGATCACTACCGGGGCGCCGAACAGCGGCTTGCGCGCGAAGGTGGGAAGCACCTCGGAGACGATGCCCATGGCGGGCAGGATCAGGATGTAGACCTCGGGATGACCGAAGATCCAGAACAGGTGCTGCCAGAGCAGCGGATCGCCGCCGGCCGCCGGCGAGTAGAAGAGCGTGCCGAAGAAGCGGTCGAACATCAGGAGGATCAGCCCCACGGTGATGGCCGGGAAGGCCAGCACGAGCAGGAACTGGGTCACGAAGCTCATCCAGACGAACAGCGGCATCCGCATCAGCGTCATGCCGGGGGCGCGCATGTTGATGATGGTCACGATGAAGTTGAACCCGGCCAGCATCGAGGAGATGCCCAGGATCTGCAGGCCCAGCAGCCAGAAGTCGATGGTGTGGGTGGGAGAGAACTGGGCGGAGGTGAGGTTGGCGTAGCCGAACCACCCGCCGTCGGGGGCCATGCCTACCACCCAACTGAAGTTGAGGAACAGCGCGCCCGAGAGGAAGACCCAGTACGAGAGCGCGTTCAGCCTCGGGAAGGCCACGTCCCGCGCCCCGATCAGCAGCGGGAGCATGAAGTTGAAGAAGGCGGCGCTGAGCGGCATGACCGCCAGGAAGATCATGGTCGTGCCGTGCATCGTGAACAGCTCGTTGAACCGCTCCGGGCCCACCAGGGTATTGTCGGGGCGGGCCAGCTGCAGACGCATGATCAGCGCCTCGATGCCGCCCACCAGGAAGAAGATGAACGCGCTGGTGCCGTACAGGATCCCGATCCGCTTGTGGTCCACGGTCGTGATCCACGACCAGAGCACGCGCTGTGTCGTCGTGACCTGCTCGCCGGGCATGAACGCTGCGTGAGTCGCCATGGGGACCTCTTATTTCAGGCTCAGGAGATAGGCGGCGAGCGCCTTGCCCTGCTCGCCTGACATTCCCAGGTCGGGCATGCGCGAGCCGGGCTTCATGTGCTCGGGCTTCTCAACCCATTTGGCCACGTTCTCCGCTGTGACGGCCATGATGCCGCCGGCGAAGATTTTCCGGCTCCCAAAGTGGGTGAGGTCCGGGCCGATCTGGCCCGCCGAGACGCCCTTGATCGTGTGGCAGCCGACGCAGGCCGACGAGGAGAAGACCTGCTTGCCCTGCTGGGCCAGCGGGTCCGTCGGCTCCACGGGTGGCGCCTGCTGCGCCTTGACCCATGTCTCCCACGCGCTCTTTTCCTGGACGATGACACGGAAGCGCATGTTGGCGTGCGAGGTGCCGCAGAACTCGGCACACTGCCCGGGGTATTCGCCGGGCGCGTCGGGCGTCAACACAATCCGGTTCACCCGGTGAGGCACGACATCGCGTTTTCCGCCGAGCTGAGGGATCCAGAAGGAGTGGATCACGTCCGGCGCGTGCAGGTTGAAGGCGACGGTCTCGCCCACGGGCAGATGGAGCTCATTGGCCGTAGCGATCCCGAGCGAGGGGTATTTGAATTCCCACCACCACTGCTTGCCCGCCACGTCCACGCGGAGCGCCGTCGCCGCCGGCGCCTCCTGGGTCTTGAAGATCACGCGAATGGTGGGGATGACGATGATGAGGAGCACCACGGCAAAGGCTACCGTCCAGCCGACCTCCAGCACCGTGTGGCCGTGCACCTGCTTCGGCATGGGAGCGCCCGGCCGCTCGCGGAAGCGCCAGCAGCAGTAGACCAGCGCCACCTCCACGGCGATGAAGATCACCAGCGTGGTCCACGAGATCAGCATGAACAGGTCGTCGATGACCCTCCCGAAGTCCGAGCGCGGCCGGACGGTGGTCATCGGGCTGTCCCAGAGACTCCATCCGCAAGAGGTCGCGAGCAGCAGAACTCCCGCGAGGAGCAGGAGCGTCCGGACCCGGGAAGCGGTGATCAGGCGCGGTGTCATGGGAAGTGTCGTCAGATCCTTTACCGTGGCGGAGCCGCGGGCGCGGCCGGCTCGCTTTGGGAGATCGCCGACGCGATGGCGGGCCGTTCCACGTCGAAGGCGGCCAGCCAGCTGCGCGCGGCGAGGAACAGCACGACCATCACCGGTATGGCGGTCCACAGCAGGTCGGTCCGCCGGCGCGCGCGTCCGGCCGTGGCCCGGCGCGAGCGCAGCACGAAGACGAGCGAATTCGCCTGGAATGCCAGGAACAAGGTCAGCACGGTGGCCAGCAGCAGGTGCGTTATCGTCGGCACGACATCCTCATTTGAAGTAATGGGCTGGGCTTCGGGCGGAGTGTACTTTATTGATGCAAAAAAGCCAAGTGGAATAGTTCACATGCGTCACTCAAGGGGCCTTTATTCCTGATCGGTACGCCGAGGTCGGCGGGTCCTGGCGCCGCGGGCTGCCCCGCCCTGCCGGCTGCGCCACCCACTCGCCCGAACGCAGCTCCTTGAGCTGCGGACGGGACTCGGGGGTCCCACTCCGCTCGGCCGCGCGGGGCAGCCCGCGGCGCCACCCGCCCGCCTCGGCGTCCTCATTCAGTCAGAATCTTCTTCGGGTCAGAAGGACCACTCGGAGAAGATTTTCTGCTTGAGGCGGGCGATCTCCTCGATCCGCGGCGTCACGTCCCCGCTGGCAGCGAGATCCAGCAGGGTCTCGTTCAGCCGCAGCAGCCGCCGCGCGATGATGACCGCGATCCCCGGCGCCAAGCGGTGCGCCGCCATGTCGCTAGACTCGATGCGGCGGTGGAACTGTTCCTTCGGCAGGAAGCGCAGCTCGCAGTGCGACTGCGCCCGCGCCGTGGCCGTATGCGGGCCGTCCATGACCAGCGAGATCTCGCCGAGCAGCGAGGGCGCCTTGATGATCCCCACCGACTGCGGGCTGCCGTCGCGCCGCTGCTGAACGATCTCCACCTGGCCCGCCACGAAGAAGAAGAGACCCTTACCGGGCTCGCCCTCGCGGAAGAGGTTCTCGCCGGCCGCGATGCCCACCGGCTCCGTCAATGCCAGCAGGGCGCCGGCCTGCGCCCGGCTCAGGGTGGGGCAGAGCGTGGTACAGATGACCTCGAGGAAGTCCTCGCTCATCCGCCGGATCCTCCCGCCAGCTCCAGCAGCGTGTGGAGCAGCACGTTCGCGCCGCGCTCGATTGCCCTCCAGTCGCTCATTTCGTCCGGCCGATGGCTGCGGCCGCCCCGCGAGGGGATGAAGAGCATGCCGGCCTCGGTGACCGCGGCCAGGTTCTGGGCGTCGTGCCCGGCGCCGGAGGGCATGCGCTTGAACGCGAGCCCGAGCCGGCCGCACGCCCTTTCCACCGCGCTCATGACGCGAGGGGCGCAGCGCGCGGGCGCGGTGCGCGAGAGGGCCTCGCGGGCGACGCGCAGCCCGCGACGGCGCGCCACGGCTCGAGCCAGAGCCAGGCAGTCGCGGTCGAGCCGCGCCAGGATCTTCGGGTCGAGCTCGCGCATCTCCTGCAGCAGCACCGCCCGGGCTGGCACGATGTTCGAGACGCCCGGAGCCAGCTCGATCCGGCCGAAATTCGTCACGCTCCGTCCGCTGCCTTTCTTGACGACATGCTCGCGCGCCTTGAGCGCGTACTCGGCCGCCGCCAGGAAGGCATCCTTCCGCCAGGCCATGGGCGTGGTGCCCGCATGGTCGGGCTCGCCCACGAAGGTCAGCCGGTTTCGGCGAATCCCGACGATACCCTCGACGAGGCCGATGGGAATACGCGCCGCCTCGAGATGCGGGCCTTGCTCGATGTGCAGCTCGACATAGGCCGAGAGCTCGCGCGGGTCGCACCGGGCCTGGGGCGCCTCCAGGGCATTGAAGCCGGCGCGGGCCATGGCGTCCACGAGCCGCTCGCCGTCGGCCGCCGCCAGCGTCGGGACGACTCTGGGGTCCATCCGTCCCGTGAAGCAGCGCGATCCGAACAGGCTGCCGTAGCGCCCTTCCTCGTCGCTCCACGCTGCGACCGCAAGCGGGAGCCGCGTCGCGACGGCCGCTTCGTGCATGGTCTCCAGGCACTCGAGGCCGGCCAGGACTCCGAGGGCGCCGTCCAGCGGGCCGCCCTGAGGCACGGTGTCGATATGCGAGCCCGTCATGACTGTGGGCCCGTGGCCGCCCAATCTTCCGAACACATTGCCCGCCGGATCCACGCGCGTCTCGAGCCCGGCCTCCTTCATCCTATCGAGCAGCCAGCCGCGGGCTTTCTCGTGAGCGGGGCTCCAGCAGGACCGGCTGATGCCTTGGCCCTCGGGGTTGCGGCCGAAGCGGGAGAGGGTTTCGATGCGCTCGCGCAGGCGCGGCAGGGAAATAGCGGGACGCATTGGCGTCCGGCAAGTATAACCCAGTCCAGTTGCGGGGTTCGGGGCCTGGTGGGAACGACCTTGACACCCCCTCCCAGGCCCCCGTATGATGCGAATGAATTACCATTCAGTCGGCCCGTCCAGGACCGTCTCACCCCGACAAGTTGCGGAGGGCGTATGGATTTCACCCTGACCCCAGAGCAGGCATCCTTCCGGGACGAAGTCCGCCTCTGGCTCAAGAAGAATCTGCCAAAAGCCTGGGTGGAGCGGCTCCGGGAGGGCTCAGACGTGCCGCGTCCCGAGGCCTACGAATTCCTTCGCGACTGGCAGCGGAAGATGTACGAGGCCGGCTTCGTGGGCCTGACCTGGCCCAAGGAGTACGGCGGCCGCGGGCTCACCTTCATGGAGGAGCTCATCCTCGCCGAGGAAATGGCGCTCCAGAAGGCGCCGCCCGTGCTCAATATTCTGGCCATCGGCATGGCGGGCCCCACGATCATCGCCTACGGCACCGAGGAGCAGAAGAAGCGCTACCCGGCCAAGATGCTGTCGTGCGAGGAGATCTGGTGCCAGGGCTACTCGGAGCCGAACGCGGGCTCGGACCTGGCGTCGCTTCAGACGCGAGCGGTCAAGGATGGTGAGGATTACGTGATCAATGGCCAGAAGGTCTGGACCTCGCTCGCCCACGT
>Ga0070707_100001665_pt1 | contig 21503 bp, 17 predicted proteins | sample KBSK5502metaG_FD_65468 | JGI IMG/M metagenome (GOLD analysis project Ga0070707, IMG submission 65468) | Corn, switchgrass and miscanthus rhizosphere microbial communities from Kellogg Biological Station, Michigan, USA - KBS K5-50-2 metaG | ecosystem: Host-associated > Plants > Roots >...
GGGCGGCTTGTCCTCGAGCTCGACGCTGTCGAGCTTCGCCCGGCCGATCACGCGCTCCTGGTTCGCGACCGAAAGCGATTCCCACTCAGCGGCGTCGTGCCCCCATTTTTGCAGGAGGAGGATCGTCCCTCCCGCCCCGGGGTTGCCGTCCGGTACGAGCACCAGGTCTGGGGCATCGATCAGCGTGGGATTCTCGGTCCCGTCGATGAAGCCGGTCAGGTCGCGATCGTGCTGGTAGGGCCAGCTCGAGGTTTCTTCGACAACCGTTGCCAGCCCTTGCAGGTCGGCAATGGCCGCTCGCGCGACGTCGAAGATTACGTCGTACGCGCTTCCCGAGAGCCAGAGGACAGCGTCGTGCTGCGTCGCCGGCATCACGAAACCGTCGATGCCGATGAGGTCTTCGTTGAATCCCTCGAGCTCAGCGGGTGCCTCGTCGGGAGCGACCTGTCGCCAGAGCTCGGGCCTGAACCCGGCGACCAGGTTGACGCCGCCCATCGTCGTCCTCGGCTCGCGAAAGGAAGAGATCGTCGCGACCAGGTCTTCTCCGTTCCGACCGGCCGAGACATCGAACTCCAGATAGGCGTGCGAGGCGGTACCGAGCGCGAAGATCCCGGCTTGAGGGAGGCTCATCTAGCGAATGCTGTCACAGGGCGCTCCCGCCGATCGCGTGCGGATCGAGCCTCAACCCTTGAGGGCGCCGCCGAATCCAGAGCCACGCAAGAAGGAGCGCTGGAAGATCAGGAAGCCCAGGATCGGAACGAGCGCGGCGATCAGCATCGAGGCCAGGAGGACGCCGAGTTGCGTTTGCGCCTGGATGGCCGGAAGCCGCACCGACAGCGGCTGTCGATCCGGGCTGTTCGTGAGGACCAGGAACGGCCAGAGGAAGTTTCGCCACTCCGCAAGGATCGCGAAGATCGAGACGACCCCGAGGATCGGCTTCGAGAGGGGCAACACGATCGAGAAGAAGAGACGTACGGGCCCGGCGCCGTCGATGCGCGCGGCCTCGAAGAGCTCCTGCGGGAGGTTGTCGAAGAAGCGCTTCATCAGCACGACGTTGAATGCGCTCGCGCCCGCTGGAAGCCAGATCGCCCAGTAGCTCTCCGCGAACGAGTGGTGGATGAGCGGCGGGTGGACGACCTCGATATAGAGCGGAACGATCAAGACGACGACCGGCACGAAGAGCGTCCCGAGCAGGAGTCCGTTCACGAATCGCCCCCAGCGGGGCCGCAGCACCGAGAGCACGAACGCTCCCGTCGTCGCGACGACGATCTGACAAAGCCATGACCCGAGCGCTAGAACGATCGTGTTCCAGAAATAGCGGCCGACGTTCACCTTCGACCACGCATCGCTGAGGTTGCTCCAGGCCACTCCGTGCGGGAAGAGGGCAAGTGGATTCCTGAGCGTGTCGATGGTCGGCGTGACGGCGCCCTTCGCGAGCCAGACCACCGGCCCGAGCCCGATCAGAACGAGCAGGACGAGCAGGAGAGCCTGCGCGGAGCCGAAGAGCAACTTGATGTCGCGGCGCGCCCAGTCCGTGTACGAGAGGAGGCCGCCGGTCGGGTCTTCCGGTGCATCGACGCGACGGAGACGGAGACTGATCACTTCGTGCTCCACGATCTGGTCGCACGCATGAACACGACGGAGAAAACAGCCAGGAAGGCCGCAAGCATCAGGCTCAACGCAGCCGCGTCACCGAAACCGACTCCGACGGAGTTCCCGAATGCGTACTGGTAGACGAGCAGCAAGACAGTGAGCGTCGCGTTCGCCGGCCCACCCGAGGTGAAGAGGTAGGGCTCGAGGAAGACCTGGGCCGTTCCGATGATCTGGAGAATCAGCGTGACGAGCAAGACGCCACGCAACTGAGGCAGCGTGATGTGCCAGATCTTGTGCCAGAGGCCGGCGCCGTCCACAGACGCCGCGTCGTACAGATCGGTGTCCACGGCCGTCAATGCCGCGAGGTAGATGATCACCGTCGCGCCGGCGTTCGCCCACGTGGACTCCACGACGAGCGCCGGCATCGCGGTGCCGGGAGATTGCAGCCAGCCGTACGGTCCCAGATGGAACCAGCCGAGGACGGTGTTGAAGAGGCCGACGCTGCTCGGCTCGTAGAACACGTACTTCCAGAGCATCACGCCGACGACGGGCGGAATGACGACCGGGAGGTAGGCAAGCGCGCTGTAGATCCCGCGGAAGCGGCGCGACTCGCTGATCAGCACCGCCGCGATGAGAGGGATCGGATAACCGAAAAGAAGGGCGAGGGCTGCGAAATAGGCGGTGTTCCTGACGGCCGTGGCGAAGAGTGGGTCGGCGATCACCTCCCGGAAGTTCTGCAGGCCCACCCACGTCGGCGGATCGACGAGGTTCGTGTGCTGCACCGAGAGGACGACGAGGCGCGTGATCGGATACCACGAGAACGCGGCGAAGATCACGAGCATGGGCAGGGCGAAAGCAAGAGCGGCGAGGTCTCCGCCGCGTACCCACTCGAAAGGCGAACGGCGATCGCGCCGACGCGGCTCAGCGACCGCGCCCACCACGGCTACTGGCTCGCTCGCCGTCGCCGGCTCGCCTGAGATCACGTCAAGGTCGTCCACGGCACGGTCCCGAGTTGTCACCCTCGCCGCGCTCACCTTACGCCGCCCGGGCCGCCGCGTCACTCGAACAGCCGACGGGGAGCCCCGAGGGCTCCCCGTCGAGCCAGTCCGTCAAGAAGCTAGTTCCCTTCCGAGATGGCCTTCTGGGCGACCTGGTTCGCCTGCGCGAGCAGGTCCGCGATGTTCGCGTTCCTGTCGGCAAACACCGCCTGGACGACCGGGTCGAGCGCGTGGTACACGCTCTGCGTGGAGGCAGCAGGCTCCGGGTACAGGTTCTGCTTGAAGATGCCCTTCAGGAACGGCGCCATCTGCTTGATCGGAACGTTGATGTACGGCTTGATCCACGAGTTTGCGACGTCGTACTGCTTCTTGTTGAAGATCGGGAACGCCGGAACACCGACAGGCTGCTTGTTCGCGACGAGAATGTTCGCGTCTCGCAGAGCCGCCGGCTTCTTGATGAGCTTCTCCATGTAGAAGAAGTCGATCCATTGCAGGGCGGCATCGAGCTTCGCGCCCTTGGTGTCAGGCCGGACGACCGCGATCGACCCGCCGCCCAGCACGCCGGCGTTCTTGTTCTTTGCCAGCGGCAGCGGCGCTATGCCGTAGATCTTCGGATCGAGGTTCGCAGCCTGGACGAGGAACGTGTAGATGTCCGAGCCGTTGATGAACATCCCGATCTTGCCGGCGGCGAATGCCTGGTTGATCGTCGGCCAGGTGTAGTCGTACGTCGAGCCCATCGACTTGTCGGTCCACCGCATCTGCCGGAGCAGGTTCAGGGCCTGCACGGTGTACGGGTTGTTGAGCGTTGCGGTCGCGCTCGTCCCGCGGCCGTGCTCCATCCGGCCGCCGAGCGTGTAGGTCACCGTGGTCGCAATCCAGCCGGCCGTGTTGTCGTTCAGGCCCATCTGCGCGTACCCGGTCGCCCCGGTCCGGTCCGAGATCTGCTTCGCATATTTCCGGAGCTGCGCCCACGTCTTCGGAGGCTTGTTCGGATCGAGGCCCGCCTGCCTGAAGAGGTCACGGTTGTAGTGGAGCGCCTGCGCATACGCGGCGTATGGAACGCCGATGATGCGGCCCTTCGACGTCGTCGCCTCGGCGATGATCGTCTGCTGGAACTTCTTGAAGTAGGGCCATCTCTTCACACCGGCAGTGATGTCGGCGACCTGACGGTGCTCACCGAGCGTGCGCGCGTCTGTGAACGGGACGGTGAAGACCGTCGGGAGGCGCCCCGCGGCCAGCTGCGCCGCGAAGGTGGCTCCGTTCCACGCGTACTCGACCGGCTTGACAGTGATGTTCGGGTGCTGCTTCTCGAACAACGCAACGTTGTCGTCGAACTGTTTCTGCGCGTCGTTCGAGCTGCCGGGACGCAGAGCCGCGACGTTGATCGTCACCTTCGCCTGCGAGCCGGCGGTCGCGATGGAGGCCGCGCCGACGACGAGGAACAGCGCCACCGCCACCGCCACGAGCGTCATCGCCCTAAAACTGGACTTCATCGTCTTTCCTTTCCGAGGAGTCCGGGACCGGCCCGCCGCTGCGATTGCGGCGGCCGAAACGCGGTTGCCGTCATTTGCGGCACGGGTCACGTGCACCAGCATGTCACATTCGACAAATCAACGCAAGAGGTTTACGAAATCTTGCAGATTTACGACTTTCGACCGAAACCGATGCCTTCACGGGGTGACACCTGTGAGCCAGACGGCCGTGTCAGGCGGAAGGAGCCCGTCCTCGAGGTGGCCGCTCCGGAGAAGGACACGGTCGTGCGGGGGAAGCTCGACCGGCTTCCCGGAGAGGTTCAGGAGGAAAGCGAAGGACTCGCCGCGCCCAAACGCCAGGACGCCGTCCGGCGCCTCGAGCCAGCGGAAGCTCCCGCCGCAGAGTGCGGGCTCACCGCGTCTGATCTGCAGCGCCTCGCGGTAGAGCGCGAGCATCGAATCCTGTTGCCGAGTCTGGCGCGCCGCGCTGAACGCGCCCCAGGATTGCGGCTGCGGGAGCCACGGGCTCGCTGTCGCCCCCGGCGGACTGAAGCCGAAGGGCGGCTCGTCACCCTGCCATGGGAGCGGGACCCGACAGCCGTCGCGTCCCGGATCCGTGCCGTTGGAGCGGAAGAACATCGGGTCCTGGAGCACCTCGTCCGGCAAGTCCTCGACCTCGGGCAACCCGAGCTCCTCACCCTGGTAGATGTAGACAGCGCCCGGGAGCGACAGGGTGAGCAGCGCGGCCGCGCGCGCCCGGCGCGTGCCGAGCTCGACGTCGACCTCCGGGGTGATGCGGGTCTTCGCGGCGAACTCGAACTTCGTGTCTTTGCGCCCGTACCGCGTGACGTGTCGCGTCACGTCGTGATTCGACAGCACCCACGTCGCCGTCGCGCCCACGGGGGCGTGCACCGCGAGCGTCGAGTCGATGCAGGCGCGAAGGCGCTCGGCCTCCCAGGGACAGGCAAGGAACTCGAAGTTGAACGCGGTGTGCATCTCGTCGGGTCGCAGATAGAGCGCGAAGCGCTCCGCGTCCTCGAGCCAGATCTCTCCGATCAAGATCCGCTCGCCGGCGTAGGTGCCGGCTAGGGCGCGCCAGGAGCGGTAAACGTCGTGCAGCTCGTCCCGGTCCGTGAAGGGATGCGGCGTTGGAGCGCTGTCCGGATCGAGGTCCGGCAGGGCCCCATCCTTGAAGAGCAGCGCCGCCGAGTCGATTCGCACCCCCGCAACGCCTCGGTCGAACCAGAAGCGCAGGACGTCCTCGTGCTCTCTGTGGACGTCGTCGTTCTCCCAGTTGAGGTCGGGCTGCTCGGGAGCGAAGAGATGCAGATACCACTCATCCGGCTTGCCGTTTCCGAGCTGCGTCTGCGTCCAGGCGCTACCGCCGAAGATGGACGACCAGTCGTTCGGCGGCAGCTCGCCGTGTGAGCCGCGGCCCGGCCGGAACCAGAACCGGGCGCGTTCGGGTGAGCCCGGCTCGGCTGCAAGCGCCGCCTGGAACCAGGGATGCCGGTCGGAGCAATGGTTCGGGACGATGTCGACGATGACGCGAATGTCCAGTGCAGCAGCCTCGTCGATCAGCCGCTCGGCCTCGGCGAGTGTCCCGAACATCGGATCGATGTCGCGGTAGTCGGCGACGTCGTAGCCGCCGTCGGCCATCGGCGATGGGTACCAGGGCGTGAACCAGATCGCGTCGACCCCCAGGTCGCGCAGGTAGGGGAGCTTGGCCCGCACTCCGGCGAGATCGCCGATGCCGTCACCGTTACCGTCGGCGAAGCTCCGCACGTAGACCTGGTAGATGACGGCGCTACCCCACCAGGGACGGCGGTCATCGCCGGCGAGGCCTCTCTCGCGCTGCGCGCCGGGATCGGCCCCCGTGGAGGGGGCCGATCTGAGGAGGAGCCGGCGTCGCCCTTGCGGTTTGGTGGTCATTCCGGGGGCACGGAAGCGAGGAGGAGCTCCGTGTCTGCAAGAAACTACACGATCTTTGCAAGATTTGTATAGATCACCGCAGGAACCCCGCTCTACGGCGCTGCGGCCGGAACGGCTCTCAGGCCGGCGTTCGCCGGGCCGGTCGACTTGCGCACGACGAGCTCGGGCTCGAACAGCAGCTCCTCGCTCGACACGGGAGTCCCACCGACCTGGCTCAGGAGCTGGGCGACCGCCGCTTGACCCATCGCCTCGATGGGTTGTCGGACCGTCGTCAGCGGCGGGTCCGTCGCCATCATCAGCGGCGAGTCGTCGAACCCGACCACCGAGATGTCGCGCGGCACGTCGAGCCCGGCACGGCGCGCCCGCCGGATCACACCGAGCGCGAGCACGTCGCTTGCGCAGATGACAGCCGTGACGTCGCGCTTGATCAGCCGGTTCGCCGCGGCGAGCCCGCCCTCGATCGAGAACATCGTGTGCTCCACGAGGGCCTCCCGGTCACCGCGAGCCCGGCGATAAGCGTCGAGCTTCCGCATCGACGGGACATGATCGGGCGGCCCGAGCACGATGGCGATCCGCTCGTGTCCGAGCGCTTCGAGGTGTGCGTAGGCCTGTTCGATGGCGTGCGCGTCGTCGACGGACACCCTCGGAAAGCCGAGGTCCTCGTAGGCCGCATTGATTAGCACCACCGGCAGCCGGCGGTCGGTGAGGAGGTGGTAGTGACGATGGTCGGCCCCGGCCTCGTGGTACTGGCCGCCGAAGAAGATGATCCCGGAAACCTGCTGCTCCAGCAGCATGTCGACGTAGGCGGCCTCGGTCACGCCGGACGCCGTCCGCGTGCAGAGGACAGGGGTGATCCCGCGGCGAGAAAGGGCGTCCGCGACGACTTCCGCAAAGGCGGGGAAGATGGGGTTCTGGAGCTCCGGGAGCACGAGGCCGGCGAGCCGAGCGCGCTGCCGGCGCAGCTGGGTCGGCCGCTCGTACCCGAGTACGTCGAGTGCCGTGAGCACGGCCTGGCGGGTGCCCTCTGAAACGCCCGGCTTCTCGTTCAGCACCCGGCTGACGGTTGCTTCGCTCACCTTCGCGTAGGCGGCAACCTCAGCGAGTCTGCGAGTCATGCGAGCAAATGTAATCGGTTTCGCAGACGGCGCTGAATTTTTAGCGCCTTTGACGGATTCTTGCTACGGCCGTGACGCGGCTCGCTCGAGCCCGGGACCGTCGTGCTGCTTCATCTCAGCATCGCCGCCAGGGAAGACCGAGCCCTACGAGTTAATCGGTCGCTCGGATCGCTCTCCGCTTGCAATTCGGTCCGGGACGTGACAGTGTTGCTTTGTCAAGTCCTGTGGGCCCTCGGGTTCGCAGGACTTGGCGTTTCTGGGGTCACTCTCCTCTCTAGACTTCAGCGATGAGCACGACCTCGAAGCACTCGCCGGATCCGATGGCGTGGTCGCCCTCGTCTTGGCGCGCATACCCCGCGCTCCATCAACCCGAGTGGCCCGATCCCGAGAAGGCCGAAGACGCGCGCTCCCGGCTCGCAGGGCTCCCGCCGCTCGTCTTCGCCGGCGAGGCCCGGCAGCTCCGCGACGCGCTCGGAGAGGTCGCCGCCGGGCGGGCGTTCGTCCTCCAGGCCGGGGACTGCGCCGAGTCGTTCCACGAGTTCTCGGCGCCGCTGATCCGCGACAAGCTGAAGATCCTCCTGCAAATGGCCGCCGTCCTGACCTACGGCGGGATGCTTCCGGTCGTCAAGATCGGCCGAATTGCGGGTCAGTTCGCCAAGGCCCGGTCCTCGCCGACGGAGACCGTCGACGGGGTGGAGCTCACGTCCTTCCGGGGGCACATGGTCCACGGCGAGACGCCGACGCTCGAGGCGCGCGTTCCGGATCCCGAGCGGATGCTGCAGGTCTACCACCAGTCCGCAGCGACGCTCAATCTGCTGCGCGCGTTCACGAAGGGCGGCTTCGCCGACCTGATGCAGGTGCACGCGTGGAACCAGGAGTTCGTCGCGAGATCGCCCGAGGGACAGCGCTACGAGGTGATCGCCTCGGAGATCGAGCGTGCTCTCCGCTTCATGGCGGCGTGCGGAATCGACCTGACCTCCGCACCCCAGCTCCACCAGATCGACTTCTGGACGAGCCACGAAGGGCTCGTTCTCGACCATGAGGAGGGACTCACACGCCGCGATTCGCTGACCGGCGAGTGGTACGACTGCTCCGCGCACATGCTCTGGATCGGCGAGCGCACGCGGCAGCCGGATGGAGCCCACGTCGAGTTCTTCTCGGGTGTGAACAACCCGATCGGCTGCAAGATCGGGCCCGACGCTTCGCCTGACGACGTGCTTCTCCTCTGCGAGCGGCTGAATCCCGAGCGGATTCCCGGGCGCCTCACGCTCATCTCCCGCATGGGCGCCGATCGCGTCCAGGACGTGTTGCCGCAACATCTGCGAGCAGTGTCCGAGGCCGGGTATCCGGTCGTCTGGGTCTGCGATCCGATGCACGCGAACGTCTTCACGACCGACTCCGGGCTCAAGACGCGCCACCTCGACGCGATCATGGGAGAGATCGAGGGCTTCTTCGCCGCGCACCGGCAGGAGGGCACCTGGCCCGGCGGGGTCCATCTCGAATTCACGGGTGAGGACGTGACCGAGTGCCTCGGCGGTTCCGAGGAAGTGCACGAAGACGACCTGAACCTGCGTTACATGACGCTGTGCGACCCGAGGCTGAACGCGCGCCAGTCGCTCGACCTGGCCTTCCGCGTCGCCGAGCTCATGCGTCGTTACCCGACCTTGGGCTGACGCGGCTCGCGGCCTGGAGCGAAGGGCCGATCGACCCGCCGCGTCGCGCTCGTCCGCTCGCGCGCAGCGCTCGAGCGTACGCCTGCGAGACCGTGCGACCACTTGCCATCACCTCGCCGGTCGAGCGCATCTCCGGGCCACGATCGCCGACGTTGGCAAAGCGCTCTTCAGGGAAGACGGCCTCCTTCGCCCAGGCGCCTGCGGGTGTCGCCCGGGCCGGCAGATCGAGTTCCGCCAGCGGAGCGCCCAGCAAGAGTCGGCACGCTTGGTCGACCAGTGGAATCCCCGTCGCCTTCGCCAGGAACGGAACGGTGCGCGACGCTCGGGGATTCGCCTCGAGCACGTAGAGCGCCCCGCGGTGCAGCGCGAGCTGGAGGTTGAGCAATCCACGTGCACCGATCCCGGCGGCGATCGCGGCGGAGAGCTCGCGAATCTCCTCCTCCAACACCGGGGTCACCGACGGCGCAGGGATGACGCAGGCCGAGTCGCCGGAGTGAATGCCGGCCGGCTCGACGTGCTCGAGGATCCCGGCGATCCAGACCGACTCGCCGTCGCAGAGGAGGTCGACGTCGAGCTCGAGCGCGCCTTCGAGGAACTCGTCCACGAGCGCGGGCTCATCGAGCTCGAGCTCCTCGGGCCCCCTCGCGACGCGCATGCCGCGGCCGCCGAGCACGTGGTGGGGGCGGACGAGCACCGGATAGCCGATGCGTTCGGCAACCGCCCTGGCCTCCGGTCCCGTCGTCGCCGTTCCCCAGGCCGGGGCGCGCAGCCCGAGCTCGCCGAGCAGGGCGCCGAAGAGGCCTCGGTCTTCCGCACGCTCGATCGCCGGCAACGGATCGCCGAGGAGCGGAAACCCGGCAGCTGCGACGCCCGGCGCGAGCGCAAGCGGCGTCTGCCCGCCGAGCTGCACGACCACCCCTTGCGGTTGCTCGAGCTCGCAGACGTCGAGCGCGCGTTCCATCGTCAGCGGCTCGAGATAGAGCCGGTCGCTCGTGTCGTAGTCGGTCGACACCGTCTCCGGGTTAGAGTTGATCAAGACCGTCTCGTAGCCAAGGCGGCGAAACGCGCCCGCCGCCCGGGAGCAGCAGTAGTCGAACTCGATCCCCTGGCCGACCCGGTTCGGCCCCGAGCCGAGGATCACGATCGCAGGGCGTGACTCCCGCGGCACGGGGTCGGAGGCCTCGTATGAGAGGTAGAAGTACGGCGTCCTCGCCTCGAACTCCGCCGCACACGAGTCGACTGCCAGGCGACCGGGTCGCCCGCGCCGGCGTCGGACCTCGTCCCCGCCGATCCCGAGGACACGGGCTACGGTCGCGTCCGGCAGCCCGAACCGCTTTGCAGCCGCAATGTCTCCTCCAGCTGCGAGCTCGCTCTCGGCCGCGGCGATCGCATGCAGCTCATCCGCGAAATACGGGTGGATCCCCGGCAGATCGAGACCACGGCGCGCAGACTCGAGCAACAGGTCCCACCGCTCTGGAACCGGTTCGCCACGATGGGAGAGGTCGAGCTCGGCCGCCGCCTGCTCGCGACCGTCCAGCGCCTTCAGGAACGCTTCGGCGAACGTCCGCCCCAGCCCGAGCGACTCGCCGACGGCGCGCATCTCGGAGCCCAGGGTTGGATCGGTGACGCCGAACTTCGCGAAGTCGAAGCGCGGAGCCTTGACCGCCACGTAGTCGAGCGCCGGCTCGAAGGCTGCGGTCGTCTTGCCGGTGATGTCGTTCGGCAGCTCGTCGAGCGTGTACCCGACGGCGAGCAGAGCAGCCATCTTCGCGATCGGGAAACCGGTCGCCTTCGACGCGAGCGCGGATGAGCGCGAGACACGTGGGTTCATCTCGATGACCGCGAGCTCTCGGCTCGCCGGCTCGTACGCGAACTGAACGTTCGCGCCCCCGGTCGCAACCCCGACGGCGCGGGCGCAGGCGAACGCCGCTTCGCGAAGACGCTGGTACTCGCGGTCCGGAAGCGTCTGCTGGGGGGCGACGGTCCACGAGTCGCCGGTGTGGACGCCCATCGGGTCGAGGTTCTCGATCGAACAGACGACGACGCAGTTGCCGGCCGTGTCGATCATCACCTCGAGCTCGTGCTCTTGCCAGCCCTCGAGCAGGCGCTCGACGAGGACCTGCCCGATCGGGCTCGCAGCGAGTCCGTGCGCGACGAGCCTCTCCAGCTCCGCACGATCGCGGGCGATACCGCCGCCGGTGCCGCCGAGCGTAAATGCCGGCCGCACGACGGCCGGCAAGCTGGCGCCGTCGAGGTCAGACGCCGACGAGACCACGCGGCTCTCCGGAACCGAGACGCCCGCGGCGGTGACAGCCGCGCCGAACGCGAGCCTGTCCTCCGCACGCCGGATCGCTTCGACGTCGGCGCCGATCAACTCGACTCCGAAGCGCGACAGCACACCTGCCTCGGCGAGCTCGACGGTGAGGTTCAGAGCGGTCTGGCCACCGAGTGTCGGCAGCAGCGCATCGGGACGCTCGCGTTCGATGACTTCCGCAACTGTGTCCGCGTCGAGCGGTTCCAGATACGTCGCGTCCGCCCATTCGGGATCGGTCATGATCGTCGCCGGGTTGGAGTTGACGAGCACGACTCGATAGCCCTCGCGCCGCAGCACACGGCACGCCTGAGCTCCCGCATAGTCGAACTCGCACCCCTGCCCGATCCGAATCGGACCGGAGCCGACGATCAGGACCGAGCGAAGGTCGGTGCGCTTCGGCACGTGCCCGCGATCAGCTCGAAGAAGGGAAGGGCGTCGAGGGGCCCGGGAGCCGCCTCGGGGTGAAACTGCACGGTGGCGAAGCCGTCGCCGGCGAATCCTTCGACCGTCCCGTCGTTGAGCGAGACATGCGTGACCTCGACTGCGCCGCCGTCGTCCGCGACTGCGAAGCCGTGGTTCTGAACGGTCACGAGCACGCGGCCCGTCTTCAGGTCACGAACGGGATGATTCGCGCCGCGGTGCCCGAAGGGGAGCTTGAACGTCTCCAGTCCAAGTGCGAGCCCGAGAATCTGGTGACCCAGGCAGATGCCGAACACCGGCAACTGTCCGAGGAGTTCGCGCACGGTTTCGATCGGCCCCTCGAGCACTGCCGGGTCGCCGGGACCGTTGCTGACGAGGACGGCGCGCGGGCCGGTCTCGAGGATCGCGTCCGCGTCCCAATCGCCGGGAACGACGACGACCTCGAGCCCGCAGGCCGCCAGCCGCATCGGGATCGAGCGCTTCGTGCCGAGGTCGAGCACCGTCACGCGCGGGCCGGCGCCGAGCCGATACGACTGCTGCGTCCCCACCGGCCGGCCGAGCGGCCTCCCGTCGATCGGCGGCTCGGCGAGTGCGCGCGCGTACAGCTCCTCCTCCGACGCTTCCCCCAGCGCGCAGCGAAGCACGCCGCCGTCGCGAATCGTCCGGACAAGTGCGCGCGTGTCGACGTTCTCGAGCGCCACGACTCCTTGCGACTTCAGCCATTGCGACCACGCGGGCCGCGCCGTCCGCATCACGATCGCCTCCGCGCACACGCCGGCTGACTCCAGCCGGCCCGGGTCGACGCCGTAGTTGCCGACGAGCGGATAGCTGAAGGCGAGCACCTGCGCCATGTAGCTCGGATCGCTCGCGGCCTCCTCGTAGCCCGCCATCGCGGTCGTGAAGCACGCCTCCCCGGCGGCGACGCCGGGGGCGCCGACGGCGGAGCCGGCTAAGACGGTGCCGTCCTCGAGGACGAGCTGGGCTGGTCGACCTGTTTGCATGATAGTCTCTTTATACGCATAATACGCAAAGATGTTCAAGACCGCCCTCATCGGCTGCTCGGGGTATGCAGGCCAGGAGACGCTCGACCGCGTTCTCTCACATCCCGGGCTCGAGGTCGTCGCTCTCGGCTCCGACTCGCTCGCCGGCGAGCCGCCGGCTGCCCTCGACCTCCGCCTCAACGGCTCGCTGCCCGCGTTCGTCCCGAACGCGGAAGCGCTGGCGAGCGGCGCCGACGTTCTCTTCCTCTGCCTCGGGCACGACGAGGCTGCCGCGTTCGAGCCGCCGGTGGATGCGGTCGTCGTCGATCTCTCGGGCGGGCACCGTCTGCGCGACGCGGCGCTCTACGACGACTGGTACGGCTTCGCGCATCCCTTGCCAGGCGCGCTCAGGGAGTGGAGCTACGCGCTGCCGGAGCTCTACCCGCCGACGAGCAGGCTGATCGCGAACCCGGGCTGCTACGCGACGGCGGCGCTCCTGGCCCTCGGGCCGCTGGCGGATGCCATCGAGCCCGAGGGAATCGTGGTCGACGCGAAGTCCGGTGTCTCCGGGGCGGGCCGCGCGCTCAAGGCGACGTCGCACGCCGGCTTCGTGCTCGAGAATCTTTCGCCCTACCGCATCGGCTCGCACCAGCATGCACCCGAGCTGGAGCAGGCGCTCGGCTTTCCGGTCTGCTTCGTTCCTCACCTGCTGCCGCTCAGGCGCGGTTTGCTCGCCACGTGCTACGTCCGCGCCGTCGACAGGGGCTCGCGTGAGCGGCTCGAGGACGCCTATGACGGCAGCGACGTCGTGCGCGTCCTTCCCGAAGCCGTCGCACCCGAGCTCAATCGCGTGCAGGGAACCGACACGGCTGAGGTCGCGCTCTTCGAGGACCGCTCGACCGGGACGACGATCGTCGTCTGCGCGCTCGACAATCTCGGCAAGGGCGCTGCCGGCCAGGCCGTCCAGAACGCGAACCTGGCGCTCGGTCTCGAGGAGACCGCGGGCCTGCGACTGAGTGGAGTGTTGGTGTGAGCGTTACTGCGGCGAAACGCTTCGTCGCTTGCGGCGTTCACTCGGGCCTGCGTCGCAGTGCGCCCGACCTCGCGATCGTGCGCACGCTCGCGCCGGGAACCGGCGCGGCGATGTTCACGGCGAACCGCATGCAAGCGGCTCCGGTCGTCATCTCCAAGGAGCATCTCGAGCTCGCAGAGCCGCAAGCCGTCGTGATCAACTCCGGCTCCGCGAACGCTGCCACAGGCCTCCGCGGCGAGCTCGATGCCCGTGCCACCGCCGCCGAGGCCGCGCGGCTGCTCGGCCTCAGCGTCGAGGAGGTCCTGGTGCTCTCGACCGGCGTGATCGGGAAGAGGCTCGCACTCGACAAGGTCCTGCCTGCGTTGCGGACGGCGTCCAAGTCGCTCTCGGAGACCGGCGGCGCCGACGCGGCCGAGGCGATTCTCACGACCGACACACATGCGAAGCAGGCGGTCGCCCACGGACCCGGCTTCACCGTCGGTGGAATGGCCAAGGGCTCAGGGATGATCCATCCCAATCTGGCGACGATGCTCGCCGTCGTCACGACGGACTATCCGCTCGAACCCGGCGAGGCAGGGGAGTCCCTGCGCGTCGCGGTAGACGAGAGCTTCAACGCCATCTCCGTCGACGGCGAGTGCTCGACGAACGACACGGTCGTGCTGCTCGCGAACGGCGCAAGTGGCGTGACGCGCTCTGCAGCCAATGACGCAGCGTTCGACGAATGTCTGCGCGCGGTCTGCGCCGACCTCGCCGGCCAGATCGTCGCCGACGGCGAGGGCACGACCTTCACGGCGGAGATCAGCGTCAGCGGTGCCGCCAGCGATCTCGAGGCGAAGGCGATCGCACGCCGAATCGCAACCTCGCCGCTCGTGAAGACGGCGCTGTTCGGACGCGACGCCAACTGGGGGCGCGTGCTGGCAGCCGCCGGCTCGGCGCCGTACAACGGCGGCTACGCGCAACTCGACCCCGATCGCATCACGCTCGACCTTGCGGGAGTGCGCGTCGTCGACGCCGGCGCGCCGCAGGATGTCGAGCCGCAACTCGTGGGCGCCGGCTGCACGATCAGCCTCGACCTCGCGCTCGGCGACGGATCCGCGAACTACCTGACGAGCGATCTGTCGTACGACTACGTCCGCATCAACGCGGAGTACCGCTCGTGAGCCTCATCGTCGTCAAATGCGGTGGCGGCGTCGCACACGAGTCGGCCGGCCTGATCCTGAAGCTCGCCGAGGCAGGTCATGACGTGTGTGTCGTTCACGGCGCCGGACCTCAGATCTCCGAAGAGATGGAACGGTTCGGGATCCCGGTCGAGTTCATCGGAGGCCGGCGTGTCACCACGAAGGCAGGCCTGGCGGTCGTGCGCTCGTCGTTTGCCGCCGTCAACCGAGCGCTCTGCGCCGCGCTCGGCGGGCGCGCCGTCGGTCTCTTCGGAGACGAGATCGGGCTCCACGCCGTTCAGCTCCCCGCCCTCGGTTGGGTCGGCGATCCCTTGCCCAGTCGGCCGCGCGCAGTCGTGGAGACACTCGTGGCCGGCCGCATCCCGGTTGTCGCGCCGCTCGGCGTCGGTCCGCTGAATGTCAACGCCGACGACGCTGCTGCCGCGCTCGCGGTGGGGCTCGAGGCCGACCGGCTTCTCTTCGTCTCCGACGTCGCGGGCGTCGTCCGCGATGGTGACGTCCTCACGAGCATCGCGGTCGCCGAGGCCGATCGACTGGTCGGCGACGGCACGTTCGTTGGCGGGATCGTTCCGAAGCTGCGCGCCGCGGTGATCGCCGCGCGCAACGGTGTGTTGACGGAGATCGGCGAGACGGCGGTCGTCGCATGAGCGTCGCTCGCCTTCGGCTCGCGCCAGTCCTTCCGGTCTACGCCCGCCAGGACCTGACCTTCGTCCGCGGCGAGGGCGCGACCCTTTACGACGCCGACGGCCGCGCGTACCTCGATTTCCTGGCCGGGATCGCCGTCGTCGGCCTCGGGCACTGCCATCCGGCGCCGCTGGCCGCCGCCCAGGCGCAGCTCGCACGGCTCTGGCACGTGTCGAACCTCTACTGGACCGAGCCGATGGTCGAGCTCGCGCACCGGCTCTCGGCGAGGGCAGACGGAGCGCAGGCGTTTTTCTGCAACTCGGGCTCGGAGTCGGTCGAGGCGGGACTGAAGTACGCGCGCAAGGCAAGCGGCAAACCGGGCATCGTCGCCCTCGACGACTCTTTTCACGGCCGCACCATCGGCGCGCTCTCGGTGACCGGCCAGGCCGCCAAGCGGACCCCCTTCGAGCCGCTGCTCCCGCATGTCCAGTTCGCAAGCCGTAACGACGTCGCCTCGCTCGAAGCCGCGATCTCAACCGACACGGGGTGCATCCTGCTGGAGCCCGTGCAGGGCGAAGGCGGGGTGCACGTGCTCGAAGCGTCGTTCGTCGCCGCCGCTCGCCGGCTCGCAGACGAGGCCGGTGCCGTTCTCCTCTTCGACGAGGTGCAGACGGGCGTGGGCCGGACGGGCTCGTTCTTCGCCTACGAACGCCTGGGCGTGCGCCCTGACGGCGTGATGCTCGCCAAGGGCCTCGCCAACGGCCTCCCGATTGGCTGTCTGCTCGTCAGCGACGACGCGCCCGAGGGATTTGCCGCGGGCGACCACGCGAGCACGTTCGGCGGCAACCCGGTCGCCTGCGCAGCGGCCGCCGCGGTCTGCGACGAGTTGACGGACGAGCTCCTCGCAACCGTCACGGCGAACGGTCTCGTGCTGGCCGAAGGCCTCGCCGAGCTCGAAGGCATCCGTGCCGTGCGTGGCGCGGGCTTGCTGCTCGGCGCGGAGCTCGACCCCCCTCCGGGAGACGTCGTTGCGGCCTGCGCGGAACGGGGACTGCTCGTCGGCACCGCCGGAACCGACGTGCTCCGTTTCACGCCTCCCTTGATCGTCACGACCGCCGAGATCGAGCGGGCACTCGCAGTCCTCGAGGAGGTGCTGGCATGAAGAAGTTCGAGCGACAGGGCACGATTCTGCGCCTCGTTTCGGAGCAGGAGCTGTCGACGCAGAGCGAGCTGGCCGATGCGCTCCGCGCTGCAGGCTTCGACGCCGTCCAGACGACCGTGTCACGCGACGTCGCGGACCTCGGGCTCGTGAAGGTGCGGAACGAAGAGGGCAAGCTCGTGTACGCGCCTCCGGGCGCGGCCGATCTCTCGCGACTCGGCGAGCTCGCCTCGGCCTTGCGCCGCTGGGCCCTCTCCATCGTCCCGACCGGCACGATCGTCGTGATCCAGACCCCGCCCGGCACCGCGAACGCGCTCGCACGGGCGATCGACGCCGCGGGCCTCGCGGACGTCGCCGGCACCGTCGCCGGCGACGACACCATCTTCGTCGCGGCACGCGAGGGAAGCGGCACGGCACTTGCAGATCAGCTGCAACAGCACCTGGAAGGAGAAAGCCAGTGAACGGCATCGCCGTCCTCGCCTACTCGGGAGGGCTCGACACGAGCTGCGCGATTGCGTGGCTGAAGGAGGATTACGGCTTCGACGAGGTCGTGGCCGTGCTCGTCGACGTCGGACAGGAAGCGAGCTTCGACCCGGCCGTCGAGCGCGGCAAGGTCGCCGGAGCGGACGACGTTCTGCTGCTCGACCGGAAGGAGGCCTTCGCCGACGAGCAGGTGGCAAAGGCGCTGCTGGCGAACGCGCTCTACGAAGGGAAGTACCCGCTCGTCTCGGCGCTCTCGCGCCCCGTGATCGCGGCGGCGGTCGCGGAGGTCGCGCTCGAGCTCGGCGCCGATGCGGTCGTGCACGGTTGCACGGGCAAGGGCAACGACCAGCTCCGCTTCGAGCTCGCGTTCAAGGCGAAGTACCCGGGCGTGAAGGTGATCGCCCCGCTGCGCGACCGCGTCTGGACACGTGATGCCGAGATCGCCTACGCCGAGGAACGCGGCATCCCGGTCGAGGCGAAGGCGGAATCGCCGTACTCGATTGACGACAACCTGTTCGGCCGAGCAATCGAGGCGGGCATCCTCGAGGATCCCTGGACGGCGCCGCCCGAGGACGCGTTCCTCCTCACGGCCGAGCTCGCGGTGACCCCCGCTCCGACCGACCTCGTCGTCACGTTCGAGGAGGGGCTCCCGGTTGCTGTCGACGGCGAGGAGTTGCCGCTCTACGCGCTTGTCGGTCTGCTCAACGAGCGCGCGGGGGCGTACGGGATCGGTCGGATCGACATGATCGAGAGCCGCGCCGTCGGCATCAAGAGCCGCGAGCTCTACGAGGCACCCGCGGCCCTGGCGCTGATCGGCGCGCACCGCGCGCTCGAGGAGCTCGTCCTCACGAAGGGCGAGTTGGAGGCCAAGCGCGAGCTCGAGCCGAAGTGGGCGAAGCTCGTCTACGACGGCGGCTGGTTCGCGCCGGTGCGCAGCGCGTACGACGCGTTCTTCGCAGCGACGCAGGAGCTCGTCGCAGGAGACGTGCGGTTGTCACTCCAGCCGGGTGCGGCGGTCGTGACCGGCCGCCGCTCCGAGCACGCGCTCTATTCGGAGTCACTCGCCTCGTACGGCATCGGCGAGACCTTCCCCCACGACGCGGCGGAGGGCTTCATCGGGATCACCGCGCTGGAGACCGAGCTCGTCGCCGCACGGAAACGGGTCCAGGTCGCGTGACGCTCTGGTCCGGCCGCGTTGACACCGAGGTCGCGCAGGCGGTCTGGGACTTCCTGCGCGCAGACGACGCCGAGCTGCTGCCGTACGACTGCCTTGCGACGCGGGTTCATGCGCGTCGCCTGCACGAAGGCGGGCTGCTCTCCGACGCGGAGCTCGCCGACGTCGAGACCGCGCTCGACTGGATCGCCGTCGAGGGAGCGGCGGAGCCTGACGACGAGGACGTTCATTCCACGATCGAGCGGCTCCTCGGCACGGTGGGCCGCAAGATCCATGCCGGGCGTTCGCGGAACGATCAGGTCGCCGCCGCCCTGCGGCTCTATGTCGCGGATGCGTGCCTCGAGGCGGTGACGGCGATCCGCGGTTTCGCGCTGTCCGTCATCGCCCGGGCCGAGGAAGAGGCCGAGACCCGCATGCCCGGATACACGCATCTGCAGCGCGCCCAGCCGATCACCGTTGGGCACCACCTGCTCGCCTGGGTCGAGATGCTCGACCGCGACCGCGATCGCTTCCGGCTCGCCGCCGAAGCGGCACGGCCGTGGCCGCTCGGAGCCGGGGCGCTCGCAGGCTCGACCCTCGAGCTGCCGCCGCCGCCAGGAGCGCAGCTCCGGAATTCCCTCGACGCGGTCGGCGACCGCGACTTCGCGCTCGACTATCTCTACGCGTGCGCGATGCTCGGCACGCATCTCTCCCGCATCGGCGAGGAGCTCGTTCTCTGGTGCACAGCCGAGTTCGGCTTCATCCGCTTGCCCGAGGAAGCGGCAACGGGGTCGTCGATGATGCCGCAGAAGCTGAACCCCGACGTGGCCGAGCTTGCCCGCGGCAAGGCCGGCGCGGCGATCGGCCGCCTCACCGGCCTGCTCGTAACCGTGAAGGGGCTGCCGCTCGCGTACAACCGCGACCTGCAGGAGGACAAGGAGCCCGTCTTCGCGGCGCGGCGCGACGTTCGCACCATCCTCGCCGCGCTCGAGGTGCTCGTTGGCGGCATCGAGTTCGACCGCGAGCGGCTCGCGGCTGCGTGCAGCGATCCGCTCGTTTCGGCAACGGACGCGGCGGAAGCGCTGGCCGCCGAGGGAATCCCGTTCCGCGACGCGCACGAGCAGATCGCGGGCCGGGTCAGGGACGGGACCTTCGAGGCGCCCGAAGTGTCTCGCCCCCGCGTCGCGCCGGGCCCCGCCGATGTGTATGCGGCGGTCGCCGAGGCGCGCATGCGCTTCGACGCCTAGGTGTAACTCCTAGGCTGCAGCAATTCCCGAACGCCCATGGCCCTCGCGGCGATCAAGCGAGACGAAAGATCTCCTCGAGCGGCGCCGGGCCCTGATCCTGGACGCGTTCTTCCAGCAGGTCGGCCATCGCATCCTGCCACCGCGTGTTGACCTCCTGGGCGGCGAGGTAGGTTTCGGCGCGCGCGAGATCGTCGGTCTCGAAATACCCGAACATCTCGCTCCCCGCGCGGAAGATCGTGTAGTTCCGGATTCCTGCGCTCTTCAGCGCTTCGAGCATCTCCGGCCAGACCTCGCGGTGGGCGAGAACGTACTCGTCAACCCGGTCCGGCTTCACGCGCAGAACGAATCCCAACCGTTGGGTCATCTCAGTCTGCCTCCTTCAGGATCACGACGATGAGCGTCCGCGGTCCGTGGACGCCCCCGACTCGTTCCAGTTCGATGTCGGAGGTGGCCGACGGCCGCAGCGGCGCGGCACCGACCCGCACCACCCGCAACGAATGGCACGTCGGGAGGTAGGTGACGCGATGAGGGAAGTGCGCGCCGACATCCTCGACGCCGAGCTGCCCGACCAGGAACTCCGACAGCTCGAAGACGCGCGGTGCGATCTCCGTGCTCAGCTCACGCACTGCGCCGACACAGGACGACGACGGGGAGACGACGGCTTCGAAATCGCCAAAGATCCGGGCGAACCTGCGTGCGAGCGCCTGCGCCTCATCGAGATACCCGCTGTTCTGATGGAGCTGTCCGCAGCAGGTCTGCTCCCGCGGGAACACCACTTCGTGCCCGAGCCGCTCCAGCACGGTGACGCCGCTCTCGGCGCCTCGGGGAAAAGCGTGTCGCCCAGACACGTGACGAAGAGCCCGATGCGCATTCGCGAATTCACCGAGCTGAGCTACTCGACGACAGCCAGCTCGAGACCCAGGAGGTCGGCGACCTTACGCAGACGCGCAACCTTATGCCCGACTCCGAGGGCAACGTGATGTGTCGGGCCCTCGGCGCACCAAGCGTCGAAAAACGCGGTTGGTGCCGTCGCGAAGCGGATGCGAGAGTTCGTGTTTCCGATGCGGAACGTCGGCCCGGCGATCGATTCGCCCTCAGCAGCATTCAGCTTCAAGCGTCCATCAGCGGTTTGTGTGACTCCGAGGATCGTCACCGGTCCTAGGCGAACCTTCATCTCGATCGAAAGGCCGGCGCCCGCTTTACCGTGGTAGAGCTCGAGGGCGCGCGCGACGGGCCGACCTTCCGCGATCGCAAGATGGGCGGGTCCGTCGTGCCCCATCAGGACGAACTCGTCGTCGAAGTCGAGGGCGTAGAATTCCGTGTACGAACCGCCTGCGCCCAGCCGGTCGAGCAAGAGCATTCCGACGTTCGTCTTCAAGTCGCCCTCGCCCGACGCGGGAACGCCGCGCGCGGTGAGCAGCGAATTGCCGACGATCAGCCCGGCGGCGACGCGCTCGGCGGCGTTGCCGCCGATGCCGCGGTAGTAGTACGTCAGCCCGTCGAGCTCGAAGTCCTCGACCAGCCGGTCCAGGCCGACCGCGACGCGCGCCGACCACTCGAAGATCTCGGGCGTAATGTCGGCCGCGATCGGGTCGACGCCGGCATCGGCGAGGTCGAAGGTCTCACGGATTTCCTCGCCTTTGCGCTCGACCTCGGCGGTTTTGGCCGACTCAACGCGCTCGACGAGGTCGTCGATCTCCAACACCTCGACGTGCGCCCCGGTCTGCACGTGCACCTGCGTGAAGTCCGAGTACATGTCGAGCATCCCCGGATAGGTATGACCGAGGAAGCCGATGCGGGCAGTCCGCAGACTGCGCACCGCGTGTGTCGCGTCCAGCCACTCGCGCAGCACGTCCCATGCCGGGTCTCCGTCGAGAAGCGTCCCGGTCACTGTCCTGTAGGGGATCCGCGCACGCGTGAGTGCGCCCGCGATCTCCGGGACGCAGCACGCGGAGCAGTTGGCGAGCCACTCGCCGGTCGTCATCCCTTCGTAGTCGAGCGTGCGCGTCGGCTGCAGGTTGAGGATGACAACCGGCGCCCCGACTGCCTGCACAGTCGGCAACACCTGCGACGACGTCGCGTACGTCGCCGTGTAGAGCATGACGAGATCGACACCTGCGGCAGCGAGA
>Ga0070707_100001668_pt1 | contig 21473 bp, 19 predicted proteins | sample KBSK5502metaG_FD_65468 | JGI IMG/M metagenome (GOLD analysis project Ga0070707, IMG submission 65468) | Corn, switchgrass and miscanthus rhizosphere microbial communities from Kellogg Biological Station, Michigan, USA - KBS K5-50-2 metaG | ecosystem: Host-associated > Plants > Roots >...
GCCGCCCAGCCCGCCCAGGTCCCTCGCTACGCTCGGGATGACAAGCATCTTCACGCCTCCACCGTCCACGGGACGTCCTCCGGAAGCACGCCGTGCCGTTTGGCCCAGCGCTGCAATGCCCACGGCGGCGTGTCGACGTCGCGATAGCCGCCGAGGAGCTGGTAAGTGATCGGATCCGCCTGCGCGAACTGCTCGCGGGAGATCTCGAGATAGACCTCCGGCATCATCCAGCGGTAGGAGTAGCCGTACATCAACACCTTCGAGACGCGGTCGCTGAGGTTTGGCGTCGCGGTGTGAAAAAGGCGGTTGTCGAAGAGAAACGCGTCGCCGGCATTGAGAGTCAGGTCGCACAAATCGGCGCCGGCGGGATCGACGCCTCCTTTGCGAAGAACGAGTGGTCCCGTTTTGCGATGACTGCCGCGCGCGAGAAGGGTCATGCCCGACGCGGCGTCGGGAAAGTCGGTGAGGCAGTAGCAGATCTTCACGCCGACGCGCGGCATGTTGTCCTGGCCGATGTCCTTCGGCATGCGGATGTCGCGATGCCAGCCGCGGCGGAACGGCGGCGTGTCGCGGCTCTCGGGACGTTTGCAAATGAGCGCGGTGGAATGGAGGTGGATGTTGGGCGAGAGCAACTGCACGACCATCGACACCGCGAACGAGCCGGCGATGAGATCGAACAACGGCCTTTCGCGCAACAGACCCGGGCGAAGGTCGAGATGGTTGTATTCCGGCTTTCCCTGCAGATGCGGCTTATTGAGAAACACCTGCGCCAGCTTGTCGCACGACTCGACGAGCTTCGCCACGGTCGTCGCCGGCAACGCATTGCGCACGACGAGGAAACCGTCTTCGTCGAACGTCCGCCGCTGCTCCGGCTCCAATCGCACGAATTCCATCGTCATTTCTTGCGGATCACACAGCAGTGCTGCATCTCGCCATTGACCGGCAGCCGGATCTCGGCGCGCGGAAACTCCTGCGCCATCCGCTCGGCGGCGTAGTAGACGTGATACGACGACGCCCGTTCGCTGCCCCACGTACCGTTCGACTCCGCATACACCGCTCTTCCGTCGATGAGCGTGCACCACGACGCGCCGCGGACCTTCTCCGCCAGTGCAGCGTCGCCGAGCGACGGGTCGAGGCGCCGGAAGCGCTCCAGACGCCATTGCAGGTTGTTGCCGGCGAACTCGGTCGGCCACGTCTTGTAGTCGTGATCGATGAAGGTGAACGCCAGCGCGCCGCCGGGGGCGAGCATCGCCTCCAATTGCGGGACGAGGTCGCGCATTTCGTCCGGCGTCACCTGCGTGAAGACGGAGTACGCAAGAATGAAATCGAATGCGACACCGAACGACGGAATCGGCAGGCCCTCGACGCCGCCCGGGTTGTAACAACAGTTGTAGCGATTGTAATGAGCCCAATGGGCATCCGGCAGTTCTCTCCGCCCCTCCTCGATGGCTTCAGCCATGACGTCGATGCAGTAGTAGTCCTCATGTCGGATCTTGCAGTCGGGATTCAACAGCAGGCCGCCGTCGTTGCCGCCGAAATCGAGCACCTTCCTGCCGCTCCAGTCGGGAAATCCGAGCTGTTTGTCGAAATAGGCGAACGTGCCGGACGTGCGGGCCTTGAGGCGCGGCTCGGCCGCGGCGGCGTTCATCCGCCGAAGCTCCGTAATGGCGTGTCGCCGCACTCCAATGCGGCATCGAGGTCGATGAAGGGGAAGCAGCGTACGAGCGAGCGCGGATTGCAGTTGTAAATCGGCGGGATCCACGACTCGCGGCTGATCAGTTCGAGGCCCTCCAACGTTTCGTCATAGCCAAAGCCGTCGGGCGGGGAAGCGTTCTTGGACGGGTCGAGCTCGTCGAAATGGCGGCCGTTCTCCTCGTAATGGTCGTACCCGAGGAGATAAATCGGGCTGCCGCCGAGAAGGATGGCGGCGTGCAATGCGGTGCAACCGGCGCCGCCGCCGAAAAAACCGTCGCTGAATGAGCGGCCGATCTTCGTCGACTTCGACGACCGGCCGTCGACGAGCTCGAACGTGTCGAGATTGCGGTGGATCTCGAATACGTTCGCGTGCGTCGCCGTCGCGCCGCAGCCGGGGCCGGCGACGATCATGCCGTTGTAGCGGCTCAATGCGGCGGCGTGCGTCTTCTGCGCGCGGACGTCGACCAGGTGCACGATCGACGGGTGGTAATGCTCGATGACGCGGTTGACGCCGATGGTGAGCCGCCCGTCGAGGCGATGGAAATCGAATCCGCGCAGACTGGGCCCCGTCGAGATGACGTAGATCGGCACGCCCTCGTAGAGCTTATCCAGCTTGTGCACGTTTGCGGCTCCGATCGATGCGCACTTTTCCGTGGCTGGGGAGGACATGCAGCCGGTCGCCGGCTCCGACCGCGTGCACGACGAGACTGCGCAAGGTGTCTTCATTGCCGGGGAAACGGTCATTGGTGCCGATCACGGTGATCGGGTCGCTCTGCCCGGCGACGCCATTCCAATATTGCGGATACGGCGTGGCGATCTTGCGCACGCCGTCTTTGTAGCACCACATGAATTCGTGCACCAGGTCCATGAAGCGAAGATGCTCTTTGAAGAATGCGGTGCGGCCGACATAGAACGCGCCGATGACTTTGAGGCCGTTCGTCACGTAAATGTCGCGCTGCAGGAGATCGCGCACCAGCGCGCCGGAGATCTCGAAATTGACGTCGACATTGCCGCGGTCGGGGCCGAAGAGAACGGCGTCGGGATGCGCCGCGAGGGCCTCGTCGACGTAAGTGACCCAGTCGTCGGTGATGTCGACGTCGGCGTCGAGCTTGATGAAGTACGGCGCCGTCGCCAGGCGATTGACGTCGCGGATGGTGAAGAGCTCGAAATTGCGGTAGCCGTCGTCGCTGTGCCGCGGCGTGTGCAGGACGTCATAAAGACCGCGCAATTGGGCGAGGTCGGCGTCGGAGAGGAACGACGACCCGAGGTGCACCGTGCCGTACGGCAGCAGCTTCGGCAGCAACGACCGCAACAACTCGACGTGCTGCGACCCGCCGCAGAGGAAGATGTCGAATCGTTTTCCGTAGTCGGTCATGCGAGCGGGACGAAACGCGGCGGCCAGCCGTTGCCGGCCGCCGCGTGGGGATCAGTGGCTGCTGCCCTTCGGGCCGGGGAGCGACTGCGCCGGCTTCGGCTTCGCCTTCTCGCCGCTGTTCGTCCGCGGCGGATCGACGAGACGGCCCGACTCGCCCATCGTTTCGCCGGTCGGTCCGGCCGCTTCGCCCGGTCCGACGGCGGTCGCGACCGGTTTCGACGCCGTGCCGCCGTTCGGCGACGACGCCGTGACCTTGTAGCCGCTCAGGTCACCGCTGATGACAATGCCGGTGGCCTGGTAGCTCCAGAGGCCGTTCTCCGCGACCGGCACGCTGCCGTTGAGCAGCTTCGACGTGCCGTCGGGGCTGACGAGCGAGAGCGAGACGCTCTTCGCGCGGTTGCCGTTCTTCGAATTCGCCGTCACGTCGACGAAGGCGCTGCTCGAACCGAAGATGGCCAGGTTGCCGCCGCTGCTGTACTGCGCGCTGGCGAGGCGGACAGCGTCGGAGCCCGGTTTCGCCACGCGGAAGAGGCCCCAGATGCCCGACTGCACCCAGTTCGCCGGCGTGGTGCGATAGAGGTAATCGCCGGTGATGTTGTTGTCTCCGCCGGCGCTCGGCAGAACGATCTCGTAGGAGGAGTTGGTGCCGTAGTTGTCGCGCGCGCCGAGGTTCTGCGAGCGGGGGTTGTTGCCGATCGACGTCGACGGCATCGTCGGCGACGCCGACATGTACGGCAGCTCCTGCCACACGTGGCCGTGGAGCGCCATCACCTGCTGGTCGGAGCGGCCTGCCGGGTGGAGGAGGTGGAAGCGCGTCGGCGTTCCTGCGGCGGCGGTGAAGACCGGAATCTGCGGATCGGCCAGCACCAGGTCGTCGGAGAACGCCTTCTCCATGTCCTTCCGCTTGTAGAAGTTTCCGGCGGAGTCGTTGTAGCGATACGTCATCGGCTCGGTGCGGTAGTTGATGGCGACGCCCGTCGAGCCGCTGGCGGAGGTGTAGGTCTTGATGACCTGTCCGTTCTCGGGGTTCTTCACCGTCCACGTCGCGCCCGGCCAGGTGACATTTGCCAGGTTGTCCTGGGTGATGAGCGTGAACTCGCGATAGAGCAGCCCGTTCGGCGACTTGCAATCGCCGCCGCCGTAGACGTTGCCGGAGGCGAAGGTCAACAGCGGCGGGCTCAGCTGCGGGTTGTAGATGTCGGGGCAGAAGATGGCGCCCTTCGGCTCGACGATCATCCCGCCGACGAGACCGTGGACGTCCGACTCCAGCGGATCGGCAGGGGTCAGGTTGACCGAGCCGAGCTCGATCGGCATGCCGCTGACCGCCGGCGGCGAGACGCTGTTGTCGATTTTGGTCTGCCCGGCGTACCAGTAGTACGTCTTCTGGCCGCCGATGGGGACCGTCTGCGTCGGGTTGAAGCCGACGTTGTGGCCGGCGCTGGCCATGGCGTCGAACGACACCAGCGCCGGGGTGAGGCCGGCGTTCTGCGACGGCGCAAGAGCGATCGGCTTCGTGCCCAACCCCATGCGCGACTCGTCGTACGCGGCGACGGTCGTGGTGGTGAAGACGCTGCGCGTGTTGAGGAACTTGTTCTGCAGCGTCACGGCGATGCAGTCGCCGGAATTCGCGTGCAGGACCAGCGGCTCGTCGGCGCGGGTGTTCGTGTCGGTGCGGTACATCAGAGGCACGTTGGTGGTGATCGTGTTGTTGAACTTCGCACCGGCGCCCGCGCCGCGGGCGTTCAGCGTCAGCGACGAGGGGGAGATCGCCTGCACGGTGAACGCCTTCATCGTCGCGTCGGGGGGGCAACTGTAGCCGGCGACGTTGTTCGTCGGCGGCAGCGGCTTGATCGTCGCGTTCGTCGACAGCGTCGGCAGATCGGCGCGGTTCTCCTGGTAGGCGCGGAGAAGCCCCCACGTCCCGTCGATGAGGCCGTGCGACTGGTTGGCGGCGTCGGGCATGTAGAGGTAGTCGGTCGACTTGTTCTGCGACGGCGACGCGCGCGGCGTGGTGAAGAGGAACTCGAAGTGCTCGGAGATGCCCATCTCCTGCGTGCTGCGATAGCCGGAGTCGTCGAACGACGGCTCGAAAAGCCACTTCATCCCGCCGACCGTGAAGGCGTGCGGCAGCATGTGCGCGCCGGCGACGACGCGGATCTGCACGCGGTCGCCTTCGTACGCCCGGAGGAGCGGCGTGAAGGGATCGGTATCCTCCATTCCGGGGGTGAGCGGCTTGTTCGGGTAGGTGAAGGAGCTTCCCGGTGCGATCGGCGAGCCGGGGACCGGCTGGTGGCTCACCTGCGGATCGTTGCGCGCGATCGACGCGAAGACGAACCCCAGGTCGGTGCAGTTTGGCGCAGCCGGCGCATTGCACGGCGCTCCGCTCGACGGCGCGACGCGATAGGCCAGCGGCTCATTGCGATAGCTGAAAGAGGTCGAACCCTGCGTCGGACCGGCGCTGATGATCTGCGGCGAGAGGATGTTCGGCAGGCTGCCGCTGATCGAGGCCGAGCCGTGCGCTTCCACCGCGTTGATCGGATCGGCCCATCCGAGGTTGTTCGGCGCGGCGTCGGGCGTGGAGGGGCTGGTGGCGCGGTAGGCGAGCTGGAAGTCGGCCATGGCCATGGCGAACTCGCGATAGGTGTTCGCGTCGCCGAAGGTCTGGGGGTTCGTCGGCGTCTCGATGATGGCGTTCCACGACGTCGGGCCGCCGTCGGTGCGGGTGCCCATCTTCGTCTTCGTATTCTCGGTCTCGAACCATTCGCTGCCGGCCGGCTCGACGAGCAGCGCCGCATAGAGGCCGGTCTGCTGGTGCGTCGAAGGGCCGAAGTGATCGTGCGTGAAGACGGTGCGCAGCGTGCGCGTACCGTTGGTGTTCTCGTGCGGGACCGGATCGGCCAGCCAGCGCTGGACCGTCGTCTGCGCGCCGTCCCACTGGCTGCAGTTCTGATCGTTGCGCGGCGGATTCGGATCGCAGATCTCTTTCGGCACCGGCTGCGCGGTGAGAGTGGTGCGATTCGCCGGCATCGTGTTGCACTTCGAGATCAGCGACAGGCTCTTGGCCAGGCCGCCGCATTGATTGATGAAGCCGATCTGCTCCTGCACTTCGTCGTACGACAGCGTGCCGTCTTCGTAGTTGAAGCCGTTCACCGCGCCGTCCGACGACGTGACGTCGAACTTCACCAGGTGGATGTGCTGGCCGATGATGTCGGTCGGCGTGCGCACTTCGAAGTCGTCGAGCTTGAAGTAATTCGGCACCAGGTTCGTGTGCCAGTAGTTCACGCCCTGTCCGGCGTTGGCGCGGATGAAGAACGGCTGCGGCGGACGGTCGCCCTTCATCGTCGGCATCACGTCGTCCCACAACGTGAGGAAGCGGGCCTGCGGGTAGTGCCATCCTTTTTTGTTGAGGACCATGTCGCGCTGCACGGCGGCGGCGCGGTAGTTCATCCAATCGGTGATCGGGTTGCACTGGTCGGCCAGAGGCGGCGGATGGTTCTCGTCATACGGTACGAGTCCGGGATCGGCATACGGCGCCCCGTGCGCCGGCGGCAGGCCGTTGGTCCGGTATCCGGCCGCCAGTCCTTCCGGCGTGAACGAGTCGTGGACGCAGGTGGCGTGGTAGGCCATGGCCACCTTCTCCACCGGTTCGCCCGCTTCGTCGAGCTGGAAGGCGTTGAGCTTGTTGTAGTCCTTGGCGAAGTCGAGGGTGGTGTGCTTTTCGTTGGTGATGTTGCCGTTGAGGATGATGTGCCGCGGCAGCCCGCCGTTCAGCTCCGTGCCGTTGTCGACGGCGAAATCGAGCGGCGGATGCGGCGCGCGCGCTCCCGCGACGCCGGGGATGAAGAACGGGAAGCCGGGATTGATGCCGGCGGCGAGATCGGCCGGATCGGTCACGGCCTCCCACCCGACCGGCGGCGCGCTCGGGTCGCTCGAATTCGGGTCTGCCACGGCCACGATCTTCACGCCGGCCGGCATCGGCGGCATGGCGATCACCGGCATCGGCACGATGGCCGGGATCGGCGTCCCGCTGGCGATCTCGCCGTCGGGAAGCGCGCGGGTCTGGTACTTCGCCAGCTCGGGTGAGCCGCCCGTGAACGGCGAGCCGACTTCGAACACGTCGTGCGAGCGCCACATCGCCCACATGCCGGCGGCGAAGTGCGGGTAGAAGTGGCAGTGGAAGATCGAGTCGCCGACGACCTTGTTCCGGTTGCCGCTGCCGTTGAAGACGATCTCCAGCGTGTAGGCGCTGCCGGGGTTGATCAACTGGCTGTCGAGGTACGTGCTGCCGTCGCTGTTCGGCGAGTGCACCCACTGATGCGCGTGCAGGTGATGCACGTGCGAGACGCCGGTGCCGGCGTGAAGGATGCGGAACTTCACCCGGTCGTTGATGTAGCTGTGGTAGACGTTCGACGGGTCGTCGGGGAAGAAGGCCTTCGTCGCCTTGCGCTGCGGCGTGACGCCTGACGGAGCGTTGTCTTTGACGCCCGGCGTGCAGGGCGCTTTCGCTCCCGCCGTGTACGGCTTGCCGGTGAGCGGGTCGTTCGCCCAGTTCACTGACGGATTCGTGGAGCCGCTGCTGCACGGCGCATTGGCCGGATAGTCGACCAGCTCCGCCACATCGCCAATCGGCCAGGCGCTGAGGAAGAACTCCTCGAAGCGGCAGTCGACGCAGCTTCCCATCGGCCCGAGGCCGAAGCGGTTGGCGAGAATCTCGGCGCCGATTCCGCCGGTGCCGTAGTTGATCGCAAACTCGTCGCCCGAGGCTTCCAGCGTCGAGGCGATGCTGGCGTTGATCGGGTAGCACTGCGGCGATTTCGGCGCCGTCTTGCACGCGGCGGAGCACGACGCCGCCGGCGGGTTGGCCTGGCACTGCGCCAGTGTCGGCGTCGTCGCCGAGGAGGTGAAGATCGGGAACGCCTGCACCATGTCGTTGAGCTCGTGGTACTCGATCGTGAACTCGCGGTACGGATCGAGACGGTTCGGCTCGATGTTGATCGGGTCGAGGTTCGGGTCGGGCTTCGTCTGCCCCGGCGGCGGATTCACGAACCGCCCGTGGTGCGGTCCGGTGATCACCGCGGTGAGGTCGGTGTAAATCAGCTCGCCGTTGTCGAGCATCGCCAGCACCTTGTGTCCGGCGTTCGGGTTGCCCGGCGGGAAAACGGCGTCGTAGTTGAGGAACGGCTGCCCCTTGCCGCTGAAGCCGTTCGCTCCCTTGCTGTGGTCGATGGCCGCTTCGACGTCGGCGTGCGTGACCTGGCTGCGGTACCACTCGGCGCCGGCCGGCTGCACGTTGACCGCCCCGAACATTCCGGCAGAGACCTGCGCGCCGTCGTTCGGCTGGTTCTGGCCGCCGAAGATCGACCCCATGCTGTTCAGCAGGAAGGTCCCCTCCTGCGTCGCCTTGATGACGTAGACGATCTTGTTCGTGTCGCTCGGCGGGATGGTGGCGTTCGCGTTGACGCCGCTGTACGAGCCGTCGTCGCCGATCACGTTCACGACCTGCATCCCCGCGGCGTGCACCGACGCGTAGCGCGTAGCCGGCTGTACTGCCGGACTCTGGTTCGATGCCGGCAGGTCGGAGAGAAGGTTGCGGAACTGGATGGCCAGGCAGTCGCCGACGTTCGCGCGCAGCACCATCGGCCGCGGACGCTTCCCTTCGCGCAATTTCACCTGACCGTGTTTCAGCGCGCCGCTGCCGCTCTTCGGGACGACGTCGCGCTCCAGCGCGAAGATCATCCCCTCGGGCATCGACGCGCCCATGCGGTTGATGAAGTAGGGCTGGTCGAGAGCGACCACTTTCACGTTGATCGTCCGCGCGCAACCGGCGTTGGTCGCGGCGAAACCCGCGAGCGGAAGCACGGCGATGACGATCGTGAAAAGAGCTATGACCACCAGACGGCGGCGTTCGAACATCCGACCCTCCTTGGCGCTACGAAGAGAAAGACGTTTTTCCGCCCGTTTTCGTGAAGCCCTTCCGTTCACAAATGGAGTCTTCCGCACGTCTTCCCTTTGCCGTGTTCAAAGTGATCGTCAACTGCGGCCGCTGCGAGGAGTTCATCGGCAACTGTCTCGGCTCGCTGCGGCGGCAGACGGTCACCGGCTGGCAGGCCTTCGTGACCATCGACCGCCGCGGCGACGCGACGCTCCAGCGCGCCCTCGAAGCACGCGACGGCGACGAGCGGATCGACATCGCCGTCAACCGCCGGCGGCTCTACCCGATGCGCAATCTCGTCCGCGCCATCGACCGCTGCGGCGCCGAGCCGGAGGACGTGATCGTCGTCCTCGACGGGGACGACTGGCTGATCGACGACCGCGCCCTAGAGATCATCGCCGCCGCCTACGAGGAGAGCGACTGCTGGGTGACGTACGGCAGCTGGATCACCGATCGCCGGGATTACCGCGACCGGCACCCACCCTACCCCGACGACACGATCGATTTCCGCGAGTCGCAGTGGCTCGGCACCGCCGTCCGCACGTGGAAGAAGTGGCTCTTCGATCGCATCGACCGCCGCGACTTCCGCGACGAGCAGGGGCGCTGGCTACGCGTCACCGAGGACCTGGCGTGCATGTTCCCCCTGCTGGAAATGGCCACGACCCGCCGCGCCCGCCACATCCCCGAACCGCTGATGTTCTACAACCTCGGCAGCCACCACGATCCGGGGCGAAGGATAGCGAGCGAAGCGATCCGGAACGCGGAGTGGCTGCGGTCGAGGCGGCGGTACGAGGCCGTGGACGGCAGAATGAATTTAGAACGCAGAACGCAGAATGAAGAATTGAGAAACGGTACGGAGCCCGGCGGGAGCACTTCTAAATTCTTCATTCTGCGTTCTGCGTTCTAAATTCATGTAGAGCGAGCCGGCCACCCCTTCTCAATTCTTCATTCTTAATTCTTCATTCTTAATTCATTCGTCCCCGTCCGACTCTCCTCCTTCCAAACCCCAACCCCGCCCCATCCCCCGCCCCACCCTTTCACAAACCCTCCCTTCCAACCGTCTTTCACGATGGACGGCAAGGAGGGTACGACATGGCCTCATCCACATCGGGCAGCGGCGACGTCTCCGTCGTGATCAGCCGCGCATGCGCGGAGGAGCTGCTCTACGCGCTCAGCCTCGCCCTCGGTACGACACCCATCAAGAAGAACACCAAAGGCAAGAAAAAAGGGAAAGGCGGCGGAGGGAAAGACACCTCCGGCGGCAAGAGCTCCACCAAGAAGTGATCGAGGCGCCCCCGCGCGCCGCCGCACCGCCCCAGCATGGAACGGATCCCGATCGCCAGGCGCCCGTCCGCGCGGGTCGAGAGACTCGTGCGGACACACGTCGGCGATCACGCCGTTCTGGCCGATCTCTTCGAAGCCTTCCTCGCGCAGCGCACTTACCAGCGGCCGCTCGCCCTCGCCATCAGCGACCTCGCCCGCGACCGCAACGAGCCGTGGCCTGTCCGCCGCGTGGCCACGCTCATGCTCGAGAACCAGCTGCTGCGCATCCGCGACCGGAAGGAATTTGCCTTCTGGCTCCGCGAGCTCGGCATCGACGACGAGCCCGACTCGCTCCGCGCGCGGCTGCAACGCCTTTCGCGTTTTCATCAACGCCTGCCGGCCGACGCCGCCCTCAGCGACTTCTTTCACATCGCCCGCCGCGAGACGCGCCTGACCCTCGGCCGCTACATCTTCGGGACCGATGAGGTCATCGCCCGCATCGAGCACAACGTCCGCCGCTCGCAAGGCCTCCGCTGCCGCCCCGACTACGGGCACACCCTCGTGCGCGAGGAGGCCGACCACATCGTCGAGTCGCTCCCGCCGCTCGAGCAGGCGATCGTCCAACACCTCGGCGAAGAGGCGGTGCTTCGCTGGGCGTCGCCGATCACGTCGACCGACATCAACTCGCTCATCGAGTATCCGACCGGGACCGTGGTGCTGGTCATCAAGCCGCCCGGCAGCCAGACGGAGATCGAGATCAAACGCGCTGGCGTCCCGGAGCCGCATCCGCTGAACATCACCTTCACCCGAGGCGACTACATCGTCCCGCCGACCCACCACCTGCACGGCGGCTCGATGGAGGACATGCTGGCGTTCGAGGCCTCGGGGTCGAGCATCCTGTCGCGCCTCTATCGCCTGACGTGGGGAAAAGACGCGCCGATGTCGCGCACGATCTACCTCGCCACCGTGCTGCGCCTGCCGTCGCCGGCCGGCGAGGTGAACATCGTCGAGTACTTCACCCACCCGCGCGTGTTCGGCAACGGCTACCTCAACATGCGCCACCGCATGGAGAGCGTCCTGCGCCGCCTGGCGAAGGACGACGGGAAGGAGCGCCGTCTATCGCCGAACGTCTTCAGCGTGACGGCGGAGTTCCTCGGCAAGATGAAGCCGGCGCAGGCGGTGCAGGTCGGGACGACGTCGTTTCGCCTGGAACGCTTGCGACAGTATCTCCGCCCCAATGGCGACGAGCGCTATTTCAAACGCTGCCGCCACGTCGAGTACACACGCGACGATTCGCGCCGCTTTGCGGACGAGATCCTCGACGAGATCCTCTGCGTCTATGAGCCGCCGTCCGTCGCATTTCGCACATACGACAGCTACGTCAAAGCCGCCTTCGCCGTCCCCGCCAACCGCCGCCGCGCCACGCGCAATTACCTCGAAGTGATGTCGCAGATCGGCCACTTCTGGGGAACGCTCCTCGGCGCCCGCGGCCATACCGCCGGCGAATCATTCGTCGGCCGCAACGCCGGCCTACGGACGGTGTTCGAAGACGGCGAATGGCGCATCCGCATCATCTTCATGGACCACGACTCGATGTTCTTCGCGTCCCGCAACGTAAACTTCTTCCGCCCCGTCCGCACAATCGGCATGGCCTCAAAAGACGCCAAATTCATCCTCGGCGGCTATTTCGGCAAGACCGAGGTAATGGGCGAAGTCGAATTCCTCCGCGACATCTACCGCGTCACCCCCTCCCTGGAACGCCGCGGCCTCGCCACCCTGCGCAAAGCAATGAAGGCCGCCTACGACCACACCCACCACGCCATCCTCAATGACCCCGAGTTGCACGACCTCTTCCGCCCCGTTTTCGCAGAAAAACTCCACGATTGGGACGAAATCGTCCGCCGCTACCTCGCCGCCCACACCCCCGCGCAACGACGTCAATGGAAGAGCGCGTCGGTGACGTGGCTAACAGATCGCGGCTACAAAGAGGAATTGGCAGAGGAGTACGTGAGGATCGCGGCACGGTACCGGCCGTTCTTGAGGAAGATCGGGTTTTTGTTCGGGTGAGGAGGTGGCTCTCTGTTGGGCCAGACGGGCGGCGGATATCGAAAGACGATTCTCAATTCCTTGGCCGCCAGCCGTGGCGACATGGCGACTCTCCTTCGCGCATACCCGCGCGCAGGATAGAACACTGCGGGCTTTCGTGCGATCTACTTTTGAGTTAGGCGCGCGGCCAGCGACGGCCGGTCAATTACAACAGCCTCGGACTACGGAAACGACGACCTCGAGGTGATGCACCGGTCAGCCCATTCAGCTACACTAAACACTCCCGTGCTTCGCGAAGATGCCTTGAGTCAGTTTAATCGGCTGCTCGCCGTCCGAGCTGCTTCCCTTTTCGATTTCGAGCCTGAGACCGTCTACCACTACACGGCAGCCGCGGCATTCCAGGCCATCATTGAGCAGAAACAGATTCGAGCTACGAACTTTAGCTTTCTGAACGATCCCTCCGAAGTGCAATACGGTCGACGCACGGTGGAGGAGGAGATCGCGAACATCAGATCCAACGCGGATGTGGTCGTAGCGGACTTTCTCAATCGGGTTGCCAGCCATCTCACGTTGGAGCGGTTCTCGGAGGTGTATGTCGTCAGTTTCACCGCAGCTGGCGACGATCTCAGTCAGTGGCGAGCGTACGGCACGTCGTTCTCAGATCGTTTTTCGATTGGCTTCGACGCACCATCTTTATATTCGTTGGTGGGTGGGCTTCAAAATGCGCTCTACGCCCGCGTCGTGTACGGTTCAGTTGACCAACGCGAGCGCGTCAACTCGATTCTGAGGAGAGCGATCGAGTTTCTCCAACAGGAATCGTTGCTTCCCGCCCTTGCTACTCCCTTTGCGATCGCCACCGCCATGCATCTGGCGCGATTACTCCCCGTTTTGAAGGACCCGGCATACGCATCTGAGCAGGAGCGCCGCATCGTAATCTGGCACGCGAAAGATGACCCCTCGCCGAAAATCGACTCGAGTCGTGGTGTTCTCCGGCCGTACATACCGGTCGAACTGGGGGACCCTCTGCCTATCGTCGCTGTGAACGTTATGGCACCGAGCCGTCGCGAAGCTGCTGTCAAAGCGGCTTCTTTTTTTTGCAGGCAAATGGCTTCGGCGAGGTCGTTCCGGCGCACTCAATCATACCGTTCGCTGACTAGCTTCGGAGGTCTTCCTGTCGAAGCAGCCGGGCTGCCTCCTGGGAGGCCAACGGTGGTACCGTGCAGCGGTTGAAATTCGAGATCGTCGGCGAGCTACAGGGCGTCGAAACAATCGCAAGCGGTCACGGTATCCGAGACTTTGCGGTCTTAACGAAGCTATTTGGTCGCGGTAACTGGCGGAAGTTAAAGGGCTTCGGGGTCGTACGCTTTGCGAATGGCACGAGTGCTGAAGCAGAGGTACACTGGTACGAGGCGCATGGCATTGGCAAGCGCTGGATCAAGGTGAAGCGAGTAATTAGACGCCTATGAGCTCCGAAAAACACTACGTCGTGTGTGTCAGGAATGACGAATACGAGGGCGCGCTCGAGCTACGTAAAATCTACGAAGTTCTAGCCGATCCGGCGGCCGAGCCGCATGATCTCGTGAGAGTAATCGACGAATCTGGTGAGGATTATCTCTATCCTCGAGATTGGTTTCTTCCGATTCAACTTCCACACAACATCGAAGAAGCCATCGCGCAACTCGTTCATCGCTAACTGCGGCGATCATTTCGAGCTCGCGGAATCCATTCGCAGTCACCAACATCCGTGAGGTTCCCACTCGCGCACGGCTTCTGCATTCCCAGGTTCGCGGCGAATCGGCGCTATGATTCGCCGGTCCGGAGAAGCCGTGAATGCCAAGCGCAACGACGTCTGAGCTCGACGCTGAGCTCCGATTTTTCGAGGCTCATCGCACTGAGCTCGTGGCTCGGGCCGAAGGCAAGTATGCCCTCGTCAAGGGTAACGAGCTCGCCGGCATTTTCGAGAGCCAGACCGAAGCCATCCGCGCCGGATACGAGAAATTCGGCAACCAGCCGTTCTTGGTCAAGCAGATCTCAGTTGTCGATATCCCCTTGAACTTCACGTCTTTCAACTTGGGGATTTAGTTGCCCGTCGTTTGACACCACTGTCGCCAACCTTGTCGCCGGCGGCCCGATCGTGCAAGCCTTTGTCGGACCATTTCGCGGAGTACGCTCCTTTTGTCGCAAGACGAGGATCGGTGGCTTTGGCGACAGTCGGTGGAAGGCACGGGGGGCCGCGGGTTGAAACCCGCGCCACATACATTCTGCCCTTCAAGTGCTGTAGGGCGGATTTTACCCACTGCCCTCGGGGTCAACAGGCACTTTGCAGAGAAGTAGGGAGCAACGCTCTGCCGTATGTGGGGCGGGTTTCAACCCGCCTTCTGTCAATTGCCGCCTCCGTTGTCGCCACAACGCTCAGAGGTGGAAACCTGCCGTTCTTCAGGGTCGATCAATCACCCCTTCGCGGGAGCGGAGCGGCTGCTATCGGCGCTCTTCGACGGTGTTTTCGCCGCTTTCGCACCGCCTACCACCCCGAGCGCGGAGCGGCTTTGGCGGTCTTTTGCTCTTTGGGCGGTTCTGCGACGTTTGGTAATCGCCGCGCGGGCTTTCTCACCATTGACCTTCGACATGCGAAATCCTCCGGCGCGACGGTACCACGGCGGGCGCGGTTCCGACGAAATGCGGCGACCTCACGACATCGATCTTGCGGAGGTCGCCACCCCCACCCCGTACCGCCGCTTCAGCTCCTCGTACAAACACCCCGCCTCGTACTCACCGTCCTTCTCCCGTCCCGCCCGCCGCCACATCTCGTTCCACAAATGCACGGCCACCGCACTCGCAGGGAGGGTGGGCGGGGTGGCAGACAGGAGCGACTGCCATTCGGGGTAGCCGATGGGGCAGAACACTTCGTACGAACGGACGTGCTGCTGCAGGCCGAAGCGCTCGACGATCTCGTTCACCAGGCGGGGGCCGGTCTCGCCCCAGCGGATTTGCGTCGGGTCCTTCGACTGGCACGCTTCCCACGCGTAGCGGATGGCGTCGGAGCCGGCGGGGGCTTTGATGAAGCCGGCGTTGATGAACTGCGTCCCTTTCGACAGCTCGCTGGAGAAGACGTAGTCGTCGTCGAACGACAGCGGCTGCAGCGCGACGAGGTCGGTGTCGGCCCAGCAGCCGCCGCGCTCGAGGAGGAGGCGGTAGCGAAAGTAGTTCGCGAAGCCGGAGTACGACGGGTGCTCGCGGTACGTGAAGATCATCGACTCGGGCAGGATCTCGTTCCCGTCGCGGACGACGACCCCTTCCGGCACCTCCCCCACCGGGCCGTACGTGTAGAGGTGCACCTCGTGCCCGTTGCGCGCGAACGACGTCAGCGCGAGCTGCTCCATCGTCGACAGCCGCGGCCCCACCCACAGACTCTGAATCAGCTCCGGCATCCGATCAGCTCCTCCCACATCGGCATCACCCGCTCCGCGCCGAAGCGCTCCACCACCTCCGGGGCGCGCTCGGCGAGGCGGGCGCGCTCGGCGTCATCGCTCATCAGCCGGTCGAGCGCGGCGGCGAACGACTCGGGCGTCCCGCCGCGCACCAGCACGCCGTCGACGCCGTCGCGCACAATCTCGCGCACGCCCGATCCGCAGTCGATCACCACCGGCGGCACGCCGCTCGCCATCGCCTCGCATAGCGCGTTGGGAAAGCCTTCGGTCAGCGACGTCATGGCGAAGATCTGCGACGTCCGCAGCACCGAATAGACATCGTCGGTATGTCCGCGGAGGTGAACGCGCGTGCCGCCCACCGACGCGATGATCGCCTCGAGCTCCGGACGCAACGACCCTTCGCCCCAGATCTCCAGCTGCCACGCCGGATGCTTCTCCGCGATCAGCGCAAAGGCGCGGATCAGGAGATTGATGCGCTTCTCGACGGTGAGGCGCGCGATGGTGACGATGCGGCGCGGGGTGTAGGACAGGCAATCCTGCCTGTCGGGAGGAGGGGCAGGCAAGATTGCCTGCCCTACAACATTCGGCGCGGCGATGACGATGTTCGGAATCACGTGCACCTTGCAGCCGTAGCCGGCGAAGAAACGCGCCGCATCGGCCGTCTGCGCGACGACTCCGTTCGCCCGCGGGTAGAGCGCGCGCCGCAGCCCTTCCCAACCGCCGACTCTGTTCCGATACGGATCGCAGCGCTCCGAGACGATGACCGGAATCCGCATGCCTTCGGCGGCGACGATGGTCCGCAAGTTCGTCACATCCCCGAAGGCGATGATGGCCTCCGGCCCGAGGTCCGCGATGGCGCGACGGAGACGGGCCATGGTGAAGACGTGCGGCAGCAGGAGGCGATTGGATCGATCGCGGAGATCGAGCGCCCGCCCGATGGCGCGCATCGTCGCGGGATCGAGCTCGCCGCCGAATCGCGGCGCCTGCCCGGCATCGTGATGCGCGACCCCCTCGCCAAGCGGATAGGCGATCCGCCGGCCGCGATGCGAGAGCGTCAGCAGCGCCGGCTCCCATCCGCGCGCCGCCCAATGGTTGGCCATGTTCACCGCCACGCGCTCCATCCCTCCGGCGCGCAATGTCGACACCACGATCGCAACCTTCATGAAGGCATTAAGTTTATCCCGCGCGAAGCTGCGCACAGTTGCCGGACGTGGACGTCCGGCAACTGCGGACCGGGAGGTCCGCTCTCCGTTCGCTGGCTGCGAACACCACGCTGATCGTGGCGCCACCTCCGATCCGCGTTCTGCGGAGCACGGAGAGCGGGTTTCCTGATCCGCAGTCGTCGGACGTCCACGTCCGACGACTAGCCGGCACCGCCGGCAAAGATCCTCCGTCTTCACGCCGGGATACACTTGTGGAAATGATTCTCGCCCTCGCCCTCGCGCTCCTCACGACACCGCAGCCACAGCGCACCTTCACCCTCCCCGACGTCACCGTCTTCACGCAGGAAGGCGCCGCCGTCCGCTTCCCCGACCTCGCCAAAAATCGCATCGCAGTAATGAACTTCGTCTTCACCTCCTGCACCACCATCTGTCCGACGATGGGGGCTACCTTCGCCCGCGTGCAATCGCTCCTCGGCGATCGCGCGGGCGACGTCGCGCTGATCTCCGTCAGCATCGATCCCGCGAACGACACGCCCGAGCGTCTCGCCGCCTGGAGCAAGCGCCTCGGCGCGAAGCCGGGATGGACACTCGTCACCGGCAGCAAATCCGACATCGACCGCATCCTGAAGGCGGTCGGCCTCTACACCGCCGACCCCACCGCACACGCCCCCGTCGTCCTCGTCGGCGATGCCGCGCGCGGACGCTGGCAGCGCGTCGACGGACTGGCCACGCCATCTGCGATCATTGCCGCCATCGATCGCATTCGAGGTGCTCAATGAAGCCGCTCGTCCTCGCCGCCGCGCTGCTCGCCGCCGTCTCCGCCTTCGCACAGGAGAGCGCGCAGAGCCCGGCCGCGCATTACTTCGCCAACCTTCCCCTCATCGATCAGAACGGCCATCGCGTCGATCTCTACAACGATCTGATGAAAGGGAAGACCGTCGTCATCAACACCTTCTTCGCCACCTGCCAGGGGAGCTGCCCGGTGATGGCGAAGACGTTCCAGCAGATCCAGGACCGGATCGGCGACCGCCTCGGGCGCGACGTCGTGCTGATCTCGATCACCGTCGATCCGAAGACCGACACCCCCGCGGCGCTGAAGAGCTACGCCGAGAAAATGCAGGCGAAGCCGGGGTGGTCGTTCCTCACCGGGACGCCCGAACAGATCGACGCCGCGCTGCGCAAGCTCGGGCAGGCGGTCGACACGCGCGAGTCGCACATGAACATCATCATCGTCGGCAACGACCGCACCGGGCTTTGGAAAAAAGTCTTCGGCCTCGCCAAACCGGGCGACGTGTACGACGTCGTCGCCACCGTGATGAACGACCGCGGACCCTCGTGATCCTCACCGTCGCCCTCTCGACACTCCTCGCCGTCTCGCCCCTCACCGCCTCTGAGGAGCGCGGGCGAAAAATCTTTCGTACGGGCGAAGGAAGCGCGCCGATCACCGCGGTCGTCGGTGCCGAAGACGTGCCGGTGCCCGCGTCGGTGGTGCCGTGCGCGAGCTGCCACGGCCGCGACGGGCGCGGGCGGGCGGAGGGAGGGCTGCGGCCGTCGAACCTGCAGGAGCTGACGAGGCCGTACGAAGTGGCGACCGCCGAGGGGAGGAAGCATCCGCCGTATGACGCGCGGCTGCTCAAGCGCGCCATTGCCATGGGGATCGATCCGGCGGGCAACCGGCTGCTGCCGGCGATGCCGCGCTACCGGCTGTCGATGCAGGACGCGAACGACCTCGTCGCGTACATGGAGAAGCTCGGCAGCGACCGCGATCCCGGGCTCACCGACGACGCGCTCACGATCGGCGTGATCCTGCCGGGCGGCGAAGAGGGGGACGCCGTTCGCGCGTCCCTCGCCGCGTACTACGGCGGATTGCAACGGCTCTTTGGCCGCAAGCTCGACGTTCGCTTCACGACGTCGGCGGATGTCGCGGCGTTCATCGCGAAAGAGCAGCCGTTCGCGATCACCGCCGCGTCGATCGCCGATCGTGAAGACGAGATCGCGAAGGTCATCGCGGCGCAGCACGTCCCGACGATCGCGTCGATCAGCGCGCGCGGCGGCGACGCCGACGGCTACCTCTTCCACCTGCTCGCCGGCATCGAAGAGCAGAGCCTCGCGCTCGCGCGGACCACCGAGGGACCGCTGCGGATCGCGCACGGACCGGCCACCGCGGCGATCGCGCAGCGCATCGCCGCGCGACTCGGCGACCGCATCGCGAACGATGCGACGACCGTGCTCCTGCTCGACGCGCCGGTCGACGCCCGCGCGAAGACGATCCTCATCCCCGCGCCGTTCGCCGCGCCGTCCGTCTTCGATTTCGACGGCCGCGCGCTCATCGCACTTCCCGCGGTCACGAACGGCGCCCCCCATGCGACCACGCGCGCCGCCGCCCTCGCCGCGGCGCAGCTCCTCACGCGCGCGCTCGAGCGCGCGGGACGCGACGTCGATCGCGAGAGTCTCGTCGCCACGCTCAACACCTTCCGCGACGAGGCCACCGGCCTCACGCCGCCCGTGACGTGGACGAAGAGCAGTCACGTCGGCACGACGGAAGTCTCGATCGTCCGCGTCGACGCCAAGCGGCACATCCTCGTGCCGGTCAAGTAGCACAAACCGGCGCTACCGATCCCGCCGCGCATAATCGCGGAGGGTGATGGAAGCGTCGATGCGGGCACTATATTGCGAAGATGGCCGGCTTCGTGGGCCGCTATCCCTTCCACCCCCCAATGAATCCGTTTATGACTCCGCGCGTCATACAAGCGGCGACGTCGAGAAGATCATAGAGCGTCCGCCGACTGCGGATCTGGAGATCCGCTCTCCGGCGTACAATCACCGCATGGCGGAGACCGTTCCCACGACCAAAGGGACAATTCTGCGCAGCTTGTTGAAGTTCGTCGAGAAGGACCTCACGGGTGAGCAGCGCAAGCAGGCCCTCGCCGCATTGCCGGCCACCGACCGGCAGGTCATTGAGCAGCCGTCGATCCTCGCCAGCGAGAAGGTGTCGGAGTTCATGCTGAACCGCCTCACGGCGGAGGCGGCGCGAGTCAAAGGAGAATCGGTCGAATCGTTCGGCCGCCGCGCCGGCCGCGCCGAACTGGCCGACGCCGTCGGCATTTACCGCTTTTTCATCATCGTCCTCACTCCAACAGCCATGCTGAAAAAAGCGTCGGCTTTGTGGGCCACGGTGCACAGCCACGGCTCGCTCGCCGTCGAGAACGAAACGCCCCGCTCCGCCCGAGTCCGCCTCAGTCAGTTCCCCTCCGAGGAGGCTCATTGTGCGCGCCTCTCCGGCTGGTTCGAAGGAGCGGGCGAGATGACCGGCGTGAAGAACATCCGCGTCGACCACGACGTCTGCCTGATCCGCGGCGGACCCGACTGTCAGTGGCAGCTGACGTGGGGGAAGTAGCCGACCGGCGTTAGAATGGCGGCGCCATGCACAACGAATTCACTGCGATTATCGAGAAGGATGACGACTGGTTCATCGCTTACTGTCCCGAGATCGCGGGCGCGAACGGTCAAGGTCGCACCCACGAGGAGGCTCGCTCGAACCTGGCGGCAGCGATCGCACTCATTCTCGAAGATCGGCGCGAAGATGCACTTCGTGGCGTACCTGCTGAGGCCGTTCGCGAAACGGTAGTCGTTGATTGAAGCAAAGAGAATTGCTCCGGCACTTGCGTCGCTTTGGGTGCTTTTTGAAGCGGCAAGGCAAAGAGCATGAACTTTGGTGTAACCCCACGACAGGCCATGTCGAGGCCGTGCCCCGCCACCAGGAAATTCCGAACCAGCTCGCGCGCAAGATCTGTCGCGAGCTGTCGATTCCGGAACTTTGAATAGCCGTCCACCTCCGCCGCCCGGAACCTGTGGCACAATACCCCGCCAGCCCAATCTCAATCCGCCCCCACAACCTTGAACGGAGGACTTGGATGCGTCCGTCGATGAAAGTCTCAGCACTCGCCATTGCTCTGGCGATTCCGATGATCGCCGCAACCGTTGCCGATGTGAACATGGAGGACAAGACCACCGTCGCCGGGCAGACGCTCGTGCTGAACGGCGCCGGTCTTCGCAAAAAGCTGTTCATCAAGGTGTATGTCGGAGGCCTGTATCTCCCGGCCCGGCAATCGAACCCTGCTGCCCTTATGGCCGCCGACACACCTCGCCGGCAAGTGATGCATTTTCTCTACAGCGTCAGCAAGAACCAGATGTGCGACGCGTGGGATGAGGGGCTCGAGGACAACACGAAAAACGCCCCCGCCGACGTAAAGGCGAATTTCAAGACGCTCTGTAGCTGGATGGAGCCGATCCCCAAAGGCAACCGTCTCGTGCTCACGTATGTGCCGGGCACGGGGACGACGGTCGAAGTCAATGGCAAGATGAAGGGAACGCTTGCCGGCAAGGCGACCGCCGACGCGATCGTGGCGACATGGATCGGCCCGAACCCCGGGCCGGGCGAAGACTTCAAGAAAGCCGTACTCGGCGCCCGATAATCATTACGCCTGCAGCAATGACGGCCGTTCCGCGACATGCTCGCGAACGGCCGTTTCGCCATTGGGGAGTTGCCAATCGTCGCGCTGGCGGACGAA
>Ga0070707_100001673_pt1 | contig 21418 bp, 18 predicted proteins | sample KBSK5502metaG_FD_65468 | JGI IMG/M metagenome (GOLD analysis project Ga0070707, IMG submission 65468) | Corn, switchgrass and miscanthus rhizosphere microbial communities from Kellogg Biological Station, Michigan, USA - KBS K5-50-2 metaG | ecosystem: Host-associated > Plants > Roots >...
CCATCCCTCTCATTCCTCAGCGCCGATGTCGTGCAGCGCGGCGCGCACCGCTTGCTCAGGCACGTCAGCGACGAGTGCAGCCGTGCCCAGCGCCGCAGGCAGCACCCAGCGGACCTGGCCGCCGCGCACCTTTTTATCCCACAGCACAGCACGCAGCAAGTCAGAGGCCGCAACGCCTTCGATGCACGTGGGCAGACCGAAGCGCTGTAAGAGCATCTCCTGGCGCTCGGCCAGCGCCGACGGCGTGATGCCCAGCCGCGCGCCGAGCCGCGCCGCCGCGCACATGCCGACCGCCACGGCTTCGCCATGCAGCCACGCGCCGTAGCCCGTCACCGCCTCGATGGCATGGCCAACGGTGTGGCCGTAGTTCAGCAGGTGACGGCGTCCGCCTTCCCCCTCGCGCTCGTCTTCTTCCACCACGGCGGCCTTCAGCGCGACCGAGCCGGCGATGGCCTGGGTCGTCGGGACGGGCTGCTGCGCCAGCAGCGCCGCGGCGTCACGCTCCAGTGTCGCGAAATACGCCGCGTCCAGCGCCACGCCATGTTTAACCACCTCCGCCCAGCCTTCCGCGCGCTGGCGCGCCGGCATGGTGAGCAGCGCAGCGGGGTCGGCGAGCACGAGTCGTGGGGCGTAGAAGACGCCGATCAGGTTTTTGCCGCGCGGATGGTCTATCGCCACCTTGCTACCGATCGAGGCGTCCACCTGGGCCAGCAGCGAAGTGGGCACCTGGATCAGTGGCAGGCCGCGCAGGTAAGTGGCGGCGGCGAAGCCCGCCAGGTCCCCCACCACGCCGCCCCCCAGCGCGACCAGCGCTTCACCGCGCTCGGCGCGGCGCTCGGCCAGCCAGTCGTGGATGGCGTCTAGCTGCTGGCGCGACTTGCTTGCCTCACCCGCCGGCACACGAAACACCAACGGCTCGAAGCCAGCTCGCAGCAGCGCGGCCATGAGCGCCGGCTCGTAGAGCTTGGCCACCTGCGCATCGGCGACGACATGCAGCCGCGGCGGCAGGCCCAGCGCACGCAGCCGCTCGGGAAGCGACGCGAGGCCACCCCAGGCGACGGCGGCGTCGTAGCCAGCTCCCGCGGCACTGCCCACGTGGCGGACATAATTGGATACGCCACCCGCTGGCAGCGCCCCCCGCGCGACTAGGCCAGCGACGATACGCGCAGCCACCTCGTCGGCAGAGAGGTCGTCGGAGACGATCGTCTCGTCGGCGGCGCGGTACCAGTCCGCGCGCCGCTCGTGCAGCGCACGCATGCGCGCCAGCGGATCGTCGCCCGCGAGCATCGGACGCAGCGCGGCTGGCTCGGCATCCCCCGACTGTGTCACGATGCGGTTGAGCGCCGTCTCCGGCCGAACCGCCAGCGCCACGGTCCAGCCGCGCGCCCGCATGCAGTCCAGATTCTCGGGGCGGTCGCCGATGCCGCCGCCCGTCGCGATCACGATCTGGCGCCGTGCGCAGAGGGTCGCTAAGGCGTCGGCCTCCGCGTCGCGGAAGCGCGGCTCGCCAGCGGCCGCAAAGAGCTCGGCGATGCTCGTGCCGGTGCGCTGCTCAACCTCTGCGTCGGTGTCGGCGCAATCCCAGGCCAGCAGCGCCGCGACACGGGCGGCCACCGTGCTCTTGCCGCTGCCGCTGGGGCCGATGAGGAAGACGCGCTCGATGTGCTGGGCGCGCTCGGCGGGCTGGATGTTCATGCGGCAGATTGTAGCACGCCGGCTACGCCACACGGCGCGGCGCAGACGCTGCCTGCGTCGGCATCACTCCTGCCTGATCGCCTGCTCAACACGCGCCCGCAGTGCAGGCGAGAGCAATGCCAGGTAGGCCGCACGCTCGCCGGCTAGCCACACGCGGCGGGCATGCTCCCAGCGCTGTAGCTGCCAGTGCTGCTGGCGCTGCTCCCAATTGGGACCCAGAAACAGGGCGAGCAGGGCGGCGGTCAGGAACGTGGCGAAGGGCAGCGCGCCAATCGCCACCAGCGCGAGCACGCGCAGCGCGTGCGTAGTGGGCCGCTCGGGCAGGCGTAGCGAGACGGCGATGGCCGCGATCAGCAGCAGGGCGCCGAGGGCGATGGTGGCGTAGACGGCGCGCCCACGGCGCACCTCACCGCGCTGCACGCGCGCCGCGATATCGGCGGGAACCGTTGGGCGCGTGGGCGGTGGCGTCGAGATCATCGGCTGCGGGAACTCCGCTGGAAGTTCGGGCCACTCCAGCTCCGCCCAGGTCATGTCACCCTCTCCTCATCCTCCACCCGCCCATCATAGCCTCCGCAGCCTAGAGAAACCAGAGGCGCCAGCACAGTGTACCGCCACTGCGCCACTACATCGCGAGCGGCGGGATCAAAGCGCGGTGACGGCCATCCCACGCACAGTTGATGGTGCGCGCGAGGTCTTCTCCGGCCGGCGTTGCTTCTGTCCGTTTGGACCGTTTGGAGTGCAATCAGTAGGCCACGAGACGCTGGAGAGTGCACACTTCAGGAGAGCGATGTGCATGCATGGACACACCGCGAGCGCTTCGTGCGGCCGCGGGGCGCGCTGGTGAGGGCCGTGTGGTATTGTGCCTCCGGCGGCAGGTCTGCTATGGTCTGGTAGAGGGCGCAATGGGCGAAGCTGCCTGGCGCCACGAGCGAGAGGAGCCGAAGATGGAGCGCGCGCAGGAGCCGCGCCTGTGGTCTGCGCAGCACGCGCAAGACGCCCTCCTGCGGCGTACGGAGCTCATCATCAGCGTGGTGCTGCGCGGTGGCGTGTTCATGAGCGCAGGCATCATCCTCATCGGCGTTGTGGGATTCTATGCACGCGATTTCGCCGGGGCCGGGCGTGGCGTAGATCCACGCGCCTATCCGCGCACCCTCGGCGCGGTACTGAGCGGGGTGGCGCATGGCGACCCGCTGGCCGTCATCGCGCTGGGCCTGCTGGTGCTGATCGCAACCCCCGTGCTGCGCGTCGCGGTCTCGATCGTGACGTTCGCGCTGGAGCGCGACTGGGTCTACGTGGCGATCACGGCGCTCGTGCTGTGCATCCTCATCGTGAGCTTCCTGCTCGGTGCCGGAGGCGCCTGAGATGCCCAGCGAGCCGCAGCTGCTATTCTTCCTGTTCGTGCTCGGCGCCTCGCTGTGCGCCGGCCTCATCGGCTCGCTGGTGGGCCTGGGCGGCGGCATCTTTGTCGTGCCCCTGCTCACTATCGGCTTCGGCCTCCCGATTCGTCTGGCGATTGGCGCCTCCATCGTGTCCGTCATCGCCACATCCAGCGGCGCGGCGGCGGCCTACGTGCGCGACCGCTTGACCAACCTGCGCATCGGCATGTTCCTCGAAGTGGCGACCACGCTCGGTGCGCTCGCGGGCGCATTGCTCGCCGCCGTCGCCCCCACCGGGCTGCTGTATGTCGTCTTCGGCATCGTGCTGCTCACCTCAGTCGTGCCGTTGGTGCTCAAGCTGGGAGAGGAGTTGCCGGAGCACGTGCAGAGCGACATGCTTGCACGGCGGCTGCGGCTGGAAGGGAGCTACCCGGACCGGTTGCAAGGGACGGATGTCGCCTATCGTGTCACCCGCGTGCCGCTCGGCTTCGCCCTCATGTGCGGCGCCGGACTGCTCTCTGGACTGCTCGGCATTGGCAGTGGCGCCTTCAAGGTGCTGGCGATGGACAGCGCCATGAAGCTGCCGATGAAGGTCTCGACCACGACCAGCAACTTCATGATCGGGGTGACGGCGGCGGCCAGCGCAGGCATCTATTTCGAGCGCGGCGACATGGATCCCCTGGTGGCGGCGCCGGTCGCCCTCGGCGTGCTAGCCGGCGCCACCGTCGGCGCGAAGCTGCTCGGGCGTCTGTCGAACGTGACCATCCGCAAGATCTTCGTGCCGATTCTGCTCCTGGTCGGCATTCGCATGCTCATCGAAGGGATGGCAGTGTTTGTGACGGCGCATCCGCACTAGGGTGCCCGCCAGCGAGGAGGCTGGCCAATGCGCATCGAGCAGTTCTTCCTAGAGGGTCTGGGCCACCAATCGCATCTCGTCGCCGACGATGCGAGCGGCGTCGCGGCGGTGATCGACCCGCGTCGCGATGTGGAGGTCTATCTGGCAGCCGCCAGCCAGGCCAACCTGCGTATTACCCACGTGCTCGAAACGCACCTGCACAACGACTACGTGACGGGCGCGCGTGAGCTAGCGGCACGCACGGGCGCGACCATCGTCTCCAGCGCGGCGGCGCAGCTCGCCTACGACTACCTGCCCGTCCACGACGGTGCGACGGTCATGCTGGGCACTGTGCGCTTCTCCGTGCTGGCCACACCGGGCCACACGCCCGAACACGTCAGTTACCTCCTGCACGAGCCGGGCACAGGGGCGCCATTCGCGTTGTTCAGCGGTGGCAGCATGCTGGTCAACGGCGTGGGACGCACGGATCTGCTCGGCGAGGCGCAGACGCCGGCGCTGACCCGCCAGCAATACGCATCGCTGTGCCGTTTGTTGGCGTCGCTGCCCGACGCGGTGCTCGTCTACCCAACGCACGGCGCCGGCTCGTTTTGTGGCGCCAGCGCCGTCTCGCCTCAGCGCCACACCACCATCGGCGCGGAACGACTGGTGAATCCCGCTGCCGGCGCCGCCGACGCAGCCGCGTTCGTGCGCCATCAGCTGGCTGGCTACGGCGAGTACCCGGCCTACTACGCCTTCATGCGCGAGATCAACCAGCGTGGTCCGCGCGTGCTCGGCGGCGTGCCGGAGTCTGTGCCACTGCATCCCGTGGACGTCCAAACGCGCCAGGCGGCCGGCGCCGCCGTCGTGGATGGGCGGCAGCGCGGCGCGTTCGCCAGCGCCCACATTCCCGGTGCGCTCAATATCGAGCTGGATGGCGATTTCGGCACCTATGCCGGCTGGGTGCTTCCCTTCAATGCCCCACTGGTGCTCGTGCTGGAGGATGCGCCGGGCCGTCGCGAGGCGCTGGCGCAGCTGTTCCGCATCGGCTACGAGCGGGTGGAGGGTCACCTGGAGGGAGGCATCGCGGCCTGGACACGCGCTGGGCTGCCGGTGGCGCGGCTCACGCAGATCAGCGTGCGCGAGCTGTTTGCGCTGTGGAAACAGCCGTATGCGCCGGTGGTGGTGGACGTACGCCGCGCCGACGAGTGGCGCGAGGGTCACATTCCCGGCGCCCTCCACCTCCACATCGGCGAGCTGCCCCAGCGTTTGGCGGCGGTCCCGTCTGGAGGGACCGTTGCGCTGATCTGCGCCTCAGGCTATCGCGCGCAGATCGCGGCGAGTCTGCTCGCGGCGCAGGGCCGCACGGTGCTCGCGGTGGACGGCGGCGTGCCAGCGTGGCAGCGCGCCGGCATGCCCATCGCGGTGGATGACCCGCCCGCGGCAGCCCCCGCGCCAGATGAACACGGGCACCCCTAGGGCCGCGTTCTCACGCGACGGCGCCGCGGGAGCATGGTGGTCGGCGAGTAGAGCGCCCCAAGCTCTCCCGTCCCAGTAGACCGGCGCGCCTACATGATATAGGATAGGGGCGCACTATCCACGGCACGACGCGACGAGCCGCACATCTCGGGCGCACCTGGCGCCCCTAGCTGGGGGACCTAGCAACAGTGCGCCATGACATTCAAATGCCCGGACCCGCGTCCGCGATAGCGCCGCTGACGCAGGCGCTCGCGGATCTGGCTCGCCTGTCACTCGAAGCCGGCGACCCGCGCCAGGACCTGCAGACGCAGGCAGACGCGCTGCTCGCACATATACGTCGCTGCTGCGGCGCTCCGCTGGGCGCGCTGCTGGTCGCTGGCGGCGTCACAGCGGCCGATACCACCCGCGTGGTGTGCTTGCCGGACCGGTCAGATACGCGGTTTTTCGCGCTGGCGACCTTTGGCGTCGCCGATCCACGCACCCTCGCATCCAAGCCGGCGGCCCTGGAGCCACACATGGATACCGCGACTCTCGTGGCGGGCGACATCTGGATCACCCAGCCCGTGCCGCTCGCCAGTGGCACACTTAGCATGGCGGTCGCTGGCCCATCGTCTGTTACCGTCGCGCCAGTGGCGCAGGCAATCGTGCTCCTCGGCTGGCCTGTTGCCACCACGCCCCCTGCGACGCTGGACGAAGCGCGCGAGGGCCTGCACTTACTGGCAGACGGCATCGGCGCGACCCTCAGCCACCTGCTGCTGCGCCAGCAGGTTACCGCCGCGGACGTGAGGAGCGGCGGGTCAAGCCATCCGCTACCTCCGCCTCACTTGCCACCGGAGCGGGCAGTACGCGTGGTGAGTCATCTCACAGGTGAGCTATTGGGAACGCTCAGCCACGAGCTCCGGACGCCGTTAGCGGCGATCAGGGGCTACACCGCAACGTTGCTGCGCTATGCAGATCGTATCGTGGCCGAGGATAGGCACAGGTTCCTCACAGCGATCGAGGCGACGAGCGAACGCTTGAGCATCACCGTCGAGCGGATCCTGGAGCTCAGTCAGCTCGAGGCCGGTACGGCTCTCATGCGCCAGGAACCCGTTGCCATCACCTCAGTGGCCCACGAAGCCATCGCCGCCGCTGAATGGTATGCCCGCCGGCGCACGCCACCGGTGACATTGCGGCTGCGGTCGCTCTTGCCGGCGGCCACGCCCGAGCGCCCTGGGCCACTCGTGCGTGGCGACGCGAGACGCCTGCGGACGGTGCTGGACCAGTTGCTGGAGAACGCGGTCAAGTTCTCGCCGGCCGGCGGCGAGATCGATATCAGCCTGCAAGCTGCCGGGTCCGCACCGAGGCGCGAGCGCGGCCAGAACGGTGCGCGCGCCGGCTCCGCCGCACCGCGGCTGGAGATCACCGTGCGTGACCACGGCATCGGCATCCCCGGCGATGAGCTTGCGCGCATTTTCGAGGGCTTTCATCGTGTGGATACCCGCCCCACACGTGCCGGCGAGGGCCTGGGCATTGGCCTGACGCTCTGCAAGCATATCGTGGAACAGCACCACGGAGACCTGTGGGCCGAAAGCCAGGTGGGCAACGGCAGCTCCTTCCACCTGACCTTGCCCATGATAGCGTGAAGTCCGCGCGCTTGCACGTGGCGAAGATAGTTATCGGCTCCCTAGCCCCATGCTCGTCCGCCGGACTGAGGATGCAGGCCACGTCAGGCTGAGCGGCACACATGCCGCCGCCTGGCCGCGCTTACGTCTGTGCGGCGCCCGCGGACGGGGGATGCGCGCTATCGGGCGCGGGGCCGGCCATACCGAGCTCCAGGGTGAAGTACGGCTGGCGCTCTGGAAACGTCGCGCGCAGCAGCGGGAGTGCGACATTGTAGACGGGCGTGTTGTCCCGCAGCCGTCCCTCGAAGGTGCCGTGATGCGCGTGTCCGTGGAACACCGCGCTCACGGGATAGCGCAAGAGCGGCTCTTCCAGCCGGCTGGAGCCAAGGAAGGGATAGATCTCGACCGGCTCGCCCTCGACGGTGGCGCGAATCGGCGCGTAGTGCATGAGGACGACGGCATGCCGCATGCGCAACCGCGTGAGGGCGGATTCGAGCTTGAGCGCCTCGTCCAGCGCCTCATGGACGAAGCGCTTGACGGTCTCCTCGCCCCAGGGCGCCAACGCGTACCGCCCGAATCCGCCGCCGAAGCCCCGCACCCCCGCGAAGCCGACGCCGCGCACCTCGCACGCATCACCGCTCAGCATATTCACGCCAACATCACTCATAATCCGGCTCACTTCATCCTGCTTGCCACTTTCAAAGTCATGGTTGCCGAGCACCGCGACCACCGGTATCTTGATGAAGCTGGAGATCTCCCTGGCCAGCACACGTGCTTCCTCCGGCAGACCGTAGTCCGTCAGATCACCACCGATCGCGACGACGTCCGCGGACGCTGAAATCTCGCTAAAGAGTCGCTGGAAGACTCCCTGTGAGCTCCTGGTGCAGTGCAGGTCCGCCAGCGCGGCCAGTCGCACCATGTCACCCGACGCCATGGTCTCCTCCCCGCCATGTAGCTGATGTGCGCGGCACGCTCCGCCTGTGCGGCGCACGCGCATAGCCAGCCAGGGCGCGTGTAGTGTTCGCCCCGCGTTGGCGCAAGATACATGCCCTTTGTTTGGCGATGGCACGCAGGCGGCTGGCACAGATGGCATGCCTATTGCCTATGCTACAGGAATCCCGTGTCGACGGATGCGGCGGCGTCCCCACGCACGAGGCCTCCCGCGGCGCGTGACGCGGTGTCGTCGCCGGCCGGGAAGACGGAGGGAGGCTCCTGTGCAACCAGACGCAATCAGCAGCAAGCTCGACGCGAAGACCCGCGAGTTCTATCGCCACGTGATCGAGGTGCTGACGCGCGCGGGTGCGCCGATCCTGGTCGGGGGCGCCTACGCCTTCGCGCGCTATACCGGCATCGAGCGCCACACCAAAGACCTCGACATCTTCGTGCGTCCGGAGGACTACGAGACTATCCTCAAGCTGCTTGCCGACGCCGGATACGCGACCTCGTTGGTAGCCCCACACTGGCTGGCCAAGGCCTACTCCGGAGACGACTACATTGACGTAATCTTCAGCTCTGGCAACGGCATCGCCCGTGTAGACGACCTGTGGTTTCATCACGCCCCCACAGACGAGGTCCTGGGTATGCCGGTCAAGATCGTGCCCGTGGAGGAGATGATCTGGTCGAAGGCCTTCGTGATGGAGCGCGAGCGCTACGACGGCGCCGATCTCATGCACTTGATTCATGCCCGCGGCAACGACATGGATTGGGACCGGCTGATGGCGCGCTTCCGGCCGCACTGGCGTCTCCTGCTCAGCTACCTCGTGCTCTTTGGCTTTGTCTATCCGCCGGACCGCGAGCGCGTGCCGGAAGGTGTGATGCGCGAGCTGCTCGCACGCCAGGAGATCGAGCTGCGTCATCCGTCCCACCAGCGCGTGTGCCAGGGCACGCTCGTTTCGAGCCGGCAATATCTCTACGATCTGCAGCACGATGGCTATGCGGACGCGCGCGACCTCCCTGGCGGACCGTTGACCAGCGAACAGGTGCAGCAGTGTACGGCGGCGCTCCGCGAGTAGCCTGCCATGCGCGGTTGTGAGCGGCGCGACTGGCGTGATACGATTGCGTCATGCGTCCACTCCACGGCAAGGCGCTGCCGAACACGGACGCTATACGTGCCGACGGTGGCGGCTGCACGGCGAGAGGAGCATCATGGGATGGCGCGCACGACGCGGCGACCCCACAAGGGGCAAACCGATCACCCAACAGACGGCCATAAAGACAAGCGCTTCCTCTCGCAGCTCAGTCAGGAACAGAGTGACGCGGTAGACACGCTCCGGGCTGCGACACCCGATTTGGCCGCGGCCCTGCGCACCGCGGCGCCTGAGGGACGCGCTGCCGCCACGGCAGCGTTGGCGCCCGTCTCCGGCATTCCCGAGCCGGCCGCGCGCGAGTTTGCCGCCCGCCTCGGGGACGAGCGAGGCGGCGGCATGGACGATGCCGCCATCGTCGCGGAAGCGCTCGGAGTGCTCGACACGCGCAAAGAGGTCGCGCGAGAAGCCCGGCGCGCGCGCCTCCGGCTCCAATCCGCTGGCGCCCCCGCATCTATGTTCGGGCTCGCGCTGACGCGAGCGCCCGCCGGCGCACCCGCCGACATCGTATCCGCTCCCGCCACCACGACGACCACGGCGGAGCCGGCGCCCGCCGATGGCGAAGGTGCACTCACCACCGCGCGCTTCGTGGAGGGATTCGCCACGCGCACGCGCGAGTCCGGCGAGATGTCGCTCGTGCTCGGTTGGCAGGAGGGCGCCAGCGTCGACTACTTGCGCGGCTACCTTCTCCAGCTCGACTTTTGGGAACACGGCGTGCGCGACTTCGTCATCACCGAGCCGCTGTCGCGCGCGCGTTTCCGCGAGGAGTATGCATCAAGCGACACACAGGAGATCACCTACGTCCCCGTCAGCTGGGCAGAAGCGCGGCAACTCGTGTTGGAAGCGCTCGCCGTCAACGAGTGGCGCGGCAGTGCGGTGCATGCGGAATTCGCGCTGCACCGCGCGCAGATCGAGGGCCGCTTGCTCGCGGATCCGCAGGACGACGCGATGCGCGCCGAAGCGCAGGCGGCGGCCCGTGCGGGAGACCGCCGCTATATCGCGCCGGATCTAGAGCCGGAGGAAGTCGTCAGCAACTGGCTCGGCGCCTGGACCTTCGGCGACTTCGGCCTCACCTATGATGTGCTGGCCGACGACAACCCGTTGCGGCGCGGCCACTCGCGCGAGGAGTTCGTCGCCCTGCGCAGACAATGGCTCGGCGAGGCAAACCCGGCGGCGCTGCGACTCACCCTGGTACGCGAGCAGCCGCAGCGGGCTGGTGCGCTCTGGGTGCCGGGCGCCGGCGGTGGCACGACCCTCGGCGAGCAGAAGGATCTGGAAGCGTTCTGGTCGCTCGTGCTCCATGAGACACCCGTCGCCGGCCAGCTCGACGAAATGCCCATGGCGACGTTGACCAGCCAGGAGACCGGTCGCCACTGGTATTGGACGGCCTTCACCCTCGGCCGGGACCGCGCCAGTGGTCTCTGGCTCATCAGCCGCCTCCGCGATGAAGGCGCGATGAGCCAGGCGCTCAAGCTCGACGAGCTACAACGCCGCATTCAAGAAGCTCACCAGGAGGTCGAGCGGATCACCCAGGCGCCACCGCCTGACCCGCGTAGCGCCGAAGCGCGCGAGGCGCTGCAAACCATCACGGGGGCGCTCACTGCCGCGCTGCACTACAACGATGCACTGCTCGTGCGCTTGCCACTGGACGAGAGCATCTACCGCTCTGCGGCCAATGATGCCCGCTCGCTCGGCAATCACGAGCGCGCCGCCGCCCTGCTCGAAAAAATGCGTGGGCGCTTCGCGGACTCGACGCGCATCGAGTTCGAGCGCGGTGTCGAACAATATCTCGTTTCCGAGCAGTACGCGCGCACCGGCGATAGCGCCGGCGCCGCATCCTGGCTGGAGCGCGCCGTCGCGACGCTGACCGGTGTGGTGGAGGTCGAGCCGACAGCCGAGCACCTGCAAGGATTGGGTGAGCTGTTGGCGCGGCAGGGGCACTTCAATCAGGCGGAGGCCCGCTTGCGCGAGGCGATCGAACGGGAGCCGACCCGCGCCATGCTCTACGCCGATCTCGCGGATGTGCTGATGGGGCGTGGCTCAGGCGAAAATCTGGACGGCGCCGCCGCACCGAGCCAAGAGGAGCGGCAGGCGCTGGCACGCGAGGCGCTGGCCGCCGTCCGCCAGGCCATCCAGCTGGACTCCTCGGTTCCTGGCCTCTTCACTCGCATGGGCACCCTGTATGAAGCACTGGCACAGCCGGACGATGCGCAGGTCGCCTACGAGGAAGCGCTCCGCCGCGACCCCGGCGACGCCGAAGCCCACTACACCCTCGGCGCGCTCTTCATGAATAAGCAGCAGCCGGCAAACGCGCTGCCGCACTTCGAGACCGCGGTGCAGCTCTCTCCGCTGATGCTGCCCTATCGTGTCGCCTTGGCCACCAGCTACGCCGTGCTGGGGCGCAGGCAGGAAGCCACTCGCGAGCTGGACTTGCTGGATCGCGTGCAGCCGGGGTTGCCGCAGGTGACGGAGCTGCGGGCACTGCTGGCGCGACAGAGCCGGGAGCGCTAGTCGTTGCGCGTGTCTTCCAGCAGCTCGATCGCCGCATCGACCACCATGCGCGGCGTCACCGCCTTGAGGCAGGCGAACGAATAGCAGGTGTTCGGCACCCAGGGCGCATCGTTGCCGACGAAGTGGAAACATGGGCTGCACGGCAGATCGGCCCGCACGAGGCGATAGCGGTAGTTCCGCTTGCCGACTGGCGCGAATTGCTGATAGTTCGAGGGGCCGAACACCCCGACGGCGGCGGTGCCGACCGCCGCGGCTATGTGCAGCGGGCATGAGTCGTTGCCGATGAACAGCGCCGACATCTCGATGAGCGCACCGGTTTCTTTGAGTGAGGTGCGCCCGGCGATCATCGTGGCGCCTTGCGGGATGAGCGCCGCCACCTCCGTTGCCAGCGGCACGTCTTCCTTGCCACCAATCAGCAACACGTGCGCGTTCACCTTCGCGATGAGATGATTGGCGACCGCGGCGAAGCGTTCCGGCGCCCAGCGCTTGCGTCCATTGAAGCCCTCGCCGCCGACATGCATCGTGACGAGCATGTTCGCCGGAGACAAGCCCAGCTGGCGTAAGAATCGGCGCGCCGCGGAGCGATCGTGCGCGGTGAGATACAAGCGCGGCTGCCGCTCCTCGTCGGTCAGCGGCCGGTCCAGAATCGGCTCGACGGCGGCAAGATAGTGGTCTACCGCATGGCGCAGGCGATACTCTTCCGAGTGCCCGCCGAAAAGCCACCAGAGCAGCGGCATCTCGACGCGCAGCGGCTTGCGATAGCGTCCGGCAATACGCAGCACAATCTCGCCCGCGGGCGAGAAGTTGATGACCAGATCGAACGTGCTCTGGCGCAGGTCGCTCAACCCACGGGCGAAGCGCTTGACACGTGGCTCCGGCCCACGCTCCGTCACGAAAAGCAGAGTGTCGATATTGGGGTTGTCCTGCAAGATGCCCGCATTGCTTTGTGAGACGAGCGCCGTGATCTTCGCCCAGGGATAGCGCCGCCGCAGCGCCGCCAGGGCCGGTGTCGCCAGCAGTGTGTCGCCGATCGGCAGGAGCATGCCGACGAGGATCTGCTCGGGATCGGGGGGGATGGTGGGAAACATGGCACGCTGGTGCCGCTCTTCCGTGCTGAGGCGGGGAAGGGATGTGTGGAGGGCATGGCTCACTCCTGCTGGCGACCCGAAATACGGCTCCATTCCCCGCTGACCCTCCCGGCTGCTGTGCTTGATCCAGGTGGTAGATACTACCAGCTTGCCCTACCCACTGCTGATAATGTGCATATTCAGTGCCCCGAATCGAGACCCTGCTGGCGACCGTCGCTCCATTACACACTACGTCGGAACCGGGTGCTGGCTTACACTACCAACTATATCCGCTTCGGAAGGGGAGCGCCAACGGCAGAATTGCGCGCCTTGTCTAGCCGGGAGGAGAAATAGACGGTGCCCAGGCCCACCACGGCAATCGCGGTAGCCAAGATGATCATTGCGGTCGAGATGCTGACATTGTCGGCCACCAGCCCCATGAGGGGCACAAAAATGACCGTGGCGATATTCAGAATCATCCCTTGCACGGCGAGCACGCGACCTTTGATCCAATCTGGGGAGCGTTCCTGCATAATTGTCTGGGCGGGCACATTGATGAAGTCCAGAGCAATGCCGACCAGGAACGTCAGCAAAATGGCCGCCGCCAAATAGGGCACCGCCGTCCACCACATGTCGGGCATGAAGAAGATGGCGACGCCACGGCTCACCGAGAGCAGCACGGCGCACACCGAGAGCAGAATGACGCCCACCATGATCGTTTTGCCGTAGCGCCAGCGTCGCACAATACGCGGAGTGATCGCCGAGCCGATGACCAGTCCAGCGCCGGCCGGCACGAAGACCATCGCGGCCAGCTCTGCCGGCTGGTGGAAAAACGTCTTGACAAAGCCTGGCGCGATCATCGCGATCACCGCCACGACGGTGCCGCCCAGGCACAATTGCGCGACCGCGATCAGCAGCCGGGGGTCGCGGCGAATGAAGGTGATGCTCTCTAGAATGCTGGCGCCGATGCTGCGCAGCTGCTGCGTCTCATTGCGCAGGCGCGGCGGAGCGCCTGCCGGCTTCTGTTGCCGCAGCCGGCGCAGCGGGATGGAGAGAATCAGCACAGCGCACAGACAGTAGAGCAGTGCCACGACGATGAAGAGGCTGACGATGGACGGTATCTGTAGGGTGTACGGGGACGTGCCTACCGTGATCTGAGGCACGAAGAGAATGATGAGCGGACCCAGAATGATGAGGCCTAACGCCTGGGCCAGGGTAAAAGTGATGTTGAAGAGCGAGAGCGCGTTGATCAGCTCCTCCCGGTGCACGAGCAACGGAATCGTGGCGCCTTCTGCCGGCGCGAAGAACTGGCCTACCATCGCGATGAAAAAGCTGAGCATGTAGGCTGGGATGAGCGCATGCTGGTCCACCAGCAGCGAGAAGGCGAACACCAGACACGCGCTCGCCCGCACGACGTTGCTCACCCAGAGCACAGCGCGCCGGTTCAGCCGGTCCACCAGCACGCCCGAGGGCGCCCCGAACAGCGCGGCCGGCAGCGCGAAAGCGACGATGGCAAGGCTGGTGGCGAAGTAGCTCGTATGACTGCGGTTGGCGACGATGATGATCAAGCCGTAGTTGGCGGCGTTCTGGATCGTCTGCGAGATCAATTGCGCGATCCAGAGCCGCAGAAAATAGCGGTTGCGCAGCACGGTGCGGAACCCGCGCGACGCCGCGGCGCCGCGCAGGCTCGGGTCCGTGGATATGCCAGTGGCGCCGTCTGATCGCTCCAAGGGGCCGCTTGTCGGGCCACCCTCAACCAGCGGCGTGTCGCCCTCGGGCTCCATCTCCTCGTCGAGGCGCTCTGCCTTAGCCATGCTGTGCGTCACCCACTGTGTCACCCACTGTGTCACCCACTGTGTCACCCACTGTGTCACCCACGCTGGTCTCCTGCTTGGCGCCTCGCGAGAGAATCTGCTTGATACGCTGCTCCGCTTCGCTGCGGGGCAGGAGCACGCGGCGGCCGCAGCCCTCACACTTGAGGCCGATGTCTGCACCAAGACGCACGACGCGCCAGTCTGTGCTGCCGCAGGGGTGCGGCTTGCGCAGCCGCACGCGGTCGTTCAGGCCGAGATCGGCATACTTCATTGGGTGCCTCCTCGCCGGTATCTATGGCCCATGGCCGTCGTTCATCACGCGCGATACAGCGCCCGCTGGTCGATATACTCGCTCACAGCGTCGGGTACGAGATAGCGAATGGGCAAGCCTGATGCCACTCGCTCTCGCAACGCCGATGCCGAAATGTCTAGTTGTGGCGCCGGCAGCACCACGACCTTCCCCGTCACCGCTGGCATGCGCTGCGCCAGGCGCGCGAGATCGTCCCGCGTGCTCGGCGCGCCGAGCGCGTCTGGCCGATGCGCGGCGACCACCACATCTGCCTCCGCCAGCACACGCTCGGGCGCATGCCAGTTTGGCAGGTACATGAGCATGTCCCAGCCCAAGATCAGATGCAGCATGGCGTGGCGTCCCCACTGCTCGCGCAGCTGCTCCAGCGTGTCGGCGGTGTACGACGGGCCTGGCCGCGTCAGCTCGACAGCACTCAGGGCAAAACGCTCGTCGCCAGCGATTGCTCGCTGGACCATCTCGTGGCGGTCCGCAGCAGGACTGACGGCACGCCCAGTCTTGTGCGGCGGCACGCCGGCCGGCAGAAACCACACGCGGTCGAGACCGAGTCGGGCGTGCACCTCCTGCGCCAGCACCAGATGCCCCAGGTGCGGGGGATCGAATGTCCCGCCCAGGATACCATATCGCGGCCCGGCGCGCACTCGTGATTCTTGCGTATCTGCAAGCGCACGCTCATCCATGCTCACGTCTCCGCTCCGCTCCTCCGCCGATGACAGGTGGCGCGCTACAAAGCCGCCGAGGTCGCGTCGACCTGCGAGACCTGCGCGTCACGCACCTGTGTGCGCACCTGCTCGATGACATCCGAATAGAGCGCGGCGACATCGCCCGGACGCTTGTTCGGCATCCAGAACACCACGTGGAGGTCCACCTTGCCCTCGCCGGCGCCATTAAGCGTCACCAGCGGCGGCGGCGACTCCAGTACGCCAGGCACCTTTTCGAGCGCGGTGCGAATCTGCTCCTCCACGTGGTCCACGCTTTCCGGCCCGTCGTCCGGCACGCTAATCGCGAGGGTCGCGCGGCGCCGGTCGAAGGCGGTCAGGTTGGTGACGGGCGAGCCGAAGAGCAGCGAGTTCGGGATGAGCACGCGCTGGTTATCCACCGTGCGCAGCGCGGTGTAACGGATCTGGATGTCCTCCACCTCCCCGGAGTAGCTATCGAGGGCGATGTGGTCGCCGATGGCATACGGTCGCTCCAGCAGCAAATAGACGCCGGCCACCAGGTTCTTCAGCACATCCTGCAACGCGAGGCTCAGCGCGACGGTAAGGGCGCCGATCAGCGCGACGGGCACGACGAGTCCCGTCCCCCAGATGGCGAGGATGGCTATCAAGCCGATGACCAGGGTGGCGATGTAGATGAGCCGGCCGCCGAGCAGGATGAGATTGGCATTGGTCCGCTGGCGATCCATAGACTTCAGCACGCCCCGCTGCAAGGCGCGCCCAATCCCGAGTGCACCGGCCAGCACCACGAACGAGGCGATCACCTGCCAGGCGAGCCCACGCAGTGCTATGCCAATATTGTTCTGATCCTTCACACTGAGCGGAGAGTTGAAAAACCAGATGAACGCGACGGCGATCACTGCGGCCAGCCAGACGCAGACGGTGGTCACACGCCCCACCCAGGCGCTGAAGTCTGTTTGCACGGTGCTGACATCGTCCGCCCGGCGCCCGGCATGGCGCAGCCGCGACTCGACGCCCACCGGCACGCGCACGGGCACCCGCCCCGCCACGGACGCGAGCCAGCGCCCGCCTGTCAGCGCGATGATCACCACCAGCAGCGTCAGCACGCCGCGTATGGCGGTGCTATCCGGCGACGTGGTGATCCCATTCAAGATCCGGGTCATCAGGTTACTATTATCAGCAGTAGTCTGGCCGCCCGCCGTTGGCGTGGCCAACAGATCGAGCATTACGACAAGGCGAAGGAACATTCCTACCTCCCGGCGAAGGAAAGTCAAGCGGACGGTGTAGCAGATATCATGCCGAAATGCTGCTACTCCCGCCGCATATGAAGCGAGCCGTGGCACCGCACCTCAGGCCAACGCTTCGAGCTGATCGAGATAGTCAGTGAACGTATCGAGCGCCTGCTGCACGGGCTGCGGGGTCGAAAGGTCCACCCCGGCGTCGCGCAAGAGCGCGATGCTATAGTCCGATGAGCCGGACGAAAGGAAGCGCAGGTAGCGCTGGACCGCCGGCTCGCCCTCGGAAAGTATCTGCCGCGCCAGCGCCGCGGACGCCGAGATGCCGGTCGCATATTGATAGACGTAGAAGCTCGAGTAAAAGTGTGGAATGCGTGCCCACTCGACCTCGATCTGCTGATCCACCGCGACCGCCGCGCCATAATACGTATCATTCAGCGACTTGAACATGCCGGACAGCAGCTCAGGCGTGAGCGCCTCGCCGCCCTCGGCGCGCGCATGGGCGTCGCGCTCGAACTCAGCGAACAACGTCTGGCGGAAGAGCGTCGTGCGGAACGTTTCGAGCGCATGATTGATGATGTACATGCGCAGCGCTTTGTCGTCCGTATTCTGCAAGAGGTAGTGGATCAGCAGCGCCTCGTTGAGCGTTGAGGCCACCTCGGCGACGAACAGCGTGTAGCTGCTGTAGGGGAAGGGCTGTGTCTGCCAGGTGAAATACGAGTGCATGGCATGACCCATCTCATGGGCCAGCGTAAACATACTATCCATGCTCTCCTGGTAGTTCAGCAGCACGAACGGGTAGGTTCCATACGTGCCCCAGCTGTACGCCCCCGACCGCTTACCTTCGCTCTCGAGCACGTCTATCCAGCGCGAGGCGAAGCCCGTGCGCAGCGCCGAGACATAGCCGGCGCCGAGCGGCGCGAGCGCGCGCGCCACCTGCTCCTGCGCGTCGTTGAAGGCGACCTTGTACTCGACTTCACGCACCATCGGCACGTACAGGTCGTACATGTGCAGCTCGTCCAGCCCCAGTAGCCGCTTGCGCAGGGTCAGGTAGCGCGTCAGGCGTGGCCGGTTGGCCTCCACCGTCGCGACGAGGTTGTGGTACACGCTGACGGGGATGTTGTTGGGGTCCAGCGCGCTCTCCAGCGCGCTCTCGTAGTGATGGGCGCGCGCGAAAAAGATGTCGCGCTTGACCTGGGCGGCATAGGTCGCCGCCAGCGTATTGCGATAGGTGGCGTACGTGCCGAGCATCGCCTCGAAGGCCGCGCGTCGTACGTCGCGGTCGTGGCTCTCCAGAAAGCGGGGCACGTAGTTGCCCTGCGTGAGCCGCACCTCCTGGCCGGTGGCGTCGCGCAGGATTGGGAACTTCAGGTCGGCGTTGTTGAGCATCTCGAAGATATGCTCCGGCGCGTTGCTGATCTCCGCCGCCTGCGCGAGCAGTGCCTCCATTTCGGCGGTAAGCACGTGCGCCCGCTGACGATTGATCTCGTCCAGGGCGTGACGGTAGAGTTGGAGCGCGGGAGAGGCCGCCAGGAAGGAGTCGACCTGCGCCTGCGGGAGCGCCAGGATCTCGGGCGTGAAGTAGGCGCCGGCTGCGTTGAGGTCGTTGGCCAGCGTAGTGGCGCGATCGGCGAGCGCCTGATACGTGCTGTTGGCGCTGTCCTCGTGCATGCGCATGGTGGCGTAGACGACCAGCCGGCCCAGTGTCTCGTTGGTGGCGTCGCGTAGCTGCAGCGCCGCCAGCAATACCTCGGCGCTCTCGCCAAGCCGGCCCTCGAACGCGCGAATCTCTGGCAGCTGCGCGCTGACCTGCGCGAAGTCGCGCTCCCAGTCGGCATCAGTCGGATAGATGCTCTCGAGCTCCCAGGTCTGATCCTTCGGTATTTCGTTGCGCTTGGGCAAAGTAGTGACGGATGCCATCATATCTCCTCATCTCGAATACGTTCGCAGTGTGGGCACGCTGAGAGCGCGCGGTTCGGCATGGAGCCACTTGCAGTGTACAATAGCGCGCGCATGGACTGCGCGGCGCGCGGGCGGCGCGGGCACCGGGCCGGGCATAGCACGGCGAGAGACGCAGATGAGGGATGTGGGTGAGTGAGGAGACGTGGCAGCCGCTGCCACAGGAATGGTATGCAGGCGCGGTGCTTGAGGTGGCGCGGCGGCTACTCGGGAAGGTGGTGGCGCATCGCACGCCGGAGGGGCTTACGGCGGCAGTCATCGTGGAGGTGGAAGCGTATGGCGGGGCGGACGATCCCGCCTCGCACGCCTACGCGGGACAGACGGCGCGCAACGGCGTCATGTTTGGGCCACCTGGCCGTGCGTATGTCTATTTCACCTATGGGATGCACTGTTGCCTGAACGTCGTGACGGGCGCGCAGGGTAGTGCATCGGCGGTGCTGCTCCGTGCGCTGGAGCCGCTCGCCGGCATCGAGCTGATGCGCGCACGGCGCGGCGCGCACATCCGTGACCGTGATCTCTGCCGCGGCCCTGGGCGGCTCTGTCAGGCGCTTGGCGTCTCGCTGGCCCAGAACGGCGCCGATCTGCACTCATCTGACCTGTGGATTGCCGAAGCGCCGGAGCGCGCCGAGCAGGAGACGGGCATGGGCATCGCCACATCGCCGCGCATCGGCATCGCGCGCGCCGCCGACCGGCCGTGGCGACTGTACCTCGCTGGAAGCCCCTATGTGTCCGGGCGGCCGCGATAACCCAATGTACCGCCAGGCGCCCGACCCCTGATCGCCACGGTTACGGTCAGATCTCCCCCTCTCGCACGGCTTCTCTCCGCCCCCCTCTCCTGCGAGGAAAGGGGTTGTGGGTGAGGTTCTGCGCGGCCGCCACTAGCCCTGCCAGTCGTCCGATAGTGTCTCTTGGTCCTCATCCTCCGGTAGGTCGTTCATGAAGTCGGAAGGCTCCTGCACGCCTGTCATGCCGCCGACCGTCTGGTCCACGTCGCTGGTGTCGCCCGCGCGCGGCTCGTCCTGGTCCAGCATATCGCGGTCCACCCCCTCCGCCTGTTGGTGGTAGCGCTCGCCGGGCCACTGGTCTTCGGCCATGTCTTGCTCCTGGCCGTAGCCCTCATTGAGCTCGCCCTGGCCCGCATACCGGCCGCTCTCGCCGTATTCACGCTCGCGCTCTTCGGGCGGGGTCTCCTGGCTGTCGTCTTGCTCTTGCATGCTCGTGTCCTCCGCTGACTGCACCACCGGCGACGGGCATACCCCGCCGCCGCGGCGCTCGACGGAAACACGTTGCACGAATTGTGCCAGCATGCTTAGCGGCTGGTCCTTGCGGGCACAGCCCGCGGGAACGCGCAGGCAGAGCTAGCTATTCGTAGCCTTGCGTTCGACGCCGACGGTGACGGGCACTGGCGCGACATCGGCCGTGCAATACCGGCAGCGCGTCGCCTTGAGCGGGATCTCGCTCAGGCAGTACGGGCACTCGCGCGTCGTGGCCTCGGCCGGCGCCTCGTTGTGCCTGGCGCGCAGCGCTATCAGCGCATTCAAGGGCTTGAGCACGAGGAAGAAGATGACCGCAGCGACAAGCAGGAAATTGACGATGGCAGTCAAGGCCGTACCCAGCAGGATTTTGCTGTGATTGAGCGACAAATAGTATTGGTCGAACGTTGGCTTGCCCCCGATCGCGCCGATGAGGGGCATGAAAATGCCATTTACCAGCGCGGTCACGATGCCGCTAAACGCGGCGCCGATGACCACGGCTATGGCCAGGTCTACCACGTTGCCGCGCATGATAAATGTCCGGAACTCACTGAATATTGTGCGCAAGTATACCCTCCTTCGCGCCGTCGAACCGCCTCACGAGAGACTGGGAGCCGCGGCGTCCGCACTGCCCGGATTGCCTGTGGCCCTTCGCACCAGCGTAAATCGGCAGGCTTGCCCTGTCAATGCGGGCGCGGGCAGCGCTGCGAGCGCCGGCCCCGCCGCAAGGATACAGCCGATAGGTTACAATTGAGTTGCATGCCATGCTCGACGCTGCCTTCCCCAGATGGGAGGGCGGCCTGGGATGAGGTGCTTTCGCACATGCCGATACGCCAACTCGCGCCGGACGTCGCCGCCAAAATCGCCGCGGGCGAAGTCGTCGAGCGGCCCGCCTCTGTCGTCAAGGAGCTGGTCGAGAACGCGCTCGATGCCAGCGCACGCCACATTCGTGTCGAGCTTGCCAACGGTGGCCTGGGCCAGATTCGTGTCAGCGACGACGGCTGTGGCATACCCTCGGAGGAGCTGCCGCTGGCGTTCGCGCGGCACGCCACCAGCAAGGTGTGGGCGCTGGGCGATCTCGAGCGCATTGCCACGCTGGGATTCCGCGGCGAGGCGCTGGCAAGCATTGCCGCCGTCGCCGGCGTGACGCTGCTGAGCCGCCCGCGCGCGGCCACGCTCGGAGCACAGATGGCGGTGATGGAGGGCGAGGCGGGGATGCCGACTCCAGCGGGCGCGCCGGCCGGCACGACGGTCACAGTGCGCGGCCTGTTCGCATCCGTGCCGGGGCGGCTCAAGTTCCTCAAGACGCGCGGAACCGAAACCGGCCGCTGTGTCCAGCTCGTCGAGCAGTATGCGCTGGCCTTCCCCGAGGTGCGCTTTACCGTTGTCAGCGAGGGGCGCCAGGTCTTCACCACGCCTGGTGATGGCAAGCTTGCCAGCGTGCTTGTCGCGGTCTACGGCCTCGCCGTGGCCGAGCACATGGTGCCGCTGGATGGCACAGACGACACGGCCTCTGCCAAGTCTG
>Ga0070707_100001678_pt1 | contig 21391 bp, 17 predicted proteins | sample KBSK5502metaG_FD_65468 | JGI IMG/M metagenome (GOLD analysis project Ga0070707, IMG submission 65468) | Corn, switchgrass and miscanthus rhizosphere microbial communities from Kellogg Biological Station, Michigan, USA - KBS K5-50-2 metaG | ecosystem: Host-associated > Plants > Roots >...
GCGAGCCCCACGCCGATACTCACCCCGGTCCCGGCGTGGCCACCGTCGAAGACGTCGTGCTCGCTTTCGGTGCGCCGGGGGAAGCCGCCCACCCCATCGGTCTGCCGGAGGGTGTCAAAGCGATCCCAGCGTCCGGTCAGGAGCTTGTGCGCGTAGGCCTGGTGCCCGGTGTCCCACACGATCCGGTCACGGGGCGAGTCCATGACCCGATGTAGGGCGAGCGCGATCTCGACCGCGCCCAGCGAGCTCGCCAGGTGGCCGCCAGTGTGCTGGACCGTGCGGATCATCTTTTCGCGCAGCTCCGCCGCGAGCTGCTCGAGGCCCGCGTAGTCGAGCGCGCGCAGCTGCGCGGGGTCGTGGATCGTTTCGAGAAGGGTCACCGATGGCAGTCTCCGGATCGGTTCGCGGCCGAGTATAGCCCGATGCCGGCCGTCTCCCATCCGGACGATCTGGCTACGGCAGGCGTCACCCTGAGCTCAGGCGAGGTCCTTCTGGAACCAGTGCGACGTCTTGGCGAGGGCATAGCCCTCCCGCTCGTAGAACCGGTGCGCGCCTTCACGCGTCGCCCGCGAGCCGACCCGGAGCTTGACCGCGCCCCGCTCGCGAGCCCAGAGCTCCGCCTCTGACATGAGCGCGCCACCGATCCCGCGGCCCCGGCAGCGCTCGTCGACCACGAGCGCCATGATCTGCGCTTCCTGGTCCGCCACGAGCGTCCGCCGCAGCTCGACGTGGATCCACGCGATGACGCCGCCCGCATCCTCCGCCACCATAGCCGCGGCGTCGCCAAGTCCGAGCACGCGGGGGATCCGCTCGGCGAGCTGTGTCTCGGTGGATGGGTAGCCCAGCTGCGTCGCGAGCGTAGCCACGGCCCGCGCGTCCTGAACGCGCATCGGGCGGATGACGGGTTTGGTCATCTCTCTCCTGGATCGGCCGGCACGGGCTCGCCTGCGCCCACGGAGGCTGTCGCGCCGGCCCGGCGCCCGAGCTCGGTGATCGTCAGCTCGGCGTTCCGCAGGCGCTCCTCGCAGGCCGCGTGGATGCGCAGGCCCTCGCGGTAGAGCGCGATGCTCTCCTCGAGGCCGACGCTTCCCGCCTCCAGCGCGGCAACGATGCGCTGGAGCTCTGCGACGAGCTCGTCAAACGGCCGCTCGGCGAGCTCCGCGTCGCTGATCGACTCCGCCTGCGTCACCGCAGCAGCTCCTCGCCGCCGTCGCTCCGTGCCTTCTCGACCCTCGTGCCGAGCAGGCCTCGCGCGATCACCACCTCGAGTCGCTCGCCGACCGGGGCCTGGGCCGGTTCGCGGACGATCGTCCCATCCGCGAGGCGCGCGACCGCATACCCGCGGGCGAGCGTGGCGGCGGGGCCGAGCGCACGAAGACCGTCGCGCACGCCGTCGAGCGTGGCGCGATGCCGCTCGAGTCGAGCGGTGAGCGCCCGGTGCCCTCGGTCGACCAGGTCAGCGGTGCGCTGCCTGGCGGCGCCGAGGTCCGGTGCCGCACTCACGAGCGCGCGGGCCTCGGCGACGAGCTGGCGACGCCTCTGCGCAGCGCCTCCGAGGAGCGCGCTGGATGCGCGATCTCGCAAGCGGTCGAGGATGGCAGGTAGCTGCGTGCCGTCCGGGACCGCCAGCTCGGCGGCCGCCGACGGGGTAGGCGCGCGGACGTCGGCCACGAAATCGGCCAGCGTCACGTCGCTCTCGTGCCCGACGCCCACTACCACCGGAACGGGAGACGTCACCAGCGTGCGGACCACGCGCTCGTCATTGAAAGCCCACAGATCCTCGAGCGAACCCCCGCCACGCGCCAGGATGACGAGGTCGATACCTCGCTGAGCGAATACGCGCTTCAGCGCCACCACCACCGCCGGTGAAGCGGCCTCGCCCTGGACCACGGTCGGCGAGAGGACGAGCTCGACGAGCGGATATCGGCGCCGGACGACGTTGCGAATGTCCTGCCACACCGCTCCGACCGGCGAGGTAACCACCCCGATTCGTCGCGGCCAGCGAGGCAGCGGCCGCTTGCGGTCCTGGTCGAAGAGCCCCTCATTCGCCAGGCGCGCGCGGAGCTGCTCGTAGCGGGCGTGCAGGTCGCCCGCGCCCGCCGGCGTGATCGACTCGACATACAGCTGGTAGACGCCCTGTGGCTCGTAAGCGCGCACACGCCCGTGGCAGATGACCGCCATGCCGTGCTGCGGCCGCACTGCGGAGCGGGCCAGCTCCTCGCGGAAGATCACCGCGCGGACCTGGGACGCCGAGTCCTTCAGGGTGAAGAAGCAATGCCCGGATGGCGGAAATGACGGCGTCGAGATCTCGCCTTCCACCCAGACATCGGCCAGGGTTGGATCGCCATCCAGCAACGCTCGCACGCGGCGATTGAGATCGGTGACGCGCAGGATGCGGGGCGGCAGGGTGCTCGCCTGCCAGAGGGTTGGCCGCTCTGGAGCAAAGTCAGCCATCTGCGGGGGCCGCCATCGGTCAATCCTAGACCCGGGTGACGTACTCGCCGTTTCGGGTGTCGACCCGAATCGTGTCGCCCTCGCTGACGAAAAGCGGAACCTGGACGACCAACCCTGTCTCCAGCGTGGCGGGCTTCTTAGCGCCGGTTGCGGTGTCACCGGCAAATCCGCGTTCGGTCGAGGTCACCCGCAGGTCCACCGCGACCGGCACGTCCACCCCCAGCACCTCGCCTTCGTGGCTCGAGACGAAGACGTCGGTGTTCTCTTTCAGGTACAGCCGATCGTCGCCGATCATCGCACCGCCCACCGCGATCTGGTCGTACGTCTCGGTATCCATGAAGTGGTACACGCCGCCGTCGTGGTAGAGGTACTGGACCTTGCGCTGCTCGACGCGCGCCCGCGGCCAGCGTGTTCCGGCCTGGAATGTGCGCTCGACGATGTCGCCCTTGCGGACGTTCTGCAGCTTCATGCGGACCTGCGCCGATCCGCGCGCCATTTTGATGTGGGTCCAGTCGAGGACCTTCATCAGCTGTCCGTCCAGCTCGATGATGATCCCCTTCTTGACGTCACCGGTGCTGATCATGGACGCGTCGGCCCTCCCTGATCGCGCGTCATGCCGCCGGACACTCCGCGTTTGCCTTGGCGATGTTGGCCTCTTGTTGTGCCAGGGTCCTCGCGAAGTAATGGGATCCGTCGCGCGTACCGCCCGGGCAGGCTGCCACGAAGTAGTAGTAGCCCGTAGCGGTGTTCGCGTTGGCCACCGCCGTGAGCGACGCAAGACCCGGAGCGGCGATGGGCGACGGTGGCAGGCCGGCGTTGAGGTAGGTCTGGTAGCGGGCCAGCTGGGCCGGCAGCGAAACCTCCGCACCCCCGGTCTGCAGCGGCGCCCACCAGTTGATGCCGGCCCAGCCGCTCGGGGGGACAACCTTGTCACCCGTGAGGTACGTCTTGGTGGCCAGGCCGTACTGCAGGGTCGGGTCGGCGTTGAGGATGCCGGCAGTCTCATTGGTGTTCAGGCGGTTGAGGTAGACCCCCGCGATGAGCGGACGCTCCGAGGCCTTGACCGCCTCGCGCTCGACGATGCTGGCCAAGATGACGGCCTGGTCGAGCGTCATGGGCTTGCCACCGACCGTCTTCTTGGCGATCTGCGCCCGAATGGCCGCGATACGCGCCTTGAAGGTATCGAGCAGCTTCTCCACCAGGGCTCGCGCCGTGGTGTTGGCGTCGACGCGGTACGTGTCCGGGAAGAGGTAGCCCTCCAGCGAGCGGGAGGCAGGCAGGTTGCCGAAGAAGTCGTACTTGGCCAGCAGATCGGCCGGCGGATCCCTTACGAGACCTACGAAATCGTCGAGATTCATGGTCAGCTTCGTGGTGGACAGATAGCCCACGATCTGCTCCACCCGCCAACCCTCTCGTATGCGGATGGTGAGCTCCTGCCCCTTCTCCTGCCGCAGGGCAGCCACGATCGCCGAAGGCGTGAGCGATGGCGAAAGGTCGTAGTCGCCCGCCTGCAGGTCTCCCTCGCGGCCGGCCTCGATCACCCAGTACTGGAACGCGAGCTCGCTGCGAACGAGGCCCTGCTCGAATAGCTGGTGTCCGATCTCGGTGTCGTTGGCCCCGGTCTTGACCTTGATCGTGACCCGCGCGGTGCTGCCGCTCGCAGGGGTGTCGGCGATTGCAGACGGCTGGTACCAGCGCACGAAGTCGAGGACGATCCCCTGCTTGATGGCGCCGGGGTTGGCCTCGACCCAGGACATCAGCCTTGGCGCGAATGCCAGAAAACCGATGAAGATGAGGAAGGCCGCCAGAGCGGCGACGCCGGCGAGCCAGAGGAGCAGCACGAGGGGCTGGAAGCTGCGCCGTGGGCGCTTTTCCGTCGACTGCCGCTGTGCTCGGAGTTCGCGAATGCGCTCACTGCGACGAGCGTCATCCTCCCAGCGGGCACGCGGTGAGTTGCTCATCCAGCCTCCTGGTGATCCGGCGCCTCGACTCGGGTCCGCTGCTGGCGCCGCGCGTCCAGGTAATCTTGCAGGATCAGGCGAGCCGCCGCCGAGTCGATGTCGCCTCGCTTCCGCTGTGGGCGTTCGCCAGCCGCGGCGAACTGTTCGCCCGCCTCCCAGCTCGTGAGGCGCTCGTCCACGTAGACGACCTCCAGCCCAGCCTCTGCAAGCTGGTCGCCGAAGCGGCGCACCACCTTAGCCTGTGGGCCCTCGCTGCCGTCCATGTTGCGGGGCAGACCCACGATCACGTACGCGGCTCGCTCTGCTCGCGCGAATGCCACGAAAGGACCGATGTCGCCGCCCCGTGCCGCCTTGATGGCAGGGCGCGAAAAGGCCTGGCCGATCTCGGTGTCAGCGACGGCCACGCCGATTCGCCGCGTGCCGTAGTCGAAAGAGATCACCCGGCTCACGAGGCGCTGGCCACGGGCACTGGTGACGCGGACGGGGTGGGCGCCTGCACCGAGATGTCGATCCGGAAGGGAAGGCGCGGAACGGCGTTCACCCAGCCTGGCCAGAAATCGACCTTTGCGGTTCCGACGTCGGCGAGGGCAGCCGCAGCATCGTCCCCGGAGAGGCCGCCAATGCGGCGTTTGAGCTCGTCGTAATCCAGCCGACGGGTCACGGCTCCCCGAGCGGTGACCGTGGCAGAGACCAGATCACCCAGCTGCTGGGGATCGGCGACGCTGGCCATGACGCTGTCGGGGACCAGCATCGTGCCGTTGGGCAGTGTCTTGGTGTCGGCGCTCAACCGGTCGCTCGCCGCCTGGCTGACCTGATCGGCGGTCACGTAGCGGCGGTCGTAAGCCAGGTTTCCGGTGAGCTGGAAGGTAGGTTTGTCCTTGGTGCCAACGAGGCCCGCGGGAACCGTCACCTGCGGCCCCTGCGGCTGAGACGGCGGGGCGTAGGTGCGCTCAGGATGACTGGCGAGCTGCGTGTCGAGCTGCGCGGCGAGCGCCTGCTTTACGCGTGCTACCAGGCCGTCGACGTCGCTCTGGGACACCTGAGGACCGGTCTTGGACGTCCCGCCGGAGGTCGAGTGCTGATTGTCCACGCGTGGGCCGATCTGGGGGAATCCCGAGCTCAGCTGATCGTCGAGGGACTTGTCCACGACCCTGTTGATGGCGTGCGCTGCGACGTTCCCGCCGGTGCCTGCTGCGGTGGCGGTGACGTCCACCGACTTTCGGCCCGCGAAGAAGAACCCGGTCGCGGGAACCACGACGTTCTTGTTGGTCGCGAAGACCTGGTCGCCGGCGGCGACTGCAGTTCCCTTGGGGACCTGGACGGAGTCGCTGCTGTAGTTGAGGAAGGTCACGGTGCCCGTCGCTCGGGCGGTCCCGACGCTGTAGGTTCCCGTCGCATTGCCGGTCATCGTGGTCTGCAGGCTCCCCGTGTCCGGTTCCGCGGGCATCGTCACCACGTAGTTCACCGGACCCACCGACGCGACTGACGGGGTGATCCGGACGGTCGCGGAGGGCAGCACCGCAGCAACGAGGGCCGCAAGGACCAGCACCGTCGCGACTATCGCGATCAACCCGCCGCGGCTCGTCCGCGCTAATCGCGCCGATCTCCGCAGCGCCCGTCCGATGGCAGGAGCAGCGCCCGCCGCGCCCGCGACCTCGGAGGGCCCGGGCGGCCGAGCGACGGGAACCGCCTGCGTGTCCTCCATCCGCGAGAGACCGGGGCCGCGATCCACCGCGGCCGCCGGAGAGCCATGGACGTCAGCCGGGAGACCGGTGACCACAGGCATGGCAGGCGGGCTCGCCGCCTCCCCGCGGACGACATGGATCGCCGCCAGGGGGCGAGGCGTTGGCTGGACCACGGGATCGCCGCCGGCGACGTCCGCCTGTGCCTCCGCGATGGAAGCGAAGGCCGGGATGCCTGCCTCGGCGGCCAGCGCGCGGGCGGCGGGATCGGCCACGAGACTGAGTTGCCGCCCCACCTCGTTCGCGTGCCGCGCGAGCAGGCGTAGCCCGATCGCACTCGAGGTGGCTTTCGACCTGCCCGGCGCAACGAGCACCAGTCGCGGCAGCTCTGACTCCCGAACCCGGCGAACGACCGAGGGGATCTCATCATCGGGCTCGAGGTAGAGGATCTGGGCCTCGCCCTCGGCGCTCGTCTCGGCCATTCGCCTAGAGGTCCATTGCCCGAACGGCGTCACGCATGGCCCGCTCCACCGCCGTCGCCTGCGAATCCAGGATCAGGCCCTGATGAGCCAACGCCATCGGCGTCACATCCTGCCGCGTGACGAGCATGCCCGTCGTGTCGCGAAGCCCGGCGACGTCATCCGGAGCCAGCGGCCGCAGCTCGGGGCGTCGCGCGAAGGGGAGCCGGCGCCACCAGGTATCGCCCGCCAAAGCCGCCGTGATCTGCGGCAGCCGCGCGCCGCCGCCACACAGGAAGATCCGCGCAGGCAACAGCTCACCCTCCGCCAGGTCGCCGATCATCAGCTCGATGCCGTCCAGCCAGACTGAAGCGTCGGCCTGAAGGGCTCCCTCCAGCTCGTCACGCGGCACGGCGGCCTCGGGAAGCTCGTCCCCGTCGGCTGCGGCAACTTTCAAGGCCTCGGCACGGGCGAAGGTCAGCCCGAATCGCTCGGCGAGACCCTTGGTGAAGGCGCGCCCGCCCAGCGCGAGCATCTTGGTGCCCGCAATGCCCCCGTGTCGGACGAGCGCCACGTCGGTTGTCCCGCCCCCTACGTCGATGAAGACCGCGCCGGTATCCCCCAGCTCCCCGGGTGCCAGGCACGTCGCCACGGCGTATGGCTCGGCTATCACGCCCAACAGCTGAAGTCGGAGCGCCGCGGCCACCGATTGCAGCGCACCGAGGTGGACCATGGGCGCGAACGCGTTGAAGATCGAGAGCTCGAGGTGAGCTCCGGTGAATCCGATGGGGTTGCTCACAGGGTATCCGTCGATCTTGAGCTCGACGATGGCCGCATGGACCAGCCGCACGTCAAGCCGATCGATGCCGCTCTCCCAGCCGATGCGCCGCTCGGCGTCACGCAGTGCGTCATCCTGCACGCGCTCGACGACCTTCTCGAGTTCGGCCTCGTCGAGTGGACGCCGCGGGTCCGAGCGGCGTGCTGCAAGCGACGCGGTCGTCCCTTTGACGAGCTCGCCGGCGATCCCGATCACCACGCTTCGCGGCTCGACACCCGACATCTCTCTCGCCAGCGCCAGCGCCCGAGACGTGTTCTCGACCACCGCATCGATGTCGGTGACCGTGCCGGACTGCATGTGGGTCAAGCCTTGCCGCTGCCGGCCGACACCCCGAACCGCACCGATCAGCGTTCCGTCGGGGCCCGGTTCAGGGGTCACCACCAGCGCCTTGGCGAATTCGGTGCCGATGTCGAGCGCAGCGATCGGCGCCGGACCGCCGTTCGAGGCGCGATGACTGCCCGGCAGCCACCCCGCAACGCGTCCCAGCAGGCTTTGCATTCGGGCCCTCCGCCTGCGCCAGCTCAGCCCGACTCGAGCTGCGCCAGGCTCTCGAGCGCCAGTCGGCCGGCCTCGCGCAGCGCGTCGTCGAGGCGGGCGGGCTCGCGGCCGCCCGCCTGTGCCAGGTCCGCACGGCCACCACCGCCCCCGCCCATGATCGGCGCCGCGGCGCGCACGATGGTCGCGCTGTCGAAGCCCTCACCAACCAGGTCCCGGCTGGCCGCCACCAGCAGCGTTGCTTGGCCACCTCGGTCTCCTGCCGCGACGAGCACGAAGCGACCGGTCGCGGAACGCAGGTCATCTGCGAGCGCTCGGAGCGTCACTGCGTCGGCTTCCGGATAGCGCTCGATCACCACGCGCGTATCGCCGGCCAGCTGCGCCCCTTCGAGCGCCTGAGCTGCATCGAGCCTGGGCGTTCCAGAGGTGCCCGGTCGTCCGTCGCGTCCCCCACGTTCCGCCTCGCGGAGCCGCGCCAGCAGCGCCTCGATGCGGGCCGGCACGTTCTCGTCGCGCTCACCCAACAGCTGCGCGGCGGTATGCAGCGCCTCCAGGCGGTTGGCAACCAGCTCCTCCGCCGCCTCACCCGTCACGGCTTCGATCCGCCGCAGCCCGGCGCCGACGCTCGCCTCGGACAGGATGCGCAACGAACCGATCTGGCCAGTGGTTGCGACGTGCGTACCCCCGCACAGCTCCTTGCTGTAGCCATCGACCTGGACGACGCGAACCGACTCGGGCACGTACTTCTCGCCAAAGAACATGTCCGCGCCGAGCTCCTGGGCGTCGCTCAGGCTCATCCAGGCGGGTGTCACGTTCAGGTCGCGGCGAATCTGCGCGTTGACGCGCCGCTCGACCTCGCGGAGCGTCTCTCGGGGAGTTGGGGCGCTGGCCGGGAAGTCGAAGCGGAGCCCGTCCGGGCCGACCCAGCTCCCAGCCTGCTTTGCCTGCTCGCCGATGGCGTCCCGCAGCGCCCGATGGAGCAGATGCGTCCCGGTATGGTTCCGTGCCGCCCCCCAGCGGGCGCGCTCGTCGACGCGCGCCTCGACCACGTCACCCGTCGCTAACTCGCCCTCGATCCTTCCGACATGCACGATCGCCGTCCCCATGCGCTGGGTGTCGTCGACGCTCATCCGTCCGCGTGGACCGATGAGCTCGCCGCGATCGCCCACCTGACCTCCACCCTCGGCGTAGAAGGGCGTGCGCTCGAGGACGACCAGCGCCGGCTCCTCACCTGCTCCTGTATGACGAAAGCCCGTGACCTCGATTCCGTCGTCCCGCGTCTCGTTCGGGTAACCGATGAACTCGCTCGGCAGCTTCGATAGCTCCTCGTCAACGGGCAGCGCCGCCTTTCGCACGGCGCGCGAGCGGTCGCGTTGCTCGCGCATGGCCGCCTCGAAGCCCTCGCGATCGACGCCGACACCCGCGTCCGCTGCGATCTCGACCGTCAGGTCGATGGGAAACCCGAAGGTGTCGTGCAGGCGGAACGCATCGGCTCCGCCGATGGTGCCGCCCTTGCCAGCGGCATCGACCAGCTGAGCGAGACGTTCGCTGCCCGCCTCGAGCGTGCGTGAGAACTTGCGCTCCTCCGCCTCGACGCCGGCCAGGATCTCCCCTCGCCGCTCCGCGAGCTGCGGGTACGCGTCGCCCATGATGTCGACGACCACCGCGCACGTCTCCGACAGGAAGGGGCGGTCAATGCCCATCAGCCGGCCGTGCCGAACCGCCCGACGCATGATCCGGCGCAGGACGTAACCCGCACCGTCGTTAGCCGGAGCGACTCCTTCGCCAATCAGGAAGGTCATGGCCCGCGAGTGGTCCGCGACCACCTGATAGCTGAATCGCTCGCTCTCGACCGTGTCCGGATCGTGACCGATGAACTGCGCAAGCCGCTCGATGATGGGCACGAACAGATCTGTCTTGTAGTTCGAGTCGACGCCCTGGATGATCGAGGTCGTCCGCTCAAGGCCCATCCCGGTGTCCACGCTCTTGAACGGCAGTGGCGTCAGCGTCCCGTCGGCGGCGCGGTCGTACTGCATGAAGACCAGGTTCCAGAACTCGAGATAGCGAGGGCACGTCTCGGAGTGATCAGGGATGCAGTCGGGGCCCTCGCTGAACTCGGCGCCACGGTCGTAGTGGATCTCGCTACACGGCCCACACGGCCCGGTCTCGGCCATCTGCCAGAAGTTGTGATCATCCCCGACCGCGATATTCCCCCAGCGCGCGATGCGCTCGACGGGCAGGCCGATCTCCTGCGTCCAGATCTGGAACGCCTCCTCGTCATCGGTATAGATCGTGGCCGCCAGGCGCTCCTGGGGGATGGCCAGGTCTTTGGTAAGGAACTCCCATGCCCAGCCGATGGCCTCGCGCTTGAAGTAGTCACCAAAGCTCCAGTTGCCGAGCATCTCGAACAGCGTCTGGTGGCGCGGTGTGCGGCCGACCTCCTCGAAGTCGTTGTGCTTGCCGGCTACCCGGAGGCAGGGCTGTGCATCGACCGCCCGGCTGTACCCACGCTTCTCCTCACCGGTCAGTACGCGCTTGAACTGGACCATGCCGGAATTGACGAAGAGCAGGGTGGGGTCGTCGCGGGCAAGCAAAGGTGCGGCCGGCACCCTTGTGTGACCACGCGCCTCAAAGAAGCGCTGAAATCGTTCGCGGAGCTCGGCTGCGGGGATCGACTGCATCGGACTACCGGTCGGCACGCGCCGATTCACCAAGAGAGCCGGCGGCTACCGGCTCCCGTCAGCATCGATGAATGCGGGAGCGTCTCAGGACTCGGCGGCCCCCAGCTCGCCACCCGCGGGAGCAGACTCGGAACCGGGGGAGCCGAGCATCCCGGCGCGCGCGATCTCCGCGGCCGCGCGGCCTTCGCTGATCGCGTCGCCAATGGCCGTGCGGCGGTCATCAACGAATTCGCCCACCTGTTCGCGCAATCGCTCACCCGTGTCGGGTGCGAGGAGGAGTCCGATGGCCGCCCCCACCAGACCGCCAATCACCACTCCGGCGAGGAAGCTGCCGAGCCCGGAATCTCTCATCTGCCTTCCGTCACCTCCGTGCGTCCGATGATTCTACGCATCACGGCCCGGACGCGGGCGGAGGCTCCGTCGGAGCCAGGGCAGCGAGCAGCACGGTGGCGAGCATCGCGATCTGGGCGGCGGCCGATGCTGCGATGGGCTCGAAACTGCCGTACCGCAGTAGGTCGATGCCCACCCGGCGCCCCACTTCGTTGCCGGCCGCCGTGCCGGCCAGCGCAGCGATGGCCAGGATCGGCACGAAGCGGCCCCAGCGCCCCCGAACGGCGATGAAGAGGAAGAGGTTGATGCCGGCGGTGAAGGCGACCAGGATGACCCAGGCGATCATGCCGCTGTGGCGGCGTCCCGATGGGCGATGCGGCCGCCGCCCAGGCATTCGTCGCCGTCGTACAGCACCGCGGCCTGACCCGGCGCCGGGGCCCAGACCGGCGCCGCCGTCTCGACCAGCAACCCGTCGGCGCCCTGCAGCGTGACCGAGCAGGCCACGTCAGGCGCCCGGTGGCGGATTCGCACTCGGGCCTCGAACCGCTCCGCGGGGGGTTCGCCAGCGACGAAACGGCGATCCGTCGCCATGAACTGCGACTGGGCGATCTCGTCGCGTGCCCCGATCACGACCGTGTTTGAGGCGGGCCGGATCTCGCGGACGTATACCGCCTCCCCCAGTGCAACGCCCAGGCCGTGGCGCTGGCCGACCGTGTAATGCGCGTATCCGGTGTGGGTCCCTACCGTCGCGCCCTGTGCGTCGAGAATCGGCCCCGGCTCGCCCGCGTAACCCCGCCGCTCCTCCAGGAGGGCCCGGTAGTCCCCGGCGGGCACGAAGCAGATCTCCTGCGATTCCGGCTTGGCGGCCGTCGGCAGCCCCAGCTGCGTGGCGATCTCGCGCACCTGCGGCTTGCTCAGCTCGCCCAGCGGGAAGCGCGTGGCCGCCAACTGCGCCTGGGTCAGCACCCACAGGAAGTAGGTTTGGTCCTTGTTGGCGTCCAGCGAGCGAAGCAGCCGCCACCGTCCGTGGATTCGGTCGATTCGTGCGTAGTGGCCCGTCGCCACCTGGTCCGCCCCGTACGCGGCCAGCCCTCGCCGGAGCAGCTCATCGAACTTGATGTACTGGTTGCAGGCCTGGCACGGGTTGGGCGTCGCACCCTGCAGGTAGGCATCGGCGAAGGCGTCGATTACGCGCGCCCCAAACGCGTCTTCCACGTTAAGGACGAAGAACGGGATGCCCAGGATCTGCGCCACCCGGCGGGCGTCGTCCGCGGCGTCCGGAGAGCAGCAGGACCGCTTCGCCTCCCAGCCCTCGCCGCCGAACGGGTGGGTGCGCATCCAGACCCCGACCACCTCTTCGGCGGTCTCGGGAGGCCTTCCGTCGGGCGTGATGCCGGCCACCATGGCAGCAGCGACGCTCGAGTCGACTCCTCCGCTCATGGCGGCCACGATCCGGCTCATGCGCCCCGATCATAGCCTTGCGAGGCTGCCTAGACCGATGGCGCCCCGGACATGGCGGCTGGCGCCTGCGCCCGCTCGGGCGCGGCGGAGGCGGCGAGCAGGCGCGCCACGCAGCGCGTGACCGCCTCTATGGTCGTCTCGACGTCTGCCTCCGTGTTTTCCCGCCCAAACGTCAAGCGGAGGGACCCGCGAGCTCGCTCCGGCTCGATCCCCATGGCGAGGAGCACGTGGCTCGGTTCCACGCTGCCGGTGGTGCATGCGGAGCCGGTCGAGGCTTCGATTCCCTCGAGGTCCAGCGCCGCAACGAGGTCGCCACCCTCGATGCCGTCGATCATCACGCTCGCGCAGTTGGGCAGCCGGAGGTCCGGATGTCCCGTCCGCACGATGCCGGAGATGGCCGTGACGCCCTCCAGCAGCGAGTCGCGCAACCCAGTCAGGCGAGCGTTCTCGGCGGCCCGTTTCGGTTCCTCGGCAGTCACCGCGAACGCTGCCGCCAGACCAACCACGCCGGCTACGTTCTCGGTCCCGGCTCGTCGCTGGCGCTCCTGAGAGCCGCCCTGCAGCAGCGGGACCATGGGCGTCCCCTGGCGGACGAATAGCGCACCGCTGCCTTTGGGTCCGTGAAGCTTGTGCGCCGAGATTGAGAGGAGGTCCACCTGCCAGGCATTCACGTCGATCGGCAGGAATGGAGCGGCCTGCACCGCGTCGACATGGAAGCTGACGCGCCGCGCTCGGCACATCGAACCGATTTCCGCAATCGGCTGGATCGTGCCCACCTCGTTGTTGGCGGCCATGATGCTGACCAACACGGTCCGGTCGGTGATCGCGGCCGCCACCGCCTCGGGGTCGACCAGTCCGTGGTCATCGACTCCCAGGTATGTGACCTCGAAGCCGTGTCGCTCGAGCAGCGCGCACTCCTGGAGAACGGCCTTGTGCTCGATGGCCGAGGTGATGATATGGCGACCCCGCGCGGACGCTGCCCACGCCACGCCGCTGATCGCCAAGTTGTCGGACTCGGTGCCGCCACTGGTGAAGACGATCTCGCGCGGCTTGGCTCCGATCAGCATGGCCACCGTCTCGCGCGCTTCGTCGAGTCCCTGGCGGGCGCGTCGTCCCGAGCCATGGATGCTCGAGGGATTCCCCCAGTGTTCCGTGAGGTAAGGCAGCATGGCCTCGAACGCCTCGCGCCCAAGCGGCGTGGTCGAGGCGTGGTCGAGGTAGATCGTCACCGACCGATGATAGCGCCGCGGACCGAGTGAACCGGATACAGCTAAAGGGAGACAAGGGTTGATCGTCCGGAGCATGGATGACGTGGCGGGCACGGCGCGCGATGTGAGCGGCGACGGTTGGCGGAGCCGCCGCCTGCTGGTGCGCGACGACGCCACGGGGTTCTCGCTGTCGGATACGACCGTCGCGGCACGCTCCGAGCTGCACTTGCAGTACCGGCACCACATCGAGGCCTGCTACTGCCTCGACGGGGAGGGTGAGATCGAGGACCTCGAGACCGGGGAGCGGCACCGGATCGGTCCTGGCGTCCTCTACGCGCTCGACAAGCACGATGCCCACGTGGTTCGCGTCACGCGCGACCTGCACTTGGTCTGCGTCTTCAACCCGGCACTCACCGGCGGGGAGACTCATGACCAGCAGGGAGGCTATCTCCCGAGTGGCGACTGAAATGAACGAAGGCCGGCTCCTCGAGGAGCCGGCCTTCCCATCGGTCCGGTCAGACGCTGGACAGCGGAACCGCTACGGTGTCACCTTGCTGATCCGCGTCGCCCAGTTGCCAAGCGAGGTTCGCGTGCCGTTGCAGGCGAACGCCGTGGCGACATACTCACTGAACGTGCAGGTCTGCTCGATCGACTCACTTGCGATCCAGATTGAGCTGCCTACCACCACGGAGGCGCCGTAGTCGCCCCAGCGTGTCCGCGGCGGGAAGCCCACGAACGCGCCGTAGCTCGTGAAGCCGTCGGACGGGCCGAGCCCAGGGCTGATGACATGGATATCGCCAACACCTGAGGCATCGATGGGTGCCCAGCCGGCGCTCGGATAGTAGTCACGTCCGACGATGGTGAAGCCCATCGCGCCCGCGCCGGAGGGGGTAACGGCCACCGCCGGGTAGGTCAGGTTGTTGCTGGCCAGGGCCAGGACTCCCTGGTTGGCAAGGGTCGCCTGAACGTTGTTCGACACGATGGAGGGATTTACGGTGTAAAAGGCAATGCCCGCCTTCGTTTCGCCGCCCACCGAAACGGCCGTGTCAAGGGCACCCCACAGCTGGCCATTCGCGTACACGACCTGCTGCATGCGGGTGTCATTGCTGTCGAGGTGTGATTCGACGACGGTCCTCTTCGGTTGGTTCTTGGGAAGGAAGAAGGCGCGCCAGCAACCGGCGGCATTACCCCAGATCGGGCTCCTGGTGGTCCGGTCGTTCAGGCAGTCGCCGAGCGGGATGTTCCCAGGCTTCTGGTTGGACGTGGGCGGGATCGAGTATGGCGTGACATTGAGCACCGTCTTCGACAGATGCAACGCCGGCGTCGAGTTCAGCGAGCCCGTATTCGTGAATGCCCACACGAGCAGGTCATTCGACGTCCCGCTGCCATTGGCCTCGGCCGCCGCATTTGAACTCAGGAAGTACTCGGTGTCCGAGGCGTAGATGGCAGCCGGCGAGGTGGCCGGCCAGAGGGTGAATCCCGAGTTGCCGTTGTCGAGCCCTTCGGTGTCGAACTGCTCGATCTTCACTGTGGCCGCACCGGCCGCCAGATCCGCCTTGGAGAAGGCATAGATGTTCGCGCTCTTGAATTCGGGCCCGAAGAACGAGTACTCGTTGGTCGTGATGTAGAAGCCGTTGGCATCGGCCCCGATATGCGGGTAGTCGCCGAAGCAGGGGCCAAGGCTGCAGTGGTGGTTCGGCTGGCCGTTGGTGCCGTCGTTCTCGTCATCGATCTTGTAGATCGTCCACGTCCCGATCGGGCTGGAACCATGGTGCACGGCCAAGTCCAGATGCGTGGTGCCCGTGAAGGCACCCGTCGCCGCAACGACGTCCAGGGTCAGGACGACGTGGAACCACGTGTTGCTGTCGGAGTCGTAGTAGCAGCTCGGATCAGTGACGAATGGGCCGAACGGGCCGCTCGGTCGAATGATCTCCGCCGCGTAGCCGTAGAAAGTGTTGAGGTCCGTGGTGCCGACGACCGTGCCGCCACTCGTGTTGAAGACCTTCATGACGTCGTTGATCGTCTCGAGCACAAAGCCGTTCCCGGCGCAGAGGCCCTGGTCCGGCGGCTCGAGCGAGAACTGCTTGCCACCGTTGGCGGTTCGCTGGTCCCGGTGGTTCAGACCCTTGAAGGTAATGTCAACGCCGGGGGCCGGGTCGACGTTCGCCGACGTGGCGGGGGCTGCAGGCAGTGCGCTGGCGGAGGATGCCCGGGCCGACTTGCTGCGGTTTGTGACGTCGCGCTTGCCGGCCTTGAGGGACTGGTCGACACCCGCCGGTTCGCTGCGGATTTCCGGGAGCTGAAGGGCGGCGCTTCCCGACGGCCGGGTGACCATGCGGGTCGTGCCGGAGGCGCTGATGAGACGCGTCGTGGAAACGGAGGCGATGCTCGGCAACGCCGGCGCGACCGCGACGGTGGCGTTGAAGAGCAGGGCGATGACCGCTGGAGCGATCAGGAGCTTGCGTTGGCGCATCGAGTACCTCACGTGTAAGGCTGCGTGGGCGGAGATGAGCCGATGGGTCAGCAGAAGGGCACGCTCCTCCATGGTTGGGGCGACTTCTGAGACATCGAGCCGACCGCGCCGGCAAAGTCGTCCGATCGAACCGGCGAGGTCCCTGACACGGCAAGCCGGCAGGGCAGGACGCGCAGCAGGGCGTCCAAAGGTTGTGTACTCGATAGGTTACGCCGGCGCAATGCTCGCGGGCAGAGTCGCGGTGCGTCTAGGAACCAGGCGGCCCTCAGTCCTCGAGATCCAGGCGCAGGTGCAGCTCGGCGAGCTGCTGGTCGTCGATGGGCGACGGGGCGCCGAGCATCAGGTCGCTCCCCGACTGCGTCTTGGGGAACGCAGTCACTTCGCGGATGTTCTCCTGGTTCGCGAGCAGCGCGACCCACCGCTCTACACCAATGGCGATCCCGCCGTGCGGCGGCGCGCCGTATTCGAGGGCGTCGAGCAGCGCGCCGAACTGGTCTCGCATCCCCTCCACTGTGTGACCCATGAGCGCAAAGGCCCGCTCGAGCAGGTCGCGCCGATGGATCCGGATGCTTCCCCCGCCCAGCTCCCAGCCGTTCAGCGCCAGGTCGTACTGCTGGGCGTGGACCGACTCGGGGTCCGCCTCCATCCGCTCGGCCTCTTCCCATACGGGCGCGCTGAAGGGGTTGTGGGTCGCGTCCCAGCGGTTGAGGTCTCGGTCCCACTTGAACATCGGGAAGCGGTAGACCCATACGTAGGCGAGCACGGCCGGATCGCGCAACCCGAGCCGCTCCCCCATCTCGAGCCTCAGCTGCCCGAGCGCGGTCGCCGCCGTGACACGATCGCCGTCGGCAACGATCAGCAGCAGGTCGCCTGGCCCCGCACCCGTCGCCGTCCGAACCGCTGTGCCGGACGCCTCCAAGAACTTTGCGGTGGGGCCTCGCAAGGAGCCATCGGACTCAACCGACAGGTGCACCAGTCCGCCTGCGCCGTGTCGCTTCGCCAGGTCGGTGAGCTCGTGGAGCTGCTTCCGGGAGTACCCGCCACAACCCTCCGCGCGGATGGCGTACACCGCTCCGCCGGCAGCCAGTGCATCGGCAAAAACGCGAAAGGCCGCGTCGCGCACGGCATCAGAAAGGTCAACCAGGTCCATCCCGAACCGAAGGTCCGGCTTGTCGGAGCCGTAACGCGCGAGTGCGTCCTGGTACGTCAGGCGCGGGAACGGCGTCTCACGGATCTGCCGGTCAGGAACCACGGCCCCAGTGACGGCGGTGACCATGGCCTCGACCGTGGCCATGACGTCCTCTTCGCGCACGAAGCTCATCTCGATGTCGACCTGCGTGAACTCCGGGCCGCGGTCCTTGCGCGAGTCCTCGTCGCGCATGCAGTGCGCCATCTGGTAGTAGCGGTCGTATCCCGCCACCATCAGCAGCTGCTTGAGCTGCTGCGGGCTCTGCGGCAGGGCATAGAACTGACCGGCCTGCAGCCGCGACGGGACCACGAAATCGCGCGCTCCCTCAGGCGTGCTGCGGATGAGGAGCGGCGTCTCGACCTCGACGAAGTCCTCTGCCTCCAGCTCGCGGCGGATCGCGGATGCCAGTCGCGCGCGAAGGAGCATTCGTTCACGCATCGGCGGCCGACGGAGGTCGAGGTACCGATACTGCAGCCGCAACGCCTCCTCGAGACCGGGTTGCTCCTCGTTGATATAGAAGGGCGGGACCTTCGACTCGTTGAGCACCGTCAGCTCATCCACGGCGACCTCAACCTCTCCCGTTGGAAGGTCGGGGTTCGTGGTGCCGTCCGGCCGATGGCGAACCGCGCCGCTGACCTGGATGACCCACTCGTTGCGCGCGTCAGCGCCGGCCTGGTGCGCCGCGGGCGCCTCGTCCGAAGAGGTCACGACCTGGGTGATGCCGTACCGATCGCGCAGGTCGAGGAAGCTGAGATGGCCGTGATCGCGGCGCCGATGCACCCAACCGGCGAGCGTCACCCGTTGCCCGACGTGCTGGGGGCGGAGCTCACCGCAGGTGTGCGTGCGCAGTGACTGGTGGCCGGCCATGGGACCGGCATGGTACCGGATGCGCCCTCAGCCCCGGACCGCCGCGGCCACCTCCGTCAATGCCATTTCGCGCTGGTCGCCGGAGTCGAGGTCCCGCAGGATGACGCGGTCGGACGGCACGTCGCCCAGGATCACGGCCCAATGCGCTCGCGCCTTCGCGGCGGCTTCCAGCTGCTTGCTCAGGCTGCGGCTGAGGCCGTCTGCCCGGACGCGCAGACCAGCGTCCCGAAGCGTCGTCGCGACCGCCAGCCTGTGCGCCCCCGCGTCCGGGATCGCCGAGACAACGGCCATGAGCGGCGCAGACGCAAGATTCACCACGCCCTGCTCCTGGGCGGCGATCACGGTGCGGTCGATCCCCAGCCCAAACCCGATCGCGGGTGCGGGTTGCCCGCCCAGGACCTCGATCAATCCGTCGTAGCGCCCACCTCCGCCGAGTGCGTCCTGCTGTCCCTCCCGGCCGGCGACGTAGAACTCGACCGCGGTGCGCGTGTAGTAGTCGAGGCCGCGAACCAGGCGGTGGTTGATCGCATACCGCAATTCGAGGCGGTCGAGCAGCTCGCGCAGCCCGTCGAAGTGGGCGCGGCAGGCGTCGCACAGGTAGTCGAGCGACTTGGGGGCGCCGGCTGCCATCGCCGGATCGAGCTCCTTGTCGTCGAGGACCCGCAGCGGGTTGACCCGCAGCCTGCGCTGCGAGTCCGCGCTCAACCGGTCCGCGAGCGGGGTGAAGTACGCGAGCAGCGCCTCGCGATATCGGGGCCGGCAGACGGCGTCGCCGATCGAGTTGAGCTGCGCCACCACACCGCGCAGCCCGACCTGCGCGTAGAAGCGGTGCGCCAGCTCGATCAGCTCCGCGTCCACCATCGGTCCTGGGTCGCCGATCACTTCCACGTCCCACTGCGTGAACTGGCGGTAGCGCCCGGCCTGCGGCCGTGCGTAGCGGAACATGGGTCCCATCATCCAGAGACGCAGCGGGCTGGGCCGCACGTGCATGCCGTGCTCGATGTACGCGCGCACGATCCCCGCCGTCGGCTCTGGGCGGAGCGCCCACTCCGACCGCTCCTCCTCGCTCCCCTTCGCGCCCGAGACCCGGAACATCTCTTTCTCGACCGCGTCGGACGATTCGCCCAGGCCGCGCGCGAAGAGCTCGATCCGCTCGAAGATGGGCGTCTCGATCCGCTCGAAGCCGTAGCGCGCCGAGAGGTCGCGGACGACCGCCTCGACGCGCTCCCAGGCAGGCGCCTCCTCGGGCAGCAGGTCCCGGGTGCCGCGCGGCGCGCTGATCTTGATCTTCCGGGGCATCGGCGAGAGTGTACCGACGGGGTCGCCGTCGCCAGCGGCGCCGGGCGCAGCCGCGGCCGCGTGCTGCACGCCCACGTAGCACTCGTCTGGCGTCAGCCCATTTCAGATTGCACGAGCAGACGAGCAGACGAGCACACGAGAAACTGAAATGGTCCGACAGACGCCCGGGGTTGGCCAGCAGCGCCTCACGGCCGCCGACGCCATCGGTCTGGAGGCTCAGCCCACCTCGCGGGTGACGCTGGTCACGTCGCGCACGCGCTCGATCCGGGTCAGCACCCGGGAGAGCTGCTGCAGGCTGGTGACCTTGAGCGTGGCGGTGATCGAGGCCATGCCATCCGGATGGACGCCGATGCTGGCCGCCACGATGTTCACCTTGTGCTCGGCGACGACGTTGGTGATCTCGTTGAGCAGTCCGGGACGATCGATCGCCTCGATGCGAACGGTAATGGGGTAGGTCTGCAGGCCGGGGCTCTCCCACTCGACGTCGATCAGCCGCTCGATGTCCCGCTCGGAGAGCACGGACGGACAGGTGGACCGATGGATGGTCACCCCCTTGCCGCGGGTCACGTAGCCGACGATCGGGTCGCCGGGGATCGGTGAGCAGCACTTCGCGAAGCGCACCAGCAGGTCGCCCACGCCCTTGACCCGGATCCCGCTGGCGGATGGCACGCCGGACGGCGGCGCAACCTCGGGCAGCGTGATCGCGGCGTCGTCGTGGATCTCGAGCTTCCCCACCACTGAAGCCGGCGACACCGCCCCATAGCCGATGGCGGCGTAGAAGTCGTCGAGCTCCTTGTAGTGCGCCTGCGACGCGAGCTCGAGCAGCTTGTCGGGCGAGATGGTGACCAGCGTCTCGTGCGCCAGGCGGCGCAGCTCGCGGTCGAGGATCTCCTTGCCCTGGGCGATGTTCTCGTCGCGCTGCTGGCGCTTGAACCAGGCGCGGATCTTCTCGCGGGCCTGGTTGGTGCGCACGATATTCAGCCAGTCGCGCGACGGCCCGTGCGCGGCCTTGGTGGTGATGATCTCGACGATGTCGCCATTGCGCAGCCGGTAGTCGATCGGCACCAGCCGGTTGTTGACCTTGGAGCCGATGGTGCGGTGGCCGACATCGGTGTGGATCCGGTAGGCGAAGTCGAGCGGGGTCGCGCCGGAGGGCAGGTCCTTGACGTCGCCCTTGGGGGTGAAGACGAAGACCTGGTCCTGGAAGAGGTCGAGCTTGAGCCCCTCGACGAACTCGGTGGCATCCACCACCTCGCGCTGCCACTCGATGAGCTGCCGAACCCAGGCCAGCTTCTCGTCATAGCGACGGTCGCCGCGCGAGCCTTCCTTGTAGCGCCAGTGGGCGGCGATCCCCGCCTCCGCCACCTCATGCATGGCGCGGGTCCGGATCTGGACCTCCAGCGGCTTGGCGTCAGGGCCGATCACCGCGGTGTGCAGGCTCTGGTACAGGTTCGCCTTGGGCATCGCGATGTAGTCGTCGAACTGCCCCGGGATCGGCCGCCAGATGGAGTGCACCACGCCCAGGGCGGCGTACGTGTCCTTCACCTCGTCCACGATCAGCCGGATGGCGTGCAGGTCGTAGATCTCGCTGAACTCCGCGCCCTTGCGCTCCATCTTCTTGTAGATGCTGTACAGGTGCTTGGGGCGCCCGCTGATCTCGGCCTCGATCCCCACCTTGGCCAGCTCCTTGCGCAGGATGCCGATGCTCTTGTTGACGAACGACTCGCGCTCCTTGCGTCGGTCGGCCAGCATCTCGACCATCTTGCGGAAGGTCTCGGGCTCGGCGTGCTTGAACGAGAGGTCCTCGAGCTCCCACTTCCACTGCCAGATCCCGAGCCGATGGGCCAGCGGGGCGTAGATCTCCATCGTCTGGCGCGCGATGCGCACCTGCTTCTCGGGTGGCAGCGCCCCCAGGGTGCGCATGTTGTGGAGCCGGTCGGCGAGCTTGATGATGACCACCCGCACGTCCTCGGCCATGGCCAGGAACATCTTCCG
>Ga0070707_100001680_pt1 | contig 21361 bp, 17 predicted proteins | sample KBSK5502metaG_FD_65468 | JGI IMG/M metagenome (GOLD analysis project Ga0070707, IMG submission 65468) | Corn, switchgrass and miscanthus rhizosphere microbial communities from Kellogg Biological Station, Michigan, USA - KBS K5-50-2 metaG | ecosystem: Host-associated > Plants > Roots >...
AGTCCGGTATACGTCACCGGAAATTCACTGGTGCCGTCGGAGACGCGAAAGTCGATGGTCCGTGCGCTCTGCTCGCGCCGCACCGAGCCCGGAACGACCTTGGCGCCGACCTTGATCCCGACGTCGTGAAAGGTCGAATCCGACTCGGTGCGGGCAAGGAGCTCGGTGGGCGTCAGGAAATACACCCCCGTCTCCTGAACACCGGTCACGATGAGCGCGCCAACGCCCGCGAGAATGACGACTGCGCCGATGATGAACTTGGTGCGGGCATGCATGGGATCCCCCCGACGACATCAGAGATGAGGAGAGAAGTATAGCAGGGTGAGGCGCACGGCGAGGCGCCTCACCGCGCCGACTTCCTCCCGAACCTCATCCCTCGTTTCGCCGCGGGAGCCGGGCGCCGACGGCGGGTTCCGTCGACGCCCCATCGACGGGCATGCTCTGCTGGAGCTCTTTCGGCACCAGACCCGACGCCCCCAGCATTCCCATCAATGAGGGATGGTTGAGCGAATCGGCCAGTCCCGACGGGACCACCATGAGCGAGCCACGCTTGACGATGCTCTCGTAGAGCATGTTCATCGCCCGCAGGTTGAGCGCCGTGGGGTGACCCTCGTACGCATCCGCCGCTTCAACGAACTTGTGGGCGATCTCGGTTTCCGCGGTGCCCAGAATGATGCGCGCCTGGCGTTCGCGTTCGGCCTGGGCCTGCCGTGACATCGCGTCCTCCAGCGCCGCGGGGATGATGACGTCGCGGATTTCGACGGACTGCACCTGAATTCCCCAGTTCGCCATTTTCTCGGCGAGCGCCACCTGGAGTCCGTGCCCGAGCTCGACCCTGGACTGGATCAGCTCCGCGAGGTCGTGTTTCCCGATGGCGTCGCGGAGCGCGGTCTGTGCCGACAGGATCACGGCCTCGTTGTAGTCCTGAACCTCGAGCGCGGCGCGCTCGGCGTTCTGGACGATCCAGAAGGCGATGGCATCCACATTCACCGGCACGGTGTCCCGGGTCAGGCAGGATTCCGCCCCGAAGGCGGTCGTCCGGATGCGCTGGTCGATCACGTAGCCGATCCGGTCGACGACGGGGATGATCGTGAAATAGCCTGGCCCGCGAAGTCCGCCATACCGGCCCAGGCGGAGGAGGACCGCCTTGTCCCACTGATCGGTGTACTTGATCGAGGCGGCGATGGTCACGCCCAGTGCAGCCCCGGCCACCGCCGCGACAACCGGCGCGACGCCAAGGAGAAACAGGGCGCCGGCGAGACCGGCCGCGCCAACCAGCCCGGCGACCAGGGCGGCGATCGGGTATCGCGTCGCGTTCGGAGTGTGTCTGGTCATGTCCACTACCTCGGAAAAAGAGACTCGGCGTGAATCAGGTCCTGTCCCGGCTCAGCGAATCCTGACGGGACGGTCATCGTCGTACCGCGGCCGCGCCGCGCGCGGACGGATTACCCGCGCCGGCTGCGGCTCCTGCGCGAGGGGAGAACGCACCTCTCCCAGCTCGATCGGAATCGCCACCTTGACCAGCGCGGTCAGGACGAAGAGGCCGGTCGCCCACACCCCCGCTGTGACCCCCAGCTCCACCAGCGTGGGGACGTATTCGACGATCTCGCCCAGCGGGGAGGGAACAAACCCCGGGATGACCAGCCCGATTCCTTTCTCGATCCAGATGCTCACGAAGAGCACCACACAGGCCGGGATCAGCCATCGAATGTTCCGCCGCAGGGGGTGAATCATGAGACCCGCCGTCGCGACAACGTTCAGGGCGATGGCCGTCCAGATCCACGGCACCAGCGCATGGTGCCCTTCCAGTCCGAAGAAGAGGTAGCGGGCGTTGATACCATGATGGGTCGGCGAGTAGAACTTGTAGAACAGCTCGGAGAGGAGCATCACGAGATTGATCTGCGCCGCCACCGTCGTGATCACGGCGAGCTTCCGGATCGCGCCCTCCGCCACGGGAAAGCGGGTCTCCCGCCGGATTACCCAGAGGAGCACGATGACGAACGCAGGCCCCGCGGTGAAGGCCGATGCGAGAAAGCGCGGCCCCAGGAGCGCCGTATTCCAGTACGGGCGGGCCGGCAGACCGGCCAGCAGGAACGCGGTCACCAGGTGGATGCTCACGGCCCACATCACGGCGATGTACATCCAGGGGAGGTATTTCTTCCGCTCAGGCCGTGCCCCGCGGTAGTGGCTGTACAGGATGTAGAACGGAATCGCCAGGTTGAGCGCCAGATAGCCGTTCAGGACCAGGACATCCCACGCAAGCAGCGATCGCGGCCAGTTCAGGTAGCCGATCCCCGGCGTCAGGTGCCAGGCGGCGAGCGGGTTGCCGATATCGACGATGACGAAGAGGAGGCACATCACCAGGGCGGCCACCGCCACCCCCTCCGCGATCAGCACCGCTCGGCCGAAATCCACGTCATCGAAGACGTAGGCCGGCAGCACCAGCATCATCGCCGCCGCGGCGAGCCCGACCAGAAACGTGAAATTGGAGATGTAGAGGCCCCAGCTCACGTGATCGCTCAGGCCGGTGACGCCGAGGCCAAATCGCAGCTGAATGCTGTAGGCCCACGCACCGGCGAGCATGACGAGCGTCAGGAGTCCCATCCAGACGTGATAGCGTGCCCCGCCGCTGGTCGCGGAACGCAGGGCGCTCGTCAGGAACGGCTTCAGGTGCACGGTCGCCTCAATCGGAGAAGTACCAGAAGCGTGGCTCGGTCTTCAGGTCCTCCTTCAACCGGAAGACGCGCTTGTGCTCGAGCACCCAGCGGATTTCGGAATCGGGATCCAGCAGGTTGCCGAAGACCCGCGCGCCGGTGGGACACGCCTCGGCGCATGCGGGGAGGCGACCCTGGCGGGTGCGGTGGATGCAGAAGGTGCACTTTTCCACCACGCCGGTCTTCCGGGCCCGGTTGCCCAGGTAGTGCTGATTCGTATTCAGCTCAGGCACCGGCACCTCCGGAGCGCTCCAGTTGAAGCGCCGGGCCCAGTACGGGCAGGCGGCCATGCAGTAACGGCATCCGATGCACCAGTCATAGTCGATCACCGTGATGCCGTCGGGCTCCTGCCAGGTCGCGCCGACGGGACACACCTTGACGCAGGGCGGGTCCGCGCACTGGAAGCACTGGGTTCCGAGATAGAAGTGCCCCTCCGCCGGGACTTCGTGCTGGAAGCTGGCGTCGGCGTGGTCCAGATCGACCACGCCGTCCTCGATCTCGAAGATGCGGATGTACTGGGTGTCGGCGTTGCGATCGAGGTTGTTCTCGTTGATGCAGGCCTCCACGCAGCTCCGGAATCCCTTGCACTTGGAGATGTTGAACGCGTAGCCGAAAACGACCCCCGGCTGCGCTCCGGTGGACTGGATGGTCACGGCGGACCCGCGCTGCAACATCGCCTGCCGCTCCAGACGGGCGATCGTCTCCGCGCGCTCGGCTTCGGTCATGTACCGGTAGTTGCCCTTGATGTACTCCCTCCAGGCGAGAAGCTTCACCTCGCGTTCCTCGTCGGTCACGGCGCTCGCCGGGCGGCAAGCGCTCAGCGCCTGGACTCCTGCCACCGCCGCGCCGGCCAGGACCGTCAGCGCACGTCGCCGGTCCACCGGCTTGGCGAGCAGGGAGCCCTCGGCAGGGACGGAGCCCGGGCTCGGGCGATCCGGCGCGTCCATCATTCGTGCCCCCCGTTTCGCAGGATGGTCGGCGCGCGGAACGGGATGCGCGGCAGAGGAGCCGGCCGATGCGGATCATGACAGTCGGAACATCCCATCACCACGCGACGCCCCTGCCAGCCGTCCATGCGCTTGCCGTGGCCCCCGTTTGCCCATGCCTCCGCCTGCGCGAAATGGCACTGGGCGCAAAGTCGGTAGCCCTGGTCCAGACCGACGCGATCACCGGTCCGAAGCGCGAGCATGTCCACCGCGTCGGGTGAATGGCAGGTCGAGCAGACGGCGCCGAGGAGCGACGGGTGGCGCGGTTGGATGTTCTGGTGGGCATCGCCGATGCGGGTGTCCTTCATGGCGACGGTCCGTCCCAGATGACACGAGGTGCAGGGGTATTGGACCAGATCGGGTGTCGGGCCGCGCAGCGTCGTGCGGAGCGTGACCGTGCCGAACCGTCGCGCATGGCCTGACTCTCTGTCCCGGGTGCGCACCGCCACTTCGAATGGCCGCCCACCCGGTCCCGTCCATCCCTCAACGGGAATGGCTCGTACGCTGCCGAGGGTGCCCGGTTCGAGGCTGTCATTGCGGGGCGCAACGATCGCAGCGGGCTCGCCGGCGCCCTGAGGTCCCGGACCAGGGCCACCGGTTTCGGACTGACCGGATGGGACGCACGCCGTGAGGAGCCACAACGCGAGTGACGCTGGCAGTACTGGCCGGCCTCCCGAGGTTCGCATCAGCTCCCCTCCCCTCTCCCCCGCGGCCCAGGAATCGGACGGATGAATTCGTTCACCGTCGGATCCGGGAGGACGTGGCACTGTCGGCAGTCGGCCCGCTCGGGGTGCGACGTCCTGATCTCGGCGACGGCCGACGGCCCCGAGTGACAAGCCAGGCAGTTCCCGCGGAAGAACAGGTCATGCGTAATCGACGGTACGCCGCCTGCCTGACCCGGCTGGGCCCGAGACGGCCACGCCATTGGCCGCCAGTCCACCAGCGCCTCCGCCCACCGCGCGGCGCCCGGTGCATGGCACTGGCGACAGACCGTGCTGGGATCAAGACTCGGCAGCGAGACACCAGTGACCTCATCCCGCCCCACATGACACTGCAGGCAGGCCGGCATCTCCGGATGGGGAGTGAGAGGCACGTAAGCATCGAACCGCGGCGAGAACCCGCCGCGCTGGTGGCAGGTGTTGCAGGCGCCGGTACGGAATTCGTCGGCGGTGAACCCATGCGGAATTCGTGGAGGAGCTCCGGGGTAAGCGCGCAGAAACCGGAATCGGGCCAGCGTCCGTGGATGCGCGTCGCGCTGTCGCTCGCCCCCCGGCGGTATCGCCGTCACACCGGCGTGGGTTCGGAAGACGTCGGCCTCCGCCCTGATCGGCTGGCCGGGCGGCGCCAGCAGCTCGACCGATGTTCGGCCGGGCGGCGCGGATCGAGGATGTTGCGCAGCGCGCGCCACGGCCACGACCCCCGCCGCGACCGCGACTCCCCCGCTCGCAACGAGGTAGAGGCCGAACAGCAGGCGGCCGGAGGGGCGGCGGCGTCCACCGGTCATGGTCCGCTCCCCGAGCCCGCCCGTTCCACACGCACTGCGCACTTGCTGGTCTCGGGCTGTCCGGAGAGGGGGCACCCCGCATCCAGAGTGAGCCGCTCGATGAGGAGGCCTTCGTCGAAGGTTGGGACGACGACCTGTCCCCGGGGCGGTTGCGCGCGGTAATCGATCCGCGCCTGCAGCTCGAGCGCGCCCCTCCGGTTCACCAGTCGGACCCGCTCCCCGCTGCGCACTCCGAGGGCCCGGGCATCTTCCCGATGGATCTCAACGTACGCCTGGGGAATGGAACGATGCAGTGTCGGTACTCGTTGCGTCAGCGTCCCGGTGCCGCTGTGCTCGAGCACCGTCGCGGTGCCCAACCAGAACGGATACGCCCGGTCCGGCGATTCCGCCGCCGGCTGATAGGGTCTGAGCCAGATCCAGGCGCGGTGATCGGGATGGCCGTAGAAATCAAACGCGCCGCGTTTCGGGTCGGCCGAAGGGTCCTGGAGTGTGTTGTACCTCCGCTCGGTCGCACGCCCGCGTTCGAAGGGCCACTGCACCCCGGGTTGAGCGCGCAACACGGCCAATGGCGCGACGGCGCTCGCCGGCGCCTGATGAAAGCGGCGGTATTCCTCCCAAATCTGCTCGACGTGTCGCTCCCGGTTCCACGGAAAGAGCTCTCCGCGTCCGAGTCGCCGGGCAACCTCGACCATATGCCACGCATCGCTCGCCGCGTCACCGGGGGGCTCTACCAGCCGGTCCCAGTGCTGCACTCGCCGCTCCGGATTCGCGACAATGCCTTCGCGTTCGATCCACATCGCTGCCGGCAAGACGACATCCGCGACGTCGGTGGTCGGAGTTGGATATGCCTCCGAGACCACGATGAACCGGTCCGGCGTGGCTGCGGCACGGCGGTAGCGGTCGAGATTCGGGAGGCTGACCATGGGGTTGGTGGCCTGGATCCACAGAAAGCGAAGGTCGCCCCGCTCCAACGCGCGAAACATGCCGAGCGGATGATGACCAGGCCTTGAAGAGATCGCATCCGCGGGCAGTTTCCAGATGGCGGCGGCGCGGCGCCGGTCCTCCGCGTTCCCGGTCACGCCGGAGGGCAGCGCGTCGGCCGAGGCCCCGCCGTCGTGCACTCCGCTCCCGAGTCCGGAGAGGCCGGTTACACAGAACGGGCTGTTGCCGGGAGTGGCCACCTTTCCGGTCAGCAGGTGGATGTTGTAGAGCAGGTTGTTCATCCAGGTGCCGCGGATACTGCCGTTGACGTTGGCACCCCAGAACGACATCACCTTCCGTGAGCTGTCGCCGTAGAGTGAAGCCAGCCACCGCAGGCGCGCCGGGGACACACCGGACATCCCCCGGACCCGCTCGGGCGAATAGTCCGCCAGGAACGTGACGTAGTCATCCCACGTGGCGGCCGCGGCGGCTTCCTCCACCAGGGGGCCATCCGGGACCTCGGAGCCGATCTGGATCTTCCCGCGCTTGAATGCCACGTGCTGGTCGACGAAGTCCTTCCTGACCCAGCGCCGGGCCACGATCTCGTGACAGATCGCATTGGCGATGGCCAGCTCCGACTGGGGCAGGTGCAGCAGCGATTCGTCGGCCGGGTAACTGGTGCGGGTCGTGCGCGTCGAGAGATCGACGATGCGCACGGCGGGATTGCTTCGCTTCCGTGCGAGCATCCGGGAAAAGAGGACCGGGTCGGTCTCGGCGAGATTCACGTTCCAGAGCACAAAGACATCGGCCTGATCGATGTCTTCGTAGCAGCCGATGGCACCGTCCAGGCCGAAGCTGGTTTCGAGACCTGTCCGGGCGCTTCCCGCATGCAGCCGGGCGCTCGTCTCCACGTTGTTGGTGCCGAGCCCGCCCTTGAACAGTTTGGCGGCCACGTATGCATCCGGAATCGTCCAGCGCTGCGATCCGTACACGCCGACCGCTTCCGGACCATGCTGCGTCAGTGTTTCCCGAAGCCGGCGGCTGACCAGATCCAGCGCTTCGGCCAGCGGGACCGCAACCAGGACACCCCGGCGCCGAATCATCGCGCGCGTGAATCGATCGCGACCATAGAGCGTCTGGACGGCATGGTACCCCTTGACGCACCCCAGGCCCTGCCCTGTCGGCGAGTCCGGATCGCCTCGGGCCGCGACCGCCCGGCCGTTCTGCACGCCGATCAGCAATCCACACCCGACGCCGCAGAGATGACAGGGTGCTCGGTGCCACCGGAGTTCCTCCAGGTGGCCCTGTGTCCCCTCCGGGGGAGCCTGCTGCGCGACAGCGGGCACGAACGTCGAGGCCACCGACGCCGCGGAAGCCACAGCCGCGCTCTTGAGAAACGCCCTCCGGTTCAATTCTGTCATGACGCCGGGGCTCTGATGGGCGGAGACAACAGCGGGTAACAAGAACAGTCTGGCGGGCGGGCGGTTAACCTAGGCGGAATGAGGGGTGAAGAACCCTTCAGGGACCTCCCGGAATGGCCAGGCCGTGGCACGCGATGCACATCTCGGGGTTGCGCCGTCGCAGCCGGTTGGCGTCGAAGCCGGGACCGTGCGGGTTAAACCGGAAGCCTCGTCCCACCGAGGAGTGGCAGGCCATGCAGTCTCGCTCCACGTGACACGAAACGCAGGACTCGAGCGATTGGCGGGCTGCCTGTCCATGTCCGACGATGAACGCCGCCCTGCCGTCGTGGAAGCTGGAGCTGCCCAGCGTACGCTTGGCGCTCAATCCCGCCTGCACGTGGCAGCTGAGACAGAACTGCTGGGCGTTGTGACAATCGCCGCAGGTGGTCTGGCGCGCATACGCCGAGGAAGGATGCCGGACCAGAAAGCCGGCCGGATGGTAGTCGCCGCCCTTTGCCGGCTGTGACTGCTCGACCCGGTGGCAGGAGAGGCACTCCGACGGCATGTGGCAGGTGGCGCACGACCTGGGTGCGGCGCTTGCCTCGCGTCCGTGCCCTTCCCGGAAGCCCGCGACGTGGGAGGCCGGCGCGCGGCGCCGGACTTGCGCTCCCGCCGCGCGACCCGGTTCCGGCTGGTGCATCGCGGCCACCGGCTTCGGAATCGAAGCCCCGATGTGGCACGTGATACAACTCGGCTGGGTGTGGCAGCTGGCGCAGCTCGCCGGCTTTCGCAGCGCTTGCCGGCCATGCGCAGCCAGGAAATTCGGTGCCGCATGCGAGGCCGGCGCGGCAAAGGAGAAGCGATGCACCAGCGACCGCTCATCCGGGGCGAGCGCCCGGATGGCGGCAATCTCCGGTGCGTTGACGTGGCAGTTGACACAGAAATCGCGGGCGTGGCAGGTGGCGCAGCTCGGCGCGACCGTGAAACGACCGTCCGCCCCGCGCGTTTGGGCCAGTTCGGCATGACCCCCGAGGGCAAAGCCCGCCGTCCGGTGCCACTCCGGCACCGGGAAGCGGGCGATGGCCTCCTGCGACAGTCCCCGTGCTTCGGCGAGCGGAAGGTGACAGGTGGCGCACTGATCGTTGGCCACGGACAGGTGTTCCGCGCCCGGCTTGTGACAGCCGATGCACCGGCTTACCTGCCGGCGAACGACCGACCGCCCACTGTCGGGAAGGACATGGCACTGCACGCAGCGGACCGTATCCGCCGTTGCGACCGAATGGCGCGAGTGGGTAAAGCGGAGGTTCGAAGCCGGCGCGTTCCCTGGGGGAGTCCATTCGATCCGTGGCTTCACCACCCCGTCGTGGCAGGCGGCACAACGGGCGGCCGCGGGCCAGAACGAGGCCAATGGCTCTGCCGCGCCCAGGTGACAAGTGGTGCACGACCCCGGAAAGAGAGGGGTGTGCTTGGCATGGTCGAAGAGAGGCGCCGACAGCTTCGGGCCGATGGCCCAGGCCCCGAATCCGACGAACACCAGCGGGACGGCAAGGCCGAGCATCCGGATCCGGCGCGTCGGCATCAGGGCGCTCCCGGGCTGCGCACCGCGGGTGGAAGGCGCACTCGATCGGCATTGGTCCCGAACAGAAAGCTGATCCGGCCGGACAATCGAAACTGATCCCAGTCGATAGCCGTCGCATCGGGGCGATCACGGCTTTCATCATACCGGATGGCTTGCACCCCCACTCGCCATCTGGCATTGGGCCGATACTCCGCGTCCATTCCCAGCGTGGTGAGTTCCGCATCATTGAAGCGGAGCTCGAGCGGACGCTGGAGTCGGGCGCCGTGCGCGGCCAGGCTCACGCGCGGAGTTGGCGACCAGGTGAGCCGGCCGGTGAATCCCCGCGAAGAGGCGCCGGGCCCGAATTCGGACTGGTAGCTGCCGTCGAGCACCCATTGTGCCGACGGCGCCCACGTGGCCCCGGATTCGAAGCGCCAGCCGCGATCCTCGACGTTCACCCCCGGCGTGAAGACCTCGGCATCCTCGAATCGGTACCGCTCGCCTCGCGCACGAATGGTGAGACTGGGGACGGGAGTCACCGAAGCTGACGCCTGGATCGATTGGTAGGGCACCGGACTGAATGCTCCCCAGATCGTCCAGAGATCGAAGAACGGCCGATACCGCCGAACCCCGCCGCTCAGGGTGTACCGCTCGGCAATCCAGGTGATGGTCGCGTCGGCGCTCCCGACCGCCCCGAACGCGAGGTCGTACTCTCCGCCGGCGGCGACAGTGAGACGGCGCACGGGACGGACGACCAGCGAGGCCGCCGCACGTTCTGAGACGAAGTAATCGACCGCGGGATCTACTTCGCGCCGGTACTCGACCCGCGCGTCCACGCGGCCCCGGGTGACTCCGGCTTCGATCCCCGCGACGAACTGCCGGTCGCGAGGCTGGAAGTCATTGAGTGGATTGAGCGCGGGATCGGTGACTGGGAGAACCGAGCCACGGGCCAGTCCCCATCCGAGGTAGCCGGTGAGCTCGAACCCACGCTCGGCATCACGCAGCGCGGCGCGCGCGCCATCGAGGCCGTAGGCACCGAGACGTCCCGTAAGGAATTGCCGGCCCGCCCGGGCGGTGAGTCCCGGCCTCGCATACTCGAGATATCCCTCCACGAGCTGGAGCTCGTGCTCGGTACCCGGCCAGACCGTGCGGTCACCGAGGTCGGTTGCCCAGCGAGCGTTCGCCCGCAGGCTCAACCCCTGCACCCCGACGCCCCAGATCGAGATGTCGACCTGGGTCACCCAGGGAATCCCGCGCAACACCGGCCCAGCCGCGAAAAATGTGCAGGTGCTTTCGCCGCAGAGTGCCGCATGCCCGTCGGGAGTCAGGAAACCACCATTCGGCTGCGGGATGGCCTCGGAGCGGGGGATCGTCCCGGTGGTAAGCCCCCGCCACGAGACACCCTGCACCCGACTGTCGAGCCGGAGTCGATACCCCTGCGCGGGCGCGAATGTCACCGCGAGTGCGAGCAGGAGCGCGCTGGCCGGCAGACCACGAAGGGCGGGATTCACTTGCGCTGTGCGCCAAGGAGACTGGAGCGGAATTCCGCTGGGTCCTTCAGAAAATGACAGGTAGTGCACTGACCTCGGACGTAGTGATCCAGCTGACGCTGATGGCAGGTCAGGCAGAAGGAACGGTCCGGCGTGAGCAGCGCGACGGTGGATGCGGTGTGGCAGGCATCGCACTTCTGGTGGGACGCGGAGATGCTCTTGGCGTGTGCGGGCCGCAGCTGCTCTCCCGTGTGACACGTCGCGCAGGTCCTGCCGGCGGTGTGATGATCGGAGTGGCAATCCCGGCACCCGCGGACGGCTGCGGCCGGGACCAGGCTGACGGGCTCGGTGTGGCATTGTACGCAGCGCAGCGACGCGTGCACCGGATGAGCGAACTGGACCGGGCGACTGCGCGCTGCGCTGTCCCGGACCGCGATGCCGATCGTCAGCGGCAGCGGCTGCTGGCGCTCCCCGGGGCTGTGGCAGGTGGCGCAATCGGTTTGCTGCGGCCGCTGATGATGACAGATCTGGCACCCTCGAGGCCGCTCGAAGGTGAGGCGGCCATGCTGGGTTCCGGAGGCGTGACAGGTGATGCAGGCCAGGCGCTGATGCCGCGCGTGGGGAAAAGAATCAGGCCGTGCCGGCGGGAGGGCCGCCGGCGGGAGGGCTGGGGGGAGGTCCGGCGGCGGGACATCCCCCTTTCCCCGCACCGGCTCTTCCAGCCGGCTGTCCGGAAGCGCGGGGGGACGCAGCGCTCGGGCGGTGTCGAAGGGAAGTGGGGGGCGGAGCCGAAGCGACCCGGAACGGTTGGTGACTTTGGTGTGGCACGCTACGCAGTCGCTCGCGTCCACCTGCGCGGCGTGGGCATCATGACAGGTGAGACACTGGGGCGCCACCTTGCGGTGCGCGCTGCCCACGTGGAAGGCAGTGTTCCGCCAGTTGAAGTGGCACGCGGCATCACTGCAGGTCTTTCCCGCCGCCTGAGGCGTTACCTGGGTGTGCGGGTTATGGCAAGTGCCGCAGGTGCCGTTGTGTGGCTCTCGGTCAGGGTCGAACTGGGCCAGGATCTTCTGCATCTCGTGACAGGCCAGGCACTGCTGATTCCCGGGCCGCAGGGTGCCCGCCGCGGAGTCGCGGGTGGCCAGCCGGGGCACCTCCGCGGTGAACTGGTGGCACTGGCTGCAATGGAGGGACGTCTGCTCCGCCATTTTGCCGAGCTTGATTTCGGTCTTTTCGTGGCAGCCCGACTTGCCGCAGGTCTCTTTCGCCGGGATGAACTCGTGCACCGCGGCGCCGTGGCAGGTGACGCACTGAACATCCTTGAGCGCCGTCGAATCCGATTCCAGGTGCGTCCGGTGCCCCGCGGTTTCCTTGATCCGGGTCCACTTCTCTTTCTCGTTCTTGGCGTGACAGGCCTCGCAGCGCTCATTCGGCACTCGCGCGTGAGGCGGGATCTTTTCCGGCCGGTTGGCCACCCAGAGCACCAGTTGCCGCGTGCTGGCATACAGCGACTGTTTGTGGCAGTCATGACAGCTCAGCTTGCTGTGCTTGCCGGAGTCGAGCTCGAACTTGTTCCAGGGGCCCGACATGATATGGCATCCCGCGCAGAACGCGTTGTCGTGCTCCATGTAATCCCAGCTGACCCCTCCTCCCAGCACCAGTACGCCGATGATCACGCCGACGGTCGCGCCGAGCGCCACCCGGGCCCCGCGACTCCGGGTAACCAGCCATTGACGGTATTCGAGACGGCGGATCCAGAGCAGGCGTCCGATGACGAGGGCCACCGTGACGAAGACCAGGAGGGCGATCACCCACATCCAGAGCGGGGCGTTGAAGATCGTCCGTAGCACCGCCGCCACCGGCCCCGGGATGGGAGGTGGTGCGGGGGGGACGCCTTCCTTGAATTGATGCAGCGAGGCCGTGTCCTGGGCCGGCTGCAGCAGGGCAAGCAGACTCGGTGGGAGGAGTAGGCTCATCCGCTCAATGATACCCGGGACGAGGGTCGATCGCGATCATGCTGGCGGGACGTGCTCACGCCGGGGGAAGAAAAAGTGCCGCTGCCCGGATCGAAATTCCGGGCAGCGGCATGGGTCGGCCCCAAACCTCTCCTCACTTATATGCGGCGGCCGTCCTGATCTCGTACCCGCGAATCTGCGTCTTCGACACCTTCATGTTCCTGGCGAACGGTCCACCCACCGGCCCATCCAGGATGGCCTGCACCGAAGCAGGTGGAGCCGGCAACGCGTAGAAGGTGTGGATCTCGCTGATCGTCGCGATGAGCAGGGCCTCGCAGAGGAACGGGTTGTGGACCCCCTTGGAGTTGTCGGTATTCCCCTGTCCCACTTCGCCGCAGAGCCGGGCGTTGAACTCGGCGCCCTCGGCCGGCGTGATCTTGTTGTCGGTGGTGGACCACTCGGTCGGCCTGGTCAGCTTGAGGGTGGCGAGCAGCCCACCGTCCGTGGGAGAAGCCTGGATGCTGCCGCTCGCGTTGAGATCAGTCCACAACTGATCGACCAGGAACTTCATGCGGGAGCGAACGGTGTTGAAAGCCGACGCGGCCACAGCCGCGCTGTTGTGGCAGCCGCTCTTGGCACAGCTCGCCCAGGAACGCGTGGTCGCGGTATAGGCGCAGGTCTTGTCGCCGGTGGGAATTCCCTGGGGATCCAGGCATGGAATCGGGCGGAACAAATGCCCGGTTGCCTGGGAAAGGAAACCGCCCTGCGGGTCGTTGATCGTGAGCCGGTTGACGTGGCACCCGGCACAGAGCCGCGGATTGGCGTCGGTGGCGTGGGTCGTGAAGATCCGGTCTTCGGCGTACACGAAGCCAACCGGACGGTAGCCGGCCGTCCCCAGGAGCAAGGCACCCTGTGGCGCATGCGGCGAGCTCGAGGTGGCTGAGGGCTCGACGCGGCGCATGTGGCACTTCATGCAGAGGTTCTGTTCCGGATCGGGGGAGGAGATCGAGAACCGGAGCTGCTTGGTATTGGGCGACCCGTGAGGATCGTGGCAGACGGAGCAGGTAGTCGGCTGGTACGCGGTGGCGCCATCGCGCTCGGTGTAATTGGTGTTGACGCCCCACGCGACCAGTGCCTTGCGGCCGTCGTGGCAACTGGCGCACCCGCTCGTGACATTGCCGGCCGGTGACGGCGCCCGGACCATCGCGTGTCCCGATTGGGCCCACTCCTCGGCGAACGGAGTGTGGGAGCCGCTGTGGCAGTCGGCGCAGGTACCCTTGCCCGGCAACGTGAGACTCGCCAGCGGCCGGGTGATCGTGCCCTGGCCGACGCCGCGCACATGGTTCAATCCAGGCCCGTGGCAGCTTTCACACTGCACGTCGTGGTAAATCGAATCCTGAGTGGATTCGTATCCCGCGGCCACGGCGATCAGGTTGCCCCTACCATTCACCGTGTGGCAGCCCTTGCAGGCCGCGGCGGCAGTTGCGGGAAGGGCGACGTAGGCTCTGGCGTGAGCGGTTTCCTGCCACGATGCCTGGTGGCCGGCGTGGCAATTGCCGCAGGTGGTCTGCTTGGTTTCCTTGGAGAAATACCCCAGGAATCCCGCAGCCGCCGCGACGGGCTCATTGAAGGGCTCCCGGTCACGGAAGACGATCTTGTCGGTGGTACAGCCGGCCAGGAAAGCGGCCAGCGGGAGAGTCAACAGCAGGTGAGAGTGCCGAACCTTCGTAGGGTCGGGCTTGCGTAGCGCGCTCCGCATAAGCCTCCACTCCTCGGGCGCCGTGGCGCCGACTGGGGCGGTGAGATCGGTGCACCACCACAGTATCAGCCGAGCACCGTCCGCGCAAGTGGTTGAAGGTAAATAAGTTAGACTAAGTGGGGTTTCATGACCCCTTCATAATGCCTTCACAATGGTACGGCGACTTCTTCAATCGTGATATTTCGGCGAAACTCGAGGGGAGCCCGGTCATGAGCAGTGGATACTGTACGGCGTGCGGGGCAAAAGTCACCGACCGGTATTGCGGTCAGTGTGGCCATCCGGTTTCCGGTGCGGTCGCCCGCGCTCCCCGCCCTCTGGCGCTCTGGGGTGCCATCGGTGGGGCGATCCTCCTGGTCGTGCTCCTGGTTGTGATGATGGCGCGGCAGCCCCAAGGGCAGGCACAAGGCCCGCAAGAAACCGAGGTGGCTTCATCAGGCGCAGGCGTCGCATCGCCCCCGGACATCAGCGGAATGAGTCCGCGACAGCAGTTCGACACGCTGTTCAACGTCGTCATGCGTGCTTCCGAGAACGGCGACACCGCGCGCGCCGCCCGATTCGCCCCGATGGCGTTCATGGCCTACGGACAGCTCCCGGAAGTCGATGCGGATGCACGGTACCACGCCGCGGTCCTTCGCCTGCATGTCGACGGAGATCGCAAGCCGGCCCTCCTGCTCGCTGACACGATTCAGCAAACCGCTCCACGCCACTTGTTCGCCTACATGATCCGCGGTTCGGCCGGCCAGCTCGCCGGAGATGAGTCGATGGTCCGGAAGGCCCTCAGGGACTTCCTGTCGGCATGGGATCTCGAGATTGCATCGGGAAAGCCGGAGTATCAGGACCATAGGATCATGCTCGATCAGTTCCGGAAACGCGCCCTGGCGGCTGATAGCACGAGGAAATCCTGAACCGCAGGACCCCAGCACTCCCAGTCGATAAAGAGCGCTTCATACTCCCTTCACCGTCCCCGGACTGACCGCAGGAGACATTTCCTCCCCACGCGCCAGCCGGTGCGTGCGGTGGGCGTCTCTCCGAGGGAGTTCATGTCGATGATGACCTGGAAACGGTGGCCCATGCTGGCCGTCCTGGGCCTGGCGTTGTTGTCCGGCGGGTGCGGCGGAAAGGACGATGACGACAAGGACAAGGGCAAGGAGCGGGAGGAGCACGGGAAAGAGGAAACGGAGCTTTCCGCGTTCGAGCTCGAGCACGGCATCGGGCCGGTCAAAGAGCCGATTCAGTTAGGTGCGATCGACAAGGCGATGGCGGCCACCGGCAAGTCAGTCTTTGAAACCAAGTGTTCCGCCTGCCACAAGATGGACACGCTCTATATCGGCCCGGCACTGGGTGAGGTCACGACCCGGCGGTCCGGAGCGTACATCATGAACATGATCCTCAATCCACAGGAAATGGTAGAGCGTCATCCCATCGCAAAACAGCTGCTCGCCGAGCGAATGACCTTCATGGCCAACCAGAACCTTACGCTCGAGGAGGCCCGCGCGGTCCTCGAGTACCTCCGCACCCAGTCGAAGAACGCACCCAAGCCGTAATTCACCGAGGAGCACTCCATGTTCCGAACTGCACACGTTCTTGCCGGCGCCGCCCTGCTGGCGACTCTGGGCTGCGCCACGTCCTCCAAACCGATCGGCGCTGCGGGGGACGCCGCATCGCGAGTCTACGTGGCCCCCGGCGAGCACGACGAGCTGTACGCCTTCATGTCCGGCGGGTTTTCCGGCAACGTGACGGTGTATGGGCTGCCCTCGGGCCGGCTGCTGCAGCAGATCGCGGTCTTTTCCCAGTATCCCGAGAAGGGGTACGGCTATTCCGAACAGACCAAGGCGATGTTCAACACCAGCTACGGCTTCGTCCCCTGGGACGATGCCCATCATCCCCAGCTTTCGATCACCAATGGGCAGGCGGATGGCCGCTGGCTCTTCATCAACGGCAACAACACGCCGAGGATCGCGCGGATCGACCTCACCCGGTTCGAAACCGAGGAGATCATCGAGATCCCGAACAGTTCGGGAGGACACGGGTCGCCCTACATCACGGAAAACAGCGAATACGCCGTCAGCGCCACGCGTTTCGCGTTGCCCACCCCGCAGGAAGACATGTCGATCAAGGACGGCAAGTTCGGCGGCATGCTGTCCTTCGTGAAGATCGACCCCACCACCGGCGGTATGACCCTGGCGTTTCAAATCCACGTCCCGGGTTATGACTATGACCTGGCGCGGTCGGGCAAGGGGCCTTCGCGCGACTGGTCGTTCTTTACCTCCTACAACAGCGAGGAGGCGAAGACGCTGCTGGAAGCCAACGCTTCACAGAAAGACAAGGACTACATCGCAGCGGTGAACCGGAAAGCCGCCGAAGCGTGTGTAGCGGGTGGCAAGGCGAAGAACTGGAATACTCCCTACGCGCACAACCGGGTCGGAGAAGACGGCATGGCCCGCACGGAGATGATCAAGACCCAGAAGGTGCTCGAAGTCACCGACTGCCCGGGTCTCCTGTATTTCCTTCCGACCCCGAAGTCGCCCCATGGTGTGGATGTCGACCCGACCGGTGAATTCATCGTGGCCGGCGGCAAGCTCGCCACCACCATTCCAGTGCACTCCTTCTCGAAAATGGTCAAGGCCATCGCCGATAAGGCGTTCGACGGGGACGTGGGCGGAATCCCGGTGCTCAAGTACGAGGCGATCATCGCCGGAGAGGTGCAGAACCCCGGACTCGGCCCGCTCCACACCGAGTTCGACGGGAAAGGCTACGCGTACACGTCGATCTTCATCTCCAGCGAGATCGTCAAGTTCTCGCTCAAGGATTTCACCGTCGTGGACCGGGTGCCGACCTACTACTCGATCGGACATCTCATGATTCCGGGGGGCGACACCGAGAAGCCCTACGGGAAGTACGTGATCGCGCTGAACAAGATCACCAAGGACCGCTACCTTCCGACCGGGCCGGAGCTGACCCAGTCGGGCCAGCTGTACGACATCAGCGGCGACAAGATGAAACTGCTGCTCGATTTCCCGATGACCGGCGAGCCGCACTATGCCCAGGCCCTGCCCGCGTCGGTGCTCAAGGAGAAGTCGCAGAAGACCTACTCCCTGACGGACAATAAGGACGCCTACGCCACCAAGAGCGAGAAGGACGTGAAGGTGGTCCGGCAAGGCACCAGGGTGCACGTGTACATGACGGCGATCCGGAGTCACTTCCTCCCCGACAACATCGAGGGGATCCAGGTCGGGGATTCGGTCTTCTTCCACCTGACCAATCTGGAGCAGGACTGGGACGTGCCCCATGGCTTCGCGATGCTCGGAGCGCAGAATTCCGAGCTGCTGATCATGCCGGGGCAGACGCGGACGCTGACCTGGCAGCCCCAGCGCCCCGGTGTGTATCCGTTCTACTGCACTGATTTCTGCTCAGCGCTCCACCAGGAAATGCAGGGGTACATCAGGGTTTCGGTCAAGGGATCGAGCGTGCCGCTCGTCTGGAACGGCGGTTCGGGGACGCTGGGCAAGTAGATGGACCGGCTTGCGAGGGCCGTGATGGCGGTGGCAGCGCTGGCGCTGAGTGTGCTGTTCGTCACTCCGCTCTGGCACATTGGCCTCACGGCCCCACAGTACCCCGAGGGGCTGGGGATGTACATCTGGATCAACCGGATGACCGGCGAGAAGCCCCAGGATCTGAACAGCATCAATGGATTGAACCATTACATCGGAATGAAGGAGATCATCCCTGAAAGCTTTCCCGAGCTCCGCTACATGCCGGTCGTCGTGGTGGCACTGTTGGTCAGCGGCTTGCTCGTCGCCCTCTGGGGCCGTCGTCAGGCACTCTACGCCTGGACGGCGGTGTTCGCGGCCGGCGCAGTGGCGGGGTTGGCCGACTTCTACCGGTGGGGATATGCCTACGGGCACGATCTCAATCCGCGCGCGGCCATCAAGATCCCCGACATGAGCTATCAGCCGCCCCTGCTCGGCGGAAGACAGCTCCTCAACTTTCATGCGGATTCATGGCCGGCGTTCGGCGGCTGGGTGGCTGTCCTCGTCCTGGCGGTGGCCCTTACCCTCTCGGTCCGGGAATGGCGATCGGCGCGCGCGCGGACCGGGTAGCGGTGTTCGGGGCGATCCTGGCGGCCGCGGCCTGCACGACTCCCGGGCCGCGGCCGCTCGCATTCGGCAGCGAAGAATGCACCCGCTGCCACATGACGCTCGCCGACCCGCATTTCGCGGGGGAGCTGGTCACCACGACCGGCAAGGTCATCCCCTTCGACGATGTCGGATGTCTGGCGAGTTTCGTCGCAACCGGAGGGATCGCCCGGAACCGGATTCATTCACTCTGGGTCCATGACTTTGCCCGGCCCGACTCGATGATCGACGCCACTCAGGCGGTCTTCCTGCAGCACGACTCGCTTCGCACTCCGATGGATTACGGTCTGGTCGCCCTCCGGCCCGGGGCAGCCGCCGACAGCCTGCGCGCCAGGCTCGGCGGCAACCTCATTCCCTGGGAAGCAGTGCTGGAACTGCCGCGGGTCCGGCCGGTCCGATGATTCTGGCACTGCTGGCTGTGCTCGGGACGACGATCGTCGTCGATCCTTCCGGTCCGGTCCGAACGCTCACCGCGGCGCTGGCGCTGGCTCGGCCGGGAGACCGGATCGAGGTGCGACCCGGCACCTACCGGGAGCCCTTGATTGTGGTGGGCGTCCGGGTGGAGATCGTGGGACTGGGTCGACCTGTTTTTGAGGGGGGCGCCCACAGCACGCTCGAAGTCACGGCCGACAGTGTGGCGATCAGCGGATTGGTCCTCCAGGACGTCATTCCGAGCGCTACCGAGGATCGGGCCGCGGTCCTGCTGCGCGGTGTGCGAGGTTGCCGGATCGAGGACAACGACATTCGCGGAGCGTACTTCGGCATTTACGCCATGCGCTCCGCCAATTGTGTGATCGCCGGAAACCGGCTTCGCGGTCCACGACGCACCGGAGGATCGTCGGGCAATGGGATCCATCTCTGGCAATCGAGCGGAATGATCGTCCGCGGCAATACCGTCATGGGTCATCGGGACGGTATCTACTTCGAATTCGTGCGGGCAGCGGAGGTGGCGGACAACGTCGTGGAGGAGAACACGAGGTACGGGCTCCACTTCATGCGATCGGATTCGTGCTCCTACGCCGGCAACCGGTTCGAGCGGAACGGCGCGGGGGTGGCAGTGATGTACAGCAGGGGCGTGGCCATGACCGGGAACCGGTTCGAGCGGAATCACGGCGGCTCGGCGTATGGTCTCCTGCTCAAGGAGATCAGCGACGCCGTGGTACGCCGCAACCAGTTCTCCGGCAACACGGTGGGACTCTACCTCGAGGATTCCAACCGGAACCTGGTCGAAGGCAATGTCTTCCGAAGCAACGGATGGGCGGTCAAAGTGCTGGCCAATTCGTCCGACAACCGGTTTACCGGGAATCTGTTCGAGGGAAACTCCTTCGACGCATCGACGAATAGCCGCACCGCGTCCAGCGGGTTCGACCGGAACTGGTGGGACCGTTACCGGGGTTACGATCTCGACCGGGACGGGCTCGGCGATGTCCCCTACAGTCCGGTCCGGCTCTTTTCGCTGGTGGCCGAGCAGCACAAGCCCGCGCTCATCCTGCTGCGATCGCCGTTCGTGGATCTTCTGGACGCGGCGGAGCGGCTGATGCCGATGCTCACCCCCCAGGCGCTCGCCGATCGGCATCCGCTCATGCGGCGGCCGCGGTGACCCCCTCACGCGTCAGGATTTCGGGGCTGTGCAAGCGCTTCGGACGACTCGAGGTGCTCCGCGGCGTCGACATCGAGATCACGCCGGGTCGCATCACCGCGGTGGTCGGGCCCAACGCCGCCGGGAAGACCACCCTCATCAAAACGATTCTCGGAATGGTCCAGCCCGACCGCGGCACGATCGAGGTCGACGAGGTCGTGGTGGGCCGCGACCCGACCTACCGAAAGACAATCGGCTACATGCCGCAGTCGGCGCGGTTTCCCGAGTATCTCTCCGGCCGGGAGATCCTCGGGCTGGTCGGCGGCCTTCGCGACCGGAGTACGGGCCTCGACGAAGAGTTGATCGCTCAATTCGGGCTCGACCGCCACCTCGACAAACCCATCCGCACGCTCTCGGGCGGCACCAGGCAAAAGCTCAATGCCGCGGTTGCGTTTCTCTTCCGGGCGGCTCTGATCATTCTCGACGAGCCGACCGCCGGGCTGGATCCGGTGGCGGCTGGAATCCTCAAGGACAAGGTGCTGCGCGCCCCGTCGGAAGGCGCCACCGTACTGCTGACATCCCACATCATGAGCGAAATCGAGGAGCTGGCGCAGGATCTCGTGTTCCTGGTCGAAGGAAGCGTGGTGTACCAGGGGCCGGTCGAATCGCTGCTCGAGCAGAGCGGCGAGTCACGCCTCGAACGAGCCATTGCCGCGATCCTGGTGGGAGCGACACCGTGAGCACCACAGGAAAGGTGCTGGTCTCCCAGCTGCGGAACGTGGCACGCAGCCGGTGGATTCTCGGGTACGGTCTCCTGCTGGCGTTGCTGACCTGGCTGCTGTTGCAGTTCGGCGGCAGCGGGGAGCGCGCACTGCTCTCACTGTTGAACGTGGTGCTCCTGCTCCTCCCGCTGGTGAGCGTCGTGTTCGGAACCCTCTACGTGTACAACGCTCGCGAGTTTATCGAGATGCTCCTGGCGCAGCCCGTCAGCCGTGGAGCACTCTACACAGGGCTTTTCGGTGGGCTCGTCCTGCCACTGGGCGGCGCCTTTCTGATCGGCGTCGGAACGCCGCTGCTGCTGCTGGCGCACGGGGGGCGGGACTTCGCCGGACAGGCGGTCATGCTCCTGTCGGTGGGCCTCCTGCTCACGCTAGTCTTCACCGCCTTTTCCCTCTGTGTGGCGGTGCTGATCGAAGACCGTGCCCGCGGGCTCGGCGCGGCGCTCTTCGTCTGGCTGCTGACGACCCTGGTCTATGACGGAATGATTCTGCTGGTGACGACCACGTTTGACCACTATCCCCTCGAGGGCCCCCTCCTTGTTCTCGTCTTTCTCAATCCCGTGGATCTCGGCAGGGTTCT
>Ga0070707_100001683_pt1 | contig 21320 bp, 21 predicted proteins | sample KBSK5502metaG_FD_65468 | JGI IMG/M metagenome (GOLD analysis project Ga0070707, IMG submission 65468) | Corn, switchgrass and miscanthus rhizosphere microbial communities from Kellogg Biological Station, Michigan, USA - KBS K5-50-2 metaG | ecosystem: Host-associated > Plants > Roots >...
GTCGCTGCCGCAAAGCGATGAGGCTTTCATGCGGATCAGAACCTGGCCATGTCCCGGCTCTGGAACGGGAAATTCGCGTAATTCGAGTTGTCGATTTCCTGGCAAAACAACACCAGTCATTGTTGCCATCGTCTCAGTTTCCTTTCTGGGAGACGCTCCTGTTGAGGGACAAAACACTAACGGCGGGGAGCTTAACAGAGCACTCATTCGAGCAACTGCTGCAGTTCCTTCGTCAGTTGCTGTACCAGTTCCGGTCTTCCGTGAAACTGAGCGGGAGTATTCTGAAAGAGCGCGATGCGCCATTGGCCATCATACTTCGCGGCCACGAGGGTCTGAATCGTATTGACTGCGGGATTGAGGTCCGACTGTCCTGGCGGTACCATTCCAGCCACCGCACGTAGAACGGCCACTTCAGGACTGAAAAGGCGCACGTCTCTGATTTTCCAGACGTAAGCAGCTGTTTGATGGTCGGTAAAGATTTGGCGAATACCCGATTCGATCTCCGCTCGCCCATTCATGAGACTCCCATCGAATCTGATAGTGTACCCATCCTCAGTGAACGCAGCGGCGAAGGCATCGGCACTGCGTTTGTTCCAGCCCTCCAACAGTTGCCGGTAGAGCGCGCGGACCTCGCGCTCATCGGTTGATGGCGAGTCGTGCGGTTGGAATGTTTGTGAGCTCATGGCTAATTCCTCTGCCGTATACTCTCCGGCTCACAAACGTGCCCAATACGCCGCCGCTTCCTCTGCATTCCGTTCCGCATCCGGTGAAGCAGCAACAACGCTCTCGTCATCTGGATGAGTATCACCCACTTGACCAGTCGTAGAATCTAGCCCATTGCTGACTGTTGTGGGCGTTACAGCGCTCGACATGCCTACACCTTGATGCGAGATTCCCCGGGCCATCAGCTCGTAATATTCTGTCAGACGAAGGGCAATTAACTTGGCCGGTTGATCAATCATATGGTACTTCAATGCATCTTGCCGCAGGGCGTCCAGCGCAAAAGAGTTCTTGAGCAAACCAACGGTAAAGTACAGGTACTCCTCATCTTGTGGCATACGGCCTTCTCTTTCTAGCTAACTTTGACAGCATTTGACTGGAATTTACGAATAAGAAGACGACCGGCCAGGCTACAATAGCCGAGCGCATTAGCAGTGAGAGGATCATCTGGACGAACGAGGTGAGGAATGCGTTGCTTCAGAACATTGTGGAAATAATAGACGCCACCACCAATATGCAGCACCGGTTTGAAGCTTGCAGCCACCGCATCGCGTTCGCTCTGTCGCCAGGCTGCAGCAATGAACGAGACAATTTCGCTTCCTACCTGAGTCACGGCTTCCGTTGCTAATCGCTGTAATTCGTGGGTGCTGACCATTTTCCCGTATACCGCAATATCAGGATAGTTCCGGTAGCCATTTGATGCATAGGCATGCATGATTTCGCGGGCCTCGAGCAAAGAGAGCGAACGATCATACGTGCTCTCAAAAGTGTTCATGAGCATCTGTGTGGCCGTCTCCACTCCCAATGGCTTCCCTTTACAATAGTCGGTAACAGGGATCTGGCTACGAGCCACATACAAGTCTGTCGTTCGACCTCCAATGTCAATGACAGCACTTTCTGTTGTCTTACTCACCGACTTATCACCGTAGGCGATGAGCGCCCCGGCTCCTTCCATCACCACCGTCGCGACTTCCACAGTCACACGCCGGAAGGTCTTGCCATGATCCATCGTGAAGACGTGCGTTCCATCTAGCGCCGCTTTAATGGTGGTGCGCAGGGCCGCGTTCTTGATATAGGTTTCAGCCGGCAGTCCTGTGACAACGTAGAGTCCAAATTCGTCATCTGGGATCAACGACGCAGCCAGCGCCAGGAGGCCACGCAAACTGTATTTGCTCGCATTGCGTTGAATATCGCCACGGCCATGGTACACATCAATCGCCTGCTGCAATGCCAATTCCCCGACAGCATAAGCCATTGCTTCCCCATCAAATTGGATAATAAGCGTACTCGACTCATCCACTTTGACGCCGAGATTGCGCATAGCATTGATGTCAACCTTGGCAAAGGCAGTAGGTATGCTGCACGAGCAATTTTTCCCATTAATAACGGTAACTCCCTCCATCTCAGCATTGCCAAAATCATGCCCATAAGGATACCATTTCATAAATGAATTCCTTCCTATCCTACCGCAATCACTGCTCCTTTCGTCTTGCCTGACCCGTAGGGTAGCTGCGCAGCAGCGTTGGCAAGACGGATAAGTGCCAGTAAAGAGATAAAATGTCCAATTCCCCAGCTATTTGCGTAACGAACCAGAACTTGCTTTGTATCTCTGACCTCCCTTGGTTAGTACTTGTACAGCAACCAGCCTGCGCCTGATGAATGTTGACGACCGAATCGGGGAATCATCTCCATTGAGGTGCTTGCGTCCCAGGGTCCTGTAGGGACAAGGGGCAGGGTGGTGTATGAGTTACCAACCTCGTGACCGCTCCTGTTTCCCAACATCGTAGCGCTAGGGTGAGTCAGACCCGCCCAGGCGAGCCCGGCGCTCTTGGGCGGTGCGCAAGCGACGCTCAGCGCGGGCCTGGCCCCTCATGCGTTGCACGAACGCCTCAAAGCGCAAGGCCTGTCCAAGGAGTCCTTTGAGCGGCAGGGTTTTGATCACCTGCTGCTCATGGACGACCAGCCAAGCGCGTTTGGCCGCCGACAGGTGCAGGGCCACGTGTTGACCCGCCAGGGCACGACTCACGTAGTAGCTCTTCAGATCGACCCGCACCGTGCCATCGCGGCGCACCTTGCGCACCAGATGCAGGCCATCCCTGACCTGCAGCCAGCGATCCGGGTCCACCAGGTCGGGCACGGTGGGCAACTCGGGCAACGTCGGAAACGCCACCCGAGGCGGACGGTTGCCGCAACTGCGCCCTTGATGCGGACGGCTCCAGTTGTAGTGCTGCGCAAACGCAGCGGTGACCTCGCGCACCTCGCCCAGGGTGCCAGGATGGTCCACGGCCAGGCATTCTTCCTGGTAGGTCCGATGATAGCGCTCGACAAAGCCATTTTGCTGGGGGTGATGCGGGTCGCACAGCAGCACGCCGACTCCCAAACACTCGCAGAAGCGGACCAAGGCGGAAGGAAAGTCGCTGCCGCTGGGACTACTCACAAAGCGCACGTCGCGATCCAGGCGCACCACCTGGGGTAGCCCTTGACGCACAAACAGCTCCGCCACCGCTTCCACGGTGGTCTCGGCATGAAAGTCAGCGCGCACCTGCGCATCCACCAGCACCGAGGTGCCCTCGTCGATGATGTTGAGCACTTCGATCCCATGTTGCCGCTTGCCAAAGGGATCCGGTGGCACCGTGCTCGCGTCCTTAAAATCGAGCTGCCACTGACTCATGGGCGCGGGGCGCTCCAGCGGCTCTTGTACGTGCGGCTGCCGCTGGGCGATGCGTCCGGCTTGTTGCAAGATGCGGTAGATCGTCCGGCTTGAGCGTGGCAGGCGCTCCCCTTGCACCTGCTCATCACGCGGCAAGTAGTACAGGAGCGCTTTGGGTCCTGGCGTGCGCCGCAGGCCCTCGGGCGGTTCGTCGCGCATCTGGAGGATGCGGTCGACGACGGCCTGGCTGAGGCGCTCGGGCGGGTGCTTGCGCGCCCGTGAGCGACTGTGCAGCACCTGCTCGTCTTCCGGCTCGGCCTCCTGCAAACGCTGCTTCCATTTCTTGACCCACCCTGCCGACATGCCCACCGCCTGGGCATACTGCTGGTGTGTCCACTGCGGGTGCAGTCGCATCAGACGACGCAAATTGCCCCGCGCTGCATAGTATACTGCTTCCATGACGGCACCTCCTGGCTCATAGGTTTTTCTCCTGCCAGGAGTGTACTGTTTCTCCTCCTCTCTTCGCAAGGCTACGATGTTCCTACTCACTTCCGGTTACGAGGTTGGTAACTCATACACTCCTCCCTTTCATGCAGCGAGTACCAAAGCGCGACAACCGCTACAAACCTGGCATCTATCTTCCGTATGCTCAAAAAGAATATTAAGGCATGGTTCAAATGCACGTGACAGGCCCAGCCCTGTCATCATTCGCTTCGCTCAGGATCTCTGTGCCTATCGAGACAGACTCTTCGCTTCGCTCAGGGTGACACGGAGTGACTATTCAAAGTGAACCTTGCCTAAAGAGACCAAAGTTGTCACAAGAACGTTTAATAAATATAGAACAAAGTTTCTAATGAAAAGAGTACTCGAAGGTGCTAACCATACACACACAACAAGGTAGAAGCATAGAAATCGTTTTACAGTCTGAGCTGTGTGATCCTTTGAACCTGGGAGAATATGTGCGGGCGTATTGTCATATTCACGGCAGCGATCACCAGCGCTCCCTGTCAATCAATAAGACAACCGGGTGGGGCCATTGCTTCAACGCGGCCTGCCATGCAACGGTGCTGGTCGCCGAATGGAATCCCACCGTGGCAAAACGCCTGATACAACTCTACTACCGGGGATTCTCTTCAGTACCCTCGCCCTCATATCGATCCCAGAGGAAGCAGAGCACAGTACTCGTGTCCCAACCGGTATTGCTCCACCTCCCGAAAGCCACGCCGAAGTGGCAGCAGGACGAACTGGCCGCGCTCCTTTCGCTGGACGAGCAAATGCGCAAGGCGCTGATCCACTCTCAACGAGCGCAGGCGTACCTGAACGAACGCGGCATTCCCCTGAACGTTGCGCTGGTTTCAGGCGTCCGCTACCTGCCACCGGCCATGATCAACAACCTGGAGGCGCAAAAGCAGCGCGCCATTCTGCGCAGGTGGGAAGAACGCATCCTTTTCCCCCTGGCTTCTCCCGCCGGCAAGGGATACATCGGGCGCTCCCTGTGGCACTGGCAGCCAGGCATGGACGAGAATGCCCACAAGTCGCTGCTGGATCAGCCAAGAAGACCCAGGCGTTGGATCAAGACCAATCCCGCGGGCTGGTTCGGAGTTGATTCCGACCAGCTTTCCAGCTCGATCATCTTGGTCGAGGGAGCATTTGACCGGCTGACACTTCTGATGGCAGGCTTTGACGCACCAGGTGTAGTCGCCCTGGTCGGCACGGCTGCACCGATCGACTGGTTCCCTCCCCACATAAAATCAGCGGTGCTCGCATTTGATGGCGACCTGGGCGGCCAGGAGGCAACAAGCAGAATCGAGGAGCAGCTAATGCAGGCAGGCATCCACGTCAGGTTATGCTTACCACCACAAGACAGGTGGGGCAAAGACTGGAACGAGCGCTGGCGGCGGCTGGGACCCGAGAGTCTACGCCCCGCCCTGGAGGCCTACGCCGATTTGCGCAAGCTGGTCTGCTCGTAAGCTCAAGATCTGTGAATGTTCCCGAAAAGTACTCCAACGCGCTTTGCGGATGCCAGGCTTTCACTTCACATTTTAAAAATTCTAAACTCTTGACTTAATTAAGTTATTGCTTTATAATAGATCCATGGATATCTTTACTGCACTCGCTGAGCCCAATAGGCGCACAATTATAGAACTGCTTGCCAGGAATGGACCCTTATCGGCGACGGAGATCTACGAGCAATTTCCTGTGAGCCCACAAGCGGTCTCACAACATCTCAAAGTCTTGCGTGAGACACAATTAGTGAAGATGGAAAAACGTGCACAAAAGCATGTCTACCGCCTCAATCCACAGACGCTGTCTCAATTTGAAGCGTGGGTTCAGCAAATGCAGCAGAGATGGAGTGAACGTTTTGACGCATTAGATACAGTCCTTGAAATGGAAAAAAAGAAGGGAGTTGAATAACATTCTATGCCAGCACATACAACGACTATTCTTGCAGAACCGGGAAAACAAGAAATACTCATCACACGCGAATTCGATGCGCCGCGCGAGCTCGTTTTTAAAGTATGCACCGATCCACAACTCATCCCGCAATGGTGGGGACCGAGATACCTTTCAACCCAGGTTGACAAGATGGACGTGAGACCTGGTGGTCAATGGCGCTTTATCAATCGAGACGCTGCGGGAAACGAATACGCGTTTCACGGCGTGTATCATGAAATCCTTGCCCCGGAGCGCATTATTGATACCTTTGAGTTTGAAGGGTTACCGGAAACAGGACATGTGACGCTGGAGACGATGAAGCTCGAGGAATTGCCTGGAGGAAGAACCAGGCTCACTGTTCAATCTGTTTTCCAGTCAGTCGCTGACCGCGATGGCACGCTCCAAAGTGGCATGGAAGCAGGAGTCAATGAGACCTATGATCGTCTGGCAGAACTGCTGAAATAGCTGTAGCGGCTCTTCCAATCACGTTCGCCGATACTTGCGGCAAGACGAAACTCACAAGGAGAAATCAGTATGGCAACGAACAAGGACGCCAAGGATAGCTACGCTTCCGTGAACGGCCTCCATCTGTACTATGAGATCCACGGCGCCGGAGAGCCGCTGATCCTGCTGCATGGCGGCGTCGGCGCAATCCAGATGTTCGACGAACTGCTGCCGTCCCTCGCCCAGAACCGGCAGGTCGTCGCCGTCGATTTGCAAGCCCACGGGCGCACAGCCGACATCGATCGCCCGCTAAGCTTTGAGCTGATGGCCGGCGACATCGCTGCCCTGATCAAGCATCTGGGGATCGAAGAGGCCGACGTCATGGGCTACTCCCTGGGCGGCGGCGTCGCCCTCAGGACCGCCATCCAGCACCCGGAAGTGGTGAGAAAGCTCGTGCTCGTCTCGATCCCCTTCAAGCGGGATGGATGGTACCCGGAGATTCTCGCGGGAATGGGGCAGATGGGTCCTCAGGTCGCGGAGCCGATGAAGCAGACCCCGATGTACCAGCTCTATGTCAGTATCGCGCCGAAGCCGGAAGATTGGCCAGTGCTGCTCACCAAGCTCGGCGAGCTGCTCCGGCAAGACTATGACTGGTCCAAGGACGTGGCTGCGATCAAGGCGCCCACGCTGCTCGTGGTGGGAGATGCCGACAGCGTCCGCCCTGCGCATGCCGTGGCGTTCTTCGAGTTGCTTGGCGGCGGCAAGGTCGATGCCGGTTGGGACGGGTCCGGTATGTCCAATGCCCGGCTCGCCATTCTGCCCGCCACAACGCATTACAATATCCACTCGTCTCCCATGCTGGCGGCCGTCGTCGCGCCGTTCCTCGACGCGCCCATGCCCGGAGCCAAATGACTGATGACCATAAACCAAAGGAGAAATTATGATGACAGAGAACACCAAAGAGAACCTTCCTGTAGTCCCTGCTATGAAACTTGAGCTGGTGCCGGTACCGGTGTCTGATGTTGACCGCGCCAAGGCTTTCTATGAAAAGGCTGGCTTTCAATTAGAAGTTGATACGCGCCCTACCGACGCGATGAGGGTTGTCCAGTTCACGCCGCCTGGGTCGGCTTGTTCCATTGTCTTTGGGACTGGTATGGGCGAAATTACTGCCATGCAGCCTGGATCGGTCAAGGGTCTGCATCTGGTAGTCGCGGATATCCGCCAGGCGCGTGAAGCGCTCGTGAAACGGGGGCTGGAAGTCGGCGAGGTGTGGGACGTGCAGGGGGTGAAGTATGCCGGATTCAGCGACCCCGATGGCAATTCGTGGCTCCTGCAGGAATTCCCGCCAGAGCTGAGACAGCCTGGACAGAGCTTCCATTAAGAAGGAGGATTCGTACTTGACACTTCCCTCCTTCTTAATGGTAGAATAAGGAGGGAAGTGCAACACTTCCAGCTTTTTCATAGATAAGGACGTATTAACATGGTTGGTCTCGTCTTTTACTGTTCAAATCCTGTTTGTTCCCCACCTCCCGTCGCCACCCGTTAGGGCAGGTAGAACGGTTTCAATCTCTCTCTAACACGCATACTCTGTAATGATGTATGTCCTTTGCTCATGCGCTCGTCCTGCCCTCTCTGCATGGTTTCTTTGTTTCTCCACTTGCATCTGAGGAAGGGATACTCCATGTTCTCTCAACACACATCTCGTCGTGACTTCTTGCTCATCGTCTGTGCTTCCGTTTCCTGGGGCACGATCGGCATTGCAAACCAGGCCCTGTATGCGTACAGTGCAACAAATGCTCTGTCATTGACGTTTTTACGTCTGGCTATTGCAACCCCTCTGTTTTTTCTCGCCAGTTGGACCCGTCTTGGCCGCCGCCTCTTTCACATCAAGCATCGTGACCTCGCCGTCATGATGGGTATGGGAAGTATGATGGCACTCTCCCAGACCTGTTACGTTGCGGCTATTCCCTCCATTGGCGTGAGCGTCTCTACCCTCATCGCCATTTGCGCCGTTCCAGTGATGATCGCCCTCGTCTCTGCCCTCATGACACGAGAGCGCTTTACTCCGCTGACACTCTTCGCTTTAGTAGGCGCTGTGAGTGGTACAGCCCTCCTGGTAATTGCTCGTCCTCATCTGAACGAAGGAAGCATGTCCTTCCTGGGAGTGTTTTTCGCGTTTCTCTCGGCCTGCGCCTATGCTGGATTTATCCTCTGCGGACGACTGCTCACCGTCAGCTATCATCCGCTACAGATCAATTTCGTGGCGTTCGGGACAGGAGCGCTGCTTCTGCTCTTCTGTGCTTCATCAACCAGATTGATGATAGTATATCCCGTCCGGGGATGGCTACTATTGCTCTATCTGGGATGTGTTCCTAGTGCTCTTGGGTATGCCCTCTTTCAGATTGGCATGCGTTCACTGTCCGCGACCATGGCAAGTATCGCGACCATGTGTGAACCTTTAACAGCAGCCGTACTCGCATGGATACTCTTTCATGAGGACCTTGGTCCTTTCGGTCTCCTTGGTGCGGGATTCTTACTGGGAGCGATGGCAGTGCTCTTGCTTGTCCCGAGGAAGTATTTCGAGAAGGGAAAGTGAAACCTGTAAAACTATGCACACCGAGCGTCTATATGGAAACAGAGCATGCATGAAAATCTCACGAGAGGGGAGTGATAATAAATGATCTACTATCGTGTCGCATTACAGGCGAATCGATCAGACACATGGCGGTGGCGATCAACAGTGTTGACATCTCTCAACGCGCTGTTTGGGTTCCTCAAGCTCTATAGTATGGTACCAAGGGATCTTATCCGCGTTTTCTTCTCTTCATCGCCCGAATACATGGACGAAATGCTGGCCCGTGCGAACAAAGGGCTGGCATCCAGCTCCGTAACCGCTGAGCAATTCTTGAAAGTGAAGAGATGCGTAAATTCACAGGAGATCGCTCGTTTGGAGGCCGAAGTCGGCATGCAAGAGACCTGTCCGCTGGTCTCAACCCCCGTCGTTGCAGAACAGCCTTCGAATGAAAAAAGTGTAACTCTACTGGAGATTCGCAGGTTAGAGCTAGAGCTTGGGACAAGCGGGGACCACGATACACCCTATTCCTTCGCATTACCCGCCTTCATGCCACAGCTCCTTGCCTGGACGAAGTTGCTTGTAAAGGTACGGGCGGGTGAACTAGAGCCGTAGGAAGCCATCGCCCCTATGAACAAGAAATTTCAGCGATACATAGGCGCGTCGAGAAGTAAGAAAACATAAACCAAAGGCTAGCTGATCAGCTAGCCTTTGGTTCATTGCGTGTGTCAGAACGTTTTTCTGGCCTGTTTTGCACTACAGGTCTTTAGAAGTTAGTAGCGTTCGCTCCGATAGCCGGTATTTGAACGTCGCTCTCTTCCTTGGAACCCTCTGCTTCCTGTCGCTTGGCGCTCGCGTGCCTCGCTGACAGTAATGTTGCGATTTCCCAACAAGGTGCCGTTGAGCCGCTCAATGGCGGTCCGTGCTCCTTGATCGTCGCTCATCTCGACAAAGCCAAAGCCTTTGCTTCGCCCTGAGTCGCGATCAGTGATAACCGTGGCCTCGATAACCTGTCCTGCTTGTCCGAACAGATCGCGCAGATCTTGTTCGGTCGTGTCATAGGGGAGTCCCCCTACATACAGTCTCATGATAGTATGCTCCTGTGCCGACATCTCTGAATGCATTGAGACGCTCGTAGAAACCGTTTCTCACAGAAGCGATACAATTACTTTTTGATGTCATACACCCATTATAACACATAATGAGAGCTACTTATTCCCTTGTCTATCTCGGTGGCACAATACAGGCGTCGATATCGGTCTGAAAAAGAGGATGAAAGGTTACATGCTATACAAAAAGATGCCCATCGAGTAGAATAGAGTCACAGTCCGAAGCAGACCTGGCGTTACTGACGTGAAGCAAGAGAGAAGCATTAAAAAAAATAAAACATAAAATTTCACGTTTTTGTAACGCTTTTCGTAACGTTTGGGAGACGATTACCTGGTACAATTACGTTTAGAGAACAGGAAACATCTCGCAAGGATAGGTAGGATACATGCAGGAAACTGCGAGATGCAAACGGTAATGGAGTTAGTGCTTATGGCTACACCACTGCAACGCTTGCGACTGACGCGCACAGGTCGGACCAGGTATGAATCCCAGATGATTCAGATGCAGAGCGCGGATCGTGCGCACCAGCTGATGCCTGCACCTATCGACATTGTGCCCAACGATCCGATCGTCGCATATTTCCTCAGCGCCCCGGGCGCGGTTGAGGTCGACAAGCTGTACCTTGACTCGCCCGCATTGCAAGCTTTGAAGGCTGCCGGCGTGAAGATAGCCGTACCGCTCGTAAGCCAGGGCGAGCTGGTCGGCCTGCTCAACCTGGGCCCACGGCTTAGCGAGCAAGATTACTCCACAGATGACCGGGGGCTTCTCAACACCCTCGCCACGCAGTCGGCACCTGCCGTACGGGTTGCCCAACTGGTGCGCGATCAACAGACCCAGGCCCGTGCAAATGAGCGCATCCAGCATGAACTGCGCGTCGCCCAGCTTATCCAGAAAACACTACTGCCCAAAGATTTACCCGCGCTCCCAGGCTGGCAGGTAAACGCCTACTACCAGGCAGCGCGACAAGTCGGTGGCGACTTCTATGACTTTATCTACTTCGACGACGGCCGGCTGGGCCTGGTGATCGGAGATGTGACCGATAAAGGCGTACCGGCAGCCCTCTTGATGGCAACTACCCGCAGCGTTCTACGCGCTATAGCCCAGAGGTTGGTAGCGCCAGGGCAAGTGTTGGAACGGGTTAACGAGGTACTCTATCCAGACATCCCCCCTAAGATGTTTGTCACCTGCTTATATGCGCTCCTTGATCCCGACAGCGGGCAGCTCCAGTTCGCCAACGCGGGCCACGACCTGCCCTACCACCGGCATACTACCGGAGAAGTCACCGAACTGCGTGCCACCGGCATGCCCCTCGGCTTGATGCCAGGTATGCATTATGAGGAGAAACAAGTCTGGCTGGCTCCAGGTGAAATTATCCTCTTCCACAGCGACGGCATCGTGGAGGCCCACAACGAGCATCGCGAGATGTTCGGCTTCCCACGCCTTATGCGGCTGGTCGGAGAGCACGAGGATGGCAAAACGTTGAAAGAATTTGTTTTAGACGACCTGGCAGCGTTCACCGGTGCTGATTGGGAACAGGAAGATGACATTACGATGGTAACACTGCAAAGGTCGGAAGGCTATGGAGTAACCGAGGTGGCTAGCAGATCTACAACCAGGTCAAATGAAGCAGATGGGAACAACGGCAACGATTGGCGGACGCTTGCCGAATTCACGTTGGCCAGCGAACCCGGCAACGAGCGCCAGGCATTAGCCCGCGTTGCCGAGGCCGTCCGCGTGCTCAATCTGCCCACCAAGCGCCTGGAACAACTCAAGACCGCTGTTGCAGAGGCCACGATGAACGCGATGGAACACGGAAACCATTACCAGCCCGAAAAGCCGGTTTCCATCAAGGTACTGGCCTCACATAAGGCACTCTCAGTACGTGTAACCGATCATGGAGGCACGCGGACGCTTTCTGCCCAGCCTGACATTGAAGCACCGGACCTGGAAGCCAAGCTTGCCGAATTGCAGACGCCGCGTGGGTGGGGACTGTTCTTGATCAAAAATATGGTGGATGAGATGCATATCAGCAACGACGCAAGTCATCACACAGTCGAATTGATTGTGTACCTGGAAGGAGAGAGCCATGCCAGCGAAAAGTCTTGAGGCACATGTACGCCAACAGCCACGGGTTGCCATCGTTGACCTGGAGGGCGAAATCGACTCTTTCGCGGAGGATGCGCTGAACGCCGCCTATGCCGAGGCAGAGAGCCGGGACTCGCATGTCATTTTGCTCAATTTTAGTAAAGTCGATTACATCAACAGCACGGGCATAGCTCTGATCGTCGGCCTGCTGGCACGGGCGCGCAAATCAAAGCGTCGCCTGCTGGCATGTGGATTGAGCGACCACTACGTGGAGATTTTCCAAATCACGCGCCTGGTCGATTTCATGAGCGTATTCCCAGACGAAACGAGCGCCCTGGCAGATGGCTCTAAACCGATTTCATAACCGGGGGAAGATCAACCGCTGCACGAAACCTGGTACACTTTGAAGTTGGAGAAACGCCGTACACATTACACTATTGTCCGAGGGCACTATCCCGATCTAGCCCATATACGAAAACTTTTTTTGAAGTTGTATAACTCAACAGCAAGGAGGAGGACCCCGCATGCCGCAATCCAAAGTAGTAATGAACGTTCGTAAAGTAAGTCCCACAGCCAGTATCATCGATATCCAGGGCGAAGTCTCCGCTTTCGCAGAAGACACGCTGATGGAGGCCTCCGCGGAGGCCAGTACCCCAACCACGCGCGCAATCATTTTGAACTTCAGCGGGCTGGAGTATATGAACAGTAGCGGGATCGGCCTGCTCGTCACGCTGCTCATCCGTGTCAATCGCCAAAAACAGCATCTGATGGCCTTTGGGCTGAGCGATCATTACCGGCGCATCTTTGAACTCACACGGCTGAACGAGGCCATCGGCATCTATGACTCCGAAGCCGACGTTCTGGCCGCGCAAAAATAATTCCCGGAGGCCTGATCATACAGGAGGAAATGTACCATGACGACCTCTCCTACTCCATCAAATGAAGAACAAATCGCGCAGCCACGTGACGCGGCTTACTGGGCCAGCCAGGGCTCGACGTTCAAAGTAACAAACGTTCCCAGCGGAGCGCTGAATCTGAATGTGGAAGGGCGCATGGCCCTCAGCCCATTGCAGGGTTTCGGCCAGATGTGGCAGAAGACCTACCGTGTGCGCCTCAAAGGTGCTGATGTACAGCCCACCGAGGTCATCAAGCAGTGGAAGGAAAACTTTCCCAAATTCTGGCCCAGGGGCAACCGCTTTTATGTACCGCTCACCGGAATCGCCCCCGGCGAGGTCGCCGTGATAAACATGCTGATCCCTGGAAACCTGCCTGTCGGCCTGCCGCTCTCCACCGGCGTGCTCGTACTCTATGCCGACGACGAGTCCTTTACGCTGATGACGCCGCAAGGCCATACATTCGCGGGTTGGATCACCTTTAGTTCTTACAAAGAGGACGACTGCACTGTAGCCCAGGCGCAGGTGCTGCTGCGTTCTTATGATCCAATCTATGAAATTGCCTTTCGTTTCGGGGCATCCAGTGCAGAGGATTCTTTCTGGAAGCGCACGCTCGCCTCGCTGGCAGCGCACTTTGGCGTAGACGCGCCAGTAGAAGCGCAACGGATCCTCGTGGATCCAAAAGTGCAGTGGTCGGAGGCAAAGAACGTCTGGCACAATTCAGCTATACGCACCATGTTATATAAAGTGACTTTCCCGGTACGCCGGGTGGGCCGCTTGTTTCGAGCTACGCCCGAAAAGAAAAATTAGAAACCGGCAGATGTATGTCTGAGCATTACACGTACGATGCTATCATAGTCGGGTCGGGACCGAACGGACTTGCAGCCGCGATCACCCTGGCGCAGGCAGGTCTATCAGTGGCCGTGTTCGAGGCCAAAGATACGCCTGGCGGCGGCACTCGCACGATGGAGTTGACGCTGCCGGGCTTCCTGCACGATGTCTGTTCGGCGATCCACCCGTTTGCGCTTGGCTCACCGTTCTTCCGCGGCCTACCGCTCGAGCGGTACGGCCTGGAAATGATTCAGCCACTGGCGCCACTGGCACACCCTCAGGATGACGGTACAGCCGTCATCCTTGAGCGTTCCATAGAGGCAACTGCTGCAGAGCTTGGCGACGACGCAAAGGCATACCGTAAACTGATGACCCCGCTCGTTACCGGCTGGCCCAAAATCGAGGGCGCTGTTCTTGGGCCTCTACGCCCACAATATGTACTCCATCCTTTCGCGCGCGCCAATTTCGGGTTAAAAGCCCTTCGCTCGGCGCGGGGTCTCTGCGGCTCGTTTCAAAGTGAGCCTGCCCGTGCCATTTTCGCAGGATTGTGCGCGCACTCGATGCTCCCTCTCGAGCAACCGCCAAGCGCCGGGTTCGGCCTGGTGGAAGGCATACTTGGGCATGTGGTTGGTTGGCCAATCCCTCGTGGCGGCTCTCAGAAAATCGCCGATGCGCTGGCAGCCTACCTTCGCTCCCTGGGTGGTGAAATTATTACCGGCGTTGAAGTCAAATCGCTCGATGCACTGCCGCCCGCCCGCGTTATCCTCTGCGATGTAACCCCGCGCCAACTGCTGCGCATCGCGGGCGATCACTTGCCAGGGTCATACCAGCGCCAGCTGCAGCGCTACCGCTACGGGCCTGGCGTGTTCAAAATCGATCTTGCCCTTGATGGTCCCATTCCCTGGAAAGCCCAGGAATGCTTACGCGCCGGAACAGTGCACATTGGGGGCACTTTCTCCGAGATAGCCGCCTCCGAGCGTGCCATATCGCGCGGAGAGCATCCTGAAAAACCGTTTGTACTGCTCGCACAGCAAAGCCTGTTTGACCCGACACGCGCACCGGCGGGAAAGCATACCGTGTGGGCATACTGCCACGTCCCCAGCGGCTCAACCTTTGACATGACGGAGCGCATTGAGTTACAGATTGAACGATTCGCGCCCGGCTTTCGCGACCGCATACTGGCACGCAGCACCATGAACTCGCTCGAAGTCGAGCGCTATAACGCTAATTATGTTGGCGGCGACATCAACGGCGGCCTCCAGGATTTATGGCAATTCTTCACACGGCCAACGGTCCGCCCCGTGCCATACACTACTCCCGCAAAGAATCTCTTTATCTGCTCATCATCTACGCCCCCAGGAGGGGCTGTGCACGGTATGTGCGGCTATTTCGCCGCTCGAGCAGCGCTACGATATCTTAAAGTGTAAGAGAAGCAAAATTAGCCAGCAACCTTGACCAGTTGTAATGTTTTTTAGCGCAATGCCTGATGTGGGGTTTGCATCAAGGAGTACCCGGTATGAATCCGCGTCATGCAACAGCACAGGCAAGCGCGAGTACTGAGCCTACAGAGACCCGGCGTGCAAGAGGTGAAGAGATGAGCCGATGGATCATCACCTTACTCGCCTGGTTCACCTGGATACTCTACCTGGCGCTTGCTCTACCACTCTTGTTGCTTCAGTTCGTGAATGATCCTTCCTCGTTTTTGAGCAACGTCTTCGGCGCGTTGGTGCTCCTCACGTTTGCGACGGTCGGTGCCCTCGTTGCCTCGCACCATCCGAAAAACCCGATCGGCTGGATCTTCTGCATCGGCACGCTTCTGAGTGCGTTCGGGGATTTCGCCCTGGAATACGCTGTCTACACGTTTATCAGGCATCCTGGTTCGCTTCCAGGCGGAGAGTGGATGGCCTGGTTCGGGGACTGGTTCCGTGGTCTCGGTTGGGTTATGATAGTGACGTTCTTACTCCTACTCTTTCCTACCGGTCGATTGCCCTCTCGGCGCTGGCGTCCGGTTGTATGGCTTGCCTTCGGTGCTCTGACGCTGTTTACCATTACGATAGCTTTAGCACCGTATTCACTCGACTATCGTCTTTCGTTCCTACCCAACCCAACCGGGTTCGAGATTCCACGTGTCATCTTCGATCCGCTGACTGCAGTCACGTTACTTCTCTTGGGAGTGAGCGTGGCTGCCTGCGCGGCCTCTGTGATCTCGCGTTTCCGTCACGCGGCTGGAGAGCAGCGCCAGCAACTCAAGTGGTTCGTTTTTGCCGCTGTCTTAGGCACAATCGGGATTGGAGCTATCTTGGTAGGTATTTTCTTGTCGATCAATTTCGGGAGCGTGCCGTTCTACCTCGTCATCGCTGGCTTTCCAATCGCCACAGGTATCGCTATTCTCAAATATCGCCTCTACGACATCGATCTGATCATCAACCGAACCCTGGTATACAGCACACTGACCGCTACCCTGGCCGCCGTTTACTTCGGTCTCGTCATCGGGCTGCAATCCCTCTTGCATGTGATCAGCGGGCAAGCATCGCAGTCCCCGTTGGCGATTGTCGTTTCAACACTGGCAATCTACATCCTGTTCCAGCCGCTGCGTCATCGCATCCAGCGCATCATCGACCGCCGCTTCTACCGCAGCAAGTATGATGCTGCACGCATCATAGCTAACTTCAGCGCGACCTTGCGTGGGGAGATTGATCTGAACCAGTTGAGCGAGCACTTAATAGCAGTTGTTCAGGAGACGATGCAACCGGCGCATGTCTCGCTGTGGCTGCGCGCTCCCGAACGACCTGAGAATTATCTTAATAAAACAGACACGACTGAATTGCGATGAGCAGAGGCTAGTGCTCTGTTACGCTTGATTTGCTAGGTGAAATGTAGTGGCATCCCTTGCGGGTGCCAGGTCTAGGTGAAATGTAGTGGCATCCCTTGCGGGTGCCAGGTCCCAAGCTATCAGATGAAAGTTGACAATCCACTAGATTCACCACTCCACCAGCATCCAGATCTCCGGCCTGTACGTGCCAGCCTCCACGCCAATCTCGGCATAAATACTGACAGACTGTTTGAGGTGGGACATCGCAGCTTCCGAATCGCCGGCAGCATGAAATAAATCCGCCAGGTTATTTTGCAGCGCGGCCTCGCGGTGGCGATCCCCCTGTGACACACACAGCGCCAGCGCCTCTTCGGTCAATTCTATAGCTCGCTCAATCGCGCCGCTCGACCTGCAGACCAGCGCCAGGTTATTGAGCGCGGCCACGCGCACACTCAGGTCGTCCAGCTCTTCAGCAAGCGCAAGACTCCGTTCCAGGTGATGCTGCGCTTCCTCCAGCTTTTGCTGCTTGCTTGCGAGGATGCCCAGTATGTTATGCGCCTGGGCCAACGCGTGTACATCGTGAGCGGCTTCAGCCTGGGCCAGCGTTTGCTGCGCCAGGTTCATCGCCTGATCGACCCGGCCCCGGTGATACGCTGCCAGGCTCCAATCAGCGTAGACCCTTGCCCGTTCACCCGCCGGACTCCCGATTGCAGCAAGCGCCGCCTCCAGATGGCTCTCAGCCTGGTCCCACTCCCCCCGCCGCTCATAGACATTCCCGAGTTTGTGCTCTACGCCGGCCAAAGCAGGCGGAGCGCAGAGAGCAGCAGCCGTCTCATAGCTCTTTAAAGCGTTTCCGTACTCCCCCAACAAGGTATACAGATCTCCTATACTCTCGTGGAGCGCAGCGGCATCGGGATGACCGAGCGCCAGCGCCACGCGCAAATGGGCCAGCGCTTCCGCGTTGGCATAAAGGGATCGTGCACGCTCCCCGGCCTGTTTGTAGTATTCCGCCGCGACTGCTTCGCTCCCCGCCATCTGGTAATGATACGCGATTTGACCGGCCAGCACAGCGTTCGAGCGATTCTCTCGCATGTGGCCAACCAGTGTTTCCGCGACACGACGATGCAGCAGCCGCCTGCGGGCAAGGCTTGTCTCCTCATTAACCAGCGCTCGCAGCCTCTCGTGACTGAAATCGTAGTTCAAAGCCTGTTCACCTGCGCCACCGCGCATCTCTTCGACCAGCCCCTGGGCTATCAGCTCTTCAAGCGCAGTCACCGTCTCCTCTTCGCTGCGGCCGCTGACCTCGCGCAGCGTGTCAAAATCGAATGAGCGCCCGATCACAGCAGCGGTACTGAGCAGTTGCCTTCCGGTTTCGCTCGCCGTGCCCAGGCGCGAAGCGATCAGATCACGCACCCCGCCGGGCGGGGACCAATCCTCGCTTTCCGCGGACAGCACCCCCGACGTAATCGCCTTGAGGTATTCAACGAGGAAGAAAGGCAAGCCTTCAGTCTCTTGATACAGGCGCTCAACCAGGTCCCTGGATAGAGCGGGTGTGATCGCCTGCACCAGTTCCCTGACATCGGATAAACTTAAGCGGGATAACGAGATAACGGTCGCCTTACCTGCTCTCAGAGCCTCGTTCTGGAGTTGACTCAAACGCGGGTCATTCGAAACTCGTTTGCTGCGCCAGGTGACGAGCAGGCACACCGGTTGATCGCGCAGCCGCCGCACCAGGTAGCTCAATAAGTCAAGCGTGGCTCCATCAGCCCAGTGTACATCGTCAAAGAAAATGATCCCCGGCTGCGTATCTTTACAGACTGCAAAAAGCACCTGCCTGAGACCCTCGAAGAAACGGCTTTGAGCGCCCGGGCTGTCAAGCGGCAGAGGCGATGACAAACCCCGGCGCAGCGTAAGGAGTTCCGGCAGCAAGCGGGAAGCTTCGCTCAGCCAGGGCGTCGGAATATCCTCCAACCAGCGCCCGCTGCCTTTGCGTGCAATGGCGGCACGCAATCCGGCAACAACCGGGCCAAACGCGAGATGGGTTTCTCCCTCATAACACTGGGCCACGATGATGTTTGCACCTCTGGCATAAGCCAGAAATTCCTCCGCCAGGCGCGTCTTGCCGATGCCTGCTTCTCCCTCCAGTATGATCATGTGACCATCGGCACTTATGCCATTATATACATCCATCAAAGTTGACCATTCAGCTGAACGGTCCACCAGGGGATAGTTGACACCGGAGGGGAAAGCCTGGGAATCGGGGGCAGTATCAAGCAGAGCACTGGCAGTTGTCAACGGCACGGCTTCCACGGCCACGCTTGTTCCAGGTACAACCCCAGTTGGAGCGCGCAGCGGCCCAGGAAGCGGAATTTCCTGCCGTTCTTTGATCGCCTGGTAGAGCCTGGTTGTCGCTTCAAGGGGAGCTACGCCCAATTCGCGTTCAAGTACCTCGACACATTCCCGGTATTGATGCAGAGCAGCCCCGCGCTGACCACTCCATACATACAACTGCATCAGCAGGCGATGTGCCGCCTCGTGCAAGCGATCCAGCATCAACCAGCGCCGGGCATAGGCAATAGCCGATTCAAAATCACCGGTGGCGCTATAACACTGCACAAGCCGCTCAAGCGCGCTGGCAAGATCACGGCGCAGGCTGTCGGCTTGAAAGAACTGCCAATCGTCAAAGCTCGGACTATCGCGCAGGCCGAAACCCGCCAAAAAATCATCATCATACAGCGCCACCGCCTCGCTGAGAGGTTGCAGGCAGGCAGAACACGTCTCGGCTGGCGCGTGATTATGCAACCGGCACGCTGCCAGGTAGCTACGGAACTCGTGTACATCCACCCAGATGTCAGCATTAAAATTAAGGGCGGCATGCTCCCGGTCAATTTCCAGCCATGGCCCGGTGAGGGCCTTATTCAGTGTCGAAAGGGTGCGGCGCAAGGTGGCACGGGCGTGGACCTGGTCATACTCCGGCCAGAGCAGGGCCGCAAGCGCATCGCGGCTATGGCGCTGGCGGGTGACAGCGAGGTACGTCACGAGCGCAGTTGCCTTGCGTGTATCAAGATCGACGATCTCACTGTTACACTCTATGCGTGGTGGGCCAAGCAAATATAATGCCAATCGGGACACGTAACACCTCCACTCACCCTCGATTATATGTTATATAGCCCCAAAACGCAACGATATGTGTGTATTATAACTTTTCGTAACGCTCTAAACACATAAAGGTCGGTGCCTGCGATGCGTCTGGCGATGTGGCTGGCCCCTTATAGAGCACTAGAAATTTTTTCATAGTCCTATCCCTTTCTTGCATTACCCATTACAATGTTCTATAATCAAGATACTTGAATTTAGAGGTAATTGCAAGAGGAATCCACATGACGGAACGGAATAAAGATGAATTGAAGCAGCAAGTCATTATGGGGACGAGGGAATATGGCATCGGCTCCGTACTCTTTCGTCACGTTATTGGCGAGATGCTTGGCGTTAACGCCACGGACATGGAATGCCTTGGCGTTATCTTCTTCAAAGGTGTGGCCACTCCTTCGGAGCTTGCCCGGCACACTGGGCTTAGCTCCGGTGCAACCACTGCAATGCTCGATCGCCTTGAGAAAAGTGAGCTTATTGCACGCCGCCCCAACCCGAAAGACCGGCGCAGCACCCATATTGTGGTGGTGAAGGAAACAGCAGAAAAAGTCGCTCCTTTGTTTGCATCCCTCAGAGAGGCGCAGGATAAGATTGTTTCCAGTTATTCCGAACAAGAGCTGGAACTTCTCTCCGATTTTTTCAAAAGGTCGGTCACTATGTGGGAAGAGGAGCGCGAAAAGCTTCTCAAACAGAAGGAGGGGAATATGTAACATGCTTTCTCATTAAGCCAACAAACAGTTAATCAAATGCAAGGAGGTAATTACAATGGCTGTTGAGAAAATTCTGATGTTCACCATGGCTGTAACGGACATGGCGAAGGCCAAAGAGTTCTATGCTGATAAGTTAGGCTTTAAAGTTACCCAAGACTACGGGCAAGGCGGTCAGCACTGGGTGTCTCTTGCTGCCCCGGGGGGTGGTGCGTCTCTTAATCTCACGACGATGCATGAAAACATGAAGCCTGGCACGATGAAGCTGTATCTTTCAACTCCAGATATTGAAGCAACATACAAAGAGCTAAAAGCAGCGGGCGTCGAGCCGACCAGTGAGATCGCTGATGACGGATGGGGCAAGTGGTTTGGCATGAGTGATCCCGATAGCAACCAGTGGTTGATTGTTCAGTCGTAGCACCTCGCGCACAGCGTTCTCTAAGAGCTAGGCTGGATGACTGAGGCGTTCATCCCGGTTACCATGGCGTCAATCCTATACGCTGGTCGCTCAGCGATCAAGCGTCGCCATGATCCAATCGGCGTAACGCTGCCCCGAGACGTTTCCCGGCGCCAGAGCGTCGTCGAGCACCTGCATCCGTGCGGGATCAAGCTGGACGGTCTCGGCGGCCACATTCTCTTCAAGATAGGTCCGGCGCTTGGTGCCGGGGATCGGCACGATGAAGTCGCCCTTTTGTAATATCCAGGCAAGCGCGACCTGCCCAGGCTTGACGTTCTTAGCTGTGGCGATCTCGAAGACGACCTTCGCCGCTTTCACATTGGCGTCGAAGTTCTCGCCCTGGTAGCGTGGATCGCTCCGTCTAAAATCACCTTCCGGATACGCTTCCGCGCGCTTGACCTGGCCGGTCAAAAAGCCCCGGCCAAGGGGAGCAAAGGGCACGAGGCCGATGCC
>Ga0070707_100001684_pt1 | contig 21318 bp, 18 predicted proteins | sample KBSK5502metaG_FD_65468 | JGI IMG/M metagenome (GOLD analysis project Ga0070707, IMG submission 65468) | Corn, switchgrass and miscanthus rhizosphere microbial communities from Kellogg Biological Station, Michigan, USA - KBS K5-50-2 metaG | ecosystem: Host-associated > Plants > Roots >...
GTCGGCTGCAGGTTCAGGATGACAACCGGCGCCCCGGCCGCCTGCACAATCGGCAACACCTGCGACGACGTCGCGTAGGTTGCCGGGTAGACCATGACGAGATCGACGCCTGCGGCAGCGAGTCTCGCCCCGGCGTGTCGCGCAGCCGGCGCCGTGTCCACCAGCCCGGCCGACACGACCTCTGCGCCCATCGTCTCGAGCCGCGCCTGGATGCCCTGCTGATACCCCTCGAGCCGCTCCCGCAGCCCCTCGAACTGCGGCCAGTACGCGGCGAGGCCGATGCCGAAGATACCGACACGCGGCGCTGCGTTCTGTTTCATGGCCCTTCCCCCTGCGCGGCGGCGGCAGCCTGGCGGCGGGCTTCAGCGCTTCGCAGCCGGGTGCGCGCGCGCCGGTAGAGCTCGCCGCCGTTCGGGATGATGACACTCGCAATAAGGAGTGCGCCGACGACGATGTTCTGGTCCTGCGCGGGTATGAGGTCGGCCGTCAGCGCCGTTTGCAGAGTCCCGAGGATAGCCACGGCGACGATCACACCTGCGATCGTTCCGCGACCGCCGAAGATCGAAATGCCGCCGAGCAGGACGATCGTGACCACCAGGAGCTCCATACCCACGCCGGCGTCGTAACGGGCCGATGCGAAACGAAGCGTCCACAGCACACCGGCGAAACCACTCAGCGTTCCGGAGAGGACGAAGAGCCAGAACTTGATCCGCTTGACACGGATGCCGGCGAAGAAGGCGGCCTCTTGGCCGGCACCGGTGGCGAAGATCGCGCGACCGAGCGGTGTGGCGTGCAGAACGATGCCGAAGACGACAGCGAGCGCGAGGAAGAACGCGATCGAATACGGGATGTGCGTGTGTGGGATCGGAACGACGCCAATGCTCGCCAGGCCGGCCGGAAACCCGCCAATTGTGTCTGTCGGCAGGATTCCCTGTGCGATGCCGCGATAGAGCGTCAGCGTCCCGATTGTCACCGCAAGCGAAGGGAGACCCATGCGTGTGACGAGAAAGCCGTTTACCGCACCAAGGAATGCGCCGAGGACGACAGCCATGATCATCGCCGGCCAGATCGGCCAACCGTGTTTGAAGAGCTCGGCCATGAAAACTCCGCTGAGGCCGAGCATTGACGCGACCGAGAGGTCGATCTCGCCGGTGACGACGATCAGGGTGAGCGGGAGCGCCATGATCGCGACTTCGCCGACGTTCAAGCTGATGTAGAAGAGGTTCGTCGATTGCAGGAAGTACGGCGAGGCGTTGGCCCCGTATGCGATCGTGCCGCCGAGGAGCACGAGCAGGAGGACTTCCCAGCGCGCGAACACGCCGATCCCGGTGCGCCGCCTTGGTGCTTCCGCCGCCGGAGGCTCGTCGTGCGGCTGGAAGCCGAGGTCAGACACGTACCCTCCTCCGAGTCCGCAGCGCGGGCGCGACGCGCACCGCGATCAACCGGTCGAAGGCGATCGCGCCGACGAGCAGCCCCCCGGCGAGCGCTTGGCTCCAGAACGACGAAACGTTTACGACGACGAGTGCGCTGTTGATCGTGTTCAGAAGGAGGGCGCCGAGCGCAGCTCCGAGAACGCTGCCGCTACCGCCGAAGATTGCGACGCCTCCGACGACGACCGCGGCAATGACCTGAAACTCGTAGCCGTCGCCCGCGATCGCGTCGACCGACCCGTAGTACGAGAGCCAGACCGCCCCGGCAACGCCGGCGATCGCGCCACTGAGCACGAAGGCGAGGAACACGCGCCAGCCGACCGGGATGCCCGCAACGCGTGCGGCATCGGGATCCGAGCCGATCGCGTAGAAGTCACGCGCAGTCCGAAACGTGCGCATTGCGTAGGTTGCAATCGCGACGGCGACGATGGCGATGATTCCGAGGTACGGAACGCCGGCGATCGTGCCGTAGCCGATCTTGTTGAAGCTGTCGGGCAACATCGAGGCGTTCACCTGGTTACCGCCGGCCCACGCACCGTCGATTCCTCGGATGATGTAAAGCGTTCCGAGCGTGACGACGAGGCTCGGCACGCGCGCGACCGTCACGATCAGGCCGTTGACGATCCCGCACCCAACGCCGATTCCGAGCGCGAGCAGGAACACGAGCGCGAGCGGGACATGGGGATGGTGCACGTAGAGCGCACCGGTGGCATATGCGGAGATGCCGAGTACCGACCCGATGGAAAGGTCGACGTTGCGCGTGATGATGACGATGGTCTCGCCAATGGCAAGAAGAGCGATTATCGATGCGGCCGACAGGACCTGCTGCACGTTCGTCGCGCTGAGGAAGAGGTGATTGTCGATCGTCGTCGCACCGACCACGAGCACGAGCGCGAGCACGATGCCAAGCTCACGGAAGCGGAACATCATCTCCGCAAGCGCGCGCGAGCTGACGTGCGGCTGGACGCCCTTCCGCTCTTCGGCGACCGCGGTCACGCCGCTTCCTCGACCATCCCGGTGGCCGCGTGCATCAGCACGTCCTCGGTTGCTTCAGCGCGCGGGAACTCGCGCATGACGCGACCCTCGAAGAGCACGACGATGCGGTCGGCCATCCCGAGCACCTCCGGAAGCTCCGAAGAGATCATGAGCACGGCCACTCCCTGGGTGGCGAGCTCGGAGAGCAGGCGGTGCACCTCGGCCTTCGTGCCGACGTCGATGCCGCGCGTCGGTTCGTCGACGATCAACAGCGTCGGTTTGCGCGCCAGCCACTTCGCCAGCACCGCCTTTTGTTGATTGCCACCCGAGAGTGTCCAGACGGGGTTCGTCAGCTTCCCGTACTTCAGTTGCAGCCGGAGCGCCCAGTCTTTCGCGAAGCTCCGCTCGGCGCCGCGCGGAATGAGTCCCGCACGTTGAATATTGTCGAGCGAGGCAAGCGCGATGTTGCGCTCGATCGAAAAGTCCATGACGAGCCCCTGCTGACGTCGATCCTCGGGGACGAGCCCGATGCCCGCGCGCATGGCGGCAGTTGGCGAGCCGGGCGGGAGCCGCCTACCGGAGATCTCAACCGCCCCTGCGTCCCAACGATCGATACCGAAGATTGCCCGCGCGACCTCCGTCCTGCCGGCGCCTACGAGGCCGGCGAGGGCGACGATCTCACCGCTCCGCACCTTGAACGAGACGTCGGTGAACACGCCCTCCCGTGTCAGCCGGTCGACCTCCAGGACGACCGGGCCCGGCTCGGTCGGCACTTTCGGGAACAGGGCATCCATGTCACGACCGACCATCGCCCGGATCACCGATTCGATCGTCAACTCTTCGATCGGCTTCGTGAGGACATGGCGGCCGTCGCGCATCACGGTGACGCGCTGAGAGATCTCGAAGATCTCCTCCAGGCGGTGCGAGACGAAGAGCACCCCATTGCCCCGCGCCCGCAATGACTCGACGATTCCAAACAGCCGGTCGACCTCGGTGCCAGCCAGCGCGGCGGTCGGTTCGTCCATCACGATCACCCGCGCGTTCGTCGTCAACGCTTTGGCGATCTCGACTAGCTGTTGGTCGGCGATCGAGAGCCCGCGCGCAAGGCGGTCGGGATCGAGGCGGACGCCGAGCTGCTCGAAGACGGCGGCCGCCTCGCGCCGCATCCGCCTACCGTCGATGCGGCGCAAGCGCTTGAGCGGCTGCAAGCCGACGAAGATGTTCTCGGCGACACTCAGGTCCGGGAATAGCGTCGGCTCCTGAAAGATGATTGCGATTCCGGCGGCCTGCGACTGCTTGGCGTTGTCGAAGATGGCGTCCTCGCCGTCCAGCACGAGCCGCCCGCCGTCGGGCCGGTGAACGCCCGCGAGGATCTTGACGAGAGTCGACTTACCGGCACCGTTCTCGCCGACGAGGCCGTGCACCTCACCGCCGAACAGCTCGATGTCGCCGTCCTCGAGGGCGTGGACAGCGCCGAAGCTCTTTTGGGCGTGCTCCAGAGAGAGCAGTGGTTCGGGATGCGTTGTCGTCAAAACGGTCCAGTGAGGGGGGCGCTCGCGACTCGGCGCCCCCCTCGTCTGCTCGTCCTAGAACTTGAACTTGTCGACGTTCTTGATGGTGAACGTAAACGGCGGTCCGAGAATAACCTGCGGCCGTTTGTCCGGGCCGTTGATGATCGTGTACTTGCCGAGCTTGCCGGCCGTGAACGTCTGGCCGACCTTGCCGGTGACCTTGCCGTCGGCGAATGCCGCAATCGCGTACCCCGCGAGATACCCCAGGTCCTCGGGGTTCCAGAGCTGGAACGCAGTCACCGTTTTGTCATGCACGTACTTCTTCATCTGGCTCGGCAGGCCGAGGCCCGTGAGCACGACCTTCCCCTTGTACTTCGAGGTGGAGAGGTATTGCGCGGCCGAAGAGATCCCGACGGTGGTGGGCGACTCGATCCCCTTCAGGTTCGGATACGCCTGGAGCATGCTCACCGTCGCCTGCCGCGACTGAGCCGGGTTGTCGTTGCCGTAGTAGATCTTCACGAGCTTCATGTTCTTGTAGACCGGCTTCTTCAGCTCGAGCTTCATGTATTTGATCCACGCATTCTGGTTCGTGGCCGTCGACGCCGCCGACAGAATCGCGAACTGGCCCTTGTAGTTCATCAACTTGCCCAACAACTTGATCTGGCTCCGGCCGATCGTCGGGGTGTCCGCCTGGTTGATGAAGAGCTGGCGGCAGTTGACGTCCGAGTCGAACGCGATGACCTTCGTGCCCTGCGCCTGAGCCTGCTTGAGCGCTGGACACACGGCCTGCGGGTCGTTGCCGGCGATGACGATGCCTGCCGCATGCGCCTGGATCGCAGCCTGGATCGCAGGTTGCTGAGCCGCAGCGGTGTCCTGCGTGCCCGACGCGACGACCTGCGTGTGACCGAGCTTCGTTAGGGCGATCTTGCCGCCCCGGTCGGCGATGACCTCGTACGGGTTGAGCGTGTCCTTCGGGATGAAGTAAAACGTCTTGCCTGCCGTCGAGCGGCTATTGGCCGCCAGCGCGGCCGTCACGGCGACTCCTGCAACGAGCAGCGCCGCCGCCATAATCGTCCATCTTCGCTTGTGCATTGATGGTTCCTTTCGCGTGCGGATTGACTGACGAATCGATTGGATCGTGCGCCTCCTTCGCACTACCTGGGGTAGGCGGCGGTAACACCACCGTCGACGTTGATCACGTTTCCGGTCGACTTGGCCGAGCGGGGGCCGGCGAGAAAGGCGATCGCCTCGGCCACATCCTCCGGATAAACACTGACTCCGAGCTTCGTTCGCCCGCTGTAGAAGCTCTGGAGGTCATCCTCGGTAACGCCATACGTGCTTGCGCGTTCCGCTTTCCAGTCCGACGACCAGATACCCGAGCCCTGGATCACGGCATCTGGGTTGACGGTGTTGACGCGAATCCCGTAAGGTCCGCCCTCCTCCGCGAGGCAACGCGCGAGATGCAGAGAGGCCGCCTTTGCAGATGAATACGCTGCGGCATTCGCTCCAGCGACGAGCGCGTTCTTCGATCCCACGAAGACGATCGAGCCGCCACGGTCCTGCTCGAGCAGGACGCGAAACGCTTCACGGGCGCAGAGGAAGTAGCCGCGTGCCAGGACCGCGTAATTGAGCTCCCACTCCTCGAGCGTCGTCTCCGTGACCGGCGCGCTCGTCGCGAGTCCCGCCGAAGCGACGAGGATGTCGAGTCCCCCGTATTCCAGAACCGTCCGCTCCATCATCGCGGCCACCGCGTTCTCGTCGGTGACATCGACATGGGCGGCAACCGCACGCCGGAGGCCGCAAGCACCGACTATCTCCTCGGCAACCGCCTCGGCTCCCTCGTGGTTGAGATCGGCAACGACTACATGCGCGCCAAGCTGGGCGAGCAACCGAGCCGTCGCACGCCCGATGCCGCTCGCTCCGCCGGTAATGACGGCGATCCGGCCTGCGAGCTCCCGAGGCGGTGGAGCCTGCGCGAGCTTGTACCGCTCCAAAGGCCAGTACTCGATCGCGAATGCCTCGGCCTCGGTGAGAGAGCGGAATCCGCCGATCGCATCGGCCGTGTCCTCCACTGCGATCGCGCGATGGTAGAGGTCACGAGCCGTCCGCGCACGTGTCGCGTCGCTGCCGCTGGTGACGATGCCGACGCCGGGGATCAGAACAACCCTGGGACCGGCCGGATCCATCGGAAAGGGCCGACTCTCGTCGCTGACATTTCGTTCGTAGTACTCGCGGTACCAGTCCGCGTATGCGGCCACGCCATCGCGGAGAGCATCGGTCAAGTCCACGGCTCCATCACTCGACGGATCGAAATCGATCGCGAGTGGCTTGTGTTTCGTATTGATCAGGTGATCGGGGCACGGCGCACCGACCTGACTGACTTCGGGGGCCCTTACTGAAGAAGCGAATGCGACCGCCTCGAAACTACGGTCGACTTCGAGCACGACGCCGTCCGCGTCGGCCAACAGTGCTCCGCGGAGAGCAGGCAGTGACGCCAGGAGGAGGAACCGAGCGTCTTGCTCGCCGCACTCTGCGAGCTTTGGGCCTCCCAGCCCGAAGCGCCCGGCGCCGGCCTTCTCGATCGCGTTCGCGGCCCGAGAGACGAACTCGATCGTGCGCCGGTAGCTTTCTTCGCCCGAATCCCCCCAGGTCACGAGCCCGTGCTTCTCGAGCAGCACCGCACGGGCCAATGGGTTGGCGTCCAGTAGCTCGGCAATACGACGCGACATGTCGAACCCCGGACGCTGATAATCGTGCCAGACAGCCTCTTCGCCGAATGTCTCCTCGGCCAGCTTGCGCCCGTTCGGTGAGGACGTCAACGCGATGACTGCGTCGGGGTGGGTGTGGTCGACTTGAGGGGCGGCGATGAACGCGTGTAACAGCGTCTCGATCGACGGGCGCGGCTGGTCGGGATCGAGTGCGCAGCGACGTAGAAAGCCGACCATCGCTGCGTCGTCCATCTCCTCGCGCCGACGGAGGGGGTTGATTTCGTCGAGCCGCAGGGCCGCGAATCCAGCAGGGGTGATCGACGCGAGGTCGGTGCCAGATCCCTTCACCCAGAGCACGCGCTGCTCGCGGCCCGCATGGTCAACTGCCGTGCCCTTCGAGGACGTGTTGCCGCCACCCTGGTTGGCCAGAGCACGGTCCGATCCGAGGAGATTCGAGCGATAGACGAGCGCGTCGAGGGAACTCAGCCCTGCCGAGCTTGCGTTGTCCCACCGATCCTCCGGTGCGGGAGTCCTGTCGAGCGCGTTTGCGACGCTCATAGGCCGACCTGTGGCCTATGAGCGGTGGAAGGGGCGCAAGGGGAAACCGGGCGGTTTCCCCCTCCTTTCTCCTCAGGGGTGGTGGCAGCGGTCGCATCGCGACCACCCCTGAGGCGAGCTCTAAAGAAGGGGGCGCGCAGGGGAAACATGGTTTCCCCCACGGGAGCGAGCCGAAGGCGAGGGACGCTCAAGCCCGCACCTCAAATGTCGGCAAGGCGACCGCCTTGACAAAGCGCTCCCGAGCCTCTCGCCACACCGCCGTGTTCTGCGGCTCATGGATGGTCGGCGCGAACGACGTGCGAACGACCTCGCGGCCTTCGTCGATAGACGCAAGCTCGCCGAGCGACATGGCCTGGACGAGGAAGTTGCCGAGAAGGGTCGCTTCCTCGGGGCCGGCCAAGACCGGCAGCCCGGCCGCGGCTGCGGTCCAACGGCAGAGCAGCTCGTTGCGCGAACCGCCACCAACGAGATGAATCTCCTCAGGCACGGTGCCGGTGACGGAGGCAAGCATGTCGATCGTCTGCGCGTGTTTGAGTGCGAGGCTCTCGAGGATGCAGCGGACAACCGCTCCCGGCTCGACGGGCTCGGGCTGCCCCGTATGAGCGCAGAACGCGCGCACACGCGCCGGCATGTCGCCTTGTTGAGAGAACGCAGGATCGTTCGGCTCGATCAGCGACCTCAGCGCGGGTGCTTCCTTCGCCAGCGCGACGAGTTGGTCGAACGAATAGTCATGTCCCTCCACCGCCCAGGCGCGACGGCACTCGTGCAGCAGCCACAGTCCGGTCACGTTGCGAAGAAGCCGGAACGTCGAGCCGACGCCGCCCTCGTTGGTCAGGTTTGCGGCGAAACTTGCATCGTTGATCACGGGCTGCTGAACCTCGAGCCCCACCAGCGACCACGTCCCAGCACTTATGAACGCGGAGCTCGGCCGACGGAAAGGCACTGCGGCGACAGCTGAGCCGGTGTCGTGGGTCGCGACGGCGACCACGGCCGCGCCACCAAGTCTCGTGTCGTTCGCCACCCGGTCGCTAAGCCGTTCAAGCTTGGTGCCCGGCTGGACCACATCCGGCAGCAAGCGCGTGGGGACATCGAGCCGCTCGAGCACGTCGACCGCCCAGGTCCCCGTACGCGGGTCGAAGCACTGCGTCGTCGTCGCGTTGGTGACCTCGGACATGCGCGCGCCACAGAGCCAGTAGTGCATCAGGTCAGGAATCAGAAGCAGCGTCTCGGCGACATCGAGTGAAGGGTCGCCCTCCGCGGCCATGGCGCCCAACTCGAACACGGTGTTGATCGGCATGAGCTGGATGCCAGTGCGCTCGTAGAGATCGCGCGCTGGCACCTCCGCTAGCACGCCTTCCACCGCGCGGGCACGACGGTCGTCGCGGTAGTGGACCGGATTTTGCAAGAGCCGCCCGTTGTGGTCCAGCAGTCCGAAATCGACGCCCCACGAATCGGCAGCGACAGAGTCGACGTGACCGGCCTCCCGGCCCGCTGCCCGCAGACCGTCTGTCACGTCCTGGTAGAGACGAAGGATGTCCCAGTTCAGGGTGTTCCGCGTCCTGACCGGGACGTTCGGGAAGCGATGCACGTCGGAGACGGTCAGACGCTCACCATCGAAGCGCCCGACAGCCACCCGTCCGCTCTGAGCGCCGAGGTCGATTGCAGCGAACGTCCCCATCAGCCGCCGGCCTCGTCGTTCCGGACTGCACGACGAAGGTCGCGCGGCCGGAGCGGCGGCGGCTCTCGCGGACCCGGGTCGACTGTGAGGACATCGACGCCGGCCGCACGCCACACCTCGACCTCGGCGGCCGGCGCGCTCGAATCCGTGATGATCCCGGCCAGGTCCTCGGCCCGGACGAATGCGAGGAGTGCGCTGCGATGCCACTTGGTGCCGTCGAAGATTCCGTACACCTGCTCGCATGCATCCGCCATCTCCTGCTTGATGCTGACCTCGTCAGGATTGAGGTCCATCAGGCCTCGGGAGATGCTCAACCCACGCGCGCCGAGAAAGCCTTTGTTGATCCGCGTCGTCCGCAGGACGTCCGCGCCGAGATCCCCGACGAGAGACATTGCCGAGAGCCGCAGCATCCCACCTGTCACCAGCACAGTGATGCCCGGCGCATCGGCGAGCGCTGTCGCGACGAGCAGGCCGTTCGTGACGACTACCAACTCGCGCTTGGAGCGAAGCTCGAGGGCGAGGTAGTAGGCGGTCGTGCTCGCGTCGAGGGCGACAGCCTCGCCCTCGTCGACCATCGCCGACGCAGCGCGGGCGATCGCGCGCTTGCGCTCGACCTCGAGGCGCAGCCGGTGATCGAACCCCACCTCCGACTGCCCCAGTTGCAAGGCCCTGACACCGCCGCGGATCCGCGCAACCAGGCCCTGCCTGGCGAGGGTCGTCAGGTCGCTGCGCACGGTCACCTCCGAGACTGCGAAGGCTTCCGAAAGTTCCGCAACCGGTAGATAATCGCGGCTCTCGAGCAGATGCAGGACATGCTGCATGCGCTCCTGCTGCGTCAAATTGCGAAGATCTTCCGAGGCGCTGATTGAGCGACCCTACTCTCGCCCCTGTTGGCAAGTCAAGCGATACAAGCTACTGACTTACGAAACGATTCAAAACGAAAGCGGACTCGTAATTCGACCGTGGATACGTCAGACTCGCCGCTGATGAACCGCGACGCCGTGTTTTCCCACCTCGATGGCCTCGAGATCGAGACCCCGTCGTGGGGGTACGGAAACTCAGGTACACGCTTCCACGTCTATCCGTGGCCAGGCGCCGCACGCACTGTCTGGGAGCGGATCGACGATGCAGCGCTCGTCCACGAGTTGACCGGCTGCTGCTCGAGCGTGGCTTTGCATATCCCATGGGATACCGTCGACGATTGGAGCGCTCTCGGTGACTACGCACGCGGTCGGGGCATACGGATCGGTGCGATCAACCCGAACCTTTTCGGGGACGACAGCTTTCGTCTTGGGAGCCTCGCCAATCCCGACGCAGCTGTTCGGCGGCGTGCACTCGAGCACTGCCTCGAATGCGTCGAGATCGCGCGACAGCTTGGTTCGACGATCGTCAGCCTCTGGCTCGCCGACGGAACGAACTATCCCGGGCAAGACGACCTGCGAGGCCGTCACGCTCGTCTCCTCGCAGGGCTCGAAGAGCTCTACGCCGCCCTATCCCCGGATCAGCTGTTGCTTGTGGAGTACAAGTTCTTCGAGCCAGCCTTCTACAGCACCGACCTGCCCGACTGGGGTACAGCAGCCCTCGTCTGCCGGCGTCTTGGCCCTCAGGCGCAGGTGCTCGTCGACACCGGGCACCATCCGCAGGGCACGAACATCGAGCAGATCGTGGCGCTGCTCGTGGCCGAGGGGCTACTCGGCGGCTTCCATTTCAATAACCGGAAGTACGCAGACGACGATCTGATCGCCGGGTCCATCGACCCATTCGAGCTGTTCCGGATCATGCACGAGATCGCGCTCGCGGAAGTCGAGACGTCGACCGCATTCATGATCGACCAGTCGCACAACGTCGAGGGAAAGATCGACGCGATGCTCCAGTCGGTCATGAACATCCAGACCGCGTACACGAAGGCGCTCTCGATCGACGAGGCCGTCCTGACGACGGCCCAGGCAGAAGGAGACGTGCTCGGCGCCCATCGGGCGCTCACCGACGCATTCGAGACGGACGTACGTCCGCTCCTCGCCCGGTGGCGAGCGGACAAAGGACTCGGCCCCGACCCAGTCCGGGCGTTCCGGGAAGGCGGTTACGCAGAGCAGAGAGCGCGCGAGCGCGGCACTGCCCAAGTCGAGAGCGCCTACGAGAAGCAGTGAGTCCGCCAATTGCCAAAGGACGTTGGAGGTCGACCTCCAAGCGCGGACAGGGGTAACGACCCGTCGAGCAGCGCGCGACCTACAACGGCTCCCTCACAGCCGACCGCGGCGACGGCGGCGAGGTCGGACTCGGAGCGGATTCCGCCTGCAGCGAGCACCAGCAAACCCGAGGCGCCGTGGACCCCGCGTAAGAGATCCAGATCCGGTCCACCGAGCATCCCGTCCCGCTCGATCGCCGTGCACAGGATCCGCGGCACGCCGGCCTCGGCGCAACGCCGCGCAACTTCGGACGGGTCCAGGCCGGTGTCCTCGAGCCAACCACGAGCTGCCACGCGCCCGCCGCGGACGTCGATCGCGACGACGAGCCTGTCACCGAGCTCAGTGGCGAATCGTTCGAGCGCTTCTGGCTCTGCAAGCGCGGCCGTTCCGACAACGACCCGCGCGGCGCCTGCGGCGAGGAGCTGCTCGGCGTCGGCCGGGGAGCGGATCCCGCCGGACGCCTGCAGGTTGGCGGGAGCGGCCGCCTCGGCGAGACGGGCGATGATGTCTGGCCTGGTCTCGCCACGACGGGCGCCGTCGAGGTCGACGACGTGGATCAGTCGCGCCCCGGCGGCCGCGAATCGCCGCACCAGCTCCTCGGGTTGCGCTCGCACCGCGACGCGGCCGAAGTCGCCTTGCTCGAGGCGCACCGCCTCGTCGCCGAGCAGGTCGACCGCTGGAACCACCTGAAAAGATCCTTCTGCCATGTTAGTATGCTAATACAGCAATCATCCAAGCCGGGGAGATCACAGCCGTGGCGGAAGGGTCACATCCCGAATGGGAAACGAAAGAGACACGAGACCTGCTGAAGACGATCGTCTCGCTCCGAACGGTCGACGAGGCGGAGCGGTTCCTCCGCGATCTGTGCACGCTCTCCGAGCTCGAGGCGATGACGCACCGCTGGCAGGCCGCACGGCTGGTCGACCGCGGCTTCCCGTATCACGAGGTGAGCAAGCGAACGGGCGCCTCGACGACGACGGTGACCCGGGTGGCGCACTGGTTGCGCCACGGCGAGGGCGGGTATCGACTGATGCTCGACAGACGTCGTCGGCGGCCCGCGCGGACCGCCTGACGATTGCGATCCCCGCTAAGGGGCGTTTGCGCGAACCATCCGTCGCCCTGCTCGAGGACGCGGGACTCGGACCCGAGCAACCGGGAGAGCGGGCTCTCGCGTTTCCCTGCCGCAACGCGCCGGTCGACGTGCTGCTCGTCCGCGCCGCGGACGTGCCCGAATACGTACAGGACGGCGTCGTCGACTGCGGCGTCACCGGGGCCGACCTCGTCCGCGAGCGCGACGCCGACGTCGAAGAACTGCTTCGCCTCGGTTTCGGCGCCTGCACGCTCGAAGCCGCCGTGCCGGAGGAGTCGCCCGCGCGCTCGCTCAGGGATCTCGACGGGTTGCGCGCCGCGACCGTCTACCCGCACCTCGCGGGCGCGACTCTGCGCGCGCACGGCGTCGAAGTCGAGCTCGTGGAGGTCACGGGGTCGGTCGAGGTCGCGCCTCGGCTGAAGCTGGCCGATGCGATCGTCGACCTCGTCTCGAGTGGAAACACGCTGCGAACGAACGGACTGCGCTCGCTCGGCGTGCTGTTCGAGTCGGAGGCGACGCTGATCGCCCGGCCGAACGGCGACGACGACCGCGCGCACCGGCTCGCGGGAATCCTGCGCAGCGTCGTCGAGGCCCGCGCAGCGCGCTACCTGATGCTCAACGCCCCCGAGAGCGCGGTCGAGGAGATCTGCGCGATCGTCCCCGGATCACGCGCGCCGAGCATCCTGCCGCTCACCGAGCCCGGCATGGTCGCCGTGCATGCCCTCGTCCCCGCAGCCGACGTCTGGCGGCTGCTTCCTCAACTCGAGACGGCAGGGGGCTCGTCGATTCTGCTCCTGCCCGTGGAGAGAATGATTTCGTGAGCAATGTCGAGCGGATCGTCCGCGACGTCGCTGAGCGTGGCGATGCAGCTGTGCGGGAATGGGCGCTTCGCCTCGACGACGCGGCACCCGAGCGCGCGGCGCCCGGCGACGGTCTGCCGACCGAGGCGCTGCTGGCTCTCGCGGATGCGGTCAGGCGCTGGCACGAGCTCCAGCGCCCGCCCGACATCAAGCTCGAGATCGCGCCCGGTGTCGAGCTCGAACGGCGCTGGGTCCCGCTGCGCTCCGTCGGCATCTACGTCCCGCGGGGTCTCGTCTCGACGCTCGTCATGTGCGCAGCGCCGGCACAGGTCGCCGGGGTGGAGCGCATCGTCGTCATGACGCCGCCCGCCGGCTCGGATCTCGTCGCGGCAGCCGCGAACGTCCTGGGCGTCGAGGAAGTGTGGGCGGTTGGCGGGCCGCAGGCCATCGCGGCGCTCGCATTCGGAACGGAGTCGATCGCACGAGTGGACAAGATCGTGGGCCCGGGCAACGCGTACGTGAACGAGGCCAAGCGACTGGTCGCAGGCGACGTCGCCGTCGACCTGCCCGCAGGGCCATCCGAGGTCGTCGTCCTGCTGGGAGCGGATGCCGACCGGCAGATCGCCGAGCTGGAGCTCGGAGCTCAAGCCGAGCACGGGCCTGACACGGTCTGCCGGATCGTCGACGTAAACGGCGACGTCGAGCGCGCGCTCGAGGAGATCGAGGCGCTCGCGCCCGAGCACCTCGTCCTGCTCGGAGCCGACGCCGAGCGACTCGCCCCGCGGATCCGCGCTGCCGGCGCCGTGTTCGTCGGCCGGTGGTCCGCAGTCGCCGCAGGCGATTACGCGACCGGAGGCAACCATGTCCTGCCGACCGGCGGCTCGGCGCGCGCGGTCGGGGGGCTCGGACTCGAGAGCTTCATGAAGCCGGTGACCGTTCAGCGGCTCACGCGTGGCGGTCTCGCCCGCCTGCGGCCCGTCGTCGAAGCCCTGGCCGCAGCGGAGGGAATGCTGGCGCACGCGAAGGCGGTGCGCAGATGAGGACGCTGCCGGGCGCCTTCATCGAGTACAAGTGGGCTCCCTCGACCGAGGAACTCGCGCGCCGGGTCGGGCTGGATCCCGTCGAGATCATTCGCTTCGACGGGAACGTGCCGGACTGGCCGGCCGCGTCGGCACGGCCGGCCACCGTCGCCGCGGCGCTCGCGCGCGTGAACGAGTACGCACACGGCGGTTACCCTGAGCTCCTCCGCGCAATTGCCGACTACGCGGGCGTCGAGCCGGGGAACATCGTTCTCGGCGCCGGCGCCGACGACCTCATCCTCCTCTGTGCGCGCGCGTTCGCCGGGCCGGGCGACCGGATCGCGATCGCCGAGGAGCCGACGTACCCGCTCTACGCCATCGCTGCCGCTCTCGCCGGCGCAGAGGTGGGAGACACCGATCCGGTCATGACGTTCTGCTGCAGGCCGAACAACCCGACCGGGGCGCTCGACCCGTTGCCGACGGCCCGGCCGCTCGTCGTCGACGAGGCCTACTGGGAGTACGCCGGGGACACCGCGGCAGGGCTGATCGACGACGGCGTCGTCGTTCTCCGCACGTTCTCGAAGGCGTTCAGGCTCGCCGGGGCGCGGGTGGGCTACGCACTGGCCGACATCGACACTGCGACCGAGCTGAACCGACGTCAGGCGCCGCAGGCCGTCTCGTCGACCTCGGCCGCGCTCGCACTTGCGGGGCTCGCCGACCCGCCGGACGTCACGGCCGAGGTCGACGAACGAGAACGGCTTGCGCGGGCTCTGCGCGCGCTCGGACTCGAGCCGTTGCCTTCCTGGACGAACTTTCTGTTCCTGCCGCTCGACCAGCCTGCGAGCGTGAGCGAGGCGTTGCTCCGCCGCGGGCTCGTCGTCCGCGTCTTCGAGAACGGGATCCGTTTCAACGTCCGCGACCACGAGGACGACGACCTGCTCGTCGAGGGACTCGCGCAAGTGTTCGACCGTCCCACGCCGGTGGCCCCGGCCGGGGCCCGCAGCACGCGAGTTTTGCGCTCCACTGCCGAGACGCGCATCCGCGTGCGCCTGTCGCTCGATGGTGCGAGCCGCGTGCGGATCGCGACAGGCGCCGGCCTCTACGACCATCTGTTCGAGCAGCTCGCGTTTCACGCGGGCTTCGACCTCGTCCTCGAAGCGGTCGGCGATCTGGAGACGGGAGCGCATCACACCGTCGAGGACTCCGCCCTCGCGCTCGGCGAGGCGCTCGATCGCGCGCTCGGCGACCGGCGCGGGATCGCTCGCTACGGAGACGCCGTCGTCCCGATGGACGACGCACTCGCGCGCGCCTCCGTCGACCTCGGCGGCCGTGCGTGGGCAGACGTGCGCCTCGAGAACGAGCCGGGTCTGGCACACCACGCACTGCAGAGCTTCGCGCAGGCCGGGCGGCTCGCTCTCCACGTCGAGTCGACCGGCCGTGATGAGCACCACGTTGCGGAGGCTGCGTTCAAAGCAGTCGGCCGGGCACTCCGCACGGCAGTTCGCGCTGAAGGCGCAGGCATTCCTTCGACGAAGGGCGTCTTGTGAGGGTCGCCGTGTGCGATTACGGCGCCGGCAACGTCCGCTCCGTCCTCGCCGCATTCGCGCGGCTGGACGCAGAGGTCTCGATCGCCGAGTCCCAGGATGCGGTCGCGATGGCCGACCTCGCGGTCCTCCCCGGCGTGGGCTCGGCGGCAAGCGCGATGGCGGTCCTGCGCGAGCGCGGTCTGGACGACGTGCTGCGGGAGCGGGTCGCGCGCGGCCGGCCGACGCTCGGCATCTGCCTCGGGCTGCAACTCGCGCTCGAGCGGAGCGACGAGGACGGCGGCGTGCAAGGGCTCGGACTTCTCCCGGGACGCGCGGTGCGGCTGCGCGAGGGCCGCGTACCGCGCATCGGCTGGGCACGCGTCGAGCCCGGCGGCGAGGCGTACTACTTCGCGCACTCCTATGCCGCGGAGACTCCGGCAGCGTCGGCGACGTCCGAGGGGATCGTCGCGGAGGCGCGATCCGAGAGCTTCATCGGCGTCCAGTTCCACCCCGAGAAGAGCGGCGCCGCCGGCGCGCGGTTCCTGAAGCGATGCCTCTCCCCCGCCTGATTCCCTGCCTCGACGTCGCCGGGGGCCGCGTCGTCAAGGGCGTGCGCTTCCAAGACCTCCGCGACATGGGCGATCCGGTGGAGCTCGGCGCGGCATACTCGGACGCGGGCGCCGACGAGCTCGTCTACCTCGACGTGAAGGCCACCCTGGAGGGACGACAGGCGCTGCTCGCGCTCGTCGCACGCGTCGCCGAGCGGCTCGCCATTCCATTCACCGTCGGCGGCGGCGTGCGGAGCGTCGCCGACGGCGCCGCGCTCCTCCGCGCCGGCGCCGACAAGATCTCCGTCAACACTGCCGCGCTAGCGCGGCCGACTCTCATCTCCGAGCTCGCGGACCTGCTCGGCTCTCAGGCGGTCGTCGTGGCGATCGATGTGTCCGAAGGCAAGGCAATGTCCCGCGCCGGGACCAAGCCGACCGGCAGGCGCGCGGTGGACTGGGCCGTCGAGGCCGAGCAGCGCGGTGCAGGCGAGATCCTGCTGACCTCGATGAATGCTGACGGCACGCGCGCGGGCTACGACCTCGAGCTGACCGCCGCTGTCGCTGCTGCAATCTCGCTCCCGGTGATCGCCTCCGGCGGAGCAGGCGGCGCGCGGCACGTTGCGGACGCGCTCGGGGTTGCGCAGGCGGCGCTGCTCGCATCGATCTTGCACGAACGACCAGATCGTCTGGCCTCACTCCGGCAAGAGCTGTGTGGGCTGGGGGTCCCGTTACGAGATGCAGCGTGAGCTGCGCGCGGCGATCGTCCAGGATGCGGACAGCGGCCGTGTGCTGATGCTCGCGTGGATGGATGACGAAGCGCTTCGCCTGACGCGCGAGCGCGGCGAGGCGCACTTCTTCAGCCGCTCGCGGAACAGCCTGTGGCACAAAGGCGAGACGTCCGGGAACACGCTTGCCGTCGAGGAGCTGAGCGAGGACTGTGACGGCGACGCGATCCTGCTTCGCGTGCGTCCCGCGGGGCCGGCCTGTCATACCGGTTCGATGTCGTGCTTCGCGCCCTGGCTGTGGCGGGTGGTGGCCGAGCGCGCCGCCGGCAGACCCGCCGGGTCGTACGTGACGGCGCTTCTCGCAGAAGGCGCGGGCGCGGCGGCGCGCAAGGTGGGCGAGGAGGGAGTGGAGGCGGCGCTCGCCGGGGCGGGAGAGAGCGACGAACGGCTCGTCTCCGAGCTGGCGGACCTCTGGTTCCATAGCTACGTCCTCCTCGCTGCGCGGGGTCTCGATCCCGTCGCCGTCGAACGAGAGCTCCAGCGCCGGCACGAAGAGGCATCCTCATCGTCGTGACTGCAGAAGTGCGTGCGGAGGCCGACGCCCCGCTTCGCCGAGACATTCGGCTGCTCGGCGCCGTGCTCGGCAAGGTCATCGCCGAGCAGGAAGGCGACGACCTGCTCGAAGCCGAGGAGCGAATCCGGCTGCTTGCGCGCGACGCGCGCGGGAGCGGCGACGTCGACGCCGTTCGCGACGCCGTGCGCCTGTTGACTCCCGACGAGCAGGCCAAGGTCTTGCGCGCGTTCGGCCTCTACTTCCAGCTCGCGAACATCGCGGAACAGCATCACCGTCTACGCCGTAGGCGGCAATACGCCGCGGAAGACCAGCAGGCGCCGCGCGAGTCGCTCGCCGATGCATTCGAGCGGCTGAGCGACGTGAGCGACGACGAGCTCCGCGCGCGTGTGTCACGGCTCTCGCTCGAGCTCGTGCTGACCGCGCATCCGACCGAGGCGACGAGACGGACGATCCTGCTCGCACACCTGCGTCTCGCGGAGCTGCTCACTGCGCTCGACGACGCGGCGTCGAGGGCGGAAGAGGAGCGAATCGAGAACGAGCTCGGCGAGCAGATCACGATCCTCTGGCAGACGGACGAGGTGCGGCACGGGCGGCCTCGACTGACCGACGAGATCCGGCACGGGCTCTGGTTCTTCGAGCACAGCTTGCCCGGCGCCGCGGAGCGATTGCTCGACGAGCTTCGGACGCGCCTGCCGGATGCGCCGTCACCGCTGTCGTTCGGAACGTGGATCGGCGGGGACATGGACGGCAACCCGGCTGCGGGCGCCGACTCGATCCGGGAGGCGCTCGACCGCGCGCGCCAACTGGCGCTGGACAGTTACCGCACCAAAGTGCGCGAGCTCGCGGTCGGGCTCGCGATGCACCGCTCGCTCATCCAGGTCTCGCCCGAGCTCGACGAATCCATCGCACGCGACGAGCGGGAACTGCCCGAGTACGCCGCGACGATCGGGAGGCGAAGCGAGCTCGAGCCATACAGACGCAAGCTCTCGTTCATGTGGTGGCGGCTCGGGAACAACGGCTACGAACGTCCCGCCGAGCTGCTCGCGGAGCTCGACGTGCTCGCACGCAGCCTGTCCCAGAACCGCGGCGCGCGCATCGCGACCGGCCGGCTCGCAGCCTTGCGACGGCGCGTCGAGATCTTCGGCTTCCATCTGGCGAAGCTCGACGTACGGCTCCATGCGGCCGAGCTACGTGAGCCCGGCCCACGGGCACGCGATGCGCTGGCCGCCGTCGCCGACGTCAGGAGGCGGCACGGTCCGAACGCGCTCGACTCGGTGATCGTCTCTGGGACGACGTCTGCCGCGGACATTCTCGGGGTGCTCGATCTCAGTGACGAGCCGCTTGCCCTCGTGCCGTTGTTCGAGACGATCGCGGACCTGGAACACGCGCCCGACGTCGTCCGCGAGCTGCTCGCCGAACCGCGCTACGCGCAACGGGTGGAGGACCGCGATCGCCGCCTCGAGGTGATGGTCGGCTATTCCGACTCCGGCAAGGACGGCGGCTTCCTCGCGGCGCAGTGGGCGATCTACCGTGCGCAGGAAGGGCTGGTCGAGGTCGCGCGTGACGCCGGCGTCGAACTGACGATCTTCCACGGGCGCGGCGGTAGTCCAGGCCGAGGCGGCGGACCGACGCATGCTGCGATCCTCGCGCAGCCCGCCGGCCACCCGCCCGGCCGGCTGAAGCTGACCGAGCAGGGCGAGACGATCTCGTTCAAGTACGGCCTCCCCGGGCTCGCGCACCGCAATCTCGAAGCAGCGCTGGCCGGAACGCTGCTCGCCGCGTTTCCCGAAGTTTCAGCCCACGCGCCCACGCACGAAGAGCGCGCGGTGCTCGACGAGCTCGCGGAGCTCGCGGAACGCCGCTACCGCACCTTCGTCCAGGGGGAGCCTGCGTTCGTGGACTTTTTCCGCGCGTTCACTCCGGTGGACGAGCTCGCCCTTCTGGAGATCGGGTCACGACCGACGCGACGGCCCGAGAGCGCCGACTTCCTCGGCTCGCTGCGAGCGATTCCTTGGGTGTTCGCCTGGACTCAGAACCGGACGATCCTGCCCGCCTGGTTCGGCAGCGGCACGGCGCTCGCCAGCCTCGCCGAGGCCGGAGATGTCAACACCCTGAGGTCGCTCTATGCCCGCCTGCCGTTCTTCCGCTCGCTCGTGGACACGCTCGAGATGACGCTGGCCAAGTCGAGCCTGGAGATCGCAGCCCAGTACGTCGAGCTCGTTCCAACGGAGCTCGAGCCCGAGTGCCTGTACGCAGAGATCGCCTCGGAGCACGAGCGGACGGTCGACGCCGTGCTGCAGACGCTCGAAGCACACTCGCTGCTCGAACGGCAGCCCGTGCTGCGGCGTTCGATCCAGCTGCGGAATCCGTACGTCGATCCGATGAACGCAATCCAGGTCGAGCTTCTGCGCCGGTTCCGCGGTGGCGACGACGATGCCCGCCTGCCGCTGATGCGGTCGATCGCCGGCATCGCCGCGGCCTTGCGGAACACGGGCTGACCGTCGGAAGTTTGCGCGACGAGCCGGCGTGGAGTACGGTTCTGAGCTCGATGGCGCCCGCGATGCTTCTCTGCCTTACCTTCATCGCGATTGCGCGCCCGCAACTGCGCTAGCCGGCCTTTCGCTCTCCCCGCCCCGCCGACTAGCACCAGCAGCAGAGGTGGGGGGATGACCGGTACTGCGCTGCGCTGCCGGATCTGCGAGCGGACGCATCCGCTCTCGCCGCGCTCGATCTGCCCGATCTGCCACGGCCCGCTCGACGTCGAGTACAAGGCCGAGCGCCTGGCCCTGAGGACGGACGGACAAGGCGCACCCCACTCGATGTGGCGCTACGCCGAACTGCTGCCGCACGTTCCGGCCGACGTGTCCTCGCCGGGCCTCACACCGCTCGTCGAGGCGCCGCGTCTGTCGCAGGCGCTCGGGATCCACCTGCTGCTGAAGCTCGAGGACGCCAACCCGACGCACTCCTTCAAAGACAGGATCGCCGCCAGTGCCATCGCTGCGGCACAGGCGTTCAACCTGGAGACGCTCTGCTGCTCGTCGACGGGAAATCTCGGCGAAGCGCTCGCCGCACGCTGTGCGACCGTCGGGCTCGAGACGGTGCTCCTCTGCCCCGCCGGCGATCCGCCTCCCGTGGCGACCGCGTCGTACGGTGCGAAGATTCTGAGGGTCGCCGGCACTTTCGACGACTGCCGTACGTTGGAGCGACGGCTCGAAGAGCTGTTTCCGTGGGGCTTCGTTGAAGGGAACTTGCACGCGCTCGCGTCGGATGGAGCGAAGACGATTGCCTACGAAATAGCAGAGCAGCTCGGCTGGCAGCTACCCGACGCGGTCATCTCCCCGGCTGCATCGGGAACGCTGTTTGCAAAGCTCGCGCAGGGATTCGACGAGCTGACCGCGCTCGGAGCGGCGACGGGCACGCGTCCGCGGCTCTACGGGGCGCAGGCCGGCGGCTGCCCCCCACTCGCAACCGCGTGGGCCGACGACCGGCCGCTGTCGAAGGTGCTCCCGAATACCGAGGTTCGGTCGCTGGCGATCGGGGATCCTGCCTACGGCGAACTGGCGGTCGGCGCAGCGCGGATGTCCGGCGGTGCAATCAACGCAGTGCCCGAAGAAGAGATCGCCGAAAGCACGAGGTTCTTTGCACAGATGACCGGTGTGCATGCTGACTCGGCTGGCGGAGTCGCCTTCGGTGCCCTGCTCGAGCTCGTCCGGAGAAGAGACATCGAGCCCGGGGATCGGGTTGTGCTCGTCGTCACGGGAACCGGGCTGAAGCCCTACGGCTACGACGCCGGCTATTCGCCACAGGAAGTGACGAGCGACGTCGACGAGGTGCTGGCCGTGCTCGGCGTCAGCTAGAGGTCCTACTCACGGACGTTGTAAACGCGGCTTGAGGTTGCTCCAGAGGATCAGTAGCGCGGCGAGGTTCAGTGTCGCGGCGAGTTGGTCGGATGTGTAGAGGAACACCTGTGCGACGGTGATCTCGATCAAG
>Ga0070707_100001687_pt1 | contig 21296 bp, 19 predicted proteins | sample KBSK5502metaG_FD_65468 | JGI IMG/M metagenome (GOLD analysis project Ga0070707, IMG submission 65468) | Corn, switchgrass and miscanthus rhizosphere microbial communities from Kellogg Biological Station, Michigan, USA - KBS K5-50-2 metaG | ecosystem: Host-associated > Plants > Roots >...
GACTGGCAGGAGATGATCTTGATCTGGTCAACCACGGATTGTTCGCTTATCCCGTCTTGATGGCCGCCGACATCCTCGCGTTCGACTCGAACATCGTGCCGGTGGGCCGCGACCAGAAGCAGCATGTCGAGGTGACGCGGGACATCGCCATCAAGTTCAACAACCAGTACGGCGAGACTTTTGTGATTCCGGAGCCGCAGATCCTGGCCGAGGTCGCCGTCATTCCAGGGACCGACGGCCAGAAGATGAGCAAGAGCTACGGAAATACGATCGAGATTTTCGGGGAAGAGAACGTCCTTCGAAAGAAAGTCATGAGCATTGTCATGGACAGCCGCACGCCGCAGGAACCGAAGCCGGATGCGGATAAGAACCTCGCCATCCAGTTGATGACGCTTGTCGCTCCGCCGGACGTCGCGGGGGACTTTGAAAACCGACTTCGCGCGGGGGGGCTCGGGTACGGCGATTTAAAGAAAGCGCTTTTCGAGCATTATTGGAATTATTTCGCGCCCATGCGCGCACGGCGGGCCGAGCTTGTGGCCAATCTCGATTATGTTCATCAAGTGCTCCGTGAAGGTGCGGAGCGTGCGCGTACGCAGGCGAGCGCCGTCCTGAAGCGCGCGAAACAGGCGAGTGGGTTGAATTGACTCATTACTCATAACTGATCCCAGGGACCTAAGATGTCACTTTGCCGGAATAGGCTGAGGGTCTGACACCATGGTTGATCTGAAGATTTCCCTTCCCTTATACGAAGGTCCGCTCGACCTGCTCCTGGATTTAATCCGCAAGCAGAAGCTCGACATCTACGACATTCCCATCGCGAAGATCACGGAGCAGTACCTCGAATACCTGCATCTGATAGAGGAGATGGACGTCGACATGGCGTCGGAGTTTCTCGTCATCGCGGCGCAGCTCATCTACATCAAGTCGCGCATGCTTCTTCCGCCGGATCCGGACGCCACCGCGGAAGAGCACGGGGACCCGCGCGCTGAGCTCGTGCGGCGCCTGCTCGAATACGAAAAGTTCAAGAATGCCGCACAGATGCTTTATCAGCGGGAGCTTGTCGAAAACGCATCGTGGTCAAATCCCGGTATGGTCGCGATGGACGAGAGCGAGCTGGAACCGGAAGTCGCTGTTACGCTCTATGATCTGCTCCTGGTTTTTCGCGATGTGCTGAAACGCGCCGAACAGCGTCCGGTACTGCAGGTCGATCGCGACGAATTTTCGGTCGAGCAGATGATGGCGTTTCTGTTCGAAAAGATCGTTGCGGCGAATGGCAGCGTCGCGCTGTCGGACGTTCTTCCCGACGTCACTTCAAGGCGCGGCCTGATCACAGCATTTCTGGCTCTTCTGGAACTGACGCGGCTTCACGCCATCTATTTGAAACAGGACAAAGCTTTCGGCGAGATCACGGCTCGAGCAAACCCGAACTATGAGTTATCCAAATCTTTCAGCGCTTCTTGAAGCGATCGTCTATCTGGCGAAAGAACCTGTCAGCCTCGACGCGATTTCTGCGGCGCTGCCCGATGTTGATCGAGGACAGCTTCAGGAAACCCTGAATGAACTGATCGAAGTGTATCGCGGCGCGGGACACGGCATCGAGCTGCGCGAAGTCGCCGGCGGCTACCGGTTTTCAACAAAACCCGAACACCACGAGGTTCTCAAGAAATTCATCAAGAGCCAGATTCCACCGACCCGTCTGTCATTGGCCGCCCTCGAAACATTGGCCGTGATCGCCTACAAACAACCCGTGACTGTCCCCGAAATCCAGGAGATTCGCGGCGTCCACGCCGCCGGCGTCATCAAGACTCTGCTCGATAAAAAACTGGTCGCCACCGCCGGCCGCAAAGAGGTCCTCGGCCGCCCCATCCTGTATAAGACGACCAAAGACTTCCTCGTTCATTTCGGCCTCAAAGACATCAGCGAACTCCCCAGCATGGAAGAGTTCGAAGAGCTCATCAAGAATCAGGCTGCCGCCGAAGAAGAAATCGTCGAGTTGTAGCCGTCTAATCGGCGACACCAAAACGCCTGCATCGTAATCAGATTTCGACAGCGAGGTTCTATGGAAAGAGAAGTCGCCAAGAAGCTATTCACGGTTGAGGAGTATCACCGAATGGGTGAGGCCGGTATTTTCCATCCCGAGGCTCGGCTCGCCTGGCAGGAAAAGTCATCGTCAGTGTTCAGAATGCTGTGCGCTTGAGTCACTCCATCGCGCTTGCCGCCTTTCCTGACATCGTTTTCAAAGTCGAGGAATTGCTGGGCTGATGGCAAGCCCCCTCAGTTTCTAGTCGAAGACGAAATTTGGCCCGCCGCGTGCGGGCTATCTGATATGAGACCACTGTCAATTCTGGGTATCATCCTGATTATCTTCGGTGTCTTCGTCCTTGCATCTGAAGGCATCACCTACACGAAGACGGAAAAAGTCCTTCAGATCGGCCCGATCGAGGCGACGGCAGAGCATCGCAAAACCATTCCGATTTCGCCGATAGCCGGAGGCGTCTCGGTCGCTGCCGGAGTTGTACTAGTCATTGCAGGTGCCCGGCGGCCGAAATGATCATCGTGCTGTGCTCAGCTCTTCAATTTTGTTGAACACGGGAACGTCCGTTCGCAATGTAGCGAGGTTGCGAAAGAGGAGCGCATCATCCCAGAAGGCAAAAAGTGTCCGGGCCAACCGGGGGATGCCGTGGATAGATAGGGTCCATTCGCGCCAATCTTTCGGTATTTCTTCAAGGTGAGGATAGACCGACAAAACCGCCGAGGCAGCTTTCTTTCCCCAGCCCTGAATGCCGGGAAAACCGTCGGCGCTGTCTCCCACGAGAGCGAGATAGTCTGGAATTGATTTCGGAGGAACTCCGAACTTCGCGACGATCGCTGCCTCATCCAGTGTCACCTGCGTTCGTCGCAGAAGCTGGACGATTCGCGTACCGGAGACACACTGGCCCAGGTCCTTGTCGGGAGTGCAGATCAGGACACGATCGACCTGTGGGTTTTCTGCCGCCTTGAGGGCAGCCGAAGCGAGGGCATCATCGGCTTCGAACTCCACCATCGGCCACACCACGACTCCTGCCGCCCTGAGTTCATCTTCAAGAATGGGGAATTGCGACAGCAATTCCGGCGGCACCCCTTCGCTGGTCTTGTATCCCGCGTACAAATCGTTGCGGAAAGATTCGATCACATGGTCCGTGGCAACGCCGACGTGGGTGGCACCACGATCGATCATTCCGCGGATGGAATTCACGACGGCGCGAACTGCTCCGATCTCGCGCCCACTCGCATCTTTCACCGAAGGAACTGCAAAGAAGTGCCGGAATAATTCATAAGTGCCGTCAACAAGGTAAACATCCATACTTAAATTAATGCCTATCCCCCTTATTGATATCGGTGCACTCCTGTCCGACGCCGAAGATCATCGCGAAGTCGCAGCCCGAATCGGACATGCCTGCCGCGATTGCGGTTTCTTTTACATCATTAATCATGGGATCGATGAACACCTCCAGCGGCGGCTCGAGGAAGTCAGTCGGCAATTCTTCGCCCAGGATCTCGAGACAAAACTCGAAATAAGAATGTCTCGCGGCGGCCGGGCCTGGCGAGGATACTTCCCGGTCGGCGGCGAGCTGACATCCGGCAAGCCCGACCTGAAAGAAGGAATCTACTTCGGAGCCGAGCTTGACGACGATCATCCTCTTGTGAAATCCGGCACTCCGTTGCATGGACCGAACCTTTTTCCAGGAGACATTCTGCAATTCCGGGAACTGGTGTTGAGTTACATGGCCGCGATGACACGGCTCGGACACTGCCTCGTCGCAGGCATATCCCTGAGTCTTGGTCTTGGCGAATCCTATTTCGCCGACCGTTACACACGCGATCCGCTGATATTATTCCGCATCTTTAACTATCCGGCGCCTTCCGGCGGTCAATTCCAGGGAGTCGGAGAGCACACCGACTACGGCCTGCTGACCATATTGAGGCAGGATATGTCTGGCGGTTTGCAGATCAAAATAGAGTCTCGTTGGGTGGACGCCCAGCCAATACCGAACTCGTTCGTATGCAACGTCGGTGACATGCTGGACCGCTTAACAGGCGGCCGGTATTTGTCGGCGCCCCATCGCGTTCGCAATCCGGCAGGACGCGATCGGCTGTCATTTGCGTTCTTCTTTGATCCGAACTTCAGTGCGGAAGTACAGCCAATCACGATGGATGTGATCGCCGACAACAAGGAAGAACGTTGGGACCGGGCCAGCGTCCATGAGTTTCGCGGTACCTACGGCGATTATCTGCTGAATAAGGTATCCAAAGTTTTTCCGGAATTGGGCCTTAAGGTCCTCTAGCGTCAGCGGCCGGCGCCCTTCTCCAGAGTCCGAGCACCAGCGAGAACATTCTTGAGAGCGAAATTCCCCTCGTGACACGCGTATTCGTATATCTGCTCCTCGCTCTTCTTCATAGGAATCATTGCCGTCCAGGATCTGGTCCAGATCGTCGGATCGTCAACCGTGAATTCGTATTGAAGCGTGTCTGCGGCGACGCGCGTGAAGCGCTCGATCACATGCAATCGCGCGGCGGCCCCTCTGAAGTCGACCTTCGGGGAGAAGTTTGTGGTGTCGACGACGAGCGTATCGCCTTCCCAATGCCCGCGGGAGTCACCTACCCACTGGCGGATGTTCTGGGACAGATGCGGGCGTTTGTCGAGCGGAATCATGCGATGTTCGTGGATCATCTCGTTGAGAATCGCCACGTATCCGGGACCCTGGATAACTTGAATATTGTTGTTGTAGGGGCCCGGAAGTATGGGCAAGGTGCCTGCAGAAAGAATGCAGCGCTCCGAAAGTGGCCGGTCTAAATAAGAGTCCGCGCGAGGATGTCCGAGCTGGGTTTCACGGTCCTCCGCTACGCCGGAATCAGCACGCTTCTGCCCGTCCGGCGTCAGGGAAGGAAGCCGGCCATCGGGCGGATCCACAATCAGTGAGGTGCGCTTGGATCCGACAAGCGAGTTTCCCCGGTCGTACCAGAACTCGTTGTAGGGAACAACGCCGCCAGGCGGGTACTGCAGCCCGCCCTTCGCCGGATCGATGAGATCACGATTCTGGCGTCGATTTTCATCCCGTTCAAAGGACGCTGCTTCGTCCTCCGACAAAAACTGTTTCCCTGAGAGCGCGCCCGGCCGTTCCAAAGGCGTGATTGTTCGGTAATCCCAGATGCCCTGGAGATCGGGGTGGCCCCACGGTGTTCGGGGCGGTGTCCACGGTTTTGCCGCGACCCTCGATTTCGCATCACCAGTGGCCTGCGCAAATGCAACAGTGCCGAGTGCCGACATGATCGCGACTGCGGCCGCTGCAACAAGAACTCGACGGTTCATGCGTCCCTCCGGGTTTACTGAGTTCGTTCTCAGCCTGACTGAAGACCATACGCCGACGCCGGTTGAGCGTCAACTGGGCCTCCCATCGACCAGAACGTCCTATTTCGGAGCGCCGATGGGGGCGAGGGTGCGAATCTCCACATCCGTCGCCATAGTCAGGGGCTGCAGTCCAGGCAATGCTCTATTGGCCTGTCGGCTCCGAACTCGGTCGTTGGAGTTCCGGACTCCATCGACGAAGCTCCGAACTCAAACAATGAAGCCTCGAACTCCGTTGATGGAGTTCGGAACTGAATGAATAAAGATCGGAGCTCCGACCGTCAAGATCACAACACGGGAGGGAGGCTTCGGGCGAAAGTTGTTGACAGATCTAGCATTATTAATCTTACACTGTTCGGCTCTTATGTTCTTCCGGTGTCTTTATGGCAAACGACAAACTTGGCTTTTTTGAACAGCGCGTGCTCGCCGCGGTCGCGGCTCTGGGTGAGGATGCCTATGGTCTCGCGATTTACAACAAGCTCCACGAGGTGGAAAGGGATCCCAACCAGGGCTCGATGTACGTCACTCTGGACCGGCTCGAACAAAAGGGATATGTCGTTTCGCGATTCATCCTGCCCCTTCCCGAGCGCGGCGGGCAGCCGCGGAAGTACTACCAGGTGAAACGTGAAGGCGCACTTGCGTTGAAGGAATCCATCGAGATGTCGAAGAAAACGATCAAGATCGTTCCAAAGACATTTTGGCAGACCACCAAACGGCCGATAAAATTTCGGAAAAGGTTCGTATAAGACAGAATCTGCGGCTAATTCTCTTGTAGTGCCTTGACGTGGGCTGTGACGCTTTCAGCCAGCCCATCCAACCGATATCCGCCTTCCAGTACGGAAACAAGCCGGCCATGGCTGAATTCATCCGCGAGTTTGCGGACGATGCGGGTCATCGCCGCGAAGCCCTGAGGAGTGATATCGAACTGCCCTAACAAATCATTGCGCATGCTGTCGAAGCCGGCGCTGATGAGGATGAAATCGGGTTTGAAGTCGCGAGCGGCCGGAACCAATCTTCTCTCAAAAGCCTGAAGGAATTGCGCGTCACCCGCACCAGGAGGCATCGGGACATTCAGAATCTTGCCGGCTCCCGGTCCTCGACCGGTCTCCGCTGCCGAACCGGTACCGGGGTAGGCGCCGTAGTGATGTGTGCTGAAATAAAAAACGGATCCGTCGTTATAAAAGATGTCCTGGGTCCCGTTGCCATGGTGATAATCCCAATCCACGATCAACACGCGGCCGATGCCATGCTTCTTTTGCAGATAGCGCGCAGCGATAGCGACATTATTGAAGATACAGAATCCCATACCGCGGTCCGGCGTCGCATGATGGCCGGGCGGGCGGACGGCGGCGAAAGCATTCCGGACTTTACCGGCCATCACCGCGTCCACAACGTTCAGGACTCCGCCGGCAGCGAATTCGGCAGCGCGCAGGGAGTCCGCGGAGACCACTGTATCGCCCGTGCTCAGTTCCTTGAATCCGCGCACGGCAGACAGTTCGCGGCGAACCAGGGCGACGTAAGACGGTTTGTGCACTAACTCCAGTTCCTGGTCCGTCACGCGGCGGGGAGTGATCCGGTAGAGGGTTCTTAGGACGCCTGTCCGCTCCAGTTCGTCACGGATCGCGATCAGACGCTCGGGGCGCTCCGGATGGTCGGTGTTGCCGGCCAGGTGCCTGAGATAGATGTCATCGAAAAGCAGTCCCGTTTGCTGAGCGGGTGCCGCCATCCAGGCTCCCAACAACAGGAGGATCGTTATCAAGAGATCGTCACCTTGAATTTAAAAGTAGAGTGGTCTTGACCCAATATGAGTACGTTTTCCTTCGCAAGAAATGCAGGACCGCATTCTCCTGCCGGTCCGCCCACTTGTTGTCCGTTGAGAGAAGAACCGAGAGTGCTGCCTCTGTCTGAAATGCCGATTCTCCCCTCATGTTTGATAAATGAGAGGTGGCTTCTGGAGAGCTGCCACGGCTGGCCCTCGACTATGGACAAATCATTGTTGGCCAACACATCGGGACTCTTCCTGCCGATCCGGAAAGGGAATTTCGTGATGCGGAAAGGCGATGCTGGTAATGCGCGGATCGCCTGAGGCGTCAGTCCTTCGAGGGAGACAACCACATCAGGTTGGGTGGTGGCGCCATTTCCGTTTCGTCCATGCAGCTGCAAAATCGTTGCGTCGGCCTCGCGCAGGCGTTCGAACAAGACTTTCAGCAGGCTCATGGCTACTTCGGGATCCGTCTGCAGATTCTGCACAAAGTCGTCGCGGTGCAGTTCGCGGGCGATGGTGTTCTCGACAGCGACGATGGTGGCGCTGCGTGGCTTTTCATCAATCATGCTCATTTCGCCAAACGGCTCGCCTGCTCCGATATAGGCCAGATGAACGGTCTTGCCGTCCAGCTTCTTTAGAACTTCCACGCGCCCCTGCTCGATCACATACGCGGTTTCTCCGATCTCGTTTTCACGAAAGATCACCTCTCCGGCTTCAAATTGACGTGTACTAATCATCACACCCTCCTTGGAAGGACGTGACACTAGCACGAAGATGGACGACCTTATCGGAAAAAAATGCGGTTCCGAGCCAAACCGTCACAGTCCGAAAACGATCACTACGGGAGTGCCCTTAGTCTGCAGAATGTTGTTTTCCAGACCGGCGGCCACCCCAATCCGTTGCGTACCCTGGACCTGGTACGTAATCACGCCACCGCCCGCGGGCTGTCGCATGGGCACGCGGCTCAACACTTTCCCGGTCGCGGCGTCGAGGGCGAGGAAGTCACCATCAAGACCGGCCGTAAATACAAGACCGCTCGCAGTAACCGCGATACCGGCCACCATAGGATCCGCCCTTTCGCGGCGCCACCTTACCGCGCCTGTATCGGCATCGACAGCAGTGATCCAACCTTTCTTGCGTTCGTCCTTCTCTCCAAAAGCGTTTGCGGAACCGAGAAACTGTTTACCGGGTTCGAAAACCGGAGCCCTGGTATCCAGCTTCAACGTGCTGCACCAATCGATGCTGTTGACGAAGACGAGATTCGTTTCAGGCGAGAAGGCGGGGCCATTCCAGAGCACGCCTCCTGTTGTTCCCGGACAGAAGAACGTGCCTTCCGGCGAAAGGGGAGCGGCGACGTTTACGATGCTGGTGACCGGCGTCTTCCACGCAACGTTTTTGCTGTCGAGATCGATGGCGTGGAGGTAACCATCCTTGCCGGCCGCCATTGCGCGATGGCGGCCGCGTTTTGTCGTCACCAATGTCGGTGCCGCGGCCTGATCCCAGTCATGGACGTCGTGCGGCACGAGTTGATACCAGTTGCGTAGAGCGCCGGTTTTAGCATCGAGAGCCACAACGGATCCCGTGAACAAATTGGCGCCCGGCCTGTAGTCGCCGAAGAAATCGGGTCCAGGATTTCCGGTGGATGCATAGAGCGCTCCGGAATTGGTATCCACGGTCAGCGACGTCCAGAGCGAGCCGCCGCCCACACGCACTCCCCTGGGCCACGTCTCCGCGCCCCGGGCATTCCCGGTGGGAACCAGTGCAAAAGTCCATACGACCTTTCCGGTGTTTGCATCCAATGCAGCGATGATGCATCCGCAAGCGCGCTCGGCACCCGAGGTACCGATAAACACCAGGCCGTTCCACGCGACCGGTGAAGCTGCAATCGTCGCCGGCCGTCCATCCGTTTCTGCGAGTTTGGCAGCCCAGACCTGATCACCACTGCTCAGCTCATAAGCCATCACAGAACCATCACTGAATCCTCGGAACAGCCGGTTGCCGGCAATCGCGGCGCCCCGCACGGTGCGGCCGGGCGCCTGCATCTCATGACGCACGCGCCAGCGCAGATTGCAGTTGGATGCATCGAGCGCATATGTGTATTCGCTCGTCGTGAAATACATCGTTCCATTCACAACGACGAGACTGCTTTCAAACGTGGATTGTTCCGGCAACGCATAAGAGCAGATCTGGTGCAGGCCAGACACATTTTGCGGACTGATCTCGGATAGCGGCGAGTACCCTGTGGACGCGTAATCGCGCGCATACTGAGGCCAATCGGCCGGGGCGGAAGCCGGCGCGCTGGCAGCCTGCGGCCGCGCCAGCGTGATGCCGGCGAGTTGCCCCAGCGCGCCGAGTGTCGTCTGCACGGAATTGAAGCCGAAACGAAATTCCTGTTCGGTGTAGGTCGCGTATTTGTCCGTGGGTTCGTGATGGTGCGGATTTGAACCTCGGATAATCCCGGTGATCCTTTCATTTTCGCGCACGCTGACGGAGGCCACGAGATCCTCGAACCGTATCGAGTCGGTGCCCGCCATGTTGGTACCAAGCGTTGCTGGATACTGGGCGAACGTGCGGTTGGCTGCCTGAAGTGCTGCTGCCAGTTTGGCGGAATCCTCCGCCTTCGCGGAATTCCTCTGGTACTCAATATTGATATCCGCGTTCAGACTTTGATTCGGCCCGGGGGGAATGCCGTGGTCGAACATCATCATGTCGTGCTGGATAATGCCGAGCCATTTGGGTTCGGCTGCCGAACCCTGCAGTGGTGCTCGTTCCAGCGCGTAGGTCCCGCTGCCATCCATTCCAAATTCTTCGTTGTTCCAGAAAATGAATCTCACCGAGCGATTCGTCCGAACGTCGGGCATTCCGAGAACGCGCGCCAACTCGAGCACGACCGCGCAGCCAGACCCATCGTCGTCTGCGGCCTCACCATCGCCGCGCCCATCCATGTGAGCCGATACGATGTACATTTCTCCAGGAGTGGTGCTGCCGATCCTGGTCGCGTAGACGTTTTCAAGCGGGCCACTGGCGGACATGAACCGATGACGCTCGACGCTCGTGTAACCAAAGCTCCGAAGTTGTTTTTCGAGCCAGTCGATTGCATCGCGGTTGCGCTGAGTCCCTTGCAATCGATCTCCGAATTGCGTCAGTCCCTTGATGTGAGCCTTGTATCGTTCCAGGTCGAGCCGGCCGACGACGGCGCGCACCTGCTCCGAAGGCGCATTCGTCGTCTGGGCGGAAAGCCCGGACGCCAGGACGAGGATTCCCAGCACGAATCGCATAATTGTCTCCTTATTTTGGGCCATTATAATCGGGGACAGTAATCAGCCACAAAGAAGTCATTGGAAATTGGAGACTGGAGATTGGAGATTTCTAAATTTAGAAACCTCCAATCTCCAGTCTCCAATTTCCAATGACTTCTTTGTGGCTACTGTTCCCGATTTAATTCACTGCGCTTGAAGCTCGAAGGAGAAATCGCAGCCGGAAGCCAGCGTCAGGTCGATGCGGTACCCAGCCGTGAAATCGCTCGAGACGGTTGGCATCGCAACGATCGACACATTTGCCGACAGCGGCGGAACGACGCGAAGATGCCCGGCCACTATCGAGCCGTCGGATTGCACGACAGGTTGCGCCGGAGTATGCAACTGGAAGATCGGCTGGACGCCCGGCGCAATGGTGCAGAGATCGTGAATCCGAAGCACATTCCCCTGGAACTGGAAGTCCCGTGTCCAACTCTGAATCAGGCTCGAATTGTTGGAATACGCGTTGGTCAGGTCCGCCCGGACTACCACCATGCCGGCGTTGTTTGTGACCGACATACTGGATTGCACGCTGTCGCTGCGATTCTGCGGAATGGTTGCGCCGTTTCTGACGAAGCGGATCACGTTCTGCGCATCGGTCTCCTGGAAGATGCCGCTGTTCGACCAGATGTTCGAGGTCACCGTGAGCCAGTCCTGCTTAAAGAAAGCAAACGAGCCCTGGTTTTCATGTGCGTGAGATTGGTCGAATTTGCCGGCAACCAGCTCGAGCCACGCCGCGCTCGCATCCCAGCTCGATCGGGTAAAGAAAACGCCGGCGGCGGCCGCGCTGTACGAAAGGTCTGACGGCGCCGCCGGAGCATCCGGAAGAGTAAGCAGGAAGTCCCGGAGGTTGGATCTCTGGGCATGCGCGGCGTCAAGCGGTACCGTCTGGCCAGGGACGCTCAGATTGTCGCGTTTATTGTTGGCCAGCCAATAGACACCGCGGCCGGCCTGGGCGGTGCCGGGGTTCAATGCGGCGGCCGCCTGCACGAGGTTCTCGTGATAGTCGTATAACCATGGATACGACTGCCTGGAGAGATCGCCGATGGGCGCATAGCGATCAAGCGTCGGAACTGTTGCGTTTACCCAATAGTCGATCGAATCTCGCGCATGCGTACTTAGTGCCGAGAGGTCCTCGCCCGTTGATGCCTTCCAATAGATGTAATCGTCGAACAGGTTGCGAATAGCCACGCCATACCCTGTGCCTTCTCGCGAGCCGCCACCGGGAAGAGCATAGAAGTAATCAACGAGCGGGCCGAATTTTTGCGTTTGCAGGAAATTGAACCACTGGCTGCTCTTGATCGCCAATGCCCAGAGCATCGTCGCCTTCAGAAAACTGTAGTGGTAGTTATCGCCAGGATCATTCGTCGCCCAGCCGCTCCAGGTGTGCGTTACGCCACCCCAGCTCGCCTGGTTGGAATTCCAAACGTTAAAGATCGCCTGCTGTGCGTAGTTTTCCCATCGCTGACGCTGAGAGTCCGACAGGCGGTCATACCCGTAGTCATAGGCAAGCGCCAGTTGTTCAATGTCCGGCCCCACTTCCAAATAACTGTCGCCAGCGATCTCAGGCACGCCACCTGATGCAATCGCCGCTTCAGCCGCCGTGACCTGTTGCTCGACACGGCTGATAGCATCATTGATGTACTGCGCCTGTGCTGTTATCGCATACATGATGACGGAATCCGCGGCCGAGTACGCGTACGGAGGATTGCCACTCACAGCACTGTCCACCGATCCTTTGAATAACTGATACGCACTTGAGGTCTGATCGACCTGCGTCCAGTTGCTAAGCGAAATGAATGGACGCTGCGCCGGCATGTGATCGAGATAGTTGTAGCCCGGAGAGTAATGGCTCGGGCCTGTTGAACCACCGCCACCACCACCACTTCCACCGCTTCCACCACTTCCGCCACCACCACCGCTACCGCCGCTGCCACCGGACCCGCCTCCGGAAGCAGGCGGCGATATGACGGCGAGGCATGCGACGGCGCTGTCCACAGTGAACTGCACGCCGGCACTGCCTTCCTGGTTGAAGCGGATGCGCACCGAGTTCAGAGCCTTGGTCGAATCCAGATTCAACGTCGCACTGACGACGCCCTTATCGCCAGCAGCGCCCGACACAGGTGCACAGTTCTGATCATTGGAGCCGTCGGCATATTCAGCAAACGCGCAGAATTGCAATGTGGATGCGCTCGCGACATCAGAACGCAAATGCGCGCTAATGCTGAATCGGCTTGCTGTGCCACCAGCAAAATCGTAAACCCACCAGAGATTGTTGCCGTAACCATTTATGGCAATTCGCAAACTATGTGCGCCCTCCAGAGGCGAAATATCCGTTTGGGCCACGCTGCTGCTCGCGTCCTGCGCAGAAAAGCCGGAGACACCGGATTCGAATCCCGGGTCTTGCACGAGATTCGTACATGGCCGCGTCACGCTTACCGTTTGCTGGCGCGTATTCCCGGCCGCATCGATGGCAAGGATCGTAAACGTGTTGGGGCCTTCCACGAGAGTGTAAGGACCATGACTGAAGGTGTTATCCGATTGAAGCGTTATTGGCTGGCCATTGCAGGTTATTGTCGCGATACCCGAAAGAGTGTCGCTTGCCGATCCGGTTATCGTTATCGAGTCGGAAGAGATAACGGCGCCGTCTACTGGTGAAGTAATCGAGATTGCCGGCGCTGTCGCGTCGAGCTTCACCATCGCTGAAACGGACGCGGTATTGCCCGCCTTATCCACAGCCGTGCCGGAAACCACTTGCCCGGCGCCTTCTGTACTCACGGCGACCGGCGAAGGACATGCCGCTATACCGGAGCCGCCGTCCGAGCAAGTGAAGCTCACCGTTACGGGCGCGTTATTCCAACCGTTCGTGTTGGGCGGAGCAGACCGCGTGGCCGTGATGCCTGGAGAACTCCTGTCGATATTCAATGTGACGCTGGTACTTGCTGTGTTTCCGGCGTTGTTCACGGCGATGCCGGAAACCACCTGGCCGGCGCCATCCGTGTTGACGACGACGGGTGAAGGGCAAGTCGCAATGCCGGAACTACTGTCGGAGCAGGTGAAGGTTACGGTTACCGCCGTATTGTTCCATCCGTTTGAATTTGCCGCAGGAGTGGCGACAGCACTGATCGTTGGAGCGGACGGTGGTGGGGGAGGCGGGGGAGGCGGTGCCGGCGGCGAATTCAGCGTCAGGCAGGCCATGACACTGTCCAGCGTGAACTGCACGCCGGTGCTCCCCTCCTGGTACATGCGGAGGTGAACCGATCGAAGCGTCTTGGTCGAACTCAACGTCAACGCGGCACCGACAATACCTTTATCGCCGGCAGCTCCTGAAACGGAAGCGCAGCTCTGACCCTGAGTGCCGTTCGAGTAGTTGACGAATGCGCAGAATTTCAAATTGGATGCACTCGTAACGTCCGAACGCAGGTGGGCACTCACACTGAAGCGGGTTCCCACGCCGCCGCCGGCCATATAGGTCCACCAGAGATTGTTGCCCCAGCCATTAATGTCGATGTGCAGGCTGTGTGCGCCTTCGAGCGGCGAGACGTCCGTTTGACTCACATGGCTGCTGGCGTCCTGCGCAGTGAAGCCGGACACGCCGGATTCAAATCCGGGATCCTGCACCAGGTTCGTACACTGCCGCACGACGTTCAGCACCTGTTGGCGCCTATTTCCCGCATTGTCCATGGCGATAAACGTCAGCGCATTGAAACCGTCGAGTAGCGCGACGTCCTTGCTGAAGGTGGTATCGGCCTGAACCGCGACTGCATCGCCGTTGCAAGTCAATGAGGCGAGCCCTGAAAGCTCATCGCTCGCCGTTCCCGTAACCGGGATTTTCGAATCTGAAGTCACCGTGCCGTTGACCGGCGACGTGATTTTCAATACGGGCGGCGTCGTGTCGGCCGCCATCGAAGCCGTGGTTCCAATCCACGCGAATGCCACAAATAAAACAACACCTGCCAGTAATCGCCGACCCATCCCACTCTTTTGCATGTGTTTCTCCGCCTTTCTATGGACGTTCGTCGCAGGATCGATCGATTCGGTTCGGCGCTGTTTGTAAAAAGTGTCTGTAAGGAATTTTCGGAAAGATTCTCTACAATGGAGTGGTGCAAGAGCGCTTGCAGAAGATCCTGGCGCACGCCGGCGTGGCGTCGCGCCGCCATGCTGAAGAGATGATTCAGGCCGGGCGCGTTAGTGTAAACGGCCACATCATCACGGAACTTGGCTCCAAAGCGGATCCGGCGGACGACGTCATCAAAGTCGACGGGAAAAAGGTTCGTCCAGCCGAGCGCCCCATCTACGTTCTCCTGAATAAGCCGAAGAGTGTCATGTCGACATCGAGCGATCCCGAGGACCGGCCGACCGTTTTGGATTACGTCAAAGGCAAGATCAAAGCGCGGCTCTATCCCGTCGGCCGTCTCGATTTCGGTTCCGAAGGCCTGATCATTCTGACGAACGATGGTGAGTTCACGAAGTTCATGACGCAGGCGGGCATCATCCCGAAGGTGTATCACGTCAAGGTGGCGGGTAAACCCGACGAGCGCGCGCTTCAGCGCCTGCGGCGCGGCGCCTATGTCGATAACGAACGATTGGCGGCGTGCACGATCGAAGTTTTAAAAAGCGGCGAGAATCCGTGGTACGAGGTCACGCTGCATCAGGGAAGGAATCAGCAGATCCGCCGCATGTTTCAATCGATCGGCCATCCGGTGGAAAAGCTTCGGCGCGTGCGCATCGGCTCGCTCGAAGATGAAAAGCTCAAGCCAGGCGCATGGCGTTTCCTGACTGAAGAGGAAGTGAATCAGTTCAAACGGGAGTCCCGAAAATGAACTTTACCCAGATCGTTCCCGAGCACATTCGGCGGCTACCTGCCTACAAGTCGGAAAATCCGGCGGAAGAAATCGAGCGTGAGCTGGGTGTGCCGGTCGTACAGCTCGGCATGAATGAGAATCCGTTCGGGCCTTCTCCCAAAGCTGTCGAGGCGGCGCGAGCATACATGGAAAAGGTCGCGCCGTATCCGGACGACAGCGGTTTCTTCTTGCGGCAGAAGCTCGCAGCGCATTTCAAGATCTCCATGGATGAGATCATCATCAGCTCCGGTTCGAGTGACATTCTCGCCATGGCGTATCACGCACTGTTCACGCCGGAAGCGGAAGTGCTGACCGGCGAATCATCCTTCGTCGTCTATTACCAGCTCGCGGACATGCTGCAGATGCCGATCGTGCGTCTGCCAATGAAGGAGTATGCCTTCGATTTGGCGGCAATGGCGGAACGGATCTCATCGAAAACACGGCTGATTGTTCTCGCGAATCCGAATAATCCGACCGGCACGATCATTCGCCGGCAGGAACTCGATACATTCATGAAGAAGCTTCCTGATCATGTGCTCGTCGTTCTCGATGAAGCGTATTTCGAGTACGTCGATGAGCCGGACTATCCGAATTCGTTGGCGTATATGCGGGAAGGGAAGTCGGTTCTGATCCTGCGAACATTTTCGAAGGTTTTCGGATTGGCGGGCCTGCGGATCGGCTACGGCATCGCCAGTCGCGAGATCATCGGGACGCTCTACAAAGTGCGAATGGCATTCAATACGAACAGCGTTGCGCAGGTCGCAGCCCTGGCGGCGTGGGATGACGACGCGCACGTTCAAAAGAGCATCAGGATGAATCGCACAGAACGGGAATTCCTCTGCAGCGAGCTGACGAAGCGCGGGATTCGATACGTGCGGTCATATGCCAACTTCGTCCTCGTCGAGCTGAGCAGACCGGGACGCGAAGTAACGTCGGCCCTGCTCAAGCACGGCGTGATTGTGCGCCCGGCATGGGGCTGCCCCACATGCATGCGCGTATCGGTAGGGACACACGGACAGAATCAGGCGCTCGTCGCCGCATTGGATAAAGTGCTGTGACGATCAAAGACATTCTCGAGAAATACAAGACCATCGCGGTTGTCGGGCTTTCGTCGCACAAATGGCGCGCGAGTAACTCCGTCTCGGAGTACATGCAGAACGCGGGTTACCGGATCATCCCGGTGAACCCACTCGAGACTGAAGTTCTCGGCGAGAAGGCTTACCCGTCGCTGGATGATGTTCCCGAGCCATTCGAGATCGTCGACATCTTCCGCCGGCCCGAATACGTTCCCGACATCGTCGAAGCCGCCATCCGCCGCAATGCACGGGTCATCTGGATGCAATTGGGAGTCGTGCACGAGGAAGCGGCGGCTCGTGCCCGTGCGGCCGGCCTGGAGGTCGTGATGGATCGCTGCATCCTCCAGGATCACATGCTCTATTTCTGATCTTTGTGTCTTTTACTCCGGCTTCGCCCTATTGGGCTCGCGCTTCGCGGTGCCCTTTGTGGTTCCCTTCGCCTGCCGCTTTTTGCCAACGTCATCCAGGCGGCGTTTGATCTCCGCTTCCTCTCCCGCCTCCTGGGCCTGGTAATACTTACGTCCTTTGAGTGAATCGGGCAGGCAATCCATATCCGCGACCTTATCTTCCAGGTCATGCGCATACTGGTAGCCTTTGCCATAGCCGAGGTTCTTCATCAGTCGAGTGGGGGCGTTTCGAATGTGCAACGGCACAGGATCGTTTCGAGTGTTCTCGACATCGGAAACGACAGCATCGTAAGCGGCGTAGACAGAATTCGATTTCGGGGCCGCAGCAAGATAGATCACGCATTGCGCGAGCGCGAGTTTACCTTCGGGCAGGCCGATGAAGTTGAACGCGTCTTTCGCGTCCAGCGCGATGCGCAGCGCGCGCGGATCCGCAAGGCCGATGTCTTCGGAAGCGAATCGAACGAGGCGCCGGACGATGTAGAGCGGATCCTCACCGGCCTCGAGCATGCGTGCGAGCCAGTACAGGGCGGCGTCCACATCCGAGTTGCGCAGCGCCTTATGCAACGCCGAAATGATGTTGTAATGCTCCTCGCCGGTCTTGTCGTACAAAAGAGTCTTCTGCGAAGCCTGCTCGATGGTTGTTTTCGTGATGGGTTTTCCGGGCGGTGTCCCCTGGACAGCCAGATCGAGAATATTCAACGCGGTTCGCGCGTCGCCATTCGCGAGTAACGCGATGGAACGAATCGATTCTTCGTCGATATCAAAACGCTCCCGCGCCACAGCCCGGCGCAGCAGAGTGGCGACATCGTCATCCGACAGCGCTTTCAGCACGAAAACGCGCGTTCTCGAAAGCAGTGCCGAGATCACTTCAAACGATGGATTCTCGGTCGTGGCCCCGATGAGGGTGATGTTCCCGCGTTCGACATGAGGCAGAAATGCATCCTGCTGGGCTTTGTTGAAACGATGAATCTCATCGACGAAAACGATGGTTCTGCGTCCCACTCGCCGCGCCTTTTCCGCTGCTGCCATGATCTCTTTGATTTCCTTGATACCGGCCAGCACGGCGCTGAATGGCAAGAACGTCGACTTCGTCATCTTCGCGATGATCTGCGCCAGCGTCGTTTTGCCTACGCCTGGCGGACCCCACAGGATCATCGATGGCACCTGATCCCGCTCGATTGCGGTTCGCAGCGGCTTGCCGGGATCGAGGAGATGTCCCTGACCAAGCACTTCATCGAGGGTCTGCGGCCGCATGCGGTCGGCGAGAGGAGCATCGGCCGGCGGACCGATCGGCTTGTCGTCTTCAAAAAGCGAACCACTCATTTTATTGATGGCTGCGCCCTTTCTTGAGGCTGCGCGCTATCGCGCTTGCGCTTCGCGTCGGGCTTGCATTCGCTCCGCTCATGTCTCTATTTAGGCCTGTGTTTTGAGGCCTCGTACAGGATGACGGCTGTCGCAATGGCGGAGTTCAACGAATCAACCGCGGCCCTGTGCGGAATCCGGAGCACGGTATCACATTGCTCGAGTTCTTCGGAATTCAGCCCCTGACCTTCATTGCCGATGAGGATCGCGGCGGGCGGGCGCCAGTCCCATTCTTCGATGGTCTTTGCGGCTGCCGGCGATGTGCCGACGAGACGAATGTTCCTTGAGCGTAGCGCCAAAATGGTGTCTTCCAGACTTTCAGGCCCCACGTGGGGCAAACGAAAGATGCTGCCTGTACTGGCTCGCACGACTTTGCTATTGTGAAAACTAACGGTGCCGCGGAGCGCGATGCAACCCGTTGCGCCAAAGGATTCGCCGATCCTGAGGATCGTCCCAACGTTTCCCGGATCCTGCAATCGTCCCAGCACGACGAGTAATTGCGGCGAACTGGCGCACACGTCGCCGAACGTGTAGTGACGAGGCCGGACCGTGGCGATGATTCCCTGGGATTGTTCGGTATCCTGAAGACTTTTGAAAATCTCGGCTGGAATGTCGTACATCGCGTCCGGAAGGACTGGCGGAACTTCTGCTCCGGTTCGCCGGAACACATCGACGATTTCGATCTCGCTGCGAGCTGCTTCCTCCAGAAGTATCGGCCCTTCGATGGGAAGCAGGCCGTCGGCAGTCAGAGAGCCATGGCGGATTGCCTTCCGCACCTGGACGAGTTTGCGGCTGTGCTTGCCGATTTGCATTCCAGAGGCATTCTACTGCATCGAGCCATCAGCGGAGCGAATGCAAGCGCGATAGCGCGCAGCCTCAAGAAAGGGCACAGCCATCAATAAACATGAGCGGAGCGAATGCAAGCCCGATAGGGCGCAGCCATCAATAAAATAGTACAATCCGCCCGTGAAGGTGTTTCGCACCGAAACGCTGCAGGATGCAGACTATGCTCAGCTGGCTTCTCTGCTTCAGTCGGGCGGCGTGATCGGTTTTCCGACCGATACGGCATACGGCCTTGGAGCAGACCCTTTCAATGAAGCTGCCATCGACCGTATTTTTCGCATCAAAGGTCGCGCGGAGATGAAGCCGATCCTGCTCGTCGTCGACTCTCTCGCGATGGCCAAATCCGTGAGTGTGCCGCCGCGCGTGTTCCGCGAAACAGCGCGTCAATTCTGGCCGGGACCGTTAACCATGATTCTGCGGGCTGCCAAATCACTTCCGCCAAAAGTCACAGCCGGAACAAACACGATTGGTTTGCGCTGGCCTGTGGCCGACTGTGCAACAAAACTGTTGAAACACTTCAAGCGGCCGATCACGGCCACAAGCGCGAATCGAAGCGGCCTGCCGTCGGCGATCACAGTTGAAGAGGTTCGCGAACAGTTCGATGAATCGCTCGATGCGTTGATCGATGGCGGGACGCTGCCATCGCGCGGCGGATCCACACTTCTGGATCTCACGGTTGAGCCGCCCGTCCTTCTAAGAGAAGGTCCTGTTTCTTTTGAAAGTCTCCAGCAGTTTTTCGATGGCAAAATCCGGAGACAGCCATGATCCCTCGATTCTTCAAATGGGGAACTCTGCTGGGCATCGCGATTCTTATCGCGATTTCGGCATACGGGGCCTACCTCTACCGTCAGATTCGCGACTGTGCCGCCCGCGACGACGCACAGCCTTCAGATGCCATCGTTGTTCTGGGCGCCGCGCAATACAACGGACGGCCCTCGCCCGTATTGAAAGCCCGTTTGGATCACGCGTTCGACCTTTTCAAGGAAGGTTACGCGCAAGCGATCATCACCACTGGCAGTTATGGTCCGGACCCGAATTTCTCCGAAGCGCAGGTTGGCACGAAATACCTCGTACAGCGTGGCGTGAATGTCACGAAGATCGTCACGGAGGCGTCAAGCGGCACGACATACGATAGCATTCGAGCCGTATCCAATCTGCTTCACGCGAAGGGCTTCAAATCCGCCCTCGTCGTCAGCGACGGCTTCCATCTGTACCGCGTGAAAAAAATGTTCGTCGACAACGGAATTATCGCCCACACGTCCCCCGCACCCAACAGCCCCATTGAAGTTGCAGCCTCCCAGCGCTTCTGGTATAGCGTCCGTGAAGTCATGCTTTTTGCTGGTTATCGCCTGAGCACTCTATAACACTTCAATCCCACAATTCTGGTGTCGTCGGATTAAACTCTAAATCAGGATGAGCGTTGCAGCAGGTATCAAGCCCCGCCGGCTCGAAAGAGTCAGGCTCTACTTCCGTCCACGCGTTTTTACGATGCTGCTGCTCGGATTTTCTTCTGGATTGCCTTTCTTCCTGACCGGCAACACGCTTGGCTTTTGGTTACGCGACGAAGGGACCTCGCTAACCGCCATTGGCTTCCTCTCCTGGGTTGGAATCGCGTATTCCGTGAAACCCCTTTACGCTCCCATCATTGACCGCACGGATTTTCCGCTGTTCGGGCGATTGGGCCGTCGCCGCGGCTGGATGCTACTCACTCAATTAACCGTGTGCTTCGGCTTAATTGGCATGTCGGTTATCGGACCCCATGGAGGCCTTACGCTTCTTGGCGCATGCGCTCTGTTCGTGGCATTCGCTTCATCCACACAGGACATCGTGGTCGATGCCTGGCGAATCGAAGTAGCGGACAACGCCGATGAACTCGGGCTGCTATCCTCGGCCTATCAGCTTGGTTATCGCGTCGCGATCATTACGACGGAATCGCTTATTTTGATCGCCGCAGGACATTTGGGTTGGCCGATTTCCTACACTGTTATGGGAATGCTGATGATGGTCGGCGTTCTCGCGACCTGGAAAGCGACCGAACCGAGACGGGCCGACGCCATGATGGGTGCCAAAGGTGCTGCTCTACCCCTATGGACAGCGCGGGGTCTGTTCGACGCTGTGGTCGGTCCTTTCCTGGTTTTCTTCAAGACCTACGGCTGGACTGCCCTGCTGATGTTGCTGATGATCAGCCTATACCGCGTGCCTGATTTCTTCAGGGGACCGATGATGAATCCCTTCTATCATGACCTTGGATTGTCCAAAGATGTGATCGGCGGGGTTCGCGCTTCTGTAGGGTTGACCTTTGCATTTCTCGGAATTG
>Ga0070707_100001688_pt1 | contig 21292 bp, 14 predicted proteins | sample KBSK5502metaG_FD_65468 | JGI IMG/M metagenome (GOLD analysis project Ga0070707, IMG submission 65468) | Corn, switchgrass and miscanthus rhizosphere microbial communities from Kellogg Biological Station, Michigan, USA - KBS K5-50-2 metaG | ecosystem: Host-associated > Plants > Roots >...
GCCGATCCCTCTCAGCTCCACCAAATCGCTCCACACCGCCACCGCGCAACTTTGCTAGCGTCGAATTTTTCGAGATCGCTGAGCGGCGATTTCTTTCCTTCTTGACGTACTACCTGCAAAAGCGTAGTGTCACCCCTCAAATCGTTCAAAATTCACTCTTTTCAGGGGGACACGCATGAGCCTCAGAACGGCCGCATTCGGCGTAGTCATCGCGTGCGGACTGGCGTCCGCAGTCGGCGCACAAGAGGTGATCTTCTCCCACACCTACGTCCGTTCGACCGGCGCCCCGATCACGATGACCGACACCTTCAGCGCTTGCGACGTGAAAGGTCAGTTCGTGCTCGTCGTCGAGAACGGGCCGAACGGCGTGGGGAGAATCAGCAGCGGCTCACTCGCGGTCAACGGCGTGGAGATCGTCCACCAGTCGGACTTCAACCAGCAGGTCGCGCTGATCGAGCGGCCCATTCCGAATGTGGCAGCCAGCAACACACTCGCAGTCTACCTGGCGAGCCCTCCCGGTGGCGCCATCCGCGCCTCGGTGCGCGCGGTCCAGTCCTGCGGGATCCACATCACTAGCCCCGCAGCGGGCAGCATGTTGAAAGGGCCACAGGTGCTGGTTCAGGGAACTCTTCCAACCTCCTTCGGCCTCGACGTTGCCGTCACCGTGAACGGCACTCGAGCTCTGACATCCAGTGGCCACTTTGCTGCCTTTGTGCGAATCGATCCGCTCGTGACCGCTCTGACGGCTGTGGCGAAGGACGCCAATGGTACGACGCTCGACGACGACACCGTTGCCGTGACTGTTCAAGGCAGCGCAGACCCGCCGTTGTACCTCGGCGTCAGCCCGGCGACGGGCGCCGCGCCTCTGGCCGTCGAACTGACTCTAATGAGCACGGTGGATGTCTCCCAGATCACCGTAGATCAGGATGGCGACGGCATTGCCGATTTCCAGGGAACGTCTGTCGACGGTCTTCGCTTCACCTACACGCGGCCGGGCGTATACGTCGCCACGGCCACCGCCACCGGAGCGAGCGGCACCCAGCACGCCAGCGCCATCATCCAGGTTTACGACCGCGCGGCGTTGGAGCTGCTGCTCCAGGCCAAATGGATGGCGATGAAGGACCGCCTGCGGAGCGGCGACGTCGCCGGCGCCGTTCAGTACATCAGGATCAGATCGAGGGATCGGTACCGCTCCGCGTTGGAGGCGATCGCGGCCGACCTGCCCGACATCGACTCGATTCTGACGCCACTCACATTCGTGGACATGTGGGGACCGGAAGCGACATTTCAGATGCAGAGGACGGATGGCGGTGTTGTGAAGAACTTCGAGGTTCGTTTCGGCATCGACACCGACGGCGTCTGGCGGCTCGCCGCCTTCTGAGGGGGACCAATCATGCTGGCTAGTTGCGCGATGCTTCGAACGAGCGAGTTGATTAGCAGGCGTTGCCTCATCGTGGCGGCGGCGATCGGCCTGTCGATCGCCGCGGGACCGATGTTGGCTTACGAGCCCGGCACACATTTAAGGATCGAGCAAAGGGCCGTAGACGTATCCACGGTCGACCGCCTCCTGAAGGATCACTTCAGCCTCTTATCGGGGAAGAATCAGTTCTTGCGAGCCGACAGCGGACAAGGGCTGACGCTCGGTCAGTGGATGGCCGTAGGAGCCTACATGGAGGACGTGCCTTCCTTTCGGGCGCTGAACCACTTTCACACGCCGCTGCTGCCCTGGTCGTCGGCCGGCCTGAATGTGGCCGGCGTATCGCCCGGCGTCTCGTCGGTTTACTGGCAGCAGACCGCCGATCAGAGCTTCGGCGGGACGTGGTCCTGGCCTTTCGCGCGCCGGCGGTTCAACGACTTTCTGACCAGCTCGAATCAAGCTGATCGTGATGCGGCGCTCGCCGATGTCGCGCGCGCGATTGGGCACATGTCACACCTCATACAGGACGCGACGTCACCGCCACACACTCGGAACGACGCGCACCTGGTCTACGACGGCTATGAAAAAACGATTGAGGAGTTCCGGGTAAATGAGTCGCTCCGTTTCTCGCAGTTGCTGGCGGGCGCGCCGGTCGGGGCCAACTCCGCCATCTTCACACCGACGGGAGATGCACGCGCCCCGGCTACGATCGCTCGGCTCATCGACAGCGACACTTACGCCGGCGCTCAGCCGCCTCTCAACGGGACGCTGCTGGGGGCGAGTGAGTACACCAACGGTGGGTATGTCAGCGACGACACGATCTTCCTTGACTTCCCCTTCCCGAGCCCGGCCAGCCTGGGGCCGGCGTTCTTCGACCCGCCTCAGGGCACGCCAGGGGCACGGCGCTACTTTCCCAAGATTTTCGACGGCGATCACGTCTCGCACTTCGTCGCCGAAGGCACTCTGTGGGAGCGCCTGCGCTTTCGCGGCCAGACCCTGGAGGGATACATCCTCGATGCGCGAACTTACGAGGACGCGGCACGCTTTCTGGTCCCGCGCGCGGTTGGCTACTCGGCATCTCTAATCGACCGCTTCTTTCAACCCGAGCTCGAGATCGCCGCCCCTGCGCGGTATGTCTACGGTCGCGCGCCCTTCACGGACGGCAATACCGGTTCGTTCACGAAGCTGGTCTTCAAAGTCCGGAAGACGACGCCCGGGGCGACGGGCGCTGGGATGCTGACGGCGGTCGTGCGTTATCGCAAGGGCCTCGTCAACCTCATCGAGGATCCGGTGCAGATCTCGAATCAGCTCTTCTACGCCGTCTCTGCCGAGCAACCGGCGACGCTGGACAGCAACTTCACGGAGCTGACTTTTGACTTTGCCGCGAACCCCATCCCAACCAACTCGGCGGATCTCTACCTGACAGTGGTTTATCGCGGATCGTCGGGTGCCGAGCAGACGGCGGTTCTTTACGGCGACAAGGATGTATTCGAGCCGGATCCGGTTGACGTCGGCAACATCACTGATTACGACTGCTTCGGCGCCAATCCGTTCCACGTCGCTGACTTCTCGATCTTCCCGCCCTTCGATTTCAATAACCCCGATCCGGTCCTCAATCCTCAGCCCCGAGATCTGAGCAATCCCAAGGACGGCTTCCCGGAACTGTTCGGTCCCGATGACGAGCTCAATACCATCTTCATGAAGGTCTCTTCGTTCCAGGGGCCGTTCGCCTCCGCTGCGGCGTTCGATTATCAGGTGACGCAGCGGGTGGCCCAGCCTGGCCCGCAGTACGTCCGCTTCTTCGTGATCCAGGATCAGCCCTTTTATGTTCTGTCGTGGCGGCCCGGCCTGATCCAGCATCGAGGTTTCTTGCCTAACGGGTTTTCGTTCAACCCGTTGTTGGCGACCGTTCCAAGCGCCAACGTCAACCGCGTGGTCGTCGATGCGGGCGGGACCCTGCGACACGAGCTGGTTTTTCCGTTTGTCTACCGGGGTTTGACGTCTCTTAATCTCAACGTGCTCGTCACTGACATTCCACGCATCAACGCGTGTTTCCCGAATACGATCGAACTGCAGCCGGCGCTCTCGCGTATCGAGGGCCAACCGGCGCAGCCGTGAGGAGGCTTCGATGAGAACGATCAAACAGCTCGTGATTGCGCTTGCGGTCGCGTTAATTGCTGCGGTCGCGTTGCCGGCCAACAACCTTCGTTACCTGGGCAAAGCCTCCGACGATCACACGCGCGGCCGTGTCCAGCATGAGGGTAAATCGTTCACCGTGCAGGTCGGCGACGAGATCCCAGGCTGGGGAAAGGTCAAGGCCGTCAAGGACGAGGAACTGGTCCTCGAGCGGCAGCTGACCGCCGACGAAAAGCATGACCGGGACACGAAAGGCGAGGTGGCAGCCGATGTCGAGGAGATCCACGTCCCGAATGCCATGCGGAACCAGGCCTGTACTGACTGTAAGCAGGGCTCCCACCCCTGATTCGATCCGAGAGTCAGCCTGGTGCAGCTCGCGAACGAACTCGGCTGCGACTCAGAACGGCGTGTTCATCCGCGTATTCGTGCGTGAGCGCGGCGTCTCGGCGGCGAGTACCGACGCAGCATCGCGATGTAGCTTTCTTCGTCGGAGAGAGACTCCGTGACAAACGGCCTTGAAATCAAGTGTCTAGTTCCGTGTCTAGTTCGCAATCTTCACACGAGTCCAGACGAATGCGGACGACGGTAAAACACTGAGTCCGGAGGTGTCCGCGTAGGTCTCGAGACAAACGCGGAAATCGCACTCGGGAGGTCGTCGGTTCGATCCCGATCAGCTCCGCCGGGGCGCTCAGAATCTCAAACGCGCTCCCAGTTGCAGCTCCCGCCCGGGCAGTGGCACGAGCACGTTGCCGAAGGTCGCACTCGGCGCGCCGCTGACGTACGTCGCGTCGATGAGTCTGGGATTCTTGGCGTTGGTGACGTTGAAGCCCTCCACCAGGAGCGAAGCGTCCATGCCCGAGCCGACGCGGAAACTCTTCTCGGCGCGCAGGTCGAGGTTGAACGTCGACGGTCCGGTGAACTGATTGCGTTTCGTGCCCCGTGGCCGGCGCGAGGAGATGCCGTCGCCGTCGTAGTCGATCAGAGCACCGGAGGCCGTGAAGTACGCGCCGCTGGCGGCCCGCAGTACGCCGCTCACCGAGAATCCGGCCGGCAGAAGCGCGATGCCCGACGTCACGAACGTATGGCGGACGGATAGATCGGAGTTTCCGCGATCGAAATTCAGATCGAGGTTGTCCGTCGGGACCGCGCCGCCGCCCTGTGCGGCGAGACCGAGACCCAGATTCGAATTGAGCAGATTGTCGGTCGCCTTGGCATAGGTGTAGCTGGCCTGAAACTGGTAGCGATCGCGGAAGCGTTTCTCGACCGCCAGTATCGCGCCGTCATACTTACCGTCGTAGAAAGCGCCGTAGGTGCGCTTGAGCGGCCCGCCGTCGGTGGTGACCGGCGCACCGATGTTGCGAGAGTCGAATGACAGGTTGGTGATGCGCACGCCCAAAATGTTTTTGATCTTGCGATGCACGTATGTCGCGCTGGCCGAAAGATCGGGCAAGAGCGCCCGCTGCACACCAAGGGTTAACGTCCTGTTATACGGCGTCCTGAACGGCTCCTCGGCACGCACCTCGTCCTGGAAGGCGGCCGACAAATCCTGACGCAGGAAGCCGGTGACCGGCGAAAAACTGATTGGATTGAACGTCCGTCCGGTGGCGGCGAGGACCATGCGGAGCTTGGCCAGAAAGTCGTCCGGCGTTAGGCCGGTGAGCTGCTGGACATTGTCACGCGTGACGAGCGTACCGGCCGGTATGTTGAAGGCTTTGTTGATGAACTGCGGATCCTTGAGGAAGTTAGCGATCGAACCGAGGCTGCGGCTGCCGCCGACCGGGAGTGCGTCGACTGTGAGCCGCGGATAGTCAATCTCGACGAGCGTACGCCCGTTGAAGCCGCCGAGACTCGGGACGGCTTCCGCGATACCCAGGCGATAGCGGTCATAGAACAGACCGAAATTCGCTCGCACGACTGTCTTGGGATCGGGACTCCATGCCGCGCCGATGCGAGGCGCGACGTTGTTGTCCTTGAACTTCGAGTCGCGCTCGTAGCGCACGCCGAGGTTCAACATCAGCTTGCTCAGCACGCGCCAGTCATCCTGTGCGAAGAGACTGACGCCATTGTTGCGCAACCGGATCTGATCGTCGCCGGGATTGAAGAAGCCGGTTCCCTGCGGGATCTGGAACGACTCGCGTCCGTACTTGTCGAAGTTCGCATGTGTGGTGACCAGGACGTGCTGGAAGCCTTGTCCCTGCACCCCATCGACATGCGTCTTGACGAATTCGGCGCCCGCCTTCGCCGCGTGGGTCTCGCCGGAGAAGAACGAGAAGACTTCGCGCAGCGTCGTGTACTTCTGATCGAGTTGATTCACGCTGCCGATCGGCGGGCCGAAGTCGAAGGAGCCTCCCTCGGTAGGGAAGAGAACAGTGAAGCTGCGGCCGTCCTGTCCGCCCTGATTTTGCGAAAAGCGCTGGCTGCGAAAGCCGAGCGAGCTCTCCAGCAACGACCGTTCGGTGAGAATGGTGTTCATCGCCGCGGTGCCAAGAAACGTCTTGGTGCGATTGTTCAGACTGGCGCTGGGAAGGGCGGTCGCGCTCCCGAGCTGATTCACATTCTCATTGCGGGTCCACGAGGCCTCCACGCGCACGTCGTTGTTGTGGCTGAGCGTCTGATTGTATTTGCCGAAGACGCGATAATTCGTATTCTTGGGCTGGCGCGTGAAATCCTCGCTGGCGGCCAGACTCGCCGGAATGTTAGGGGGAAAGATCGACTGCCGCTTTTCCTGGAAGTGCTCGAACGAGCCGAAGTACCAGGCGCGGTCGCGGACGACCGGGCCGCCCAGCGTCAATCCCGAGTTGTAGCGCTTCAGCTTCTGAGGGTCCGTGCCGCTCACCGGCGAGGAATCGAGAGAGTCGTTGCGATAGAAAAAGAACGCCGATCCGCGCAGCTGGTCCGTGCCCGACTTCGTCAACACGTTGACGACTCCGCCGGCGCCGCGGCCGAACTCCGCTTTGTAGCCGGCGTCGATGACCTCGAACTCCTGAATGGCGTCCTGCGTGAAGTTTTGGAAGACGCCTCCACGCACGTCGTCGTTGTTTTCGAGTCCGTCGATGAGGAACGAGGTGTTGCCGGCGCGTTCGCCGAGGATCGCGCCGCTGGTGTCACGGGCGGGAGGGAGGTCGGCGCGCGCGTTTGTGTTCACGTCCACTCCAGGCGTGAGCAGGATCAGATCGAGGTAGTTACGGCCATTCAGCGGAATGGCTTCGATCGTGCGCGAGTCGATGACCTGGCGGCTGGACGAGCTGGTGTGATCGACAAGCGGAGCGGCGACCTGCACCGTCATCGTTTCTGACTGCGCTGCGACTTGCATCGGGACGTCGATGGTCACTGTCCGGTCGAGGAACAATTCGATCCCGTCGAGCACCTTGGTGCTGAAGCCGGGGCTCGACGCTGAGAGCGAGTAGATGCCGGCGGGCAGCGCAATGGCGCGGTAGTAGCCCTTCGCATCGGTGGTCACCGCGCGCTGCACCGTCGGACCCTTCACGGTGACCGTGGCGCCGGCGATTCCGCCGCCGGAGGCGTCGACGACTCTGCCCTCCAGAATCGCAGTTGTGGTTTGCGCGTTTGCCGTCCACACAAAGGCGAGCGCAAAGGTGAGGGTCAGAATCGTTTTTTTCATGACGACCTCCAAGGTCGCGTTAAGGTTTTAACCACCTCTGGAACCAGGCCAGGTTCCGCCTCATGATTTCTCGCTGCTGCGCGGGCTCGGAGAGCACGTGCCCGCCGCGAGGGAAGATCTCGAACTCCACAGTCTTGCCGAGGGCTTTCAGAGACTTGTAGAACTTCTGTGCTTGCATCAGCGGGACGCGCCGATCGTTTTCACCATGTTGGATGAGGAGCGGAGTAGTCACGTTGCTCACGAAGGTGATCGGCGAGTGCGCGGCGTATCTGGCGGCGTCCTTGATTGGATCGCCGAAGTACTCGACCATGAAGTCGCCGCCGTCTGACAGGTAGTACAGGTCCGAAAGATCGCTGACGCTACACATGGTAGCCGCGGCCTTGAATCGGCCGGTCTGGGTCACGATCCAATCGGTCATGAAGCCGCCGTACGACCCGCCCATCACGCCCAGGCGATCGGGGTCCGCGATGCCGAGGCTGATCACGTAATCGACGCCGGCCATGATGTCTTTGTAGTCGCCTTCGCCCCAACTGTTCCTGATCATCTTGAAGCCGTCCACGCCGTAGCCGGAGCCGCCGCGCGGCATCGGAAAGAGCACCGCGAAACCCGCGCTGGCCATGGCCTGCGTTCCGTAGATGTCGACCTGCGGCACCGTGTGCATGAACTGCGGAAAAAGGCCCCAGGTGAAGCCGCCGATCGGACCGCCGTGACAATACGTGAGAAGGGGGATCCTCTTGCTGCCGTCGTAACCGGGCGGCGTGAGCAGCAGCCCCCAGATTTCCATCCCGTCGAACGAACGCCAGTGGATCGGCTTGATCGCGCCGAGCGTGAGGTCTGCCAGCTCCGGGTTCGTGTCCGTCAGCTTCCGCGCCTTGCCGCCGGCCGCGAGGTCCTGGACGAAGACGTCGCCCATGGTCAGGGCCTCGACCGAGCGATAGGCGAGGCGTTTGCCGTCGCGGCTCAGAGTGGGGGAGTAGTTGACCGTCGGTCCAACCGTCACGCGCTCGTTGCGGCCGTTGTCGATCCACGTGCGGAAGATCGGCTGCTCGAACATGCCGGCTCCGCGCAGCGACGTGCCTTCGTTCGGCACATAGATAATGGATAGGCTGTCCGGCAACCACACGAACTCGCCGATCCAGGCCCGCGTTTCGGTGCTGAGGTCGCGGGGCGGGCCGCCGGTCGCAGGCACGACGTGAAGGCCCCAGACCGACATCATCTCCGACGTTCCGCCCGTGGACACGAAGCCGATCCAGCGTCCGTCGGGCGAGTACGACGGAGAGCGGTTCATCCCGGGGCGGTCGACGATCGTCCTGGGAGCGCCGCCTGTGGTGGGCACAGAGTAGATCTTGCTGTGGTACTGGGCGTTGAAGCCGCCGACGTTGGAGGCCGCATAGGCGACCGTGCTTCCGTCGGGCGACCACGTTAGACCCAGCGCGTACTGATCAGCGGGCGTGATCGCTCGGGCGTTGCCGCCCGCCACGTCCTGGATCCACACCCGCGACGGTCGCTCGTTGCGGTCCACCTCGTTGACATAGGTCTTCTCTTTCTTGCGGCGCTCTTCGTCGGCGGGCGCCGGATCGGGAGCGATGTAGGCGATGCGCCGGCCATCCGGCGACCACTCGAAAAATCCGGTTCCCTCTTTGGCCGTCGTCAGAGTTCGGGCCTCGCCGCCGGTGGCGTTCATGCTGACCACCTGGGGAAGATCATTCACCAGCGCCACGTAGGCGAGCGACGATCCGTCAGGCGACCAGCGCAGGTGCGGCGCGGGCCTTGGAACGTTGAAGATGCGCGTGCCGTAGGTCATGCGCACTGGTGTGCCGCCTGCGGTGGGGACGACGTAAAGCTGCGCGTCGTGGGTGTTGGTCTCGACGTTCGGCTGGGACACGACGTACGCCACGCGTTCTCCATCGGGGGAGATTTGAACGTCGGCGATCCAGCGAAGCTTCATCAGGTCGTCGACGCTGACGGGATGGGGCGCGGCGGCGGCCGAACTGAATGGAATGAGGGCGCAGCAGAGCGCAAGCACTGCGAAGGCGACACGATTCATGGACGATCCTCGAGGACGCGAGACTATCGCGCGGCGCAGCAGGATGGCAAGCGACTCTCGACAGCTACGAATCGTAGCCGGGGCCGCCGGGCGACCCGCATTCTCTCCACAGCTTTTCCCAATTCCAGATTCCGGATGCAACCGCGGTTTTCAACGGGGATCCGAGCTGATGCGCGAGCATACACACTTGCCCGCGGTGGTGAGCTTCGTGAGAAAGCATGTAGCACAGCATCTCCACGCCAACCGGCCAAGGCCGAGCCCAGCCATCTCTGAGGAACTTCTCGACGCGGCCCCCACCGTCGAGCGCTTCAGCGAGCATCTCCGTGCAGCGGGCGGCGCTCTCGGCCAATGCCGCACGCGCCTGCCGCGGCGTGCAGTGCGCACGGTCGAGCTGTCGTGGAACCTTCAGGTGCGGAGCTGTAAGCCTGACCCACTTGGTGCGGACGTTGTGCATGTGCGTGAAGATGGCCGCAATGGTGCGGACCTTGCCCGGCGGTTTGGCTGTCCAGACGGTCGGGTCGAGATGTTCGATGAGAATCTGGTTCATGCGATCACTGGCGGCGAAGATCTGGACTGCCGATCGGCCGAGTTGAGTGTGAACCTTGTGTCGACGGGTAGTCATGGCTCCCTACTCCTGGACCGATAATACTTCCGGGCAGTTGGCCATCCGGAAGTCGCACTCAGGAGGTCCTCGGTTCGATCCCGATCAGCTCCACCAAACTTTCAAAAACTTTCTGTGGCGTAAGTGCTACATTGCTGGCGATGAGCTCTATCAAGATCATCGTAGAAAAACATACAGACGGCTACATTGCTTATCCCCTCGGCCACAAAGGTGTAATTGTCGGCGAAGGGGAAAGCTATGACGAAGCGCTCAACGATGTGAAATCGGCGATTCGTTTCCACATCGAGACGTTCGGGCCTGACTCCGTCGGAACCGACTCGGTTCTCGAGGCACGCTGAAGGTTTCCGGCCGACGCGCCGAAAACTCGAGTCATTCGCGCTATGCAGAAGCTCGGTTTTGAAATCGTTCGCGAGCGTGAGCATGTATCGATGGCCCGCAATCAAGTGAGACGGAAAAAGCAGTCAGACCGGAAAAGGGAAAAATCTCTGCTAGTGGCGCACCGCTTGTCGAGCGGCGCAGGCGGTACTGGGCAGTCTACGAAGGCGAAGTTCTCGTCTGCGTCACGCTTTACAAGAAGGGCGCTTGCGAAGTTGTTCGTCGGCTGCATCCTCAAAAGTAGTTCATCAAAGTGCCGCCTCGGGGCATCGATTCATCTTCAAGTGAAAGGAGAAACGACTATGCGAAAGTCCCTCCCGCATGTTCCGAGCGGACAGCCCTCGCAATCGTGCGGGGGCTATTTTTCGTCTCCTGACGCTGAACCTTCACGTCAGTGAGTCTTTCGCGCTCTCTACTCGGCGGAGACGGGATCTCGTTGATCAGCAGCTCACTGTCGGTCTTTCGACGTTACGCTGCCGTTCCAGCTGTCGCGACGACGTCTCAGGACGTGTTGACACCCTTCCTTGGTTACCGGCTCTGCGGCTTCGTCCGTAGCTGTAGCACGGTCATTTATGTCAGATCGTAACGGTATCGCTAGACTTTTCTCATGGCAGATATAGCGGACGCGAACTATGAGACGGTGGCAGCCACTTGCGATCTTTGCGCAGCGCCCTGCATCTTCAGTCGAATTGACGACATCGGCAACGTCATGCCGATATCGGGGAAGCGTGTGTCGTGCTTTGACTGCGGCGGCCAGTTCTGGATCAAAGGCGACACCGTCAACACGGCGTACCAGTTTCTGATCGACGATGCACGCGAGCACTTCGCATTGAAACGCTACATGCCGGCGATCGCGAGTGTTGCCCAGGCGTGGGAGGTCTTCTTCGCAACGTGTGCGCTGTCGACCTTCGTCTACCGTCCTTTCTTCGCTTCACCGCCTGTCGATCAAGACGTCGATGACCTGAATCGGTTGTATCGCGCGGTACGCGCGGCGACGGCGAAGTTCACATGGTTTCCGATGCGAAATCTCGCGATGAATATGCTGATTCGTGATCCGAGACCGTTGACGGTGGCGGAGGCGGATGCGGCGATCAAGGAGCTTGCCGGTTTCGGCAACAAGCCATCGCGAAAGACAGTCTCACTCCTGGCGGACGATACTCGCGGTCTCGCAGATGGGTTGGCGAATCTTTCGGTTGGGACGCTTCGGAACGACGTCGTTCACAAACACGCGTATCGTCCGAAACGTTCGCAAGTCGAACCGTGCCTGACGTCGGAGATTAGTTTGCTATACCGAGTGAAGCATCACCTGGGTGTCGGCGATTTCTTGGAGCACCAAGCTGGCGCGGTCTATGAATCCCGAAACGGCTCGAGTCGATCGCGACACTAAACCGGGTGACTTATCGCGAAAGATCTGCCGAAACAACATCACCTCGGCCGTGGGATCGTTATCCACTGGATGAGAAGAAGCACGCCGATGCCGAAGAGCGTCGGCATCTAGTCGTCGTACCCCGAAATAGCTGTGGCAAGAGCGAATGCTTCGTACGCGCTTACGATTTCAATACCAGCGACGATGAACACAGTTCTGGCGACGAAGACGCGACGGCCTGCCGGCACATCGCGTTCTGCGCCACCGCAGCTCACTGCAAAAGCGATTGTCAACCACGAGGTCGCCGACCGCTGCACGAGCGCATACCGAGGTCGCCCGCCAGAATGGGAGATCCCCCACACTTGCGAACCACTTTGCCTGACACATCTCTCATGCGAAGTTGGGGGCGAAGGCGAGCAATGTGAACGCGATTCAGCGGCTCACAGTGTGACTTCGTCAGTCGAGTGGCTTGCGCGGTCGCTGGCTTCCTCGCGCTCGCAATCACTGGTCTGATCAGTCGAGATCGCGATCACGCGCCGGACAGCGGCATCGCCAGTCAACGAGCGATTCCGAGCACAGAATCGACCGCCGACGCGAATTGCTCCCATGCCGTGGCGATGTCGTCGTTCAGCACAACACCAATGTATTCAAAGTTGCGCGTTCCGAGTTGCGCCATCTCGGGTCTTCTGCACAGGGCCTCGCGGAGCTGCGTGTACCGGACGCTGAGTTCGGCGAGTTGCTTTCGCTTCCAGTGAGCGTTCCAGACCGCCTGCCGTCGTTCGCGTTCGCGTTGGTCGATTGCGTCGTCCATCTTGATATCCGTGACCTCGCCGCCGAGCGCGCGGAACACGCTGAGCATGAATTGTTGGATGTCGCTTGGCAGCAGACGAACCCGAGTCGGTGTCACGGGTGACTTCTCGCCGAAGGCGGCGTAGAGAAGGCTCACGTCGCCTCCGAACCAGTGATTAGTCGCCGGTTCTGCGTATTTCGCGAACTGCTTTGGCGTCGGCGCTTTCCGTTTCACTTCAAGAAGCCGGTTGTACTCGCGGGCTGTCGCACGGATCTCGGTTTCCCAAAGTGTTTTTAGGTACGTATCGAAAAGACGTTCGGTCCATTGCTGGCGGGAGCGATTAAGGATATCGCGCAGCCGCTCAAATCCAGCACGACGTGAGCCGATCGTCATGCTGAGGCTCAGCGTAACGCCGGCAACCGAGATGCTGCTCTCGTGTTCCGGATCTTTCAGCGGTTCAGGTCTTCCGAGTTTCTTCTCAGCGGCGATGAGTTCGACGAACAGTCCTGAATCCACCGGACAACCGAGTGCGGCGAGTTCTTTCAGGTCGCGTGCGTGATAGTCGGCAAGGCCCTCCATATCGGTCCTCGACGACGGTCCTTCTGACACGAACCATGCGGTGAGCGCAGATCCATTCCAGAACCTTAGCGCGGGACCCAGCGCGTCGGACATCCGCGCGCATGGAGAGATTGCCGTGACGATGCGTTCGGGATAAGCCGGCAGAAAAAGGCCTTCCCACAAAGTGCGAATGCGATCGATTAACTGGGCCGGCAGCAGGGCATGCCACTGCCCTGGGTGATACCACGGCGGACCGGTTTCGCTGTGGTCGACGCCCTGCAACGACACGCCCTCTCCTTCTTCTACAAAGCCCCAGAGCGGGCGCATGCCGGGCGCTTGGCGGGTGTGAATCGTGTCAAAAAACCTCCAATACTCGCGTAGAACAGAAATTCGTTGGTGAACCGGTGATTCGGCTGCGTCGCTCGACCAGAACGTCCCGAGCATGCGCTCGATCTCTTCAACTGCGATCCCGTGCCGGACGGCGGCGGCTTTCGCGCGCTTCGACGCATTCACATACAAGCGCGGCTCAGGCAAGGCTGTGGAGATCTGCTCGTCCAAGCTCGGTTCTTCACCGAGGTAGCGTAGAAACGCGAGCCAATCACCGCCGAAGAAACCGGCGAGTACGCGCTGCAGAGGCCTTGTGAGCACCTGTCGCATTCCCGGCTTAGCGCGTCTTGCTTTCTCGTAATACTTTGAGATCAGTGCCTGACTTGCCCATGCTCGATAGCGGCCGCCGACATCAATCGGCAACCGTTCGCGAAGTGCATCGAGAAGGGCTTTCTTTGTTGCAAGTTGATCAGCCGTATGAAGCTTGCTCCAACCGCTGCCATACCGCATGTGTTCAAGAACATCCGAGACGGTCACGCTCAGCGCGGAGTAGAAAGTTTCGACTTCATTCCATGCAGCCCTTTGTTCCTCACGATCGCCGGTTGGCGGCGCCGGTCCTCGCAATTCGATTGGGCGGTACAACCAGCTGAAAAGTGGCTCTAGAACCGTCCAGTAGAAGAGACCGTCCGCTGAACCGTTCAGCGCGATCTTGCCCCCTTCGGTGTGCGCGATACCGCTTGCGAAACGCTCTTGGTGATGAAAGTGATAAGGAAGGTTTGCCCAGCCTATGTTTACGCTGGCCGCTTCAGGCAGGAACCACGCGCCGCGCGCCTGCTGTGCGCCAAGGTCGAAGGACTGCCGGATGAGGTCGCGCTGTGCGTCGGTGACCGACAGCAGATCGAGTGTGCTCTCCGGCAAGCCGTTTCGTAAATCGGCGATGCGAATGCCGGAGAGCGATCTGGACGCAATGTCGGTTACCAACGGATCGATGGATGCGGCGGCTGGCGGTGCGACGCCTGAGTCGCGTTCGGCCTGAAGAACTTGACTGGGGCTCGCGCTGGCGATTTGTGCACCGAACGTTTCACTCACGCACGTCTCGCATGATCTCGACATACTGCTCAAACGTGACTGGAGACGTCGTGCTCTGAACATACGCCGCGTAGCGTTGAGCCAGCGCTTCGCGCTCGCGCTCTTCCCGACGCTGCTCTACGCGCGCTTCGTCGTGCACGATGCGCTGTTCGATCGTACCCGGCTGAAACATGACGAAGGTTTCAGGACGTTCCGCTGTGTCCGTACCACGAGCCATAGGAACGTCTTCACGGCTCGCGCGATCCCAATCAGGCGGAAGCACGTGCGCGGTGATGGGATCCATATCGTTTTCGCGGTAAATCGTGTCGATGTGAGCATCGAGGCCAAGCTCCGCGTGATAGATGATGTCAAGGAATTGCTGCTCAGGACCGACTCGGCCCACAAGCGCAGGATGCGTGAGCACCCGGATGCCACGGCCGACAAACTGGTAGAACTCGCTGAAGCTGCCATAGGGTCGCATCGGCACCACGATTGTGATCGGCGGAAAGTCGTAGCCTTGACCAAGCATCTTCAGTTGCACGATGCCCTGCAGATCGCCGGAGTCGTTTTCATAGCGTGCCCGAATGGCCTTGATGCGGCTCTCACTCATAGAGTGCTGAACGTGAGCGCATGGAATGCCGTGTTCCTCGGCAATCCGTGCGATCTGCTCCGCGTGACGCTCGCCAAGCGCAGAGAACAGAACGCGCGGTTTCACCGGATAGAGAACCTCGGCCTGTCGGTCGAGAGCAATGCGAACAGCGCGCATGATCTGCCGGATCGGTTCGAAGGATCTCGCCGTGATGCTTGCGAGCTTTCGCTCGTCGTTCAAAAGAGCGAGGATCGCGTCTCGACCGCGGATTTCTTCACGAGCTCCTTCAGGCCACACCATCTCGTAGATCGTTTGATCGGAGTCGGGGGCGAAACGAAGCACGCGCAAGTTCTTAGCGTTCCCATCGGCGATCGAATCGATGAGGCGATAGCGGTAGACGACGTCGGCATCGATCGGCTTACCGTCGAGTCGCTGAAAGCACGCGGACATCAGAATCATGCGAGCCCCTGAGAAATGGCGGAACAGACGTTGATACGATTCGGAGGCGGCGATGTGCGCTTCGTCGACGACGATCAGATCCATGTCCGCTGGTTCCAGTTTCGCGAGCAGGTCGTCGGGATCCTCCGCCGTACCGAGCGAATGGAAGTTTGTGATGATTACGTCTGCGTTCTTCAGCTGCTCGCGGGTGACGCTCCGGATTGCGCCTTCGTCGCGGTCGAGTGTGAGAACTGCCGGCGGGCGGCATCCGGGAATCAACGGGCCATTCGGCAATCCATAAAGCGCGTTGCCAATTGCCTGATGATCGAATGCGCGGTCGAACGTTCCTCGGATCACGCTTCCGGGAGTGACGACTAGCGCCCGCCGTCGCGTGAATGCGAGAATCGCCGCGACTCCGAGGGCGGTCTTCCCAGCGCCAACCGACATGACGCACGCAGCGTTTCTGCCTCCAGATCGGAAGTAGTTAGCGAGCGCAGCGAATGCCTGGCCCTGACATCGGCGCAGCGTTCGTCGATTAATCTTGTCGCGTACTGAGTCGAAGTAAGTCATCGGTCCAGCGCGAGGTGACGGCGATTCTAGGGCGTGAAGAGGATTTGGATCCATTTCCGGTTTCTCAATTGCGGGGTGTTCGACGATGAATTGTTGAAGCAGCGAATCGAGGCGAAGCACCGCCTGCAACTGTTGAACACAGCGAGCGGTATCGAGCCGAACTGCTTCATATGAAAAGCGCAGGATCAGTCGGGACGTTGCGGCCAAATCGTTCTGACGCATCCGGTCGTACGTGAACGCATCCCGTGCGCCGTGAAACTCGTAGCCGTCGAGCTCCACCGCCACACGTGTGGTAGCGCCGGCGATCTCGTAATCGAGGCGATATGTCTTGGTACCGCATTGAACCTCAGCCTGTGGCGTGATGTGGAGAACAATCCCGGAAGTCACAGCCGGCGAGAGCACCCATCGAACGAAGGCGCGTTCGAGGTACGACGAAGCGTCGAGGCCGAGTACCGAAGTCAAGGTCGGTCCTCTTCCTCCAATGCTGCAACCCGCAGCTGCAGACGATCGAGCTCACTGGAGCCCTGGCCGGCAGCCGCGGCGCGTCGTGCGATGTCGAGCGCGTCACTGGTTGCTCCTTCCTGTTCGTAGAGAAACACGAGGTAATGAAACGCCGGCACACGAGCCGTTAACTCTTCATCCTGCACGGTCATATGAATGATGTCCGGCCGTTGCTCCACGAGGTGAATGTCGAGAAGGCAAAGCCGCTCCAGCTCGGGAAGGACTTCCGGCTCTCGCCGACGTCGACTCCAAAGGATGTCGTAAGCCCGCAGTAGCGCGAAGTGGTAGTCACTCGCCACGCCCGGAAGTTCGAGCGCTTCAAATAGGCGCTGGAGCAGATCGGCAGTCGAAACCTTGCGAGGATCGTCAGCGATGAACCACGCTGATGCAGGCGACTGCGATGTTTCACCTTCGGCTGTTTTCCACGTCAAGGTTGTCTCATTTTTCTTGGAACACGAGAACGTTTCGACTCGCGGCTTCGCGTCGTGCTGTGGCAGCTTCCGCCGATTCATGCCCGGCGGACTCACGTAGTCGACCCCTGAAAGGTCACCGAGGCGCGACACCCACTTTGTGTCGTCCATGGGACCTCAGAGTATCGCCGATGATCGATGAAAGCGCAGAGCCGTCTGCATTGTTTCGTCCTACATGTCGAAATCTCGGTCAAGATTTCCTATTCCCCCAGGAGCAGGCGCTAACGACGCTGCTACTCATGAGGAGTTCAGGAACGCTTTGCGAGAGCAACATCGAGTAGCGAGGGTCAGGGTCGACGAAGCGATCGGCGCGATCATCGAAAGGTTCCGCCGGTTCGATCCATTTCCGGTGATCGCGGAGCTATCGATCCGAAACTGCTTCGTCGATCCGGAAACCTACAACGAACCCGAATCGGAGCAGGTTGAGGCGCTCGCCGAGTATGCCCAGAGCCTGGCCCTCGCGATCGCGAAGCCCGGAAAGGATGCGCCCTCCGTGGAAGTGATCGACGAGTGCTGCGCGCTCATCGAGGAAGCGCTGGAAGCGACAGAGCTCTATTTCTCAACTGAATTCACGCAGGATGGCTACGGAGAGCGTTATCCAGGCGTGGAGGCAGAGGTCCGCTTCATGACCGTGATGCGAACATTGAAGATGCGCGGCGATTCCGTGCAGGAGCATCACGATGAGTTGTTTCTCGCGTTGTTCGAGCCGCACAAAACGTTTCTCCGTGCTCGTTTTGGCTTCAGCGCATCAGAATTCGTAAGCGCGATGCACGCCATCGACGAGACGCTTGTCGAGCGCGTCGGAGATTACGAAGAAACGAGGTCTCGGTTGCTCGAGGAACTCCAGAAACAATTCGACCGTTTTGTCGCACGCCGTATCAGCGAAGGCCCAGTACCGGGGAACGATCAGATCAATGAGGAGTTCTTCGCGTTACCGGCAACTGAACAATTGAACGCGGAAAAGCGACGAACTCGCGAAAGCATTTCGTCAATGTTCGACATTGCACCCGATTCAACGATAAAGGAAAAGATTCTCGATTTTCTCTCCGCCGACGCGGGCTCGAATCTTGAGTTTCTCGATGGAAACGGACGCGGCTGGCCGATCGGCGAGTCCATTATCCGCAGAAAACCAGCCGTGAGGCGCGATGGGCGGTATTACCTCTTCAACCCGTTGCTTCTTTCGCGAGTTTTGATCGACATGTTCGAGACGGCGGTTCGTGAAGCGGACGCCGCGTATTTCCGCGACGTCTACTTGCCGAAACGCTCGGCTTTACTGGAAGAAAGCGTGCTCGAACATCTCGTGCGACTTCTCCCCGGCGCAAAGGTCTACCGCAACCTGAAATACGAGGCGATCGACGACGGAAAGACAAAGCTGTTTGAGACGGACGCGATCCTGATCTTCGATCGATACTTGTTCATCATCGAAGATAAAGCCGGCGGAGTTACGCGGGCCGCTCATCGCGGGGCGATCGCGAGAATCAAGGAGCATTTGGAGAACCTCATAGCGGACGCAGCAAAGCAAGGCTTCCGCACGCGCGATTACATCGCTGAGCATTCGCCGGCGCGATTCCGCGATTCGAGCGGCCGAGACGTCGAAGTCCCGAACCTCGATTCCTTTGACGGTTGCTTCGTCATCACTCCGACCCTGACGCCGCTTGCTCATTTCGCCGCCCGACTCGCGGTGATTCGGCAGCTCGCCTCGCTGCCTAACGGTGCCTGGCCGTGGTCCGTATTCCTGAACGATCTACGGATAATCTCGGAGATCGTCGAGTCGCCGGCGGAGTTTGTCCTATATCTCGAACGGCGTCTACTCGCGAATGAGACAGTCGACATCGCGACGACGGACGAACTCGACTACCTCATGTACTTCCTGTGTCACGGAATGTTCTTTGGAAATGAAGCAGGGCCGAACGGGAAGCAAGGAATGGTGTTGGCCGGCTACACGGTGGACCTTGATCGGTACTATTCATGGAAGGGCGGCCGGCGATCGACCGGAGAGAAGCCGCGCTTTAACGTTTCTGACGAGATGCGAGCATTCGTCCGGCGTATCGAAGAAACCGGAGAGGATCACCGGACGTGTGCGGCGTCCTCGTTTCTAGCGCTCGACGCAGAGACCCGGAAGATGGTCATCGATAGTGTTCGCGATTTGCGCACGAAGCGTGCGGTTGACGGAGAAGATCACTCGTTGACGTTCTCCGCGGGAGCGACCGGCTATCACATCTGCATCGTCCCCGAACCGAACGCGGACGCCAGCCTCCACCGGCTACGCTCGTACTCTGAGATGAAGAAATACCAATGGAGGAAAGATCGCTGGGTGCAGCTCGCGTTCGTCGAGGGAAGTGATGGAGCGGAGAGGATGCGCGTCTTCGTGGATACGTCGCCTTGGAAGCAGAATGATGTGATGGAGAAGCGCGTCGCGGCTTTCCAGCAAGACAAGCTCCGAACCGCGATCTCGAGTGGCGTGAAGATCGGGCGGAACGATCTATGCCCTTGCAATAGCGGCCGGAAATACAAGAAGTGCTGCGGGCGATCGTCATAACATGCTGGCCAACACAACTAACGGGCTTCTGCGAGCTTTTTGTACACTCGCGCACTTATCTGGCTGTGCTGCTGCGTGTACAGATGGCGGTAGCGCCTACGCCAGATCTCGATACGCATCTTTGATCATCGCGACGAGAATCTCAGAGGCTGGACACGAAGTGCGCTTCATCCACGACGAAAATAGGGAAGCCCGACGTTTTCAGGCGCATGACCTCCTCGATTTTCCGACCGTGGGTGCTTTGTGTCCAGTGATGACTGGCCAATTCGCCGATCACGAGCACATTCATCGTCTGTACGATTTTCCCTTTGCATATGCCTCCCCGCGACCGTACCTGCTCCTCGCACCACTTTCTGGTTCCGCTGAGAAAGGTGCCGGTGAAGACATACTGCTGGCCCGCGAACGCCAGAGGTGGAGGTGGATCATCGAGGGGCAACTTGGTCGCTGCCGGCAAGGGATGATGTGATTCGACGTCTGGTTGAAATCGCTCCGCGAAGCGATGCAGATCTTCCTGCTCTTCAGGCTCAAGCCGTCCATTGGCGAACGCACGGTCAAGTCGTTCCTTTAGCTGTTTCACGGGGTAGACAAAAGCCGTGTCTGGATTAGCAGCGATCCAGTTGAGCATAGCCTTCGCCTCGCCTTCTGAGATCACGCTGTCCTGAAGAGACATGCGAAACATACCGAGAATCTCAGCGATCAGACGATCGCGCCGGCGGGCGAAGCCAATGCCGGGATCGAGATCGGACGAATCACCGGTCTCTGCGAATCTCCGCATATTCCGGGCGTATTCGTCGTTGCGGTCGTCACTCATATCCGCAGGTCCTCGAAAGTGTTTGGGCGTGCTGACATCTTACTTCGCCAACGCCGCATCGCATGTTCGATGGCGTTTCAAGTGTCTAGTTCCGCGTCTAGTTCGATCTCGCCGGACGAATCGAGACAAGTCCAGACGGCGGTAAAATATTGAATCTGGAGGTGTCCGCAGATGTCTCGAGACAAACGCCTGAATCGCACTCAGGAGGCCGACGGGTCGATCCCGATCACGCCGGCCGGCGCCGCGGAGCAGGGCAGCTGATGGTCAATCGCGCGGTGGCATTCGCGCCCGGCGCGACGACGAGCTCGAACATGCCGGTCGAAGAGTTCCACGACACTTTCACAATCTTTCCCGCGTTCGCCGACACGAGCGGTGGATTGGGCGAGTAGCCCGTCAACGTGACGCTGTTCTCGCCGGCAGCGAATGCAACTTCGACATCGACCGCCTCTCCGCGATCGGTGAGCGCTGCGATCCGCGCGCGGCCGCGCGGCACGAACTTGCCGGCATCGCCGACGATCGCGATCCCTGAGCGGCTCAGCGGCACGAGAACGAGATACGTCCAGTCCTGTGACAGATCGAGAGTGATCGGCGCGCCGGCGTTGACGAGCGCTCCCGAGCGATGCCTCACGTCGTACGCGAACACGTTCCCGGCGAGTCCGGTCTCGGATGGCGTCAACGCTGCGGTGGCCGCAACGCCGCGCCGGAGCGCGAACAAGTAAACAGCGCGATTCGACCCATGGTCCGTGTACGTGTACGCCACCATCGGCCCGGGCCCGCTCTGAGCTTCGGCGAGGAAGGTGGAGTCGGTGGGGACGAGCGGCGCATCCGGTTTCACGATCACGCCGTCTGCGCGCGCGACCCGCTGCAGGTTGCGCACGTTCGCCGCTCCGATCGTGTCACTCGCTCCAACCACTCCGCCGGACAGCGTCGCGATCATCAGGTTCGGCGCGTCGTCGCTCGAAAAGACATCCACCCACGGCCAGATCCCGACCGACGATGCCAACCGCGACGCGTAGAGCACCTGGGGCCAGAACTTCCTTTCGAAG
>Ga0070707_100001692_pt1 | contig 21281 bp, 14 predicted proteins | sample KBSK5502metaG_FD_65468 | JGI IMG/M metagenome (GOLD analysis project Ga0070707, IMG submission 65468) | Corn, switchgrass and miscanthus rhizosphere microbial communities from Kellogg Biological Station, Michigan, USA - KBS K5-50-2 metaG | ecosystem: Host-associated > Plants > Roots >...
CACCGGGCACGCCATCTTCGAGGCGACGCATGGAACCGCCCCCAAATACGCCGACCAGGACAAGGTCAATCCAGGCTCCGTCATTCTCTCCGGGGAGATGATGCTCCGGTACCTCGGATGGGGAGAGGCAGCTGACCGGGTGACGGGTGCGCTGGATCGCACGATTGCCCAAAAACGAGTCACCTACGATTTTCATCGTCTGATGGACGGCGCGACCCTGCTCCGCACCAGCGAATTCGCGGAGGCCATGGTCGAGAACATGTAGCACCGGTGCATCCCGGCGTGGGGACCGTACCCCGACACACCCTCCATTTCCCTGAGGCCGACCTGACCGTCGACCCTCGACCGAGCCTCGCTCACCACGCACCGACCATCCTCGCCCGCCCCCGCGTGGGCGGGCCCTTCTCGGCGGTGCCGGGAACCCACCCTGAAGCAGGGTTGGCGGTGCCGGTTTCTCTCGCAGAGTTGAGAGAGTTGGCGGCCCGATTCTTCCGAATAGAAATCTTCCGGTTCGATGGTGAGCGTTTCTTCATCGAGCCGGTTCTTGCCCCTGGGCTGGCCCTCGCTCTACCGGTGAGGGCGGCTTCTGTATGATTTCCGGAGACCGCATGCGCTCTGACTCGGCCGGTGCACCGCCGCTGGCCCGCGATTACGCGGATTTTCTGACCGCGTTGTCGGGGGCTTTCCAGCGGGCGCAGATGTACCCCGAGGGGCATCCTACGCTCGACCGCGCCATCGAGCAGGTCGTTCACCAGCTCGTCCCGGTGCTGGCCGAGCGGCCCGCCGCGGCCTTCGCCGTGGCGCCCACCCAACTCTTCGTGGGGACCGCCGCGACCGACCAGGACCAGCCGCTCCTCCGCGAGCTCGCCGGGCGGCTCTTCCGGCGCAACGTCGGCACGATCAAGCTGGCCCGTGGCATAACACGCGCGGAGCTCACCGAGCTGTTGTCGGCCATCACGCGCGATGCCTCCGACCTCGTCCGGCTCAGGACACCGCACCTGGAAGTCGAGCCGCTCAATTTCGAGGGGTTGTCGCTCGATGCGCTGGAGCAGGCCGGCCGGCACGAGATGTCCCCCGGTGGAATGGCCATCTGGTCGGCGCTCGCGAACGTCATGCTCGGACGGAGTGAGGATTCCGGTCCGGTTCCCGGCGCCGGAGGCGACAAGGTTGCGGCATCGTTCGACGCCCTCCCGCCCGATGCCGCCAGGGACGGCGTCGTCATCGAGTACCTCCATGAGGCCGCCGCCGCGTCGAGCGACCGTGGGTCATCTCAGTCACAGATGCTTCGACGCCAGGTGAGCCACCTGCTTCGCGAGCTTCGGCCCGCCACGATCGAGCGCCTGCTCCGCCGGGCTCCGGGGGGAGACAAGGGGCATCGCCTCCTCCGCGATCTGGCCGGGCTCGCCTCCGCTCCGGCCGCGCTCGGTGTGCTGCAGGCCGCCGCCCGCGTCGAGGGCAGAGAGCTCTCCGCGCCGCTCACCCGGCTGCTCGACAAACTCGCCCGTCACACCGAGGACGGTCCGCTCACCTCGCGCTACCTCGCCGGAACCCAGTTCTTCGCGCTGGTGAACGAGGTGATTTCGTCCTGGGAATCGCCGGGCACGGCGCTGGTCGAGCCGGTCGATCACCTCCCGCCGCCCCTGGTACCCGGCTTGTCCGGGGCGGACGCCTATCGAAGCGATCCCTATCGGGTCCTGACGATGGAGCTCGACATGGGGGAGCTCGGCAGCGCCGCGGAGCGGGCCGTCGGCACGCTGGTGGCCCGGGGGACCGTCCGCCCGCTGGTGGATCTCATGCTCGCGTTGCCCGCGGATGACCCGGTGAGCCGCGCCTACCGCCCGCTGCTCGCCGGATCCGGGGCGCTCGAGGCGCTCCTGGCAGCGACACCGGTCGACGCCGCATCGGTCGAGCATCTCGCGCCTGAAGTCGGCCCGGCGGCAATTCCGCTGCTGCTCGATTCGCTGGCCAGCTCCGAGGAGCGAAGTCTCCGGCGGCATCTCCTGCAGCTCCTCGCGCATTTCGGCAACGACGTGGTGCCGCACGTCACCGGGCGGCTCGCGGGCGCGCCCTGGTATGTGCAGCGGAATCTCCTGCGGCTCCTCCAGATGCTGCCCGATCCGCCCCCGGTCGCGCTCGCGGTGGAGTACTCCCGGCACAAGGACGCGCGCGTCCGGGTCGAGGGATTCCGGCTGCTGATCCGGCACCCTGATGCGCGTGCGCGCGGCATCGTGGAAGGTCTGTCCGACCCCGACACTTCGGGGGTCCGGGTGGCGGTGATGGCGGCCGGTGAAGACTGTCCCCCCGCCGCGGCGCCGCTCATTCTGCGCGGACTCGCGCAGGGCCGCATCGAGCCGGGGCTCGTGCCGTCGGCCCTTCGTGCGCTCGGACCGATGGTGAAGGAGCCGGGAGTGATCGAGGTGCTGCTCTCCTATGGGGGGCGGAAACTTCCGCTGCTCGGATGGCGCGTGGCCGCCAAGTCGAAGAACACGCTGGCGGCGCTCTCCGCGCTGGCCCGCCACTGGAAGGACGATCCTCGTGCCGCGCCGCTCCTGTCCCGTGCCAGGGGGCACCCCGACGCCGAGATCCGGGAGGCCGTGAGCCCATGAGCCAGACGGAGCGCTGGCTGCATGCGTTCGGACACGCGCTGGCCGCCCATTCACTCTACGGGGCGGGGCACCAGGCCCGGAGGGAATCGAGTGCCCGGCTCCTCGCGGCGCTGCATGAGCTCTTGCGCGCCGATCTGCGGCCGACATTCACCTTCATCGACGACACGGTGATCTACCGGTCGCTCCCGGTGCACGGCCTTCGCGAATGGACCTGGGGTCGCCGGCTCGGCACGGTAGGTGTGCGGCGGCTCGAGTTCAGCGCCGAGATCACCGCCGAAGCGATGGATCATTTCCTCCTCGCGCTGCACCAGCGCCTCACCGGGGACCACAGCTCCGATGCTCCGACGCGCTGGCCTGGCATCGAAGCGGGTGACGTGAGTGTCGAGAGCGATCCGAGGCCGCTTCATGGCCGGGCGGCGGCGACGGAGTCACCCGGCGCGGCCATCGGGCTCGGCGAAGAGGTGAGCGCGGTCCGCTTCGTCTGCGATCGGGTCGCGGCGGGCGAGCCGCTGCCGCTGGACGAGGTCGCCGGCGTCGTGCGATCGCTCTCGGTTGCGCTCCACCCGGAGGGAGAGCTCATGATGCCGCTCCTGTCCGAAGGAACCGCCGGCGACCACCTCGCCTACCACGCGGTGAACACCGCGATCCTCGCGATGAGTTTTTCGGAGTGGCTCGGACTCGGTGGAAGCGACACCCGCGCCGTGGGCCGGGCGGCGCTGCTCCACGACATCGGAATGGTCCGGGTACCGGGCGATGTCTTCGAGGTGATGGCGCTGAGCGACGCGGGGCGATCATCGGTCGCGAAACATCCCGAGGACGGGGCGCGATTGCTGCTCCGGCAATCCCCCGACCTCGATCTCGCCGCGACCACCGCCTACGAGCACCACCTTCGGATGGACGGCACCGGGTATCCGACCCGGCGGTTCCACAAGGACCTCCACTACATCAGCCGGATGGTCGCCGTCTGCGGCACCTACGACGCGCTCCGCTCCACGCGGTGCTATCGCCCCGCCCGCGACGCCGCGACCGCCCTGGGCGAGCTCGAGGCCGGCCGCGGGTCGGTCTACGATCCGGCGGTCGCGACCGCGTTCGTGGAGATGATGCGGCGGTGGGGGGCGCGGCAGGTTCCTGCCACCGCATAGGGAAATCTTGGGGCGCTAAGGCGCTAGGGCGCCAAGGCGCAACGAAGCTACGCGGAAGGGACCATCACTTTGCGCCGTTGCGCCCTTGCGCCATTGCGCCCTCCGCCGCGAAAACCACCGTCCCCATCCACAGCAGATCCGCCACCAGCAAATGCACCAGCTGGATCGCCGTCGGCGCGAGCAGGAAGAGGTTTGCGAGGCCGATGCCAAGCTGGAGCAGCACCAGCCACGTGACCGTCCGGCCCCACGGCCCCTCCATTACCATCGGGTGCCGCCTCCCCACCGCCCACACCATCGCGCTCAGGTAGATCCCCGCGAGAATCGCCAGCACCGGATGCAGCACCCGGAGCCGGACCAGGAAATGCGCCGCCGGATCTCTATCGGCGCGGAATCCCTCGGCCACGGTTTGCGCGGGGAAGAGGGTGTCGCCGAGTGCGGCGATCGCCCCGGTCATTCCGACGATCAGAATTGCCGCGAGGCCGACGCCGAGAATCCAGCGCGTGGCGCCGCGTGCGGGAGCGGTCGACGCCGGCGCAGCGGCGGACCAGTGCGCCGTGAGCGCGAGGGCGCCGAGGAGGAGGAAGGTGTTGAGGAGATGCGCGGCGAGATATGCGGCGCGACCCAGGGAATCGTTATCCCCGACCAGTCCGAAGAGCACCAACCCGGCGCCGATCAACGCTTCGAGGAAGATGAATACCAGCGACCATCCCGCCGCCTGTCGTGCCCGGTGGCCGGCTGGGAACGCGCTGCGGCTCCACCAGAAGAGTCCGACCACGAGGACCAGCGCGAGGCCGCTCGTGGCGCGATGGGTGAATTCGATGACGGTCGGCGTCGCCGGTGCTTCCGGCAGCATCACGCCATTGCAGAGCGGCCAGTGCCGCCCGCACCCGGCACCGCTGCCGGTGGCGCGGACCAGCGCCCCCCACAGGATCACGAACAGATTGGCGGCGACGACACTCCAGGCGTACCGCGGAAAGCGCATGCCCGAAAGGTAGCGGCGGCCGACTTACTCCCGCACGCGCGCCCGGAGCTTCTCCAGGGAATCGGACGGGAAGCCACGCGGCGCGATCAGGGTGTAGCGCACCTTCCCGTCATCGAGCTGTTGCGACAACACCAGCTCACCGAAGCCGGTCAGGTACACGACCCGCACCGCATTGCCCATCGTCTCCAGTCGTTCGGGGAGCAATCCCTCGATCAGGCGGAGCGAGCCGCCCAGCTTGCGCACGGCGTCGGGAAAGGTGATCGGAACCGGTGTCGCCACCGACGAGAGCTTGGCTGCTCGCTCGGCGACGCCGGACACGACGACTTCATCGAGCCGCAACTGGGTATCCCCGAGTCTCCGCGGCGGGGCAGTCAGCTGTCCCACCGTGGGCGACGGAGCCGCGGCGGGCCGGGCGATTGAATCGACCTTCCGTGCCTGAGGCGCGGCGGCGGCGAGATTGGCTGCTCCCGCGGCTCCGGCCGCGCCCGCGGAATCCTTCGCGACACGTCGCTCCCGCGTCGCTGTCTGCCCGGCCTTGTCGCGGAGCACCACCGCTCCACGCCGCTCGGTCCGGAGGGGAGCGGCGGGAGGAGGACTGCTTTGCTGCATCTTGGCCGCGTCCTGAGGCGCATCGAGCAGTGCCGGCGCCGTCTCGGCAGAAGCAGCCGGCTCGGGTGCGCCTGCCAGCACCGTCTCCGGCGCCGAGGGCACTCGGAACTGCCCCGCGGGCATCGAGCCCCGCGCCGAGTATCCGAGCCCGACGGCCAGCACGAGAGTCGCGGCCCAGGCCAGATTGCGGGGCCACGTCCGGCCAACCATCGCCGTCCCCTTCGGCGCCCCTCCCGATGACGCGGCGGGCACCTCGATCAAATCGATCAGCCGGTCCGACGTCTCCAGAAGCTCCTGCTCCTCGGCGAGCCTGGCGCGGCACTCCGCGCAGGCACCGAGATGCGCCTGGATGGGAGGCAGCTCCGCCGACGGGATTTCTCCGTCGAGCAGGGCGTGGATCATTCCGTCGTCAAGATGCGACATGCTGCGTATCCTCTCCGGCCCGATAGGCCTCCACGAGGCGCCGGCGCGCGCGTGAGAGCGTCGTGCCGATCGCGCCGCGGGCCAGTCCAAGGGTGGCCGCGATTTCGTCGTAGCTGAAGCCTTCCGCCTTGAGCAGCAGGGCTTCGCGATCCCGTTCCGTCAGCGAATCGAGCGCCGATCTCACCCGCGCGATCCGGTCGCCACGATCCATCGTTTCATCCGCCGACTCGGCGGCCTCCGGTTGCTCGGCGCGGTAGAGGATCAGCCGGCGATCCTGGCGAACCGCTTTGCGTCCTTCCTCGCGCACCAGGTTGAGTGCCACCGCGAAGAGCCAGGGACGCGGGTTACGCGGCGGCGCCACCACGGCGCGCGCGAACGTCTCCTGCGCGATTTCCTCTGCGCGATCGCGGTCGCCGGTGCGCCGATAGAGCATGCGCACCAGCGACTCGTGGTACTCGGCAAACAGCTCGGCCATCACTCCGGTCATCTGCCCTCGAATGCCTTGAGGAAGCTCTCCATCGCGCCGGGGGCCCATTCGGACACTCCGCCCTCGGCAACCTTGAGACTCGCGCGCCGCCCGGCAAGGAGGAGCGGGCTCCCGGCGGAGAGCGCCTCGCGAAGATCGGGCCGCGCTTCGGCCAGGGCAAACCATGCCCTGCTGAAGGGTGCGATCGTCGTGATCTTGAGGCTGTCGCTATGCGCCAGGTCGGTCCAGACGCCACTCCGCCGGCTCATCACCCGCCCGCCGACCCGCTTGACCTCCTCACGTCCGCGCGTGCCGGTACCGGTGCCGGTGACCACGATCTCATCGAGGCGGAGCTCGACCGCGCGTTCCGCCGCCTGGAGGTTGGCACTCCCCGAGAGCTTTGCGCTCGCCTTCGCGGCATCGAACGCCACGCCGCCCGTCATTTGCGACGCGTCGCGCGCGCCACTGGGTACCGGCGCTCCCGCCGGGCGGCCGGCCAGGATCATCCCCGGCTCCTGTACCAGGTAGGAGGTGTATTCCGTCAGGATGCCGTATCGGAGACCGAGCTCCTTGACGCGATCGACCAGCGAGGGGCTCGCGCCTTCGAGGCGGATCTGCCGGGTGAGCTCCCCGATGCGGCGAGCGGCCCAGAGCGGCGGGATGTACGCGGCGTCATTCTCCTGCCGGCTGAATCTGGCGGAGATCGTGAACCGCTCCCGGCGGCCATTGCGGGTTCCCTCGATCACCACGGGACCGCTCCCTTCACCCCGATATCGGGCGAGGATCACAAGCTCTTCCCCATAAAAAAGATCGGGAAGCGTGGCAGGGGCCTGCTCTTCGAACCGTACTGGAGACTCCACGATGCGGAGATCGACCAGCGCCGGTCGCTCCAGCTTGGACAGGACACCGCCGACCGCATCTCCCACATCGGCGCCCGGTGACACATAGGTCGCGCTGCCGCGCCCTTCCACCGCGAGGCGGTCGAGGAGATAGGTGTTCACGTCGTGTCCCACGCCCACGGTGAAGATGCGCGCCCGTCCGATCCGGCCGGCGGCCGACGCGGCGATGCGATCGGGAGCCTGCTCTCCGACGGAGGGGAGACCATCGGTCAGGAGGAGGATCAGCGAGAGCCGCTCCGAAGCGCCCCGGTCGGCGAGTGCCGCGTCGACCGCCCCTTCGAGATTGGTTCCCCCGTTGGCGACGAGATCGTCGACGAAGCGCCGGGCATCGGCGAGTGCGTCGCGGGTCCCGGTGGTCCAGCCTTCGCGGAAGTAGCGCACGCCGCTGCTGAACGCGATCAGGCGAAAGCGATCGCGCGGCTGGAGCATGCCGAGTGATTGCCGGAGCGCCGACTTGGCCTGCTCCAGCTTCTCGCCGCTCATCGAACCGGAGACGTCGACGACCAGCGTCAGGTCGCGGGAAACCTGGGCGTCGCCGTCGGAAGCGGGAGGAGAAAGGAAAAGCAGCGCGAACCCGTCTTCGCCGGGGTTCGCGTGGGTGAGCACCGTCCCGCCCACCAGTCCCCGGCGGAAGGGGAGGACGAGGTCCACGTCGCCGCGGACCGGAGGAGCGATCGTGACGCGAAGCATGCCGTCGCGCCGGGTGTCTTCGATCTGGTGCGTCGGAGAATACGGTGTGGCGAAATCATCGCCGCGGCGAATCTCGGCGGCAAAGGAGACCGGGGCATCGCCGCGATCGCCGGCGGCGTATCGAAGCCGCAACGCGTCGCCGTCCCGGCCGAGCAATTGAGTGTAGCGGAGAATGACGGTGCGGGTCTCACCCGGCTGTATCGGGAAGACCTGCGCCCGGATCAGGCCATGACCGACGAGGGTGATGAGCGCCGGGTCCTTCCGCCTCCGCACGATTTCTTCATAGATGGACCGGGCCTGCGCGCTGGCCATCATCTCGCCCTTCAGCTCCTGCTCCCCCTGGAAAAGCGAGAAGTCGCTGAAAGCGGCCTCACCGGGGAGAGGATAGTGATAGGTGCCTTCGGCGATGCCCCCGCCAGTGTTTCTGAAGCGCTCCTGGACCTCGAAGCGCGCCACCCGGCCGTCCACCACCACGCGCACGGTCGAGCTCACCCGGGCGACGCTGGTGGGCCCCTGGGGGCGCGGACGCTCGATATCGATCCACCCCTGCGCGGAGAGCACTCCGGCAGGGGCCAGGCACAGCAAGAGCGCGAGCAGGCGGTGTGACATGGCGCATTCTCCGAGCTTTGGGTTCGGCGGGGAGATGCGTTGGCGTGGGATAGTTACACAACGGGTCCGGCCAAGGCCGGACCCGTTGTGTAGGTATCCCCCGCGGTCTTCAGTCTTGAGTCTTCAGTCGGGGTCGAAAAGACCGAAGACTCTCGACTGAAGACAGTCTCTCACGGTTGGAACGCCACCCTCACCGGCACAAACCGCGCGACCAGGGTGCCGTCGCCCAGCTGGCCGAATTCGTTATCGCCCCAGCAGTAGGCCACATTCGCGGTGGTGACGGCGCAGCTGTGCGCGTCGCCCGCGGCGACCGAGCGGAACACCAGTCCGCCGGAGACCAGCGTCGGGGTCGTGCGGCTGGTAGTCGTTCCGTCGCCGATCTGTCCGGTCGCGTTCGCACCCCAGCAGTAGACCGTGCCCGCTCCGGTCACGGCGCAGGTGTGGTTCAGACCGGCCGAGATTCCGGTGAAGACCAATCCTCCCGACACGAGCGTCGGAGCCGGTGAGTTGGCGTTGGTCCCGTTGCCGAGCTGCCCGCTGGCGTTGTTCCCCCAGCAGTAGGCGGCGCCGGCCGCATTGAGCGCGCAGGTGTGGAGGAAGCCGGCGCTGATTGCGCTCATCGTCAGACCGCCGCTCACGGCGGACGGTGCATTGGAGGACGTCGTGCTGCCGTTGCCGAGCTGGCCGCTGCCATTGTTGCCCCAGCACCAGCCGTTGCCGGCAATATCGATCGCGCAGCTATGCAGGCCGCCCGCTTTCACGGAGCTATAGAACATCCCGCCCGCGACCGCGGTCGGACTGCTACGGTTCAGATTGGTTCCGTCGCCCACCTGGCCATCCACGTTCGCGCCCCAGCAGAATGCGCGGCCCGCGAGATCGAGTCCGCAGGTGTGGAGGTTGCCGGGTGCGATTTTGCCGAACGTCATCCCGCCGCTCACCGGAACCGGGCTCGTGGCGGACGTACCGGCGGAGCCGAGCCGTCCGTCGATGTTGTTGCCCCAGCAGTAGCCCACGCCGGCCAGCGTCGTGGCGCAGCTGTGGAAGCGGCCCGCGAGGAGCAGCGCGAAGGTCAAGTTTCCTTCGGTGCCCGAGGGCTGCGGCAGTGCGAACACCGGTCCGCTGCCGGCCGGGATGTCGCCGTTGCCAAGCTGCCCGTCGCCATTGTAACCCCAGCAGTACGCCACGCCGCCGGTGGCAAGACCGCAGGTGTGACGACTGCCGGTACTGAGCACCTGATAGGTCACGTTGCCGCCACCCGAGAAGACCCGCACGAAGCCGCCGCCGGTCGCGGTGACGGTCTTCGGGCCACCGGTGCTGCCGAGGGTCCATCGGGTCGCCGCGCGGCCATTCACGTCGGTGGTGCTGATCGCGGGATTCACCGTTCCGTCACCCGGATTGGGCGTCCAGACGATGGTGACGCCGCTGATCGGATTGCCGAATCGATCGGTGAGCCGGACCCGGAGTGAATCGGGGAGCGGCGCGCCGGGAGTGCCCGTCTGGTTGTTGCCGGTGAGAATCGTGAGCGCGTCGGGAAGGCCGGCGACGCCGGTGGCCGTGATGGTAACGGGCGTAACGCCGCTGACCGAGGCGAGCACCGACTGCGAGCCCGCTGCGGTACCGAGGGTCCATTTGACCGTGGCGTTGCCGTTGGCGTCGGAGAGCGCGGAAGCGGCGCTCAGCGACCCACCGCCCGAGATGACCGTAAAGCTCACGGGGACGCCGGCCTTCGGGCCGTCCACCGCGTCGGTCACCTTCACGACGAGGTCGACGGGAAGCTGGGTTGCAACGGTGCCCGACTGCCCCGCGCCAGCAACGACGAAGAGCTTGGCTGGAGGCGCGGTGGTGGCCGTCGCGGTGAAGATGACTGGCTGCAGCTGTCCGAGGCTTGCGGCGACCGAATTGACGCCCGTCACCGAGCCGAGTCTGAGCGAGGCACTCGCGAGGCCGTCCTGATCGGTGACCGATTGACTGGGGGTGACGGTGCCGCCGCCGGCAATCACGTCCCACTCCACCGTCACACCTTCGACCGGGGCACCGGTCTGATCTTCGACTCTCACCACCAGGGGGTTGGCGAGTGTGGCTCCGAGCGCGCCGAATTGTCCGCTGCCCGAGACGGCAACGAGCGTCGCGAGACGTGGCCCGTTGGCCGTGTCCGTGGCGCAACTCGCAACGATCATTGCGGCAAACATCGGGGCAATGGCGATCCACTGGCGGCCTGCACGACTCTGCATAACAGTCCTCCGGATGTCGGACTCTCCACGGCCCTGACCGAGCGGTCTCGGGATGGGACGTCCACCGAGTGGTGGCTTGGGCGTAAGCGCTAAATGGTTACAATAAATGAATTTACCAAAATCGACCCGGCACCCTTTCGGGGTGGCGATGTTCGAGCAGTAGCGTCCGGGCGAGGTGACGGCGTCCGTCGCGACTCCAGGCGAACGGCGGGGAAGGGGGCAAGTTCCGCGCCGAATGAGGGTTGCGCGCCGCTCCGGCTCTCAACACGAGATCTGGTCGCGGGTCGTCCGCAGTGAAATCTCGAAGACGGCGGCTCGCGTGGAATGGGCGATTGTCATGGGCGCGACGTCGGCCCGCGCGCGCTGGTCCGAGAGGGCCACAGGCTTGACCGAAACGCTCTCGCCACACTAGCTTATGCGGCTTGCGGGACGGCGGGGACAGCACAACCTCGTGGTGGTTGTAGCTCAATCGGTTAGAGCGCCGGACTGTGGCTCCGGAGGTTGCGGGTTCAAGTCCCGTCAGCCACCCTGTTTGTGAGCGGATGCCATAGGTCCGTAGCTCAATTGGTAGAGCACCGGTCTCCAAAACCGGGGGTTGCAGGTTCGATTCCTGCCGGGCCTGTTCTCACAGGGAGCAGGCAACAGGCAGCAGGCAACGGGCAGGAAGTGCGAGGAGCAGCCTGTTGCCAGTTGCCTGTTGCCTTGGCCCTCGAGGAATGGCGCTATCGTCTAGTGGCCTAGGACACAGCCCTCTCAAGGCTGGTACACGGGTTCGAATCCCGTTAGCGCTATGCCAGCCCCGATGGGGCCCCATCGTCTAACGGTCAGGACACCACTCTTTCAAGGTGGTAATACGGGTTCGATTCCCGTTGGGGTCATCGGATCCGGACTGGCGCCGCTAGCTCAATTGGCAGAGCAAGTGACTCTTAATCACTAGGTTGAAGGTTCGATTCCTTCGCGGCGCATCGCAGGCGGAAAGACGGAAGGGCGCAACGACGCAAGGTGACCTTGCTCGCTGCGCCTTTTTCATTGCGCCTTTGCGCCTTCGCGCCCCTGCGTCTTTGCGTCTTCGCGTCTTTGCGTCTTTCTTCCGAGCATGTCCATCCTCGTTACCGGCGGCGCGGGGTACATCGGCAGTCACACCTGCCTCGAGCTGCTCCGCGCCGGACACGATCTCGTCGTCGTCGACAACCTCTCCAACAGTCACGCCGAAGCGCTCACCAGGGTGCGGGCGCTCTCCGGCCGGGATTTCGTCTTCCACCGGGAGGACATTCGCGACGCCGGGGCGATGGCGCGAATTTTCTCCGCGGGGCGGATCGAGTCGGTCATCCACTTCGCCGGGCTCAAGGCGGTCGGCGAGTCGGTCCAGAAGCCGCTGCTCTACTGGGACAACAACGTCACCGGCACCCTGGTCCTCCTGGAGCAGATGGAAAAGGCCGGCGTCAAATCGATGGTGTTCAGCTCGTCGTGCACCGTCTACGGCGATCCCGCGTCGGTGCCGATTCGCGAGGATTTTCCGCTCTCCGCGGTGAATCCCTACGGCATGACCAAGCTCACCATCGAGCGGATCCTTCACGACATTCACCGCGCCGATCCGTCCTGGACCATGGCGGTGCTCCGTTACTTCAATCCGGTCGGTGCCGATCCGAGCGGCGCCATCGGAGAAGATCCCAACGGCATCCCCAACAATCTGGTGCCCTACGTTTCCCAGGTGGCAATCGGGAAGCACCCGGAGGTCCTGGTCTTCGGCAGTGATTACCCGACGAAGGACGGCACCGGCGTGCGCGACTTCATCCACGTCACCGATCTCGCGATCGGTCATCTGAAGGCGCTCGAACGGCTCCGCGTCCGCCCCGGCATTCTCACGGTGAACCTGGGCACCGGCGCCGGGTATTCGGTGCTGGAGATGATCCATGCCTTCGAGCGCGCCACGGGCCGGAGCATTCCCTATCGGAAAGTCGCCCGCCGGCCCGGCGATGTCGCCGAAGCCTGGGCCGATCCCACGCTCGCGCAGCAGGAATTGGGTTGGGTCGCGACGCGCGGACTGGATGTGATGTGCGAGGATGCGTGGAGATGGCAGGTCAAGAATCCCAACGGCTACGCCTAGGCAGCAGGCAACAGGGAGCAGGCAACAGGCAGCAGGCAGGTTTTCTGTTGCCCGTTGCCTGTTGCCTGTTGCCTATGTCGTCACTCCCTCCAGCAACGATCTCACTCTCGGCATCGCCCCTCGAATATCCTCGAGCGACACCGCTCCCGCCGACAGCCTGAACCACCCCGACTCCCCACTCAGCCCAAACGCCTGAAACGGCACGACCGCCACGCCGGCGCGCTCCAGAAGCAGCTTCCGGATGGCCTCGTTGTCGGCGATCGTCACCCCTCCGACACTCCTTCCGGCCAGGTCGAGGCGCAGCGACAGATACATCGCCCCCTGCGGGCGCACGCAGTCGACCGGATACCCCTCGTCCCGCAAGGCGTTGAACCCGCTATGCAGCGCATCGAGTCGCGCGAGCAGCGCGGCGGTCATCGTTGCACGGAATGTCTCGATCGCGGCGCTGTCCCGCAGAAAGGCCGCCGTCGCCACCTGCTCCGGTCTCGGCGCCCACGCTCCCACGTGGCCCAGGAAATCCTTGAGGCGCGCGATCACCGCGGGGGCGCCGAGCGCCCAGCCGACCCGGAGGCCGGTGGCGGCGAATGCTTTCGAAATCCCGTCCACGATGACGAGCCAGGGAGCGGCCTCGGGCACCATCGCCAGCGGATGGGGATGCTCGAGCCCCTCGAACAGCAGCGAGCCGTACATCAGGTCGTAGAGCACGAAGAGCGGCCGCTGGCCCGACATGGCCCTCCGTCCGTTCTCCTGAACGACGGCTTCGAGAATCGCGCGAAGCTCCTCGGCGGGGAGCACGGTGCCGGTGGGATTTCCGGGGGAACAGAGGCAAAGCAGCGTCGCTTCCCCGAGCCAGGGCGCCAGCTCGTCGGCCGTCGGCTGGAACCCCCGCTCACGGTCCGCCGCGATCACCCGCTCCCGGGCGCCGACGAACCTCGAGTAGTGGTCGTTGTTCCAGCTGGGTACCGAGTAGAGCACCGTGTCTCCCTCGTCCACCAGGCAGCGTACCGCGCCGTAGATCGCGGGACGGCCACCGCCGGTGATCACCACCGACTCGAGCGGGAAGGTCACCCCGTGCTCCCGGGAGACGTATTCCACGACCGCCTGGCGGAGCGAAAGCAGCCCGTCGCTCGGAGGGTAGTTGGTTTCTCCGGCGGACAGCGCCTGGACCAGAAGATCCCTGAGCGGCGCCGGAATCGGGAACTGGCGGGGATCGAAATCGCCGACGGTGAGGTTGCAGACGGCGCGGCTAGCCGAGGCGGCTCGGACTTCCGCCGAGATCCTGAGGATCTCGGATCCCCGGAGCCGCTTTGCCATGCCGGAGAGGACGGAGTCGAGGGCGGCCTGATCACCGAAATCGAGACGACCCGGCGGAGTGGCGACGGTCATACCTGAAAGGTAGCGGCCGTTAATGTTTTAGGTAACTTTAGGTCCGGTTCAGCAGCCCCAGTCGCCCTTCAGGAGGACTCGTGCACATTCTCGTAGTCGAGGACGACGTTCGGACCGTTGGTTTCCTGCAGCAAAGCCTCGAGGAAGACGGCCACTCGGTAGACGTGGCACTCGACGGGCGGACAGCGCTCGCCAAGGCACGGGGCAAGCCGCCACACGATCTGATCGTACTCGACATTCAGATCCCCGAGCCCAATGGGCTGGAAGTGTGCACCACGATTCGCCAGGAAGGGATTACCGCGCCCATCCTGATCCTGACCGGCCGGGACACACCCCAGGACGTGGCGATCGGTCTCGATGCCGGAGCGGACGACTACCTGGTGAAGCCGTTTGCACTGGTCGAGCTCCTGGCGCGAGTCCGGGCGCTGACTCGCCGCCAAGCCGCACCCGGCGTCAAGGGAATCCTGCAGGCGGGCTCGCTCGAGCTCGACCGACTCAAGCGGAGCGTCCGGCGGAGCGATCGGGCGATTCCGCTGGCCCCCCGGCAGTTCCGCCTGCTCGAGTATCTGATGCTCCACACCGGCCGCGCCGTCAGCCGCTCCGAGCTGCTTCGGGAAGTCTGGAACCTCAATTTCGACCCCGAATCGAATCTGGTGGACGCGCACATTTCCACTCTTCGGAGTGCGCTGGAGCGCGCGGGAGAGCCCCGGCTGATTCACACCGTTCGTGGAGTGGGCTACACGCTCAAAGCCGATCCTACCTGACATGCGGTCGTTCCGCTCTGCGCTGGCACTGCGGGTGGCCGTCCAGGCCCTCGTGCTGTCGGCGGTTGTGCTGGTTGGCGCCACCCTGATCCTCCGCGCCTATCTCCTCTCGGCGGTGGATGCCTCGTTGCGCGGGATCGCCGAGATCGAAGCGCAAAGCGGCATCAGCAAGACCGACGATAAATTCATCTTTCATACCGGGACGTTTCCCCGGGCTCCCACCGACACCGTCCCCCAGCTGAGTCCATGGGCGCAGCTCCTGTCGCCGGACGGAACACCGAAGGTCTGGAGCACCAACCTCACCGCTCCCATCCCGGTCCCAGGCAGAGCCGCGCGGGAGGCTCGTCAGGCCGGGCTCAGCTTTGCCACCCACGAGGTGGCCGGCAGGCCGGTTCGCACCGTGATCTACTCGCTCGGGCTGGTGAGCGAGCGGCATGCCGGGCAGCTCCTTCAGATCACCGAGTCGCTCGAGCCGATGCGGGGGACATTGTGGACCTTCATCTGGCTCCTCGCGGTGCTCGGGGTGATGGGCACCGGACTCGCCTGGGTCGCGGGGTGGGGAATCGCCGGCAGGGCCCTGCGACCGGCACTCGAGATTACCTCGGAGGCGGAATCGATCGGGGTGAACGAGCTGGGACGCCGGGTCACGGAGAATCGGGATCTGATCGAGTTCAACCGGATGGCGGTCGCCTTCAACGCGCTCCTGCAGCGGATCGAGCACGCCGTCACAGGCACACGGCGCTTCACGTCCGATGCCAGCCACGAGCTTCGGGCGCCCCTCACGGTCCTGCGCGGCGAGTTGGAGCTCGCGCTCACCCGGCCGCGCAGCGCGGCCGACTACGAAGAGGTCATTCGCCGTTGCCTCGACGAGGTCCTGCGGCTGGTGCGCCTGGCCGACGATCTGTTGACGCTCACTCGCGTGGAGGGGGGCGTGGTCGGGAGCAAACGCGCCGAGGTGGATTTGGACGATGTGGCTGCTCGCGCGGTGGCGCGGAAGTCGGGACTCGCCGCCACTCGCGGAGTGCACGTGGTGCTCGAGGGGACCGCGGGCACCGTCCTTGGCGATGCCGATCTGCTGCTCCGGGCGGTGGACAGTCTGCTCGAGCATGCGATCATGGCTTCCCCTCGAGATGGCAGCGTCCGCGTTCTCCTGGCCGATGGGAGCGGCCGATACCTCCAGGTCACCGATAGCGGGCCGGGACTCAACCGGGATGAGGTTTCCGGCGTGTTCCAGCGGTTCTATCGCTCGAACCGGCCGCGAAACGCCTCCGATGAATCGGGCCTCGGTCTGCCGATCGCGCGAGCCGTTGCGCTGAGTCATGGAGGGACCTTCGACTATGTCGGCAACGATCCCGGGGCGTCGTTCCGGCTGTGTCTGCCGGCGTCGTAGGCGTGAGAGGGCGCAACGACGCAAAGGCGCAAAGGTGTGACGAGGCAACGAGGCAACGAGGCAAGGAGATGGGGTATGAGAGGCTTACTGGTCGTTGTCACATTGCCGCTTTGCCTCTTTGCCTCTGCCCAGCTTGAAGCCCAATCTGCAGCATCGGATCCAGCGCTCACCGCCCGCATCGACTCGGTGTATTCCCGTTTCTCCACCCCCGGCTCGCCCGGTTGTGCCCTCGGGGTTTCACGGGGAGGAGTGACCTTTACGCGTGGTTACGGTCTCGCCAGCGTCGAGCTGGGGGTACCGATCACTCCCGCGACGGTGTTCGACATCGGTTCGGTGTCCAAGCAATTCACCGCGATGAGCGTGGTCCTGCTGGCCCAGGATGGCAAACTTTCCCTGGACGACGAGATTCAGAAATTGGTGCCCGAAGTGCCCCGGTATGCGAAGCCGGTCACGATCCGGCAGCTCCTGCATCACACCAGCGGACTCCGCGACTATATCGATATTCTCGGCTGGAGCGGCATCGGCGATGAGGCGGTCACCACCGACGCCGATGCGCTGCGGGCGATCTCCCGGCAGAAGGGCACCAACTTCGAGCCCGGCTCGGAATTCCTCTACAGCAACAGCGGCTTTTTCCTGCTTTCCGTCGTTGTGAAGCGAGCCAGCGGAGTATCCCTCCGCGATTTCGCGGCCCGCCGGATTTTCGCGCCGCTCGAGATGACCCACACCCAGTACGTGGACCGGCATGACATGATCGTGCCGGGGAAGGCGGGCTCGTACGGCGAAGGTCCAAACGGCGGATTCGTGCTCGCGCTCGCCAACTGGGAACAAACCGGCGACGGCGCGGTGAATACGACCGTGGAGGACTTGTTCAAGTGGGACCGGAATTTCGAAACCGGGACCGTAGGTGGCAGCGCGGGATTGCGCGAGATGCAGACCCCCGGCGTCCTGACCGGCGGCAAACCGATTGCCTACGCACTCGGTCTCACGGTGGACAGCCTTCGGGGTGCGCGCCGAGTGTCGCATGGAGGCTCCTGGGCGGGCTTCCGGGCGCATCTGCTCCGGTTTCCCGATCTGAAGGTCTCCCTCATCTCGCTCTGCAATCTCTCCAGCAGCAACCCCGGGCTATTGAACCAGCGGGTCGCGGAGCTGCTGCTCCAGGGCACGCTGGGGCCGACGCAGCCGTTCACGGCGTTCCGCCCCTCCAGCGCCGCGCCATTCCGCCCGCCACCCGAGGCGCTCGCCGGCATGGCGGGCACCTATCACACCGACGAGCTGCTGGCCGACTGGGTGGTCACCGTCCGCGGCGACTCGGTCTTCGCCCAGCCGGGTTTGGGCGCCGAGTTTCCGCTCCGACCCACGGGCTCCGGAGTCTTCAATGCCTTCGGAACCCGGGTGACACTCGTCCGCAGCGGAGATCGTGTCACCGGTCTCACACTCGACAACCGCGGTCTGCGCAACTTCCAGCTCACGAAAGTCACTCCATGATCCACCGGATCCTGCTGCCGCTCTTTGTGCTTGCCCTTCCCGCCGCCGCGCAAACCGCGCCCGCGCGGCCTCTGAAGGATCTCGACGCCCGAATTGCCGCGGCGCTTCCCCACGTCGTGAGCTGGCGACGGGACATCCACGAACATCCGGAGCTCTCCAACCGGGAAGTCCGCACCGCGAAGCTCGTCGCCGATCAGCTCACCAGGCTCGGGCTCGAGGTGAGAACCGGTGTGGCGAAGACCGGCGTGGTCGGCGTGCTGCGCGGCGGAAAGCCGGGCCCGGTGGTGGCGCTCCGCGCCGACATGGACGCCCTCCCCGTCACCGAGCTGGTGGATCTGCCCTTCAAGTCGACGGTGCGGACCGAGTTCAATGGGCAGGAGGTCGGTGTCATGCATGCCTGCGGGCACGACACCCACGTCGCCATGCTGCTGGGCGCGGCGGAAGTGCTTGCCGGGATGCGCGCGGACATTACCGGCACCGTGAAGTTCATTTTCCAGCCCGCCGAAGAAGGCGCTCCGCGCGGCGAGCGCGGCGGCGCCGGGCTCATGATCGAGGAAGGCGCGCTGGAGAATCCCGCCCCGGGCGCGATCTTCGGCCTGCACGTCTGGCCTGACTTCGTGGGCACCATCAGCTACCGGAGCGGCCCGATGATGGCGGCTTCGGACCAGCTCTACATCACGATCAAGGGACGACAGACCCACGGCGCCCAGCCGTGGGGAGGGATCGACCCCATCGTCGTGGCGTCGCAGGTCGTGATCGGGCTCCAGACGATCGCCAGCCGCCAGATCAACGTGACCCGCCAGCCGGCCATCATCACCGTCGGCATGATTCAGGGCGGCACCCGGTTCAACATCATCCCCGACAGCGTGGTGCTTCAGGGAACGATTCGCACCTTCGACGAAGACATGCGGCGCGACATCAAGGAGCGGATCCGGCGGACCGTCGAGTCCATCTCCGCGAGCGCCGGGGCCACCGGCACGGTGGACTTCGGCACCGGCAACAACCCGGTGACGATCAACGACCCCGCCCTCACCGCCAGGATGCTCCCCACCCTCGAGCGTGTCGCGGGCCGGGGCAACGTCACGATCGGCGAGCTCTCGACCCCGGCGGAAGATTTCTCGCTTTACCAGCAGCGGATTCCGGGGCTGTTCGTCTTCCTTGGCATCGTTCCGAAAGACCGGGACAAGGCCACGGCACCGCGAAATCATTCTCCCAGCTTCTTCGTCGACGAGGCCGTCTTACCGCTTGGCGTGCGCACCCTGACGAGCCTCGCGCTCGACTGGCTCGCCGCCAATCCCACCCCTCGGTGACCGCATGATGCACGGCGCGGCACTTCTCGCCTCGCTCCTGCTCCAGCAGGGTCCGGCGTACGATGTGGTGATCCGGGGCGGCAGGGTGCTCGACGGCAGCGGCAATCCCTACGTATACGCCGACGTCGGCATCCGGGGTGATCGCATCGTCGCGGTGGGAAGTCTCTCCGGGGCGACGGCACGCAGGGTGGTGGACGCGCGCGGGAAATACGTCACCCCGGGATTCTTCACCCTGCACGAGCACATCGAGCCCGCCATTCTGCGGGGCCACGGGACGCTGGCCAACTTCACCACCCAGGGCTTCACCACCGCGGTGATCGACGCCGACGGCCGCAGTGCGATCTGGCCACTCACCAAACAGCGCGATTCGATCGCGAAGATGGGGTCGGCGCTCAATCTGGTGCCGATGGTGGGTCATGGAACCGTGCGGGGGCTCGTGATGGGCAGCGACTTCCAGCGAGCCGCGCGTCCCGACGAAATCGAGCGGATGAAGGCCCTGGTGAAGCAGGGAATGGAGGAGGGAGCCTTCGGACTCACCGCGGGGCTGGAATACAGTCCCGGGCGGTGGAGCACCGAGGACGAGGTGCTCGAGCTGGCGAAAATGGTCGCGCCCTATGGCGGACACTATCAGGCCCACCTGAGGAGCCAGGGCCAGCATCCGAAATGGCAGCTCCCCAGTACGCCGGGGAAGCCGGTGACCAACATCGACGCCGTGATGGAGACGATCACGATCGCGCGTGCCGCGGGGATTCCGGCGATGATGGATCACCTGCACCCGAAGGGGCCGCGGGAGTGGGGATCGGGAAGAATCATCACCCAGCTGGCCGATCAGGCGTGGAAAGACGGCCTCGAGATCTACATCAACATGCATTCGTACGAGGCCTACGACGAAACGATCGTCCTTGTCCCACGGTGGGCGCTGCTCAAGCGGCCGGTGCCGGGACTCGGTCAATTCGATTCCGACCATCCCGGGGCCGACTACTCCGACATGCGGGCCACCCTGCGCCGCCGGCTGGCCGATCCCGACACCGCGCGCATCATCCGGCGCGACATCGCCTACGAAATCGATCGGGGCGGCGGCCCCGACGGGCTCCTCATCATGGATTTCCCCGACAAATCGCTGGTCGGGAAGAAGCTGGGCGATGTCGCCCGAAGCCGGAACGAGGACCCGGTGGACACCGCGATCTGGATGCAACTGACCGGGTTCGACCGTCCGGGGGGGATCGAGTGGCGGGCGTTTGCCGTCTCGCTGCTCGATCTCGAAGAATTCATGCGGAAGGACTACACCGCGGTCTGCACCGATCGGAGCGGCGAGACTCCCGAGATGCGTCGCAATCCCTTCGTACATCCGGGTACCTTCGGCACCGTGCCCCGCCTGATTCGCACTTTCGCGCTGGAGCGGCATACGATCACGCTGCCCCACGCCATCCGGTCGCTCACGGCGCTCCCGGCGCAAATCCTCGGACTCAAGGATCGGGGACGGATCGGCGAAGGGATGCTGGCCGACATCGTCGTCTTCGATCCCGATCTGATTCGGGACAAGGCCACCTACTTCGAGCCGTTCCAGTACAGCGAAGGGATCAGCCACGTGCTGGTGAACGGCGCATTCGTAATCGACGAAGGAAAGCCGACCGCGGCCAGGCCCGGCCGGATGCTGACCCGGCAGCGCACGGCGCGGCGTTCGTGACGGCGGCCGCGCGCCCGGAGCTGGTTCGCACCATCGGCCGGTGGGCCCTCGCCGGCCTGGTCATCAACGGCGTGATCGGCAGCGCGATCTTCGGCATGCCGTCTCTCATCGCCGGCAAGCTCGGCCGCGCCGCGCCCTGGGCGTGGATTCTGGCTGCCGTCCTCATCGGCGTCGTCATCGCCTGCTTTGCCGAGGTGGCTTCCCGGTTTCGCGATGCCGGCGGACCCTACCTCTATGTACGGGAGACGTTCGGACGATTTGCCGGCATCCAGACCGGATGGATGGCCTACCTCGCGCGGCTCACCGCGTCGGCGTCGGTGGCGAACCTGTTCGTGATTTACCTCGGAGAGTTCTGGCCCGGCTTCGCCCGGCGTGAAGTGGGTGTGGCGGTGCTCGCGCTGCTGCTCGGGACGCTCGCGTTCGTCAACTTCCGCGGCGTGGGACAGGGATCCCGGATCAGCAGCGTCATCGCCGCGGCGAAACTCACCGGGCTCG
>Ga0070707_100001694_pt1 | contig 21268 bp, 24 predicted proteins | sample KBSK5502metaG_FD_65468 | JGI IMG/M metagenome (GOLD analysis project Ga0070707, IMG submission 65468) | Corn, switchgrass and miscanthus rhizosphere microbial communities from Kellogg Biological Station, Michigan, USA - KBS K5-50-2 metaG | ecosystem: Host-associated > Plants > Roots >...
CATCCCTTCGACGACGGCCCCGCGGTGATCCTCGAGCGCTCCGTCGAGGCCACGGCTCGTGGGCTCGGCACCGACGGCGCCGCGTACCGTGAGGCGATGACCCCGCTGGTGGAAGCGGCGGACCGGCTGCTCCCCGACCTCCTCGCTCCCCTGTGGCCGCCCCCGCGGCATCCCCTGCTCGTGGCCCGCTTCGGCGGGAGGGCGATCGCCTCCGCCCGTCGCGCGGCGTTACGCCTGTTCCGCGGGGAGCGCGCCCGCGGCTTCTTTGCGGGCCTCGCGGCCCACTCGGTGCTTCCCCTGGAGTCTGCCTTCACGGCGAGCTTCGGCTACCTCTTCGCCCTGCTCGGCCACACGTCCGGCTGGCCCGTGGCCCGCGGCGGCTCACAGAGGATCGCGGACGCGCTCGCCTCCTGCCTGAGGAGCCTCGGAGGAGAGATCGAGACCGGACGGCGCGTGGCGAGTCTCGACGACCTGCCCCCGTGCCGCGCGGTTCTCCTGGACGTCACGCCGCGCCAGATCCTGCGGATCGCAGGCGCACGGCTGCCGGCGCGCTACCGTCGCGCACTCGAGCGCTACCGCTACGGTCCCGCCGCCTTCAAGCTCGACATGGCCCTCGCCGCTCCCATCCCCTGGAAGGATCCCGTGTGCGCTCGCGCCGCCACCGTCCACCTCGGGGCGACGCTCGACGAGATATCGGCCTCGGAGCGCGCCCCGCACGCCGGTCAGGTCGCGGAGAGGCCCTACGTGATCCTCGCGCAGCAAAGCCTCTTCGATCCGAGCCGCGCGCCCTCGGGACGGCACACCGCATGGGCCTACTGCCATGTCCCCCACGGCTCGACGATCGACGCCGCGGGCAGGATCGAGGCCCAGATCGAACGGTTCGCTCCCGGGTTCCGCGACGTGGTCCTCGCCCGTCACGTCACCACCCCCGCCGCATTCGCTCTGTACGACGAGAACTACGTGGGCGGGGACATCGCCGGAGGATCGGCGGCTTTCCCCCAGCTCTTCTTCCGACCGACGTTTCGGCTCGTGCCGTACGCGACCCCCGACCCGGGGCTCTTCATCTGCTCATCGTCCACGCCGCCCGGCGCCGGGGTCCACGGGATGTGCGGTTACCTGGCGGCGCGCGTCGCGCTCGCGCGGGCCTTCCGGTGACGCCGGGAATGTGTCTACAATCGATTCTCTACGTAGCCGTGACGGAGGCGCCATGATCATCGCTGCGATCCTTCTCTCGACGAGCCTGACGGCGGTCGTCGTCGCCGTCGACCCGCAGGCGCGGACGATCACCGTCCGCGCCGGCGGCGCCGCGCGGGACGTGACGTTCCCGGTCGAAGCGCGGGCGTGGCAACGCGCCGGCGCGCTGTCGCCGGGCCAGAAGGTCCTGCTCACCTTCAGGACTGCCGGCGCGGGACAGCCGCAAGTGGTTACGCAGATCGCAAGGCCCGCGCCGCCGGCCACTCGCCCCGCTCCGCGGCTCCGCGGTCAGGCTGGGCCCGCCGCCGCCGCCCCTCCGGCGCGGCCGACCCCCGCGCCTTCGCCCGCGGCCTCCGCGTCGCCGAGCGCGCAGCCTTCACGGTTGCCCACCGACACCGTCGGCCCGCTGCGCGATCCTCGTGTGGACGCGAACACCGACCCGCGCCAGAACCCCCTGCGCGACCCCCGCGTCGTGCCCGGCCTCACCGAGCCCGCGCCGACGCCGACGCCGACGGCGACGCCCACACCACCGCCGCGCTGACTCAGCCCTTCTTGCCCGCGACGAGCGCGGCCAGCGCCTGCCGGCTCATCCGCAGGCTGTCGAGCGGGCTGCCCGCGCTGTAGTCCTGCTCGACGTAGTAGTACTTCACCCCCGCCTTCGCGGCGGCGGGAAGGAACGCGGCGTAGTCGATCGCCCCCCGGCCGATCTCCTTGAAGGCCTCCTTCGGCACCTTGCCTTCGTCGTACTGGACCGGCGTGCCCGTGGCCTTGTCCTTGAGGTGCACGAGAGGGACGCGCCCGGAGTAGGTCTGGACCATCTTCACCGGATCGACGCCGGCGATGCTGGACCAGAACGTATCGAGCTCCAGGCCGAGCGCCTCCTTCGGCGTTTCCTTGAGCAGAAGCTCGATCGGCCGCACGCCGTCGATGGCCTCGTACTCGAAGGCGTGGGGATGGTACGCGAGGCCCAGTCCCGCCCGGCGGCACGCCTCCCCCGCCTTCGCGAGCTTCGTCGCGAGGCCGCGGTAGACGTCGAGGCCCCCGCGCTCGGCCCGCATCAGGTAGACGACGACGAGAAACTGGAGGCCCTGCGACTTCGCCTCGTCGATGGCCTGGTTCCAGGTGTAACTCTCGGGGAGCAGGTCTCCCGAGCCCGCCCACGCCTGGCGGTTGCCGGTGACGAGGTACGTCGGAGCGTACGCGCTCGACTGCTTGAGGCCGGCGGCCTTCAGCGCCGGGCCGAGAGAGGGCAGCAGGCCGCTCTCGACGTACCGGTAACCCAGATCCGCGATCGCCTTCAGGGTGCCCGCCGTGTCGGCCTTCATCTGGTCGCGGACGGTGTAGAGGGCGACGCCCAGATGCTCGAGGACCGAGGCCTCGGCCGCGTGGGCGGCGGAGGGATGAAGCAGGCCGGGGGTCATCAGCCCGGCTGTCCCCACTGCCGACGACTTCAGGAACGAGCGCCTCGAGAAATGCGTGTCCGGCATCTGCCACCTCCGATCGCGCGGCCGCGCCATCGCCCGTCGCGCTTCGCTAGCGCGCACGTTAGCACAACCCGGTCGCATCGGGCCGGCCCCGCGTACGGCATGCTAGAGTGCGTTTTCCGAGAGCGCCATGAACCGTCTCCTTCTCCTGGCCGCGGCCGTGGTCGTGGCGGCTTCCGCCGGTCCCGGCCAGAAGTGGCAACGTGTCGCCGATGGCGTGATGGTGAGCGCCCAGGGCGTCCACGTCCGCCTCCGCGCCTGCTCCGACAGGATCGTGCGGGTGACGGCCTGGCCCGACGGCGCGCCGGAGCCATCGCGAGCGAGCCTGGCCGTGGTGGCCCGCTGGGCGCCGGCGCGGTTCGACGTGCGCGCCGACGAGCGGGAGGCGGTCCTGTCGACGCCGCGGCTTCGCGCCCGGGTTGCGCTCGACTCGGGCCAGGTGTCGTTCGAGGATGCTTCGGGCCGGCCGCTGCTGCGCGAACCTGCGGCCGGCGGCAAGACCTTCCGGCGCGTCACCACGCAGGGCGAACCGACATACGAGGTGAGCCAGGCCTTCGAGACGCGCGATGACGAGGGCCTCTACGGCCTCGGCCAGCACCAGGACCGATTGCTCGAACTGCGCGGCCGCGACCTCGACCTGTGGCAGCACAACCGCGAGATCGTCGTTCCCACGCTCATCAGCAGCCGCGGCTGGGGGCTGCTGTGGGACAACCCCTCGCACATGCGCTTCGGCTCACCCGAAGATGTCGTTCCCGTCCCGGCGCAGAGTCTCCTGGACGAGACCGGCCGGCCCGGTGCCCTCACGGCGACCTACTTCGCCGACCGCGATCTGCGTCAGCCTCTGGAGGCGCCCGCCGCGGGCCTTCCCGATGCATCCATGCTGCCGCCCGAGATCGCGCCGAAGATCCGGGCGGTGAGGTGGACCGGCTCCCTCGTCCCCGGCGCGACCGGAGAATACGGGCTCTACAGCCACCGGACGCTCAACTACGTGAAGCTCTGGCTCGACGACACGCTCCTCATCGACTACTGGAGCCTCTTCGTGCGTGCCGACGAGGCGGTGAGGGTGCCGCTCGAGGCAGGCCGGCGCTATCACCTGAGGATCGAGTGGCGGCGCGGCGACGCCAACGGGCCGTTCGACCTGCGCTGGCTGCCGCCGCGCGCCGCCGGCCGGCCGGCTCGGCTCTGGTCCGCCTCCGGCGAGGGCCTCGACTATTACTTCATCCAGGGCGCGAGCCTCGACGAGGTGATCGCCGGCTACCGCGAGGCGACCGGCCGGGCGCCGCTGCTGCCGAAGTGGGCCTACGGCTACTGGCAGAGCCGCGAGCGCTACCACAGCGCGGCCGAGCTGCTGGACGTGGTGCGCGAGTTCCGCCGGCGCCGCTTTCCGCTGGACGTGATCGTCCAGGACTGGCGGTACTGGCGTGACAAGCAGTGGGGCACTCACGAGTTCGATCCGGCGCGCTTCCCCGACCCGAAGGGAATGGTGGACGAGGCCCATCGCCTGAACGCGCGGGTACTGATCTCGGTGTGGCCCAAGTTCGACACGGGGACCGCCAACTTCGAGGAGATGAGGCGGGCCGGCTTCCTCTATCCCTATACGCTCGACCGCGGCATCAAGGATTGGCTCGGCGACGCGTTCTCCTTCTATGACGCCTTCAATCCCGCGGCCCGCGAGCTGTACTGGCGCCAGATCAAGGACGCGCTCTTCGCGAAGGGCTTCGACGGCTGGTGGATCGATGCCGACGAGCCCAACCTCGTCGACGACCCGACGCCGGAGGAGCAGGCCGAGATCATCAGCCCCACTGCGCTCGGCCCGGGCGCCCGCGTCCTGAACGCCTATCCGGTCGTGCACACCGGTGGACTCTACGAAGAGCTGCGCAAGGCCGCACCCGACCGGAGGGTCGCGATCCTCACCCGCTCGGCCTGGGCGGGCAGCCAGCGTCACGGCGCGATCGCGTGGTCGGGAGACACGGTCGGGCGCTGGGAGGTGCTCCGCGCCCAGATCCCCGCCGGCCTCTCCTACTCGCTTTCGGGTCTCCCGTACTGGACGCACGACATCGGCGGCTTCAGCGTGGACTATCCGGGCGGCAATGCGAACGAGGATTACCGGGAGCTCTTCGTCCGCTGGTTCCAGCTCGGCGCCTTCTGCCCGATCTTCCGGGCCCACGGCCAGACGACCGAGCGCGAGCCCTGGTTCTTCGGGGGACCGGAGCACCCGGCGTATCGCACCCTCCTCCGCTTCGCCGAGCTGCGCTATCGGCTGCTCCCCTACGTCTATTCGCTGGCCGCGCGGGTGACCCTCGACCACGACACGATGATGCGGGCGCTGGTCATGGATTTTCCCGAAGACCCGAAGGCTCGCGAGACCTCCGACCAGTTCCTCCTCGGGCCCGCGCTGCTCGTGAGCCCCGTGACGTCTCCCGGCGTGCGCTCGCGGCCGGTCTACCTTCCGGCGGGTCGCTGGTACGACTTCTGGACGGGTGATCGCCTCGAGGGCGGCCGTACGGTGGAAGCTCCCGCGCCCTACGACTCGCTGCCCCTCCACGTGCGGGCGGGCTCGATCGTGCCCTTGGGTCCTTCCCGCCAGCATGCCTTCGACGGACCCGACGATCCGGTCACGCTCCAGGTCTACGAGGGACGGGACGGCGCCTTCGCGCTCTACGATGACGACGGGCTCACCAACGCCTATGAGTCCGGCGCCTGGATGCGAATCCCCGTCACCTGGAGGGATGCCGATCGCACGCTGACCCTCGGGGCCGCCGCGGGCGGCTTCGCCGGCGCGCCAAAGGAGCGCACGTTCGAGGTGGTGTTCATCGGGCCCGGCCGGGCCGTTCCGTATGGAGCCGGGCACGGCGCGCTCGTTCGGTACGAGGGACGCCCGGTCGTCGTACGTCCCTGAGGCGAAGCGCCGGCTACTTCATGGTTTCGCCGGCGCCGGATGTCGACGGCGGGCGGCGGTCGAGCGCACGTACAGCAGGTAGGCGACGATCGCCAGGTTGCCCACCAGGATGGCTCCCTTCACCGTCGACGGGTGGCGGACCAGCTCGTAGATCTCGACGGGGAGATACAACCCGCCCGCAACGATCGCGAACCACTCGGCCCACGGCCTCAAGTGCCAGAGACCGTACGCCTCGATGAAGCGTACGAGCGAGTAGGCGAAGGCTCCGCCGGCGAGCAGCCACAGCCGGGAGCTGTTCACGCGAGCGGCCGCCTGGATGAAGACGCGGGGATAGTGCCGCGCCGGGTTCAGATGCAGGTGCCGAACGATCGTCTCCGCCACGTGCTGCGCATCGCGGTGGACGAGCGAGAGCAGGCCGAATCCCGCGACGAGCACGAGCAGGCCCTTGGCCGCCTCGAACACCGCCACCGCGCGTACGCCGGCCACACTCGTCGCTGCTCTCACCGCCGACGCCTCCGATGAACCGCTCTCGCCGGCGGGTTCAGTTCTTCGGCGCGAAGTAGCCGAGCTTGTGGCGGAGGTCCAGGTTCAGGTGGGTGGGCGTGCGCACCACCACCCGGCGCCAGTGGCCGTCGTGCGCGGGGTTGTTGGAGACGTACCCCAGCCCGTACTGTGAGCGCAGCTCCTGCGCGAGCCGATCGTAGACCCCGTCGAGCTGCGACACGTTCTTGAGGAAATGGGCCTGGCCGCCGGTGGCCTTCCCGAGCGCCGAGAAGAAGAACGTCGACTGGTCCGGGTTGAGGGGCCGTGCGGAGGCAGGCACCTCGGCGCCGTAAAGGCCGACGCCGTAAACGCCGATCCCGGTATGCTTGGCGAGGTCGAGGACCTGCTCGTCGGTGACGGAGGAAGCGGTGTCCTCGCCGTCCGTGAGGACCACCACGGCCCGGCGCCTCAGCTCGCCGTCCCGATGGCGGCGGTCCAGCTCCTTGAGGGCGACGTAGAGGGCGGTGTAGAGCGCCGTGTCGCCCGTTGCGTGGGTGCTCCGGATCGCCGTCTCGAGCTGAGCCTTGTCGGAGGTGAAGTCCTGCACCACCTCGGCCCGCTGGCTGAACTGCACGACCTGCGCCTCGTCCGCGGCGTGCAGCGTCTTCACGAACCGGCTGGCGGCCGTCTGGGCCTGGCTCAGCTTCGCCTCCATGGACGCGGACGTGTCGATCAATATCGCCAGGGACACGGGGAGGTCTTCACGGGTGAAGATCGTGAGGGGTTGGCGCACCCCCTCCTCCAGCACCTCGAAGTCACCCTCCCCCAGGTCGGTGATGAAACGACCCTTGGGATCGGTGACCGTCACCGCCAGGTTGACGACGTCGATTCCGGTCTTGAATACGGCCAGCCGGCCCGGCGTCAAGGCTGGCGCCTGCGCGTCTGCGAAGCCCGGCCCCAGCAGGGCGAGCAACGCGGCCAGGGAAGCGAGACTCGTGCGCATCCGTCACCTCGTCGCCTGAGAGGACCGCCGGCAGGGGGCGGGCCTCGGCCCAGAGTGTACCAAGAGCAGCCCGAAGTTGTGCCCCCCGAATTCGTGGGGGTGGTGACTCACGAAAGCCGCTCATGCAAACCGCTCGCCACCGGATCCGGACCTGTGCGAGGCCACACGCGGCTGAGTCCGATCCGAGTCGGAAATCGCTCCGCGTGAGTCCAAAATGGATCCGGGCGCGCTATCCTCATGAGTGGAGCGCGATTCGCTCACATGCATCCCGGCAGGCCACCCTCGCCATTGCCGCTGGCTCCCCACGAGCGGGAGACCTTGGAGCGTTGGGCGAGCGGCCGCGACCGGCGACTGGCCCGGCGGGCTTCGATCGTCCTCGGGCTTGCCGCCGGCGAGGAGCCCAAGGTCCTGGCCCGCCGCTTTCGCCTCTCGGAGCCCACCGTCGGAAAGTGGCGGACGCGCTTCGAAGCGAGCCGGCTCGAAGGGCTCGGCGACGCCGCCCGTCCCGGTGCCCCCCGCCGCATCCTGGCCGACGACGTCGAGCGCGTGCTCGACCACCTCCGCCAGCCGCCGCCGGCGGGAACGCAGCGCTGGACGACTCGCAGCCTGGCGCGCGCCTGTCGCGTGAGCCAGACCACCGTCAGCCGGATCTGGCGCGCTCACGGCGTCGATCCTCGCTCCGGCGCGATGCCTCCGCCGGGCCGCTCCGATGGCAACGGCGGCTTCGCGCCGCCGCCGGCCGCAAGCGTCGTGGCCTCCGCCGGCGACGACCGTGGGTTGGAGCTGGCGCGGCTGGCGCGAGAGGTGAGCGAGCTGAAGGCGCTGGCTCCTCCCGAGGAGGCTCCCTTCCTCCGCGTCGCCCTGGAGGCGATCGAGGGCGCGCTATCCTCTTCGGCTCTCCCCCGCCTCCACGCCGCCCGCGAAGGGTCGCGTCTGACCAGGATGCGGACGGCGGCCGCGATCGCGCAGGCCCGAGACCTGGTGGAGGAAGCGCGGACGAGGCTGGCCGAGCTGCGCGCGGCCGGCGACGCGCTCTTCCGGCGGGGGGACGGTTCCGTGAAGGGTGACTGACCGCATCAGCGCGGTGTCTTGCGCCGCCCGAGCAGCTTCTCGTTCTCGGCGCGCAGGCGCCGAACCTCGGCGAGCAGTCTGGGCACGTCTGCGCCGTACCACTCGTTCACGGGCGGCACGAGCGACCACGACGCCGCGATGTGAGGGGGTTGGCACTGCTCGGCCTTGGTGTCCATCTCGGCCATCTCGTCGGGAGAGATGGTCATCGGCGCCAGCTCGGGGTCCTCGTCCTCGTGCGGGGCGCGCGTGCGGTCGATGGCCTTCTCCTTGCCGCCGCGCTTGACCCATTCGTCGAGGGTGTAGGTCTCCTCGGTATCGGCGAGGGTGCCGGGCCGGAAGGAGCGGGTGCTCACGTTCCCGCAGATCGGGCACCGGGTGCGGACCATGACGGGCTCGAGGTCTTCCGACCTACCCCGCCAGGCGACCGTCACCGCCTCTTCGTGGCACGCCTCGCACCGCCACTGGACGTCGATCTTGTCCATTATTCATCGACCCCCGCCTGCGGCGATCATACGCCGGGCGGGGGGGTCAGGCGGCCTGGGGTCGCGGCGCCGGGTGGACGAGGAGCTGCCGGTCTTCGCTCCCCCGCCTGACCGCCAGCCGCACCTCGGGCCCCGACAGCACGATGACGCGCTGCAGGTCGTCGACCGTGGCTACTGGCCGGCCGTTCGCGGCGAGCAGCACGTCGTCCTTGCGCAGGCCCGACGCGTCCGCGGGCGTCCCGGATCCGACGCCCATCACGCGCACGGCTCGCGCCTGCCCGGTCTGCGCCGCGAGCTGCGGCCCGAGCTCTTCGCCGCGCGCGGTGATGCCGATGAACGGCCGCTGCACCTCGCCCTTCTGGATGAGGACCGCGGCCACCCAGCTCGCGGTGGAGGCGGGAACCGCGAAGCCGATGCCGCTCGCGTACGCGATCATGGCGGTGGTGATGCCGACGACGCGTCCCTCGACGTCGACGAGGGGACCGCCGGAGTTGCCGGGGTTGACCGCGGCATCGGTCTGGATGAGCCCTTCGAGGAGTCCTCCCGCATTCGTGGGCAGGCTGCGGAAGAGCGCGCTCACGACGCCCAGGCTCACGGAACGATCGAAGCCCAGGGGATTCCCGATCGCCACCACGAGCTGCCCCACGCCCAAGGGCTCGGCCTCGGCGAGGGCCAACGGCTCCGGTAGCCGCGCCTGTACCCGCACGACCGCGAGATCCGTGTGATCGTCGGCGCCGACCAGCTCGCCCGGGAGGGTGGCGCCGTCGGAGAGGCGCACGCGCAGACCGCCGGGCGAGCGCGCCACGTGCGAGTTGGTGAGGATGTAGCCGTCCTCCGCGAGGACCATTCCGGAGCCCTGGCCCCGCCGATGCGCCAGGCCCACGACGGAAGGCGCGGCACGCGCCACGAGCGCCGCCAGGTCACGTGAGAGCTGCGCGAGCACGCTCATGCCGTCCTCGCGTCGCGGGTCCCCACCTGCGCCGTGACGTCCGTCACTTGCCCCGCCCGCAGCAGCCGCAAGGTGACGCTGCGCCCGATCGCGTCCTCGTCGAGACGGGCGAAGAGGTCACCGGGGCGATTCAGCACGTGGCCGTCGAAGGCGAGCAGCGCGTCGCCGAGCAGCACACCGGCGCGAGCGGCCGCGGTCTCGGGCTGGACCGATGTCACGAGCAGCGCCGCCGGCTGGCCAAGGGCTTTTTCCTGATCCGGTCCCAGGCGCACCGGCATCGTGCCCACTCCCAGGAAGCCGCGCCGGACGTGGCCGTGCGCGGTGAGCGCTTCCGCCACGCGGCGGACGGTGGGCGCGGGCAGCACGACGGCGGTCCCCCTGAGCAGTCCCGCGGTCTTCATGCCGAGGGCTCGTCCCGAGGCGTCGACGACGAGACCGCCCGAGAAGCCCGAGTGCAAGGCGAGGTCGGTCTCGATGAAGCGGTCGACGCGGCCGCCCGCGGGCGTGCGCCAGGCGTCGCCGGCCGCGGAGACGATACCGAGGCCGCCCCGCACGCTGCGATCGGGACGCGAGAGCCCCAGCACGAGGTGGCCCACCTTGACGTCCTCCGCGCCGGCCCATGCCGGGGCGACGAGACCGGAGGCCTGGATGCGCAGCAGGGCGAGATCGGTCGTCGGGTCCCGCCCGACGAGGACGGCCGGGACCGTAGCGCCGTCCGCCAGGCCGACCCGAATGCCGTCATCCCACTCGAGGCAGTGGTGCGCGGTGACGACGACGTCAGGGCCGAAGACGACGCCGCTCGAGGCCGCACGGCGCCGGCCTTCCACCCGCACGACGGACGGCGCGGAGCGCTCCACCACCGCCGCCAGTCGGCCCGAAAGATCACTTGCGATGTCGGACATGGTCCTTCCTCCCACGCCGAGACTACGCGGGCGTGGTGGGTCCGCACATCAGGCAAACGGCCAGGGTGAACCTGGCCAAACAGGCAGGCCTTCGACGTTCTGGCTCATCTCACGAGGCGCCTCGACCTGGCTGCTCCTTGTCCGTCGAACACGGCGTCGGCGCGTTACCAGACGCCGGGGACGAGACGCTTGGTCCGCCCCATGTAGGTCTCGTAGTCCTTGCCGAACTCCTCCCGCATCATCCGTTCCTCGGGACCGAGGCGGAAGGCGAACAGAAGTATCATCGCGACTCCGTAGGACGGGCCCGCGATCCAGTTGGGAAGCACGAGCGCCTGGCCCAGCGAATAGAGCAGGAGCGCTAGATACATCGGGTGGCGGACGTGGCCGTAGATACCGTGGGTGACGAGTTGGTGCTTCTCCCGCACCTCGAGCGTGATTGACCAGTTGGTGCCAAGGTCCGCGTGCGACCGGGCGAAGAGCCACAGCCCGACCACGAGGCACGCGATACCCGCGAAGAGCGGGATCGGGCGAAGCGCGTAGTCCGCGAACGCGAAGACGGGCGCCACGATCCAGATGAGCGGAACGAAAAAGGCGAGCCACGCGAGCGTCAGGAGGGCAATCTCCGACGTCCCCCTCCTGCTCCTGACCACCTTGACCCCGCGGCTCCGCTGCCCATGCGGCGCCCGGATCATCACCATCGCAAGGCTGCTGGCGAGGACGATCGCCTTGGCGAACCACGGGTTCATCCCCCCGCTCCGCTCTCACGCGCGGGCGTGGCACCCCACTCTTCGGGGGCGACGTCCGCGATGGACTGGGAGAACGTCCACCGATGACCCCCCAGGTCCTCCACGGTGTATTGGCGCTCGCCGAAGGGCGTCGCCGCCGGTGACTTCAAGACGCGCGCACCACGCTGCCGGGCATGCTCGAAATGCCTGTCGACGTCCTCGACATGCACGACCACATATTGGCTGACTTCGTCGGGGCGCGGCGGCCGAAACTCGGCACCCTGGCGGCCCAGCATCACTGCGCCCTCGGCAATGTCGAGCTGCGCATGCGTGACGCGGCCACCCGGACCCGCAGCGCGCAGGCGTTCCTTGAAACCGAAGGTGCCGCAGAGCCAGTCGATCGCTTTACCCACGTCCTCGTAGACGAGGATGGGTACGACGGTTGCTCTCGGTGCCGACCGGTTGACCACCATGGCCACCTCCGTGGTCGAGGATGCTCCGCTCCGGGTCTGGCTCTATGCTGGGACCTCGCCACCACATCGGGGGATCGTATCACCGCACGACTCGCCTTCTCGATAAGCCCGCGCGCTAGAACAGAACCAGTCCCAGCCGCGCCGCCTGGGCGATCGCCTCCGTGCGGCTCTGGGCGCCCAGCTTGCCGAGGATCGCGTTCACGTGGAACTTCACCGTGTGATCGCTGATGCCGAGACGGGCGGCGATCACCTTGTTGGACAGTCCCTGGGCGAGGAGTTGCAGGACCTCCTGCTCGCGCGGCGTGAGGTGCTCGATCGTGGCGGGCGCGGGCGGACGGGGCCGCAGCACGGACTCCGCCGCGCCGGCGTCGAGCACCATCAGCCCTTCGGCCACCGCGCGCACCGCCGCCGCCAGCCGCGCCGCGCCGACGTCACGCAGCACGACGCCGCGCGCCCCGGACCCGAGCGCTTCGGCGGCCTGGGCCTCATCGGCGAGGACGGCCAGCACTCGCAGGGAGCGCGCGGCCCTCTCGTCGAGATGATCGAGCCCCGACGAGCCGGAGCCGGCGTCCCACACCGCGACCTCCGGCTCCCCCGCTTCCGCGGGCAGCTCGTCCGGGCTCATCTGGCCCTCGACGACGATGCCGGGCTGACCCGCGAGCAGCGAAGCGAGCCCGCTGCGGACCAGCGGATCCTCGCTGACGACGAGCACGCGGACTGCCTCCATGCCGGTGAAGCCACGTTAGCATGCGCGAGTGTTCGGCGCGCGCAGCGGAGCGTGTCCGCGGCCATCTCGCGGCGGATTGATTCCGACGCGAGACGTTCAATCGATGACTACCGCCGGGCCGTCTTCCTCGCCGGCTCCTCGCGGCGCGCCGCCCGAACCGGCGCGCGCCGGCCGCCCTGACCGAGGCTCTTCTTGAGGGCCTCCATCAGGTCGACCACTTCCGCTTTCGGCCGCGCCGGGGGTGCCTCGATCTTCTGGCCCTTGGCCTTGGCCGCGATCAGCTGCTCGATGCGCTTGCGGACCTCGTCGGCGTACTTCTCCGGCTCGAACTTCGGGGAGCTGACCTGATCGATGAGCTGCTGGGCGAGCTTCAACTCCGCCGGGCTGCTCTTGCGCGCGGGCACCGGGACCTCTTCGATGGGGCGGACCTCGTCGGCGTGATAGAGCTGCTGCATCATCAGCCGGTCGCCAATGGAGCGCAGCAGCACGAGGTAATCCTTGCCGCGCGCCGCGTACTGCCCGAGCGCCGCCTGGCCGGAGTCCTTCATCGCGTCGGCGAGGAGCGAGTAGGCCTTGTCCCCGCCCTTGTCCGCCCCGAGGTAGTACGTGCGCTCGAAGTACACCGGGTCCACCGAGCCCTCGGGCACGAACTCCTTGATCTCGATCCCGTTGGTCGCCTTCTCGTCGAGGGCCTTCAGCTCCTGGTCGGTGACGATCACGTACTTGTCCTTCGCGATCTCGAAGCCGCGGACCGTCTCGCCGCGCGGCACGACCTCCTCGTCCTTCGGGCAGAAGAACTGCTGCTTCAGCCGGACCCCATCCTTCTTGTGGAGCATGTGGAAGGAGATTCCGGCCGACGGCTTGACGGCCGGGTAGATCCGCACCGGCACCGTCACCAGGCCGAAGGAGATCGCGGCCGACCCCATCGCGCGCGCGGGCACGCTTAGCGGCCCCGCCGCCGCATCGGGCTCTTCTTCGGGTCTTCTTTCAGGTCGTCCGGCTGGGTCTCCAGCTCCTTCTCCTGGCTCTCCACGGCCGAGCCGGAAGCGCCGCCCTCGTCGGCCATCGACGCCGCGCGTTCCTCGTCGATCGCGTTCAGCCCCGGCCCGCCCGAGGCGGAGCCTTTCGAGCCCTTGCGCTTGTCCGTGTCCGGGGGCAGGTTCACCTTGCCAACCATGAGTCCTCCTTCATCCCCGCTCGGACGGCAGGTGCAATCCGCGTGCCGAGAGGGGGGCAGATCGGGTAAAAGAGCTAACCAGCCCCCATGGTCTCCGTCTAATGAAGCGGATGGCCGGAAGCGACGACGACACCGAGACCGTGGCACAGGCCCGGGCCGGGGACGCCGACGCGTTCCGCCGCCTCGTGGAGCGCCACAGCCGCAACGTCTTTCACCTGGCCTATCGTATGACGAGAAACGAGCACGACGCCGAAGACGTGGTCCAGGAGGCCTTCTTGAAAGCCTACCGCAGCCTGGACCGGTTCGAGGAGCGGGCCCACTTCGGGAGCTGGATCTACCGCATCGCCGCCAACTGCGCCTATGACAGCCTGCGGGCGCGCGAGCGGCGACAGGAGAACGCCGACCCCGTGGTCATCGACGACACGAACAATGGCCCGGCCCTCGAGCTGCCTTCGGGCGAACCCGCGCCCGACCGCCTCGCCTTCGGCGGCGAGGTGCGGCGGCGGGTATCGCTGGCCATGCTTCGGATGAGCGCGCTCGAGAGGTCGGCCTTCACCCTGCGGCATTTCGAAGGCATGTCGATCGAGGAGATCGGCCGCGCGCTGGACCTCGACGCCAGCGCGGCCAAGCAGAGCGTCTTCCGGGCGGTACGCAAGGTGCGCGAGGCGCTCGGCCGCGACCCGGGCCTGAGGCCCACGACATGAGCCACCCGAGCGAGGACGAGCTCATCCTTCATTATTACGGGGAGGGGGGCGCCTCGCCCGCCGTCGAGGCCCACCTCGCCTCCTGCGCCGCCTGTTCCCAGGCCTTCGCCGACCTGCGGGCCGACCTCTCCTCCGTGACCGAGGAGCCGATTCCCGCCCGCGGCGAGGAGCACGGCGAGAAGGTATGGCGCGACTTGCAGCCCCGGCTGCGGTTGCGCTCCGCCCGCCGCGGGCCGGCCGTGCGCTGGTGGGCGCCCGCCGCGCTTGCGGCATCGCTCGTGGCCGCGTTCCTGGTCGGCCGGCACTTCCCCGCCGGCGGCCCCTCCTCCGCTCCCATCCCCGAGCATGCGAGGGACCGCATCTTCCTCGTGATGGTCGGCGACCACCTGGAGCGGTCGGAGATGGTGCTGCTGGAAGTCGCCAACGCCGAGGGTAGCGAGCCGGTGGACGTACGCTCGGCGCAGGAGTCCGCCGAGAACCTGGTCGCCGCGAACCGGCTCTTCCGGTTGAGCGCGCGGCGAGCCGGGGAGCCGGGCGTGGCGAGCGTCCTCGACGAGCTGGAGCGCGTCCTCCTCGAGGTGGCCCACGGTCCGTCGACGCAGGGGCCCGAGGCGCGCGCGCAGCTCCGGCGGCGGCTCGAAGCGGGCGACATCCTGTTCAAGGTGCGGGTGCTCGAGTCCAGGGTGCGGACCAAGGAAAAGCAGATGGCGGTCTCGGGGACCACGTCTTAACGAGAGAGGCTGATGAGCAAGAGAACGGTGGGAGTCGTGATGGGTTGGGTGCTTCTGGCGACCGGCGGGGCCCCGGCGTGGGCCCGGTCCATGGCCGATGGGCCGCTCGCGAGCGGGTGGGCCGACGCCGGGGCGGAAGAGCAGGCCGCTTCGAAAGAAGAGGAGACCTACGACCGCGGCACCCAGGCGCTGGACGGGGAGCACTGGGAGCGCGCCATCGAGGCCTTCGACTCCGTCGTGCGCATGGCGGGGCGCAAGGCGGACGCCGGCCTGTACTGGAGGGCCTACGCGCTCAACAAGGCGGGCCGCGCGGCCGACGCGCTCGCGACCATCGCCCAGCTCCGCAAGTCGGCGCCGCAAAGCAAATGGCTGAACGACGCGCGCGCCCTCGAGATGGAGATCCGCCAGCGCTCCGGCCAGCGCACGTCCCCGGAAACGGAGGGCGACGAGGATCTCAAGCTCATGGCCCTGAACGGGCTGCTCAACACCGACTCCGAGCGCGCCCTGCCCCTTCTCGAGAAGTTCCTGACCGGCAGCGGCAACTCCTCGAAGCTGCGGGAGCGAGCGCTGTTCGTCCTCAGCCAGAGCGATTCCCCCCGCGCGCGAGAGATCGTCGTGCGCATCGCCCGCGGCCAGCAGAGCCCCGACATGCAGGAGACGGCCATCCGCTATCTCGGCCTCTTCGGGGGCGACGCGAGCAAGCAGGCGCTGGCGGACCTCTACGCCTCGTCCTCCGACATGTCGGTGAAGAAGGCCGTGCTGCAGAGCTTCATGGTCTCGGGCCAGAAGGCGCGCGTCCTCGCCGCCGCCCGGGGCGAGAAGTCGGAAGAGCTGCGCAAGAGCGCGATCCACCTGCTCGGGGTGATGGGCGCGCAGACAGAGCTGTGGGAGATGTACCAGGCCGAGTCCTCGGTGGAGGTCAAGAAGTCGATCCTCCACGCGATGTTCGTCGGCGGGGGCTCGGCGAGGCTCACCGAAGTGGCGCGGAACGAGAAGGACCCCGAGCTGCGCAAGGCCGCCATCCACAGCCTGGGCGTGATGGGCGACAAGACGGGCCCGGTGCTGCTCTCCATCTACGAGAGCGATCGTGACCGCGAGGTCCGCCGTCAGATCCTCCACGCGCTCTTCGTCCAGGGCAACGTCAAGGCCCTCATCCAGATCGCCCGGAACGAGAAGGACCCCGAGCTGCGCAAGGAGGCGGTCGGCCAGCTCTCCCACATGGGCTCGAAGGAAGCCACCGACTTCCTGATCGAGCTGCTGAACAAGTGAGGACGGCGATGCGGACGACGCTCGCCGGAGCCGCGGCGGCCGCGGGCGTGGCCCTCGCCATCGCCGCCACGGCCGACGCACCCCCCCACCTCGCCAACGCCCGCGTCGAGACGCGGTCGGCGGCGGGCGGCCTGGAGCCGGCGTTCCGCTCCGCCGTCGCGGCCGCGCGCGCCCCCGCGTGGATCGGCTACGAGGTGCCCACCGAAGGCCGCCACCAGATGTGCTGCTGGGACTCGACGGACTCGGTCGGCCTCGGGTGCCCGGGCTGCCGGCTGGAAGGCCGCGGTGGCTTCACGGTGAGCGGCGATCGCGATCACCGGTCCGATCGCACCCTGTCTCTCGAAGGCGACGAGACGATCCTCGTCCTGTTCCGGGCCGAGCAGGGCCGCCTCGAGCGGATCCGCTCGTATTCCGCCGGCTGCGCGCTGGACGCGGGCGGACTGCCCGTCGTGTGGCTCACGGACGTGCGGCCCGTGGAGAGCGTCAAGCTGCTGCGCTCGCTCGTGGCCTCCGGAGCCTCGGGGGAAAAGGGGGGCCGACGGGTCGAGGAGCCGGCACTGGCGGCCCTGGCGTTCCACGCCGACCCTTCCGCGCTGGAGGCCCTGATCGGGCTCGCCCGGCAGGACGCGAGCGGCCACGTGCGGGGTCAGGCGCTCTTCTGGCTGGCCCAGCGCGCCGGCTCGAAGGTGGCGGGCGTGATCACCCGCGCGATCGAGGACGATCCCGAGACCGACGTCAAGAAGCGGGCCGTCTTCGCCCTGAGCCAGCTCCCTCACGACGAGGGCGTCCCGCTGCTGATCGACACCGCCCGGAAGAACCGCAACCCGGCCGTGCGCAAGCAGGCCATGTTCTGGCTGGGCCAGTCGAACGACCCCCGCGCCCTCGCCTTCTTCGAGGAGGTCCTGAAGCCCTGAGCCGGGCGTGCTAGTTTGGTGTCGTGGGGCCGTTGATCCTCGTCGTGGACGACACGCGGGACAGCCGCGAGCTTTTCGTCGAGTTCCTGCGCCTGTCGGGCTTCCAGGCCGAGCAGGCCGCCAGCGGCGCCGAAGCCCTCGACAAGGCGGCCACCCTGCGCCCGTCCGCCATCGTCATGGACCTCGAGATGCCGGAGATGGACGGGTGGGAGGCCACCCGCCGCCTCAAGGCGGACGAGCGGACGCGCTCGATCCCCGTCGTCGCGCTCTCCGCCCACGTCATGGAGGGCGCGCGCAAGAAGGCCACCGAAGCCGGCTGCACCGGCTTCCTCCCCAAGCCCTGCTACCCCTCGCAGGTCTCCGACGAGCTGAGGCGAATCCTCGGCGCGACGACACCTTCGGCTTCCTGACGTAGTCGCCTAGAATGGGCTCGCTCTCGATCCAGGGGAGGGACAGATGAGCCTCACGCGGCGGGAGACGCTTCGTCTGTGTGTTAGTGGTTTGGCCTCGGCCGCGGTGCTGAGGCGGGGGGAGCCGACGGCGCTCGCCGCCGCGAAGCCCCCTCGCTTCAAGGTGGGCGTGACCGACTGGAACCTGAAGCTGGAGGGGAAGCCGGAGTCGGTGGCGCTCGCCAAGCGACTGGGCTTCGACGGCGTCCAGATCAGCATCGGCGTCGGCGCCGACCGGCTGCCGCTGAGCGACCCGGCCTTGCAGCAGCAGTTCCTGGATGCATCCAAGCGCGAGGGCCTGCCCCTGGCCTCGGTCTGCCTGAACATCCTGCACCGGAACTTCCTCAAGTCCGACGCGCTCGGCCAGCGCTGGGTGGCCGACTCCATCCCCATCGCGCACAACCTGGGCGTGAAGGTGGTCCTCCTGCCGTTCTTCGGCAAGGGCGCGCTGCAGACCACGGAGGAGATGGATCACGTGGGCGAGGTCCTGCGCGAGGTTGCGCCGGCGGCGGAGAAGGCGGGCGTGATCCTGGGCCTGGAGGACACCATCTCCGCCCGCGACAACGCGCGCATCATGGGGAGGTCGAAGTCCCCCGCCGTCCTCACTTATTACGACGTGGGGAACTCCACGAAGAACGGATTCGACATCGTCGAGGAGATCCGCTGGCTGGGTGCGGACCGGATCTGCGAGGTCCACCTCAAGGACAACCCGCACTTCCTCGGCCAGGGGACGATCGATTTCCCGGCGGTGGTGGCCGCGCTCGCCGACATCGGCTTCCGGCAGTGGGCGGAGCTCGAGACGGAGTGTCCCACCGGGTCCGTGGAGAACGACATGAGGACGAACCTCGGCTACGTCCGCCGCCTGATGAGCGAGCGGGACCGCGCGACGACGTAGACGACGCTCGCGACCAGCAGGGCGAGCCCCATGGCCGCCCACTCCGCGGCGCGGATCCCCGTCAGCATCCACGCGATGACCGCGCAGGCCGCCAGCGGCGCCGCTCCCCCTCCCGGCACGGCGAACGGCACGCCGCCCGCTTGCACGCCCCGGCGCCGGAGCTGCCACGCGGCCAGGCAGCAGGCACCATAAAGAAGGAGCAGGGTCAGGTTCGCGAGGATGGCCAGGCGCTCGAACGTGCTCGTGATGGCGAATCCGCATGCGATCGTCACCTGCACCGCGATCGCGACGTAGGGCGTGTGGAAGCGCGGGTGAACGGAGGCGACGACGCGCGGCAGGAAGCCGTCCCGCGCGAGAGCGAACAGCGCCCGGGGAATGGCCAGGATCATCCCGCAGAGATACCCGAACATCGAGACGGCGGCGCCGACGAGCAGGAGCGTCCGTCCCCAGGGGCCGAAGACGCGGCCCGCGGCGTCCGCCAGCGGCGTGCGCGCGGTGCCGAGCTCGGGGCCGAGGACGCCCTGCGCCACCACCTGCAGCCCCACGTACAGCAGGGTGATGCCGGACAGCGCGATGAAGATGGCGCGCGGGACCGTGCGCGCGATGTCCTTGACCTCCCCGCTCGGCGCGAGCGCGCTCTCGACCCCCGCAAAAGCGAAGATGAGCAGCGTCGAGCTGCGAGCGATGTCGGCCATGGCCGGCGCATGGTCCCCGGCGAGGTTCGCGGGGCGCACGGCGAAGGCGCCGCCGACGAGGAGGAGCAGCAACGGCAGGAGCTTGGCGACGGTGGCGACGGCGTTGAGGGCGACGGCCTGCCGCACGCCCGCGATGTTCACCCCCCCGAGCAGCGCGAAGACCAGCGCCAGGAACGCCGCCGAACCCACCGGACGCTGGAGCGCGGGCACGAGCTGGGCCACGTTGGTGGCGAAGACGACCGCCACCGCGGCCACCGCCATGCTGCCGATCATCCAGAGGAGGACGCCGGTGAGAAAGCCGGCGAAGGGGCCGAAGGCGATCTCCACGTAGGCGTAGGGTCCGCCGGTGAGCGCGACGCGGCTGCCCGCCTCGGCGAAGCCGAGGACGATGAGGCCCATCGCGACGGCGCAGACGAGGTAGGCAACCGGGGCGGCCGGCCCCAGCGCGGCCGCGACGTCGGCGGGCAGGCGGAAGATCCCGCCGCCGACGGTCACGTTGACGATGCCGGCCGCCAGGCCCCAGACGCCGATCGCGCGGACGAGCGCGGAGTCGGCGCTGGGGGTCGTCGTGCTCAAGCTAGGGCTCGAGCTTCGCGTCCATCGTGATCTTCGTCTTGAAGAGCTTCGAGATGGGGCAGCCGGTCTCGGCGGTCTCGGCCGCCTTGCGGAACGCCTCTTGAGAAGCGCCGGGGATCTTCGCGACGACCTCGAGGTGCGACTCGGTAATGCCCCAGCCGCCGTCGACCTTGTCGAGGGTGACCGCGCACGTGGTGCGCAGCGAGGCGGGCACCAGGTTCGCCTTGCCCAGCTCGGCCGAAAGCGCCATCGTGAAGCAGCCGGCGTGCGCGGCCGCGACGAGCTCCTCCGGGTTGGTTCCCTTGCCGTTCTCGAATCGCGTCGAGAATGAGTAGGCCGTGTTCTGGAGGACGCCGCTCTCGGTCGAGACGGTGCCCTTGCCGGTCTTCAGATCACCCTGCCACTGCGCCGATGCCTTGCGGTTCATCTCTGGTCCCTCCAATCGCGACAGTCTATCTGACAACGGGCCATGTGGGCTTCGGGAGACAATATCCGCCCGGCTCGTACGTCTACTCAATAGGATGAGGCCGGCACGGGAGGTCCCGAGCATCGCCTGGATGGCCGCGGAGGAGGAGCGCCGGATCACCGACGCCGTCGCGGACCAGGGAGGCCGGCTGCGAGGCTTCATCCGCAGGCGCGTCGGCGACGCGGACGAGGCGGAGGACATCCTCCAGGACGTGTTCTACGAGCTGGTGCTGGCCTACCGCCTGATGAAGCCGGTGGAGCACCTCGGCGCGTGGCTGCTGCGCGTCGCCCGGAACCGGATCACGGACCGCTTCCGCAGGAAGAAGACGGAGCCCCTGCCGAGTGGCCCGACGGGAATCGCGGAGGACGGGGAGGAGCTCTCCCTGGATGACCTTCTCCCTTCACCCGACGGCGGGCCGGATGCGATCTACGCGAGAACGGTGCTGCTGGAGGAGCTGGAGGCGGCCCTCGACGAGCTTCCCGAAGAACAGCGAGCGGCGTTCGTCGCCCACGAGCTGGAGGGTCGCCGCTTCAAGGAGATGGCCGCGGAAACCGGCGTGAGCGTGAACACCCTCCTCTCGCGCAAGCACTACGCGGTGCTCCACCTGCGGCGGCGGCTCCAGGCGATCCACGACGAGTTCATGAATTCATGAGGACCGACAGATGAGAAGGCATTGGATGCGAAGAGGGCTGCGGTTCCTGCTGCTCGCCGCGGTGGCGGTGGCGGTGCTCGGCTTCGTGGTGATGGCGCTGTGGAACCGGCTGATGCCGGACCTGTTCGGATGGCGGTCGATCAGCTTCGGGCAGGCCCTCGGGCTGCTGATCCTCACGCGCCTCCTCTTCGGCGGGTTCCGCGGCGGCCCGGGCCGGCACATGCTCTGGCGCGCCCGGATGAGGGAGCGCTGGGAGCAGATGACGCCCGAGGAGCGCGAGAAGTTCCGCGAAGGCATGCGCGGGTGTGGCCGTCCCGGGCGCGCGGAGAGCGCACCGACCGCCTAGTG